>Ga0070738_10007730_pt1 | contig 10610 bp, 16 predicted proteins | sample Coa_R2_2_FD_66446 | JGI IMG/M metagenome (GOLD analysis project Ga0070738, IMG submission 66446) | Surface soil microbial communities from Centralia Pennsylvania, which are recovering from an underground coalmine fire - Coalmine... | ecosystem: Environmental > Terrestrial > Soil > Unclassified ... | reverse complement strand
GAATGGGGCTTTTGCAGAGCCCTGCCTTACCACTTGGCTACGTCGCCGTACGCGCTACCTGGAGCGGGTAGTGGGAATCGAACCCACGCATCAACCTTGGGAAGGTCGCAGGCTGCCATTACATCATACCCGCCCACGGTGACGCCCGGTTCGAGCAGCTCCATACTCCGTCCTACAACAGCAAGCGGCGGCGCCGAGTTCTACCCTTGGGCGCGTCGGACTAAATCGCGTTGATCGAGCGGGCGATCACGATGGCGATGGTCATCAGCGAGATGAGCGCTTCCAACGTCATCAAGACCTTCGCCCACCGGCTCAGCGGCATCGTATCCGTCGGGCTGAACGCCGTGGAATTGGTGAAAGCCAGGTAGAGATAATCCAGGAAGTGCGGTTTCCAAAGCGCATCGACGCCGTTGCCGCCCGAGCCTCCGGCGAGCGCCATCTGCATCTGCGGGAAGAGGAAGTCCGCGTTGCGGATTTCCGTCGTCGCGTCGGCGTGCGCGCGGGCATCCGGTCCGTCGCCGTCGAGCTCCCAAAACCAAAGAGCAAAGACCAAGATGTTCGTTGCCCAGATTTGCGCTCCGGTCCGCAGCAACAGGCCCGCGCTGTGTTCGGCGCTCTTCTGCGGATGGAAGAGGCTTGCCACGAGCAGCAGCACCGACGCGAGATTGAAGAAATTAACGATCGCGATGAGCAGGATGCTCCAGAATCGCGACCGCCGCGTCTCGCGGTTACGGTGCGGCGTCAGGATTGAGAGCGGAACGAGCAGACCGAGAACGAGCAGCGGCGCGACCCACGTGGGCCCGATGGTGAGCCTCGGCGGGAGCGTGATGTAGAGCAGCATGGCGGCGATCACCGCCAGCGATGCGTACCATCGCGGCTCGGCCGGCGGCAGCGAACGGCTCCCTTGCGTCGTCACGCCGCACCGTTCGCCTGCCTCGCGCGCGCAACCCGCTGCGGCCCAGCAGCCTTATGAGAGCCATGCCAACCGATTTTCGCGATGGAAAAACCTTTCCGCGCCGCGGGCGCGAGCAGATGGGCGAAGCGCTGTGGCTGCTTCGCGCATCCGACAAAGGACGTGCCGCCGCGGCGGGAACGATCCACGACTACATCTACCCGTGTCCGATGGACCGCGGCATGTTCGAACGCTGGCGGATAGATACCGCGGAGTTCGACCGCGCCTTGCGCGAACATCCGACCGACGAAGCGCTCTACGCGTGGTTCCAGCAACGCGTTCGGCCCGAGGACGTGCGAGCCGCCAACGAATGGCTACTGCGCGAGCGCGTCGAGAATCTCGACCGGCAGGACGCCGAAGAGGTCGGCGTAGCCGAACACCGTTGATGGGAGCAACCATCGAGTACCAGCGACCCGATGGCAAGCCGGCGCCGGGCTACCTCGCCGCGACGACGGACGCCGGTGCGCCCGGCGTGGTTATGATCGAAGAGTGGTGGGGCCTGGACGGTCGCATCAAGGAAACCGCCGATCGCCTGGCCTCGCACGGCTTCAACGTTCTGGTTCCCGATCTTTACCGCGGGCGCAGCGCCGCGACCGGCGATGAAGCCAATCATTTGATGCAAGGGCTCGACTTCGCCGATGCGGCGACGCAAGACGTCGTGGGCGCGGCGAATTTTCTGCGCGAACGCGGCTCAAAACGCGTCGGCGTGATGGGCTTCTGCATGGGGGGCGCGCTCGCGATGCTCGCCGCAATGCACGGCAAGGAGTTCGACGCCGCCAGCGTCTGGTACGGCTATCCCCCGCCCGAGGCCGGCGATCCGGCGTCGATCCGGATTCCGTTGCAAGGGCATTGGGCGCTCAACGACGGCTTCTTCAAGATCGAGGGCGTGGACGAACTCGAACGGCGCCTAACCGCAAGCGGCCGTCCGCCCGAGTTCCACCGCTACGAAGCGCAGCACGGATTTTACAATACCGGTCAGCCCGGCGAGGGTGGGCTCGGCCACCATCATCCCGAGCATGCCGAAACCGCCTGGCGCCGAACCGTCGAATTCTTCGACCGCACGCTGCGCGCCTAGACCTAAAGCAGCCGACGAAAATAGCACGAGGTCTCGCGCGACGGCGAGACCTCGTTCATTTGGTGCCAAGGGCGCGAATCGAACGCGCGACACCGCACTTTTCAGGCGCGTGCTCTACCAACTGAGCTACCTTGGCGCGCGGTTTATGTCGCGCACCGCATTGCAGATCTCGTGCAACGCGGTGCGCTTTGGTAATCTGGCGACGCTGATGGGGCTCGAACCCACGACCTTCGCCGTGACAGGGCGACGCTCTAACCAACTGAGCTACAGCGCCAAGGCCGGACTGCCGGCTTTGGTGGGCACGGCTGGGCTCGAACCAGCGACCCCCCGCGTGTGAAGCGGATGCTCTCCCGCTGAGCTACGCGCCCGTACCGGTAGCGCTCCTTGGACAAAACCGAATCTTACCCTACCCGGCGCCGCTCGTCCAGCGCGGACTGCGTGCCCTAGCGCAGAAGAACGGCGCGTCATGCTGCTCGCAGCCGTTTTTGCCGCAGCCGCGGCAACGTCGGTGAATTTTCCGGTCTCCACCGTCAAGCCGCAGGCACAAGCTGCCATCGATCGCGGACTCTTCCTTTATTATGCATACGATCGCGAAGCGGCCGAAGCGGCCTTCGAGCAAGCGGCGCAGTCCGATCCGCAGCTGGCGATGGCATACTGGGGCCTCGCGCTCGCCGACGGTCCCGATCTCAACACGCCGCTGACGCAAGAGCGCTTCGACCAGGCGAAGGCCGCGATCGCCAAAGCCGCATCGCTCGGCGCCGCTCTACCCGCGCGCGAGCGCCGGTTCGTCGACGCTATGGCGCTGCGATATCGCGGGGACTTTGCGCGCTGGGATGCCGCCGACGCCGCGTACGTTTCCGCCATGACCGATTTTGCGCTCGCAACGCACGACGAAAATGCCGAGCTGCTCGCGGCCGAGGCGCTGCTGGAACACGGCGGCCTTGCGTGGCGCGACGGCGCGCTCGAAAGCGCCGAATCGCAACGTGCGCTGGCGTTGGTACAAGGCGTGCTGCACGACGATCCGGGCAGCGCAATGGCCAACCACCTCTGCATCCATCTCTACGATCTCGCGCCGGACCGCAGCCCGGCGTTGCGGTGCGCGCAGCGTCTGGACGCTACCGAATTTCCGCCCGAAGCCGAACACCTCGCGCACATGCCGGCGCACTATTGGATCGAAACCGGCGACTACGCCGCAGCCGTGCGTTCGAGCGAACGCGCCGTGACGCTGTTGACCGAGCTGACCGCAGCCGGCCCTGCGGGCGCCGCGCACGCGGATCAGTACGCCAAGCACGACGTCGCGGTCGGCTATTCCGCCGCCATGATGCTCGGCGATTACGCGCTCGCACGTCGCTGGAGCGACCGGATGACGGCGCAGTTCGGCGCGAGCTTCGAAGCTCTTACCGCGTTGCGTTTTGGGCGTTATCAGGCCGCGTACGACGCGGCGGCCGATCAATTCTCCGATACGGCGCTACGCGGTCTGGCCGCGCTGCAGCTCGGCGACATCGCCGAGGCTCGTCGACTCGCCAACAGCGTCACGCCCGCGGCGCAGCATGGATACGTGCCGCAGATTTTTCTCGGCCGGCTCGCCGACGCGGAAGGAAAGTATGCCGAGGCGCAGTCGTGGTTGGGAAAAGCGGCCGCCGATCAGCGTGCGGGCCTCGAAGGCGAACTGATTCCATTGCTTCCGGCGCTCGAGGTACTCGGCTCGCTGCGTCTGCGCCACGGCGATTTCCGCGGCGCCGCCGAGGCATTTCAAGCCGATCTCGCGGCGTATCCCAACGACCCGCGCGCGCTTTTCGGTCTGGCGCAAGCACTCGGTGCGCTCGGCGATTCGTCGGGCGCCGCGGCGGCCCGGACGCACTTTGAACAAATGTGGAAAGGCGCCGACACGAACGTCGCCGGCGCCCTTCAGTAAGAGTTGCCGTTATACGGCTTCACCGTTTCGAAGACTGCGCGCGAGCGCAGCCAGCACGTCGCTCATCGCCTGCGCGCTGTCGGCGATGCGAACGCGAACCCTCGGACTTCGGCCGCCGGCAGCGAGGCGCGCTAACCGGCTGCAGCGGGCGTTTTCCAAGGCATCCTCACGGCGAATCCGGATCTCGGCATCCAGCCAAAGTTCCATGATTCCTCCGTATAAGAAAAGTAAAAGGCCTCCGGTCGATCTTCGGAGGCCTTCAGAAGAGGGCTAAAACGCCGGCGCCGCTACGCCGTCCCGCTCCCGAAGGTCCAAAGCATCGTCGAAACCACGCCGCTGATGGGCGTGGCGGAGGTGATTTGACCTAGATTTTTCATCGAGCCTCCTATAGACGAAGCAAGTAATACGCGCCACTTTATCACGCGCGCGAACCGCTTGTCAAACGCGCGAAAAGGTCCGCGCCGCGGGTTTTCCGAAGCCAACGCCGCGACGGGCGGTTAGCTCAGTGGGAGAGCGCTTCCTTGACACGGAAGAGGTCACATGTTCAATCCATGTACCGCCCACCATCAAAAATCCCCAAAAACTCGGCAGTTCGTGCGCTTTCGTTCCAAAAAGCGCCGTTTTTGTTGCGTTTCGCTGCCACTCGGGTCCAGAAACCCCCTGGTTTTACGCGATTTTAGGGGCCGGCCACAACCCCCTCTGGCGGGCACCACAGCCTAACATACAGCCTATCAAGCGCGACCGCCCTTCGTGCGGGCGTTCGCCTTCCCGCGCAGGGCTTGGTCGATCGCGCCGACGGCGATCCCTTGCAACTCGCCTGTAACGTGCTGATACAGACGCGCCGTAATCGCCGGCGATGCGTGCCCGAGCGCTTCGGCGGCCGCCTTCGTTGGGATACCTTGCTCGAGCAGCAGGGTAGCGAAACTGTGTCGCAACGCATGCGGCGACACGCCGGGGCATCGCGCCGCCTTCAGCAGCGGCCGCAGATGGCGATCGCGGAACGAGGTGCGGCTCGGATGCGTTCCGCTCGTCGTCGTGAAAATCCAATCGTCTGACTCCGCGATCCGCTGGCGCCGCCGCAGCGCCGCGAGTGTGACGGGTCCGAGATCGAGCTTCCGCCTCGCGGTCTTCGTCTTCCCTTCGGAGATCGTGAACCGTCCGCTAACCTCTTGCAGCGAGCGCCGCACGGCCATTGTCTTCGCGACGAAGTTCACATCGCGCCATCGCAGGCCAAAGATTTCGCCGATCCGCAAACCGCACGCGACGGCCAGAACGACCGCCGCCTCCAAGCGGTCATCGCTTCTCTCGCAGGTCTGAATCAGGCGCTGCGCCTGGGCCAGGGTGAGGGTCGCGCGCTCCTTGGGCTGATATCGCGGCGGCGACGTAGCAGCGATGGGGTTCTCGCCCAAGAAAACGCGCCTCTTGCGCGCCACCTGGAAGCCCTTATGCATGATGACGCGCAGCTTCGCGATTACGCTGCCCCCGACTTGGCGCTCTTGCAGGCGCCGCTGAAACTCCTCGACGTCTTCCCATCCGAAGCGATCGAGTTTGTTTCGGCCAATTAGCGGCTCGGCGTGTTTGCGCCAGATCGTTTCATAGGTCGCGGCCGTAGTCGGCGCAAGAGAATCGTTGACCTCTTGCAGCCAGCGATCGAACCATTCGCCTACGGTGCCGGCTTTAGGCTTCTTCGTGGGACGGCCGCCGCTTTGCGCAACGAAGTCGACCGCCTTTGCCTTAGCCGCGCCCTTGGTCTTGCCGTAAAAGTCTCGCCTGACCCGCCGGCCGTCGGCATCCATACCAAGCGAAATGGAGCAGACCCACCACCCATCGCTGCGCTGGTAGAGCGCGTGGTCGCCACGCCGCCCGCGCTTCGCTTTCTTTTTATTGTCGGCCACGGTTTCGTCCTAGAACTGCCACCCTTGCTCCGTCATAAAGTGAGATCGAAGTTTTGATCAAACATCGCGATACTGTCTAGGCTCCCATTCCTCCAAGATATCCTTGGCGGCAATTTGGTCGATCGGTTCCGGACTTTTCGCAAGAATATACGCGGCCGCGAAACGAGGCGGAAGCCCCGCAATATCCGCGTCTCTGATCCACGCCGCACAAGCCTTGTCCAGCTCCGGATAGACCCGCGCAGGAAGTGTTTCTCCATGTACTTGCCGACGAAGTGTGTCGCCGAAGTCCGTCTCCCAGTCCGATCCCGCAGACTCTGCTTTGCCAAAAAACGCACCAACGACCGCAATAGCATCTGCCCAGTACCCAGCAGCCACGAGCCCGTCCAAGCTACATGTCGCGCCCACCACGGTTTCCGGCAGGCTATCGGGCGTGGCTCCGATCCTTCTTAAGTTTGAGCGACTCTCACGCAGTCTAGTATCTATGAGAATCTGTTCGAGCGCCCGGCCGATTTGATAGGCCGCGAGCCTCCCGGGAACGCGCAACCCGCGCCTGTATTCTGAAATCTCTTTTTTAGGCGGATGCACCGTCGCCGATAAGCGCTTGCATCGTTCATCTGAATCTCGTCTAGGGCGCAGGTGGCGAAAACGATTATACGCTTTAGCGAGGTCGAGGTTCGTTAAGCGGTAGGCGCTCATCATAAAATCCAGCCACTTCCCAAAATCCGTCTTTATATCGGGCTGCAGCGCTTGAATCTGCCCGAGAGGCCCTCGCGACCAGGCCAAGGACTCAGTCTGGTCGCGTTCCGCGAGCAGCCTGTTCACGTCATGAACCCGGTAGGTTTTCTGCATCTAGGTTTACCCTCTGCCTCAGATGCTACGGTAGACACGCAAGAGATTCCTTGGCCTTTTGGGCGCGAGAGTGGCTTCAACCGCAGTGGGTTTCTATTCTAACATACGACCACGAACCGCCCAAAACGCTCCAGCTGCCAATTTTTGGAAGGATTTAAATGAGCAAAAAAACCGCCAACCCCGCGCCGCCGAGAGCGGCTCTGTCGATCGTCGAAGCAGCCGCTGCGCTCGGCGTCAGTCGTGGCACGATCTTCGCCTTGCTCGGGGATGGCTCGTTGCCGTACTTGCGCATCGGACGGCGTCGGCTGATTCCGACCGACGCCATCGCGGCATTTATCGACCTACGGACGATCAAAGCAGGGAGCGCGGCATGAGTGATTCCCCAAAGATCACGACCGCACAGCGGATCGCCGTTATCACGGCGGCCGTCCTAGCCGGCGTCGACGCATCGTTCGCGGCGGGCGAAATTGCGAGCGCAAACGCGACTGGCCTTTTGCAGCTGCTGGCAGCGGTCCATATCGCGAAAGGTGCTTATGTTGACGACGAAAACGATCTTCGTGTAACGCATGACGCCGACGTAAATCTGAAGCGTTCCGTCGCCGCTTATATGATTGCAGCGCGCTCCTTCGACGGCGCGCCGCCGTTCTGGGTTCCGGAGGCGGAGGTCTTAAAATGAGCAATCAGCTCGATCATCTCGAGCGCCGCCGTGAGGAGCTAGCCGAAGCTCTTCCCGATGCGCAGCGTGGGGCGGCACGGGCATTCGCCGATGGCGCCGACATCGCGAAGGCGGCAATGGCTGTTTCATCAATCCGCGCGGAGCTGCAAGCACTGGATGATGTAATCGCCGGCCTGCGCTTGCTTCAAACCGAGCGTGAAATCGAGCGACTCGTAGCCGAAATCGCGCGTCGCGAATCGGCATGGAAACGCGATGCCGAGCGCGTCGAGAGATTACGAGTTGCGGGCACTCGGCGCCCAGGTACTTTCGAAGGATTGGGTCATGCACTCGCGCTCGCGGAGCGCCGCGATCGAGAATCGCGCGCGGACGACTTCGCCGCCTACGCTCAAGCATCTAACGCACTTTGGGTGGAGCGCGAGGCGATCGAGACACTCGAACGGCGCCGTTGCGAGCTGACCGGCGAGCACTATCAGCGCCTGGGCCAGAAACGGCCGTCGGCCCTGATTTAAGCGCTTTCCGCGTTGCCCAACATGGATTCGACGCCCGCCACTCGCGGATGGCGCGCAGTCGATAGGGGCCGGTCAACCTCGCCGGCCCCGCCACCTTTCTTTCTTGGAGAGTCGAAGATTTTGATCGAATTGTCCATCGGATCGGCGCACGATTCAGCGTTCGAAATCATCGCGTGCATGCCTACTCGCGGAGCAGTGTGCGTCGAAACGCTCTGTTCTTTGCTGAGTGGCAACTTCGAAGACCGACGAGCGATCTTGCTGATTGCCTCACGGAAGCCAGTCGATCAGGCGCGCAATGAACTTGCGGGCAACGCCTTACGCATTGCCAACGATGCCTCGCTTGCGACGGAGCGCTGCTTGATCTTTTGGTTCGATGACGATGCCGCCTGGCAGCCGGCGGCGTTTCGGAGAGCACTGGAATACATGAAACATAATCCCACGATCGACCTCCTGTGTGGAAACTTCTGCGCGCGGAGTCGATTATCGCCGCCATGGCACTGGCCACGGCTCGATGCGAATCAATCGCGAGGGTTAGTCGAGATAGAGCTTTGTGGCTTCCACTGGGTGATGCATCGCCCTTCGGTCTTAGATCGCGTCGGTGCCGAGCCGTTTAGCTACAGCGACGGACTGTCCGAAGATTTGGCGTTCTGCAAGCGCGCTCGCGATCGGGGCGTTCGGATGTTCGCCGCGGAGGACATTGATATTCAGCACGTAGATGCCGATAGGGCCTTAGTGTACGAGCCATTTCGCGAGCCCATGCCTTTACCTGGCGACCTTGGCGCAACACCGAAGGCATGGCAGCGCCGGACGTACGGCGCCGTCCAGGATGCGGCGCGGCTCGCGTACCCACCCGTTAACGACGAAGACCCAGAACGTATCCCATCAGCCACTAAGAAAAAGAACGTGAGCACCCCAAGGCTTAGGCTCTTAGAACAGCTACGAGTAGGCGTGGAGGTTGGCGATGGAGCCATCTGAGATCGGCGAAAGCCGCGTGGCGTGCAATTTCGACGCGGTGCCCGACGAGCTGCGACTCGCTGCTCGATGGATCAACTGGAAACCAGAACGCCGCGGGGCAAAGTTTATAAAGCGTCCGGTCAACGCGCGCGTAAACGATGCGAGCACCTGGTTGAAGTTTAGCGAGGCGCGAACGCGCGCGATTGCGCAGGGCCTTGGCCTCGGCTTCGTTCTCGGCGATGGCTTCATCGGAATCGATTTCGATCATGTGATTGATGACCTCGGGACGGTTCATCCTATAGTCGCGAGCACGATTTCGCGCCTTCGCTCATATTCAGAAATTTCACCGAGCGGGCGCGGCGTCCACATACTGCTGCGAGCCTCCGTCGACAAGAGTTACGCGCTTGGCGCGACCGATGCGCTCCCGCAGCGCGAGCTCTACGCCGACGGCCGGTTCTTCACGTTCACCGGCAACGTCGTGGGCAATGTAAAAACCCTTGCACATGGGCCCGAAGCGCAGCGCGCACTCGATCGGCTCGTGGTTGAGATTTTCGCGCCTCGTCAATCGGCCGAAGGGCCGCATTCACTGGACGATGACGCCCTCCTTGAGATCGCCGCAAGGGCAAAAAACGGCCCGAAGTTTCGGCGCCTCTTTGCTGGAGACACGACCGGCTATAAGAGCCACAGCGAGGCCGACATCGCGCTCTGTTACATGTTGTGTTTCTGGACCGACCGAGACGCTGCGCGCATGGATCGCCTGTTTCGACGTTCTGGGCTTATGCGTGCGAAATGGGACGAGCGCCGAGGCGATTCGACGTATGGTGCGGGCACGATCGCGAAGGCGAGAAGTCGCGGCGGCCACGTGTACAAAGGCCCCCAGCCGACGGCTCAACTGGACGCGCTGGTCAGCGAACAGAGATGGGGACCTTTTCGGCTGTGGTGGCTGCTGGCGTTGCGCGGCAGTCCACATTGCGCCCTCGAGGTATTGTGTGCGCTCTGCACCTTTGCTGATAAGAACTGCAAAGCCCACCCCGGCCGCCCCCTTCTCGTACATTTAACGGGCGGTTCTCGCGATACCGTTAGGAGAGGCGTTCGGATTCTTGAGCAGGTCGGTATCTTGAGCATCAGGCAACGATACAAGGACACGTTGGAATATACGTTGCGGCCATCAAGAGAGGGCCGAAGCGCCAGCCCCCTCTTGGCCCCAAAGGCGCGCGTGCCCCGCCATGCCATGAAGATCAAGAGAGGGCCGCTTGAGGGCCGAATCTTGGGCCAAGAGGGGGCTCCGCTTGGCGCTCAAATTCGTTTGGAAACATACCATGAACAGAGTTTATGTTCACAGGGAGAGCCCCACGGCGAATTGATCGTAAAAGAAATTGCTTATAAAAAAGAAAAAACAGCGCGCAAAATTCAAAAAATAGGAAAAAGGTGACGCAATGAGTCCGATCAAGCTTTTCGAGGTTCTCCGTCAGGAGACTCGCTTATCACTGGTTGGATCACAACGGCTCCGTATTTACGGTCCAGCGCGGCTTATACGGGAGCTGAACGACGAAATCGATCGCCATGCCGACGCGCTGATCGCATTATCTCAAGAGTTTGGCGTCGCTTCTGAGCCTGTGGCCTCTGCAGAGGCGATCCTGCGCGCGCCACGCTCCTCGCGCGCGTGCCGACAAGAAAGGGGACGGCAATGGGTTTGATGGTACGGGAGGGCTCCGAGGATCAGGTCCTAGAGGCCCTTGCTACGCTGACGCCGACGCAGCAGCGCCGGGTAATTGCTCGCCTAGG
>Ga0070738_10007725_pt1 | contig 10612 bp, 7 predicted proteins | sample Coa_R2_2_FD_66446 | JGI IMG/M metagenome (GOLD analysis project Ga0070738, IMG submission 66446) | Surface soil microbial communities from Centralia Pennsylvania, which are recovering from an underground coalmine fire - Coalmine... | ecosystem: Environmental > Terrestrial > Soil > Unclassified ... | reverse complement strand
CCCCGCGAGAAGCGAGAGGAGGACCGCCGCGAGCACGGATCGCATGGAGCCCTCGCCAGGACATACGTGCCGCCCGGGGCGCGGGTTCCGTCAGGTCTCGAGGAGGAAGGGCGCCACGTCGCGGAGCGCGCGGCGGAGGATGCGCTCGACCTCGTCCGAGGTCGAGGCCACCGTGAGTTGCGAGCGGAGCGGCGCGAAGCTCGCCTCGGGCGCGCAGTGGACGAGGCAGCGGAGCGCCGGGATCGCGCGCGGGCGCACCGAGAGGCTCCGGTAGCCGAGCGCGAAGAGGGCGAGCGCCCCGAGCGGGTCGCCCGCCATCTCGCCGCAGACCGAGACCGACTGCCCGCGCGCCGCGAGCGACGACTGGATCGAGGCCAGCGCCCGCACGACGGCCGGGTGGTAGGGCGAGTAGTAGTGGCGGACGAGCTCGTTGTCGCGGTCGACGGCGAGGAGGTACTGGGTGAGGTCGTTCGTCCCGAGCGAGACGAAGTCGGCGAGCGGGACCAGGTCGTCGAGCTGGTAGAGCACCGACGGCGCCTCGACCATCATGCCGAGGGGGAGCGGCTTCACGCCGAGACGGGACGCCGTCTCGAGGATCGTCTCGCGGACGGCGGTGAGCTCCCAGCCGGTCGTGACGAGCGGGACGAGGATCCGCGCGTCCACCTTCTCCTCGTTCGCGGCCTCGAGGAGGGCGGCGACCTGCGTCCTCAGGACGTCGTTGCGGGCGAGGAGGAAGCGGATCGAGCGGAGCCCGAGGATCGGGTTCGGCTCGCTCCGGGCCTCCATGTAGGGGAGCTCCTTGTCGCCGCCGGCGTCGAGGAGCCGCACGACGATTGGGCCCGCGGGCGCCTGCTTGAAGGCGCGCCGGTAGAAGGAGACCTGCTCCTTGACCGGGGGCCAGGCGCGCTGCTGGAGGAAGAAGAACTCGGTCCGGAGGAGCCCGATCCCCTGCGCGCCCTTCGTGCGCGCGGCGCCGAGCTCGGCGGGGAGGCCCACGTTCGCGAGGAGCGAGACTCCCGTGACGAGCGGTCCCGAGGGGGCTCGCTTCTCGAGCTCGCGCTCGATCGTGAGCTCGGCCTCCTTCGCGGCCTCGGAGCGCTTCTTGTACTCGCCCTCGATCGTGGGGTCGGGGTCGCGGAAGACGAAGCCGTTGTCGCCGTCCACGAGGATCTTCTCGCCGGAGGCGACGGTCGTGATGAGGCCCGGGATCGCGACGACGGCCGGGATGCCGAGGCTCCTCGCGAGGATCGAGGCGTGCGACGTCTCGGAGCCGTGCTCCGTGACGATCGCGACGATGTGGCTCGGGTCGAGGTGGGCGGTCTCGGCCGGCGTCAGCATCTCGGCGAGGAGGACGACGGGCTCCTTGCTCGCGGCCGCTCGGAGGCGCTGGGACCCCGAGCCCGCGACGCCGAGCGCCCGGAGGAGGTTCGCCCGGACGTCGTAGAAGTCGTGGACCTTCTCGCGGATCTGCGGGGAGGGGCGCGCCTTGAGGAGGTTCACGTACTCCTCGATCGTCGCGTGGACGGCGCGCTCGACCGGCTCCTTCTCCTTCGCGATCCGCTCGCGGACCCGCTCGTCGAGCGCGGGGTCGCGGAGCATCTCCTCGTGGGCGCGAAAGATCTTGCTCGCGGCGGCGCCGTGCTCCTTCTCGAACTGCACGGCGAGCGCGTCGAGCTCGCGGGCGGCACCATCGACCGCTCGTTCGAACCGGGCGAGCTCCGCCTTCTCGCCCTCGAAGGCGCGCGACGGCGGCGGCGCGCGGAGCGGGTCCACGCCGAGCGTCACGACGCGCCCGAGGCCGATCCCGGGCGAGGTGCCGAGGCCGACGAGGAGGCCCTGCGGCTTCTTCTGGTCGCCCTCGGGCTTGGCGGTGGGGACGAGCCGCCGCGTCACGTCGATGAGCGAGACGACCTGCTGCGCGACCGTCTGGAGGACGACGACCTCGTTCGCGTGGAACGCGTACTCGCGCCGCGTCTGGACGGTGAGGACTCCGATCGTGCGCCCGCGCTGGAGGAGCGGGACGCCGCCGAAGCTCTTGAACATCTCCTCGCCCGTCTCGGGGAAGTACTTGAACCGCGGGTGCTCGTCGGCGCGCGAGGTGAAGAAGGGCTTCTCGGTCTGCGCGACGAGGCCGGTCAGACCCTCCTCGGGGGACATGCGGACCTGCCCCACCGACTCCTTGCGGAGGCCGTGGGTCGCTTCGAGCACGAGCTCGCGGGTGTCGTTGAAGAGGTAGACCGAGCAGACGTCGTAGTGGAGGCGCTGGGCGACCATGTCGACCGTCGCCCGGAGCGCGGTCTCGAGGTCCGCGCTCCTGGCGACCGCCTCGGCGGTGTCCTTCAGGAGGAGGAGGTAGAGCCCGGCGTCGCGTTCCACGCCGAGATCATACTCCGCGCCCACCCCCGTTCGCCCTTCGACTCGCCAGGCCGACTCGGGCGCTTCGCGCCCTCGTCGCCCTGGCTCGCTCAGGGTGACCGGACTGTCACTTCTTCTCGTCCCCCTCGGGCTTGTCGTCCTTCTTCTCGTCAGCCGGCTTGTCGGCGGGCTTGTCGTCCTTGGGGGCGGGCTTCTCCGGCTTCTCGAGCCCGAGCTCCTTGCGGAGCGCCTCGAGCTTGGCGTCGGCGTCGGAGGACGTGTCGCGCGCCCGAGCGATGGCGAGGATCGCCTCGGCGTCCTCGGGCCGCTTGGACCTGGCGAGGGCGCGCGCGAAGAAGACGAGGTCGTCCGTGGCGACGAGCGAGAGGCCACCCTTCAGCGCCACGAAGCGGCGCGTGATGAGGACCGAGACCTCGACCTCGTCGTCCGCGAAGGCGTCGGTCGCCGCCGCCCGCATCTCCTGGAGGAAGCGCGGGCGGGCGTCGATCGCGGCGGCCCCGGGCCGGGCCGCGACGACGCGGAGCCCCGTGACGCTCTGGGCGCCTCCGGAGACGGCGACGACGACCCCCTCCGCCGCCCCGAGCGCCGCCGGGCGGTCCATGGGCCGGCGCCAGGCGATCGAGAGGTCCTTCGGGTCGAGGGCGAGGAGCGCCGGCTGCTCGTCCTTGAACGCGTCGTCCGTCCCGTTCAGGGCGAAGACCTTCCCGCCGAGCGGGACGAGGAGGCGCGCGGCGGCCTTGTCCGATCCGCCGAGCGGCTGGGCCGCGAGCTCGCGGCCACCCTCGAGCGCGATCGCGCGCACGGCGCCGCCGCGGCTCGAGACGTAGAGCCTCGTCCCCACGATGGCGACGCTCCCCGAGAGCGACTCTCCGGCGGGGACGGTCCAGACGTCGCTCCCTTCGCCGCCCGCGAGCGGGACCTTGCGGACCGCGGTCCCGGTCCCGAACCAGAGCGCGCCCTCGTGCTCGACCACGTCGGTCGCGGGGGCGCGCCCCTCGAGCGCCGATGCCTTGAGCGCGCCCTCGCCGTCCAGGATCGCGACGCCGCCTGCGTAGGGCGCGACGACGAGGTCGCCCGCGAACGAAGGCCGGCCGGCCGGGCCTCCCGCGAGCTCCTGGCTCCAGCGTGCCTTGTGGGCGACGAGGTCGAGGAGGACGAGGCGAGTCCGCTCTTCGCCGGACTGAAGGAGGAGGAGCGCCCGCGACCCGCGGGCGACCGGCGGCGCGGCGCTCGAGATCGGCTCCTCGAGGATCTTCTCGGTGCCCACGACCTTCCCATCGCGCGGGTCGATCCAGGCGACGAGGGCGGCCTCGAAGCTCGACTTCTTGAAGCTCCGGCCCGGCGCCCGGACCCACTCGTTCGCGAGGAGGGCCACGAGCGGCACGTTCTCGCGCGCGCGGCGCGGGGCGCTCCGCAGGCACGCCGCGGCGGGAGCGAGGAGGAGCCCCGCCGGCTCGAGGCCGACCCGGTCCTGGCCGACGCCCTGGGGCGGCGCCGGGCGCTCGAGCGAGGCCTTCCAGGCGACGTTGCCCGTCTCGAGGTCGAGCGCGAAGACCGTCGTCGTCCCCGGGGCGAGGACGATCGCCTTGCCCTTGATCACGAGCGGAGGGAGCGCGTTCGCGAACGCGGCCTCGGGCTCGCGCTTGAGCTCCTCCTGCGAGATCCTCCGGTCCCAGGCCTGGACGTCGCTCGCTTGCTGCGAGATCGAAGCGCGCCCGCCGTCCACGGGCGTGCCGAGGGCGAGCGCCTTGAGCCGATCCGCCACCCTCTCGTCGCGGGCCGACAGGCCACGCGCCTGCTCGTAGGCCTTCTTCGCCTCGTCGTCGCGGCCGAGGCGGCGGAGGCCGTCGCCGAGCTGGACCCGGACCTCGACGCTCTCGGGGTCGAGGGCGGCCGCGGCTCGATACTGGAGGACGGCCTCCTCGACGAGGCCGCGCCCGAGGAGGAAGCGGCCGGCGAGCTCGCGGGCGCGCGCGAGGCGGCGGCCGCGCGCGGCGTCCTGGAGCAGGTCGTCATCCTGGGCGAGGTCCGGGACGCCGAGCTGCCCGAAGACCTGGGTGAGGCCCTCGCGGACGCGCTTCAAGCGCTCGGGGTCCTTCATGAAGTACTTGGCCTCGTTCAGGAACCGCTTGAGCGCCTCGGCCGGTCTCCCGAGCGAGAGGTCGAGCTCGGCCATCGCGAGGTTCACGTCGGGGTTCCAGGGCGCCTGCGCGACGGCCTTGGCCATGACGTCGCGCGCATCGTCGGGACGCTTCGCCTTCATGTAGGCGCGCGCGACGCGCACGAGGACGGGGGTCGGCACGGGGTCCTGGCTGCCGCGCTTCATGAGGCGTCCGAAGACCTCGTCGCCCTTCGCCTTCTCGCCCGCCTGGAGGTAGGCCTCGCCGAGGCGGGCCAGGATCTCGGGGTCCGTGGGCGACTTCTGCGCGAGGTCGTCGAGGAGCTCGAGCGCTTCCTTCATCTGGCCGCCGCCGAGGAGCGCGTCGGCGAGGACGAGCTGGACGGCGACGCCCTCCTTGTCGATCTCGATCGCCTTCTTCGCGGCGTGGACCCCCTCCTCGAACCGGCCGAGGCGGACGAGGAGCCGGGCCCGCGACGCGTGGATCCCGTGGCGCGGCGGCTCCTTCTCGAGCGCTTCGAGGATGAGCCCGTCGCGGAACGCGTCCCCCTCGGGCGTGAGGGCGATGTAGATGTCGAGGCCCTTCGAGCGGAGCTCGGGGTCGGGGTCGAAGCGGGCGATGTTCGCGCAGAAGGGCGCGAGGACCCTGCCGCTCCCGAGGTTCTCCTCGAGCTTCTTCAAGCCGAGGGCGCGCTCCTCCTTCGAGAGCGAGGGGTAGTTCTCGAGGTTCTTCCCGATCGCCGCCTCGACCATGGGCGGGAGCTTCCAGCGGAGGAGCGCGAGCACGTCCTTCGCGCCCTGCGAGCGCTCCGGGTCTTTGTCCTTCGCCGCCGACTCGAGCAGGGGGACGGCGTCGTCGCCGATCTTGGCGAGGGCGTCGCGAGCGGCCTCGCGCTGCTTGAAGTCGGGCGAGGCGAGCCGGTCGATGAGCGCGCGGACCTGGGCGGCGCGCGGCGTCTCGGCGGGCTTTTCGGGTGGATCCTGGGCCAGGGCGACGACGGACGCGAGCACGACCGCCGCCCCGAGAAGCGAACGAGGCACTCTGCCCTCCTCCCGCGACATAAGGTACCCGCTTTCGCGACCCTTTCATCGAATTCGCTCCGGGCGAGGCCTAACCCCTTGCACTCCCGTGACGCCGCGGCGGCATGCGCTTCGCCCTGAGAGACGCCGGGAAGGAGATCGACGACATGAAGAACAAGAAGGCACCGAAGCCCTTCGGGCTCGAGCACCTCGTGGACGTCCCCGACGCCGAGGCCGAGAGGGTGAACGGCGGATTCTTCGTCCGCGGCCCGATCGGGCGCCCCCCGCTCCCGATCCGCCACCCGCGAGGGCCGATCCTCCACACGAACTACATCAGCGTGCCGTCGACGGCTTTCCCGACGGGCGACCACGGCTGAAGAGCAGCCTGGCGAAGAAGAGGTTGGGGACGATGAGCGCGACCAGGGCGGCGGCCCCGACGATCGGGTAGCCCGCCGCCGCGATCGAGCCGGCGTCCAGCAAGAGGAGGCCACGGAGCAGCCACCGCGTCGTGGTGTGCCCCGTGGCCTTCGTGCCTTTCCGGAAGGCCGCGACCGCGAGGGCGACCGCGAGCGCGGCGTGGACCGAGAAGAACGGGATCCCGCTCGTCGAGGGGTAGCTCAGCGCCAGCACGACCGGCACGGCGAGGACGCCGGCGAACCCGAGCGCGATCCCCGCCGCGGGCGCGTCCTCCTCCTCGAACGTCGAGAGGAGGGTGACCGAGAAGATGTAGATCCCGATCCCGACCGCCTGGAGGGCGTAGAAAGGCGCGAGCCCCTCGACGCCGAGCGGGGCGTGGGCGCGCGCCGTCGCCGCGGCCATGAAGATGTTGCCCGTGCGGCACAGGCCCATGCCGAGGGCGCCCGGGAGCCTGAAGCGCTTGAGGAGGCCGTCGTAGGCGAGCACCGAGAGCGCGACGAGGAGCGCGAACCCTCCCGCGAGGAGGCCTCCTCCGAGCCACGCGGCGCCGACTCCCGTGGCGAGGAGCGCGAGACCGACGCCGAGCGCGAGCCCCGGCGCGACCTTGCCGCTCGGCAGCGGCCTGAAGGGGTAGAGCCTCCGGTCGCGCTCGAGGTCGAAGTAGTCGTTGAGCGCCATGCCGCCCCAGTAGAGGCCGGTCGAGGCGACGAGCACGAACGCGAGCGGCCGCGGATCGGGGGCGTCGTGGAGGAGCGCCGGCGCGTGTCCGCCGACCTCGGTCGCGACACGCACCGTCGCGAGGAGGTAGCCCGCCACCCCGTCCGCGATCGCGGTCGCCACGAGGGGCGCGCGCACGAGGCGGAGGAGGTCGGCGATCATGGCTCAGTACTCGATCACGTCCTCGAGCCGCGAGATGCTGATGATCTCGATCTTGCGGACGACGACGCGCTTCCTGTTCTTCTTCACGCCGTGCTTGCGCGCCTCCATGATGTAGAGCTCCTTGGAGGTGCGCCCCTCGATCACGTCGTGCACGTCGCAGTCGGCGAGCTCGTAGAAGTGGTCGTGCACCTTGACGAGGCGGCCGAGGTAGATGATCGGGCCGCGCGTGTCGAGGACGACGTCCTTCTCGAGGAACCCCTCGAGCTCGATATGGTCCGCGTAGCTCATTCTACGAAGCGCCTTATGTCGTTGAAGGTCACGTAGAGCATGAGCCCGATCACGAACAGGAGGCCCGCGTACTGGACGTAGCGCATCACGTCGTCGGAGAGGGGCCGTCCCTTCAGCTTCTCGAGCGTGAGGAGGAAGATGTGCCCGCCGTCGAGGACCGGGATCGGCAGGATGTTGAGGACGGCGAGGTTCACCGACAGGATCGCGAGGAAGTAGAAGAGCTTCCCGAGGCCGTTCGAGCTCGCGATCTTGTAGGTGATCGCCGCGATCTGGATCGGGCCGCCGAGCTCCTTCGTCGAGACGCTCTGCTGGAAGAGGCCCCGGAGCGTCATGACGAGCTGCTCGAACATGTGGATGGTGCGGTTCGCCCCGAGCGAGCACGAGCCCGCGATCCCGCGCCGGAGCACGACCTCGCGGCCCGCCCACTGGATCCCGAGGTCGCCGAAGGTCCGGTCCGTCTTCCGGGCGTGGATGACCTTCGTGTGCGTGCCGCCTATGCCGTCGTTCTTCTCCCAGCCGATCTGCCACGGCCTCTCCTGCACCTCCTGGCAGATCTGATCGACCTCGCGGGCGCCGCCCCGCTTCTTCCCGGACCACTTGAGGCCCCAGAGCCACGAGTCGGTCCAGCAGGCGGTGACGAAGTCGTCCTTCTCGATGCCCGCCTTGGCGGCGGGGCTGCCGTCCTCGACCTTCAGGACCTTGTCGGCGAGGTACTCGACGCCGAGGAACCAGCCCTCGTCGTTGGGGCGCCGGTCGAGCTGGAGCTGCGCCTCCTTGCGCTCCCACTTCCCGGCCTTGGTCCTGCGCTCGTAGACGAGGGTGACGGGGTCGCTCTTCTGCGTCGCGTGGGGGGACTCCGTCCCCCCCGCCCCCCCGGTCGCGTCCTTCGCGTGGTGGGCGTCGCCCGCCGCGCGCACGACCTGCGGGAGGTTCGTCGCGGTCACGGCGCGGCCGTCCACGGAGACGACGATGTCGCCCGGCTCGAGGAGCGAGCGGGCGGGCCCGTTCGCGGAGTTGACGCGGACCGTGTCCTGGTCGAACGTGATCCCGGTGTCGTAGATCGCCCGCTTGAGGGGCGTCACGTCGAGGTCGCGGATCTGGGGCGGCGACTCGAGCGGGAGACCGTCCTGGTCGTAGGCGCGCTTCTGGACGCGGATCCGGAGCGGGTTCCCGCCGTTCTCGTGGATCGTCTCGCCGAACTTCGTCACGTCGCGGACGGAGAGCTCGGAGCCCAGGGGCGCCACGTCGAGGATCTGGTCGCCCTTCTGCACTCCCGCGGCCTTGGCCGGCGAGTCCTCGTCGAACGCCTTGATGACGAGGGCGACCTCGATCCCGAGCTTGGGGAAGGGACCGTTCTCGTCCTTGACCGGCGTCGCCTCGAGCGTGAGCGGCACGAACTTGCCGCTGCTGTCGGGACGCGCGATGTCGATCAGGACCGGCCCCGAGGAGAGCGCGATCGTCGTCGTCACGTCCTCCCACGCGTAGACCGGCGCGCCGTTGATGGCGCGGATCTCGTCGCCCGGCGCGAGCCCGCGGTGCGAGTTCGGCCCGCCGCCCACGAGGACGGCCTGGCTCGCGGCGCTGTTCGGCTGGACGGCGCCGACCTCGGGGGCGGTGAACTCGACGCCGACGGCGAAGGCGACGATGAAGGCGATCAGAGCGAAGATCGCGTTCATGACGACGCCCGCGACGAGGATGAGCATGCGGCCCCCGATCGACTTGTTGCGGAAGTCGTCGGGCGCCTGCGTGCGCGGCGTGTTGGGGTCGGCGTCGTCCTGGCCGAGCATCTTCACGTAGCCGCCGAGCGGCAGCCACGAGACGCGATAGTCGGTGTGCCCGCGGACGAAGCCGAAGAGTCGCGGTCCGAAGCCGAGCGAGAAGACCTCGACGCGGACCCCGACCCACTTGGCCGCGAGGAAGTGGCCGAGCTCGTGGACGAACACGAGGACGCCGAACCCGAGGATCACGGCGAGGATCGCGCCCACGGTGTCGAGACCCATGAATGCCAGTGACAGGGAGGCGAGGTTCATGACGGTTGCTTGAGGCATCGGGTGGCTTCCTGGCGCGCCCAGCGGTCGGCCTCGAGGACCCCCTCGAGCGAGGGGGCCGGGACCGGCGCGGGGCCACCTCCATCGTAATAGCGGGCGAGCACGCGCGCGTTCGTCCGGGCGATGTCGTCGAAGGGTATGGCGCGTTCGAGGAACGCCCCGCGCGCGACCTCGTTCGCGGCGTTGAGGACGGCCCCGCCCGCCGCGCCCTTCCTGAGGACCGTGTAGGCGAGCTGGATCGAGGGGAAGCGGTCGTGATCGATCGCCTCGAACTCGAGCTTGCCGGTGCGAGCCAGGTCGAAGGTCGCGACCGGGAGCGGGGCACGCTCGGGGTAGGTGAGCGCGTACTGGATCGGGACGCGCATGTCGGGGACGCCCATCTGCGCCATGACCGAGCCGTCCACGAACTCGACCATCGAATGCACTATGGACTGAGGATGACAGATCGTCTCGATCCGCTCGGCCGGGAGGTCGAAGAGCCAGTGGGCCTCGATCACCTCGAGCGCCTTGTTCATGAGGGTCGCCGAGTCGATCGTGATGTTGGGCCCCATCTTCCAGGTCGGGTGGTTGAGCGCCTCGTCGAGCGTGCAGCGGGAGATCCGCTCGGCGCTCCAGGTCCTGAAGGGACCGCCCGAGGCCGTGAGGATGATCCGCTTCACCTCCTGCGGCGCCTGGCCGGAGCGGAGGCACTGGAAGATCGCCGAGTGCTCGCTGTCCACGGGGAGGAGCGGCGCCCCGCTCTCGCGCGCGAGCCGACGGACGATCGGGCCCGCGACGACGAGGCTCTCCTTGTTCGAGAGGCAGAGGCGCTTGCCGGTGCGGGCCGCCTCGACGACCGCCGGCAGGCCCGCGGCCCCCGTCACGGCGGCGAGGACCGCCGTGCACTCGGGCGCCGCGACCATGGCGCGCTGCCCCTCCTCGCCCTCGAGGACCCGGCAGATGTCGCCCACGGCGTCGCGGAGCCGCGCCACCGGCTCGCCGCGCGCCGCGCTCACGTAGAGCGGCCGGAGGGCGCGCGCCTGCTCGGCGAGCTTCTCCCATTTCGTTCCGGCGGCGAGACCTACGACCTTCACGCGGTCGGGGCCGAGGTTCTTCACCACGTCGAGCGTGCTCGCGCCGATGGAGCCGGTCGAGCCGAGGACGACGAGCCCCAGGGGGCGGGACGGCACGCGCGCACCTCTCCTCTTGATGATGACGAGAGCGCGCATTCTAACGCGACGCGTGACATTCCGCGACGTGCTCCCTCGAACGCGCCGCGAGCGATGGAGCACTCACCGTCCACGTTTCCGGATCGGAATCTGTCAATTCCGCGGGGCGCTCCCCGAAGGGAGCGCCCCGCGGGCCACCTACTTCGGCGGCTGGGTCGGCTGCTTCTCCGGCGTCGTCGTCACGCCGGCGCCGCTCACGTGCCCGTGCTCCGCGCGCGTCTCCCGAGCCTTCTCGGTCGCCGCCTCGCGTTGCTGAG
>Ga0070738_10007723_pt1 | contig 10620 bp, 8 predicted proteins | sample Coa_R2_2_FD_66446 | JGI IMG/M metagenome (GOLD analysis project Ga0070738, IMG submission 66446) | Surface soil microbial communities from Centralia Pennsylvania, which are recovering from an underground coalmine fire - Coalmine... | ecosystem: Environmental > Terrestrial > Soil > Unclassified ... | reverse complement strand
AACTGATCAGTATCCTCACCCAGGAAAATTTCTTCTTCTGGTAATGGGAACTCCAGTAACACATGCCATCGGCGCTCCTGCTGATCAGGGCGCAGTTCCTTGACCTCAAGAGCCCAGATTGCTGGATAGGTATCTGACCAGGAAGTCAGCGCACATTGCTTGACCTGTTCGATCAAATCGTTCTCGTTTCCGTCTCGTTCCATAACCATCCTTCTCACCCTCTTTTCCCATTTCCAGAGCCTTTGTTCCGCAGGCTCGATGATCCTCCCCCTCATAGAGAGATTTATGCAATCTGGTATAATTCTACCTGTCGTCGGGCGTTGACTGCCAGCATCAGCAAAGTATCTTCATAAGGAAGCAGCCCTACTGGTAGGCTCCAGGTCAAAACTCCGCCATATTCTTCCTGCGAAAAGAGATTCGTCTCCTTGAGCATAATGGGTGGCGAGACTTCAGCAAGTGTAGCAGTGTTACGCTTAGAGAGACGGATAAAATCCTGGCATTGTTCAATCAACCAGAAGCTAGCTTCGCGCCCTGTTTTTCCCGACCTTGCTACGACATAGGCACGCTGGATATCTCCTTCAAGTGGCTTCAGCACACCAAAGCTTGTCTCCTGCTGCAGGAACCAATTCCAGAGTCTCCATTGTCCCTCTTTCACATCTACTCCCACTACCACCGCATCAGAGACCGTCAGATGCAGGTGGGGATACACTTGCTCACGACAGATCTGCAACAGCTCCCCTCCAGTACTCACCCATAATAAGTGACTTAGTTCTCCTGCTTTCTCCTGTTCCTCCTCACTCCCACCAATACTGCCGATTTGTTGAGCAGCGATCTTTTTGGCTGCTACCCCAACAATACAGGTAGTTTGTCCGGGGAGCATCGGCCCATCGATCATGATCGCGGTCGCCCGTAATTCCATCAGTTCATTCACATCATAACTCGCTCTGGCAGGTAAGGCAGCAGGCAAATCCTCTTTCCATAACAAAGAGGCCAGGTCTTCCGCATATCCAGCCAGAGAGAAGAAGTATTGTCTGAGCCTCTCTGGCTTCTCTTGTAATACTCTTTCCTGGAAGGTCAGAAGCACGACCACCCTGCCATTCGCATGAGCCAGAATCCCATCGGTATACTCAAAAGCATCACTGAGAACCTGGGCTCTGCGTTCTTCTGGAAACACTCGTTGCACAGTAAGCACCGGCACATCATTGTAATAGGGACGCTTCATATACAGGATGATGTATGTCCTGGCATCACCGGCAAAATGATAAATGGGACCAAGAGAGTAAGCAACAGCAGCTTTCTCAAGAAGGAAGGCATCAGTCAGGACAGGTAAGCTCTCATGGAAAGTGACGATACGGAACAGTAATTCATCCGAAACAGTAATTTCGGCAAGTCCCCAATTGGCCTCCAAAGTATCATACGTAAGTCCGAGTTCCTGAACAGGATCAGGTGATGTATAAATCACTTCATCAAGCAACTGTTTGAAGGAGAGATCAAAGAGGGCGAGGGAGATTTTTCGCCATCCATCATGGACGTATGCAATGGCTAACACATTTTGTTGCTCTCCCCCAAAAGAGACGACGCACGGAGAAAAGGGTCCTGGTACAAAACCTTGAAATGTTTGAAGCAGGCGAATATCCATCAGGATGTCTCCAGGAGAGAAACCTCTGTTAAGATTTTGTGAACAGTGGCTCGACATTCCAGACCACTACCGTCTTATTGTGACCCCCAAAGGCAATGCGGGTTCCATCAGGCGACCAACACATGGCATTGATTTTGTACATCTGACTGGCTGAACGATACACGCACGTATCGGAACGGGCTTCCCAGATTTCTACTGAGCCACTTGATTGGCACTGAAAGTACTGTTCATCTTTGAACTCGCTGTTCCTAATCAAACTGTGGGTGACATTCTCAGAAATTTCGTCTGTCAGCAACGAGCCTGAAGCGAGCGCGATCATAGCCAGGCGGAGACGCGGCCCATATAGATCAAGGCCACTCAAAGCCCCAAATGCGCCTCGCTGTCCCAGAGCGCAACAGAGATAATCCTGATAATCATCCTCAGTCCAGTAGCAATAGCCCTGCTTCTGCCAGTGCCAGATGCGCTCGAACGCCTGGCGCAAGGTGGCCACAATAGTCGGCGGTCCCCATGTGCCAAAGAGGGCAGCGATTCTGTGCCGGGAGAGAGGAAACCAGAGGCCAAAGCCGGGCTGATGCAGCTGCCGTTGCTGGGGAGAGCGAATCGCCACCAGCATCTGCTCAAGGGCGGGAATCGCGCGCTCGTCCTTGAGCAGTCCCAGACAGCAGGCACTGGCCCAGCATTCGGCATCAACCAGACTGTCTAGCAAAGGAACCAAACAGGCCTGTACCTCGCTAGCCCCGCTCAGTCCAATGGCAAAAATGGCAATGACTTTCTCATCGCCCTGCCCCACCTCCAACACGTGCCGGAAGGTTTCTATATCCAACCCACCCCAACGACTGGCATACGCCTCTGCCATCTCTTCGATCGAGTATTCCTCGCCGTCCGGCCTTTCCAACACGATAGCGTTGAGGGCTTGTACAATATGATCGGGAATCTCATATTCCGCAGAACTCCCATAATCGTAGCGGTAGGTGAAGGTATCCATCTTGCAAGAAAACTTCTTTCTGTTGAAGGTTATCCTATCTGATAAAGCACTAATTGCTCATCTTTGTCCACTCCAAGTGCCAACAACGTGTTGCGATACGCTACGGTTAATGATGGCATATCCCGTTTGAGGTCTCTCCAACCCGTTTGCTTTGAGAGCAGTTTGGTATCGTTCAGTATCATAGTTGGAGCAAGTTCAGCCAGTGTGATGGCATCGCGTTTGGAAACCTTTACGGAATCAGGATATTCCTCAAGCAGCCAGAAGGAGCTTTCCTGATGCTCTCCCTCGGGCAGCCCTGCCACTACTGAGACACGAATAATCTCTGGGTCTAGCTCGACAACGGTATGAAGGACTGTTTCTTTCATCAGAGGAAACCAGTTCCAGAGTCTCCTGCGTGCATCGAAGAAATCGACGCCCACAACTGTCCCGACGATTTGACACAGACGCACGTGGAGTCCTATCTGACTCTGGCAAACCTGCACTATTTCTCCTTTCGAGTCAATACAGCAAAAGAACTGCACGTTCTTCCGAATACGCCTTTCCTCTTCTATGGTATAGCCATGAGCCTGGTAATCAAACGTATCGAAAAGAGCCATTGCAACGACAAAAGTTTGTCGTTCTCTCTCTGAAAGGGTAGGGCCTGCAACAGCATCAGCCGCCACTCGCAGCCACTCAAAGTCTGTTTCCGGGCTTGCTCTATCTCCTATAGGTAGTCCTATGGGAGGAGAATAGCTCCAATCGGCTATTGCTGTGTCTCTTTTCCATCCCATCATGAGCATGCGCCACTGGGCTGTCGCTCCAACAAATCCTTCTTCCGATTCGGCTAATTCTCCGTACTCTGGATGGCATGCCAGCAAGAGACCATACTCGCTTGAAAAGCAGCCCAGAGCTTTATCAGCTTCAGCGATTGCTTCGCAAACAAGCTGTTCTTCAACTCCCTGTTCCCTCACTCGTGTTAGATAGACAGTCGGACTCTGAAGATCATCCCTTTCTGGCTTGAGATAAAGCATACTGGCCACAGGATTAGTGCCATCTACCAGAAGCAATGGCCCAATATCCGTCATATTATCGGCTGCTTCGTCAATAAGGAGCGAAGAACCAGAAAGAAAACGATTGGTGGTTGGGATGAAAGAGAGAACGAGACGAGAAGGGACTCTGTTCTGGAAGCCTTCAATCCGGGCAAGCAACCACTGCTGTTTCGACAGATCATACGTCAGTCGAAGAGCTTCTATTGCTGAACAGGAGCATGGAAAAGAGGTGCGATTGATAACTATGCCGTGATCCACGTTAACTTCTAACAAAGAAAGCGAAACCGCCTGATTGCCTCTTTGACGAGTATTCGCCCAGCAAATGCCGAGCCTGCTTTCCTCTAGATAAGAAGATAGCGGTGCAGACCAATCTCTCTGCGGGATATGAAAAAGCATTCGTCTTTGCATTAGTGTTTTGCCCCTCAAATATAATTTCAATCATTGGAGTATCTCAGAGGGATACTCTTTGCTAAAGCGAATTGATACAACAGGTACTACAGGGACACTATATCAAATCAGTTGCCCGGCAGCTGAGACTGAAGCAGGCCGCCCGGAGACAGCAGCCACAGACCGGGCAATCCTGCGCTTGCAGACAATCAATCGTTGTGCTTAAAGATATACAAGAAACAGGCACAAGATGCAAGAGGAAGCAGGAAACGCCCGCTCAGTGGTATATCATGATACAGCCTGATATAGCCAGAAAGTACCTGTATATAGAACTGGGAAACAAATGAGAAACAGATTCAACACATTATCAGTACGGTAGAGGTTTTGCTCTTTCCTTTCAGAAAATGCCATCCTCCCACCAGAGAGTTTTTCCTGTTTCTTCTCGCCTGGCCTCCCTTTCCGGCAAGAGTTGCTCATAGCGCCCTTCCCGCAAACGCTGATAGAACTGGCCGAGGGTACTCAGCGCCAAATCATCAGGAGTTTCGACTCTCAATTGCCCTGTCGAAGGTAATCGCACCCCGGTCCAGAACTGATCAGTATATCCTCACCCAGGAAAATTTCTTCTTCTGGTAATGGGAACTCCAGTAACACATGCCATCGACGCTCCTGATGATCAGGGCGCAGTTCCTCGACCTCAAGAACCCAGATTGCTGGATAGGTGTCTGACCAGGAAGCCAGCGCACATTGCTTGACCTGTTCGATCAGCTTGTCCTCGTTCTCTTCTTGTTCCATAGCGTCCCACGAGATGCGCAACGAGATTGTAACTGAGCAGGAGAAGGGGAAACTGGCGAAAGAGCAAAGAAATGTGTCTCCTTAAGATGGAAGCTATCAAGTCATTGATTTCCAGATAAGGAGGACACACACCCAGTATGACGCATTCTGAAGTCACAATCCAGATTGCTCCCCATTCGCTTCCCTCGATCCCTTGCTGGATGGGAGAAGTCGCCGCTTTTGCTCAGGCGCTCTCTCATGTCGGCATTCTCCAAAGTATCCAGGACCAAGTCCGCTTCGCCCGTGTGCGCTTTGGGCAGTACGACCTCATCGATTTTGTAGTGGTACTCCTCGGTTACACCATCTCGGGCGAACCGACCTTGCAGGCCTTTTACGAACGCCTCAGCCCCTTTGCGGAAGCGTTTATGGCCTTGTTTGGTCGTGATCAGTTGCCTCACCGTTCGACCCTCTCACGCTTTCTGGCGGCCCTTGATGAGGCCACGGTTGAGGCTCTGCGCACCCTCTTTCTCAAGGATCTGCTTGCTCGCTGCCCGTTCTCTTCCCCAGGCGAGCTGGGTGATCGCACGGGAGCGTCCTGGCTCGTTATGGATGTGGATGGCACCCGTGCCACCGCTCGCCAACGGGCTCTGCCTCATGGCGAAACGCTGCCTGCCCCCCATCGCCGCTTTGATGAGGTGTGTGCGCCAGGATATCTGGGACGCAAGAGAGGAGAAGTGGTGCGCACGCGCACGGTCGTGGTGCAAGCCCATACTCACCAATTCCTGGCTACCTTTGGCGGAGCTGGCAATGGCGATTACCGGGGAGAACTCTTACGTGCCATCCAGGTGATCAGCAGCTATGCGAGCAGGTTGGCCTTTCCCCTTCCTCAAGTACTCCTTCGTCTCGATGGCCTCTACGGCGATGGCGCTCCGTTATTCGATGTGGTGGGGGCTGGTTTGGCAGTGATTGCCCGCAGTCGCGATTCCAGTTTGCTGGCTCTGGAGGCCGTCAAGCAGGGGCTTGCGCGTTCTCCGGCTCACGTGAGTACCCATCCCGAAAGCGGGATGAGTCGAACCCTTTACGATTGCCCGGCTGTCCCCTTGACGCCGACGGGACCCAGCGTGCGCCTGGTGGTTGCTACCCATGCCGCTGCCGACTCTGCTCCCCCGGTCGGCGTCGAGCGCGACGGCAGCGTCTACGAGCTGTTTGTTACGACGCTTGCCTCTCCAGCTTTTCTTGCTTCCGATGTGCTCGACCTCTACTTGCATCGCGGATCCTTTGAGACGGTTCTGGCTGATGAGGACTCCGAGCAGGACTCGGATCGCTGGTACTCTCATACGCCCTGGGGCCAGGAGTTTGGCCAGATCCTGGCGCAATGGGAGGCAGTCCGGGGGACTGAGACGAGGAACCTGCGCCTGGAACTGGGGCAGAAGCTTTCTTCCTCACAGCTACACATCACGGAATTTGCCCAGGCTCTCACCCAGGAGAGGCCCGTGGCCAGCCAGCCACCTCCTGCCGTCGAAGCGGCACCTGCACCACCCGTTGAGTATGGCCCTCCCCAATGGGCACGTCCTTCCTGGACCTCTGGCTTTGCTGGCTCCGCTTTTACTCTGCAAGCCGATGGGACACTGCGTTGCCCGGCAGATCGTCCCCTTTACCCACAAGAGCGCCGACCCGAACGCGATGGCTCCCTTCGCGTCTTGTATGCCGCTCGCATCGGTCATTGTCGCCATTGTCCCCTACGAGAGCAGTGTCAAGAGTCCACCCAGAGCGTCAAGCCACGACGGGTCAGCGCCGTGTTCTGGCCTCTCCAACCTGTCCTGCCAGAGGCTTCTGCTCCTCTGCCGGCCCCTCCACAAGCCCTTCCTCTCCTCCCGCTGCTCTGGAAAGACTGGCCTCGCTGTGGCATCCGACGTACCTGGCTCAAACTTATCCGTAGTGAAACGGTTGGCTTGAGAACTGGTCCGCCCGCAGCAGCAGTTGCCCCACCACCTCCGGTCGTCTTGACGCGAGCCCAACGCGCCCATTGGCGTCTCTCGTGGGCGCAGCGGCTGGCACGCAATGCTCGTTCGCTGGATGCCTCTGCTCTGACGGTCACCCTACATGGGCTGCCAACCACCTTTGCCCAATCCTTCGGCTTTGATCTGCTCCCCGGTGCCTAAGCGGGAGCCTCCTGCTTTCTTTTCTCGATGCACTCTTGCCCGCGAGGGCTGTCGTATTGATGTTTATCAATCGAGGCGACTTTCCTCGACTTTTTATTCCCCCTCACTTCGTCGACAGCTTTTTGCTTCCTTCTTTGCTTGAGCTTAGCTCGTTGCGCATCTCGTGGGAGCGTCCTTCTTATCCCCTTTCCCATTTCCAGACCATTTGCTCGGCAGGCTCAATCACCCTCTCTTTCATATGAGCCGCCAATTCTTCAGGACTATTATACTGATACGTTTCCAGGATTGAGGGGTAGTGCTTCAGAGGGTCCAAGACATCCTCTCTCTTCCATCCTACATGCAACACTGGCTGGATAGGAAGAGATGGAAACTGAGGAAGAATGAGTTCAAGTTGTTGAGGAAGACTTTTGCTAAACGTTGTATCCACAATGATAAAACGAGCTAGAGAAGCGAGAAGCGAGAGATGTGTTGCCCAGTTTGGATTACGTGGAGTACTGCACTTGAAGACTACTGGCAGATAATTCTCTCTACGAAGGGTACTCGTAATCGCTTCTAAACCGTTTTCCATGCTGTAGGGAAAATAGCCAAGCACCAGAACCAGCTTCTCGATAGCAACCTGTGCCAGATGTGCCAGGTCCTGATGGTAGAGCAAGAGTTGGAGGAGCTGGGCCACCTGGAAATTGTCGACGGTGATAAAGTAGTCTCCATCGGCACGGTTGATCAAAAGGTTGCATTGGACAGCATCCTGCAATTGCACATCCCAGGCGGCTATTCTCTCGATGTCGCATCCCGTTAAGTTTGCACCGGTTAAGTTGGTAGCCAGGAGGATGGCTTTGGTCAGCCATCCTCCTCGCAGATCGGCGTGACTGAGATTGGCTCGACTCAGGTTCGCTTCTAAGAATTCGGCTCTCAAAAGAGTCTTACTCAGATCTGCCTCTCTCAAATCCGCACTCACCAGACCCGCTCCATCCAGATTGGCCTCCCGTAAATCAGCCTGATAAAGAATTGTCTCATTGAGAGCCGCTTCGCTCAGCAGCGCGTGGCTGAGGTTAGCCTGAGTGAGGTTGGCGCGATCGAGCAGGGCGTCACTAAGATTGGCATAACTCAGATTTGCTCTGCTTAAATGAGCAGCCTCAAAGCGTGCAGAGTGACACTGCGCTGCACTCAGGTTCGCTGCTCTCAGATCTGCACTGGTCAAATGCGCTTGCTCTAGGTTGACCCCGCTCAGGTCGGCTTCTCTCAAGTTAGCTCCGCTCAGATCCGCCTCCCTCAGATCACTCTCACACAGATGCGCAAAACTCAGGTTGGCCTGCAGCAACATAGCCCCACCAGAAAGATTGGCTTTGCAAAGGGTGGCATCACGAAGAGAAGCGAAACTCAGTTGGGCTTTGATCAGTTTCGCCTCGCTCAGGTCGGCTTCATCCAGCAGCGCCCCTCGCAGATCAGCCCCACTGAGGTCAGCCTCGCTTAAGTTCACTCTCCTCAAATCCGCTTCCTTGAGATCGACTTCGGCCATTATAGCCCCACTCAGATCTGGCTGCACCTGTTGATTCTGCTTCCTCCACTCGTTCCATACGGCTACTCCTCGCTTGAGCAGGGCCAGGTGATCTTGATCAGCCATATGCTTCCTCCTTTGGAGTCGTTATTATAGCTGCTTGTGGCATAAAGAAGCAAGCATTTTCCTCGTTTGGTGAAGCTCCTCCTCATCCCTCAAGAGTATCAGAAGCGCATAAATCTGTCCTCTCAGAACTATTCACAGGTATTATGCACAATCCATTGATCGTTGCCAACAGTGAAGGTGTGATCCTGAGCAATTTCCAGGTTATACATGAGACTGCTTCCAGAGATAGCACTGACTTTGATCACCACTCCAAATGTCCCGTCGGCTCGCAATACATGCATTCCCACTTGCAGCCGTCCGGCGGCAACAAACCCTTCTTCTTGGGTTAGGAAGGGATGTTCACTCGTCGTATGGATCAACTCCTCCGCCAGCTTCTGGCTGTTACGCATGGGAGGTTGTAGGACTGGCATAATCACCAGGTCAATCAAATCGTGATCCTTGCGTATCCAGACATGGAGGATCGGCTCAGCTTCCATGCGATGGGTGAGCGGATTGTAAGCCAAGATTTCATTGCCCACATTCAGCTGTCCAATCGCTCTTTCCCCTTGCAGCGTTGCCACAACAGTAGTCGCGGTGAAACTGCATCCTGCCCCTGGCCCAGTACTCCATCCGCCTGTTGGAGCACCTGCTGTTACCAGCTGATAATTGCCAGTGGCCGGTTCATCTTGTGGCCAATCATCGGTGGGATTATTCGGTGGAACGGGGTCCGACGTATCTTCATACCACATGTTGCGTGCCGCCATCTGGGCTTCAAGTCGCATCTCGTCGTAGAGCTGTCCTGCATACTGCATGTACTCTTCCGGTGAGAGCGGCTGGATCATGGTACTGCCATTTTTTTGCGCAGTGTCCCGTAAGACTCTATACGCTAACACTCCTGACGCAGGACTTTGGATAGCTAATATCAACCCTGATGCAAATCCGATAATACAGGTATCAGCAGGGCATGAGTTTAACTCATCTGCCAGCGCAGTATCGTTCTGCAAGGTTCCTACTTGCCACTGACCCCATCCGCTATTAGGCTTCATTTTCCATTGGGTAGCATTCGCCCTCGCCGCATACCAGAGCGCCTGTGCGACACCCTTAGCTATTGTATAAGAACTCGGCCATGCCGAACCCATACCTGATCCTGTTCCGCCTCCTGTTTTCACTTCCCAGATAAATCCACGACTCAAATTTGCGATATCAGGACGACCTCCTTTACCAGCATTACCTGGATATCCTGTCTGGTAGTACTTGCTCCACTGGTTAAAAGGGATGGATTGCGGTGGCACTTTGGCGTTGGGAATCTCCTGTCCAGATGAATTCACGATGAGCCTGGCTCCCTCAAGGCTTCCATACCATGCTGCGACAAAGCGGAGATACGGGTCCGTAGGGTCGGCATCATGCCCCGTCGGGTCATTAAAGGTCTCCGGGTTCGCGCCCACATAGGCATACGGATCCATGCCCTGCAAATTCCCCAGTACCGTATCGGCAGAGAGAAACACTCCCACCAATGGGTCGTAGTAGCGGGCATTGTAGTAATCCAGTTGGGAGAGCGAATCGTTGTACTGGCCGGTGTAGCCTCTGGTGGTTCCCATCGTGCCTTTGCTGTAGAGGCTGAAGCCGTAGGGGCCGTAGAGCTGGTTGCCCTGCACGCTGGCGCTGCTGGGGGTGTTGCTGATGCTGGAAACCACCGTACCCAGGGCATCGGTGAGCAGGAAATTGGTGCTGCCGGTGTTGACGCCGATGAGACGGCCAGCCAGATAGTAGTAATACTTGTTGTTGAGGTTGGTACCGGCCCCGTTGTAGATGTGATCTTCCAGGCCAAAGGCGGTGAGGGTGTATTTGGTTCCGCTGTTGCCGGTTCCCGTTTGCGAACGCCGTAACACGCGCTGGCCGGAGGCGTCGTACAGATACCATTCTTCGTTAGTGGTGGTGTTATTGTCGTTCCAGCGTACCAGGTGGTCTTGCCCATCGTAGGAAAGGGTGGCCGTCGTGCCGCCACTGCCGCTGGCGATGCGCGTGGTCATGTTGCCCCAGCTGTCGTA
>Ga0070738_10007721_pt1 | contig 10621 bp, 7 predicted proteins | sample Coa_R2_2_FD_66446 | JGI IMG/M metagenome (GOLD analysis project Ga0070738, IMG submission 66446) | Surface soil microbial communities from Centralia Pennsylvania, which are recovering from an underground coalmine fire - Coalmine... | ecosystem: Environmental > Terrestrial > Soil > Unclassified ... | reverse complement strand
CCTGCCCTGTGACATGTCCTCCAGCCTCCATCCCCTGGGCGACAATGAGATCGACTCCATCCCGTTCTGCCTGGATGGCTTCAGCTCTTGTATTGATTTGTGTGGCAAGCAAGATTCCTTGCTGATGCAGCCGCTTCACGTAAGGAGCAGGGGAACCGAACGAAATGGAGATGAGAAAAGGTCTGGCCTCTATCGCTGCCTCGAGCAGATCCGGGCGCTTTTCAATGGCCCAGCAATGCATGCCAATGCCAAAACGCATCTCATCGGTTCCGCGAGCGATGGCTGCCTCTTGCATCAGAAATTCGACCGACTCTGTGCTGCCAATGCCGATCATGCCGAGTCCTCCGGCTTCTGAGACCGCCCTTGCCAGCCGTCCTCGTCCTACATACGCCATAGGTGCGCCGATAATAGGATAGCGCAGGTGCCAGGATGTAGTGAGATAGGTGTGAAGCATGTTAGCTCTCTTTCTTCCTGCTAAAAGATCATGACAGGCTAAGTTGCTTATTCGTTCAGCATCAATTATTAACTACTGGGAGTATAGCATGCTGTTTCTTAATAAGCAGAGAGCCAATATACAAAAACATGGCTTCGCGCAATCAGCAAATGCGCGAAGCCAATCACACGAGGTTACAGGCAATCATCCCGCCATGTGCAGGATGATTCTTCCCCGACCATGACCGCGCTGGCTGAGTTCCTGGGCTTTTCCGGCTTCGCCAAGCGAGAACACAGGCCCGACAACAGGCTTTATCTTGCCTTCATCGATAAGCTGAGCGAACGTATTTAGCAGTTCAGTGTTGACCTGCGCCGAAAATCTCGCGGCATGCACACCAAGTTCGCGCAATCGGGCCTCATCGGGTTGCCCGGCGATACTGACCAGCGTGCCGCCTCGTTTGAGCGTCGGATACGTACTGGCCAACGCATCACCGCCGACTGTATCAAAAACGAGGTCTACATCATGGACTGCATCTCCAACCCGCGTTTTTGTATAATCGACGACCGTTTCTGCTCCCAGGGAACGCACGAAGTCTGCATTGCCGGTGGAGGCTGTAGCGATCACGTGCGCACCTTTCCAGCGGGCGAACTGCACCGCGAAGAGGCCGACACCGCCAGCTCCTCCCAGGATCAACACACGCTGCCCTGGCTGCAAATGACCGTGATCGAAGATGCCCTGCCAGGCAGTCGTCGCGCCAACTGGAACGGTAGCCGCCTCGTCAAAATTCAGCGTTTTTGGCTTCAGCGCCAGCCTATTGGCAGGAGCAATGGCGTACTCCGCGTATGATCCATTGGAGCTTCGACCGAAAACCTCCTGGCCGGGCTGGAATGTACTCACGCCGGGACCAACTTTTTCTACGACTCCTGCCAGGTCTGCCCCTGGAATATATGGGAAGGTAGTTGGCGAAAAGGCTTTGAAATAGCCGCTGCGAACTTTCCAATCGGCGGGATTTACGCCTGCCGCGTAGACGCGCACAAGCACTTCACCCTCCCCTGGCTCAGGTACTGGAATCTCTTCCAGCTTGAGCTGGTCCGCGTCACCGTAATCATGGACCTGTATCGCGTGCATGGTTCTTGTTGACATAAAAGTGATACTCCTTCTTTTGGAATTTCAGTGGGCACTGCGGCCCTACTGCTTGCAACACTTACAAATTGTAAGTTATTCCAAATGAAGGAATACCGGCACTCAATGCCAATCCGCCGGTCAGACCGAAAATTCGACCGGCAGGGATATCAGCCCGCGCAGCGAATAGTTCGGGCGAAATTCGGGCTTATCGACCGTCATTTTGAGGCCCGGTAAGCGTCTGAGAATGGTATCGAACGCGACCTGGCTCTCCATGCGTGCCAGCGCCGCGCCGATGCAGAAGTGAATGCCGTAGCCGAAGCCCAGCGAGCGCACCGCCGGGCGATTAATATCCAGCTTTTCAGGGTCCTGGAACTTTTCGGGGTCGCGATTGGCCGCTCCAACGCACAGATAGATGCTGCTATTTGGCGGGATGGTGACGCCGCTGATAGTGACCTCTTCCACTGTGCGGCGGGCGAGTGTATGCACCGGACTGACGTAGCGCAGGAGTTCTTCCACGGCAGCCGGGACTTTGGAGGGATCGGCTCGCAATTGCTCCATCTGCTCAGGATTTTCCAGCAGGTAGTACAGCCCGGTGGCGATCAGATTGGCGGTGGTTTCGTGGCCCGCGAAGAGCAGGAAATTGGTGGCAATGATGATCTCATCCTCGCTCAGCATATCGCCGTGTTCTTCGGCCTGCACCATTTTCGTCAGCAAATCACCGGTTGGATGCTTGCGTCGTTCCTCAATCAGGCTTCCTAGATAGATTTTAAGTTCATCGAAGACCTTCGCCAGTCTCGGCCAGACCTGTGGCCCGGTGAAGAGGATGGTAGCGACAAATTCGTTGATCGCCTCGGCGCTGGCGCGAATATACGGACGCCCACTACGGGGAATGCCCAGCAAATCAAGAATCACGTTGGAGGGCAGTGGATAAGCGAGGTCGGCTACAACATCCATCTTGCCTTCCGCGAGCTTCTGATCGATCAGCTCATCCACCAGCCTTTGCACAGTGGGTCGGAACGATTCGATCATGCGCGGGGTGAAGGTTTTCATCATCAGGGTGCGCTGGCGTGTATGGCCCGGTGGGTCCATGCCCTGCAGGTTATAGGCCAGGAAAGGAACGATCCGTTGCAGGTACTCGAGAGATTCGGTCACGCCCATTTCCGTCATGAATTCGACCGTATCCGACCAGATATCGGAGGAGAATCTGCGATGGTCGGAGAATACCATGTGAACATCATCGTAGCGGGTGAGCATGTAGCAGTTGAAGATCTGGTTCCAGTGTACCGGGTCATTTTCTCTAAGATACGTATAGACAGGGTAGGGGTCCTGGATGTTGACGAAGAAGTTGTCCAGGTCAAGGGTTGTTTCTGCTGTCATGCTGTTTCCTCCCATGTGGTGATGCGACTTACTCTTGATGATTATTATACTTTAAACGAGAGCGGGCGTGCCTGGGATTACTTTGAAGGATGACCTCTTTGCATCCCCGCCCCTCTTTCGCTACAATGAGCATATCAGGTAGCAATCCCTCAATATTTTAGAAAGGAACATAAAAACTATGGCTAATGAAACCGGTACCATGCTTACTTACGATGGAGAGGCCGGTCCCCTTCAAGCTTATCTGGTAAAACCGGCGACGGAGGAACCTCGTCCCGCAGTGATTGTCATTCACGAGATTGTGGGACTGACCGACCATATCAAAAATGTTGCCGATCGGTTTGCGGGCGAAGGATATGTCGCATTTGCCCCAAATCTGTTCTCGCGACCCGGCCTTGGCGAGGTGCTGACACCGGCAAATGTTGGCGTGACAATGCAGTTTATGTCTACTGTTTCATGGGAAAGAGCAAGGGATTCGGCCTATGTGCAGCAGGCCATGTCCCAACTGCCGCAGGAAAAAAGGGACATCGTGCAGCGCGTGTTTCCCGTGATGTTCGGTGGCATACCGAAGGATAAGCTGACCCAGGACCTCGTTAATGCGATAGCGTATTTGAAAGAGCAACCTTTTGTCCAGAAGGACAGGATTGGCAGCATTGGCTTCTGCTTCGGTGGAGGCATGTCCATCAATCTGGCCTGCCACGCGAAACTGGCGGCCAGCGTGCTATTTTACGGCGAGAATCCGAACCCCATAGAGCTGGTCGAACGTATTTCCTGTCCCGTTCTCTGTAATTACGGTGCGGAGGATATGCGGATCAATGCGCATCTCGATACACTGGTCAAAGCCATGGTTACATACAAAAAAGACTTCGAGATGCGCATCTATCCCCATGCCGGACATGCCTTCTTTAACGATACGACGCCCATGTACAATGAGACCGCCGCGAAGGATGCCTGGCAGCGGGTGCTGAGCTTTTATGAGAGAACCTTGCGAGCGTCCTGACGGAATGTCACTTCTATGTGTTCAGAAGTTTGCCTGCATAAATCCTATCATGCGAGATAGACCTCTTGATGTGAGTGAATAAGGACCAGACAGAAAGGAATGCGCATGTCCGAAATCAACAGCTCCACCCCAGGCTCATCGAACCAGGCAAAAGATGAAAGATCACAGCATCTCCCGGTAGCCGGAGATGTGTCGATGACCGAGGAGCAGCTTCAGGCTATCCATGTTGGTGGACTCACACCCCTGACCGTGCCGATCCAGGTTGTCGATTACGACCCGCAATGGCCCCAACTCTTCGCGCGCGAGGCCCGGCGCATCCAGGCCGCGCTTGGCGACCAGGCCCTGATGATTGAACATGTAGGCTCGACTTCGGTACCGGAGCTGGCGGCCAAACCAATCATCGACATCCTGCTGGTGGTAGCCGATTCATCGGATGAAGCGAGCTATGTTCCGGCCCTGGAGGCTGCCGGTTATGTATTGCGTATTCGCGAGCCAGGCTGGTACGAACATCGGGTATTCAAAGGGCCGGATACCAATGTCAACCTGCATGTCTTCTCCCAAGGATGCCCTGAAATTGATCGGATGCTGCTCTTCCGTGACTGGTTGCGTGGCAATCCTTCTGATCGCCATCTCTACGAACAGACCAAACGGACACTTGCTCGCCAGAACTGGAAATACACCCAGAACTATGCTGATGCGAAGACTACAGTGGTTGAAGAGATACTCACTCGGGCGCGGAAGAGGGCCGCAGAAGAGGCACGAAAAGGCTCTCAGAATTGAGTGCTAGAGAAACGTTAGAGTAATGTTAGAGATGTGTTAGATCTCAATTTTGAGGTCACTTTACGGAATATGTGAGATGATATGATTGTTTCTGGTTAATGGAAAGAGGAAAAAGGGATGCGTCCCAGGTCGAACCTCTCCCTCCAAACAGTTGAAAAGCAAAAACAAGTGTATTTGAACATCTCTGGGAGGTCGTAAGAGGCTAGACCGGGGAATCAGACCAGGCCTCTCCAGCAAACAAAGATTTGTTCACAAAGCAAAAGCGTAAGTCTATTGTTTCTTTAGGAGGTGACTGCGTATGACCACTTTGATGCGTTTCGATCCTTTTACCGAAGCACTTAGCCTGCGTGATGCGGTAAACAAACTCTTTGAGGAAAGCTTTGTGCGGCCCGGCTGGTTCGGCGCTCGCACGACGAATTTTGCTGCTCCAATGGATGTCTGCGAGACGGAGCATGGCTATCAGGTGTATGTGCTGATTCCCGGCATTAATCCAGAGAATATTGACCTGACTGTGCAGCAGAATACGCTGACTGTCAAGGGTCAGTACCAGCCTACGTTCAACGAAGGCGAGAAGGTCAACTGGCTGTTACAGGAGATCGGTTATGGGACCTTCGAGCGCACCATTACCTTCCCCAAACCTGTCGATGCTGACCACATCGAGACGACCTACGAGAATGGTATCCTGCACCTGGTGATACCGTTCAGCGAGGTGAGCCGCCCGAAGAAGATTAGCATCACCGGTAGCCATCAGAAACAACTGGCCGGCGCCGGCGCCTGGTGATCTTCCTCTTGAGGCCACGGCCCGGGGCGGTAGTGGTTTAGGATGGAAAGGAGGGCCGGTAGCGCTAAAGAGTGTTGCATGCTGTCATGATTGAAGGGAAGCGAGCATATCCTGGGGAAGCAGCAAGGACGTAGTGAATACGGGAACCGTTCAGGCATTTGGGGGTTCCATCCGGGCGGCTGATACAGTCAGTCGCGGCTTCCCAGGATATGCAATCTCCCTCAGCTTATTTTCGACCCTCCATCCTTTTTGGAGCAAGGGTTTCTGGAACGCGGTAGGAGGTATCGAGTTTCCGTTAGTTTTACTCGCGATTGCTGTAGTACTTGGATTGACAGGTGCTGGCACCTATTCTCTGGATACAGTCTTTAGCGTTAATCTGCCTGAACCGTTGACGTTTGTGATTGGACTGGTAGCATTGGTAGTGCTTTTGCTGGTGGCAATCCCAATCGGAACATGGATAGAGGAACATTCTCAAGTACTCCATCGTGTTCCTTCTTCTTCCTGATTCCTGAAAGGAGGGGTAGCCGGTAAGGCTACCCCTTTTTTCGTGCTTGTCCAATTTTTATCTCTAGATTTAGAAACTCACTCTGTGAGCCTCTGTTAACACGTATAGCACATCAACCATCACCCATTCATTGATGCGATCTCCTTTAGAGCGACCCAATCACCTGCAACAACTGCTCTCGCTCGTGTGCCTCGTCCGATACCGGCACCAGCATCAGCAGCAACTCATCCAGGCCGCTCGTGAGCAGCTCTCGCAGGCGTTTCTCCACCTGTGCCTGGTCTCCCGCGACCACCAACTCCTTCACCAGCTTATCCGTGCCCGTCCCATCCTCGCCAATGGGGAAGCCTGCCAGCTCAAACATGTGCCTGTAGAATGGCGCCCTGGTATAGAACGAGATGCGTGGCGTCGCTGCCACCTGTACGGCCGCCTCATCGGTACTCAGGGCCACCGGAATATGTGCGACCAGTGGTGGGGTGGGCCGGTTACTTGCCTGCGCTCCTGCCCTTAAAGCGGGTAGCGCCTTATCGAGCAGGTAGGGAACGGGGCAGACCCACGAGATCGCGCCATCGGCAATTTCACCGGCCAGGCGAAAGGCCTTCTCTCCTAGCGCCGAGATGAGCAGGGGAATCCGCGCCGGGCGTGGAATGGAGGCAGCTACATTGAAGAATTTACCGTGATGATCTACTCGCCCCTCCCACAACACCTGGCGCATCACCTCGACATATTCGCGTAAATACGCCAGCGGCGATGGCATCGAGAGGCCATAGATGTTTTCCATCACGTGACGGTGACTGGTGCCAACGCCCAATCGCAGGCGTCCCGGGGCAAGCGCTTCGATGGTTGCCGCTTGCTGGGCCATCACAAGCGGGTGGCGTGGATAGACGGGCACAATCGAGGTACCGAGGCGAATACGAGTTGTCTGCACTGCCGCGGCAGCAAAGATGGTCAGAGTGTCCAGCATGCCCGCCGATTGCGTCATCCAGACCTGCCGGATTCCGGCCTGCTCCGCCTCGCGTATCCTGTCGATGACAGTGGCAGTATCCTGTGCCTGCACGGCCAGCCCGGTGCGCTCGCGTAACGACAAATGAGAAACATCCCTGGCGGTAAGTATAGAGCGATTATTCTCTTCCTGGGACATCCTGATTTCAACCTTTCTAGCGGTTCTGAAAAGCTACATAGCATTCCTGTAGGGGCAGCGGTTCGTCCCTGTCCCGACCTTGACAAACGAATCCGGTCAAATGGCATTGTATCATTCCAGGGAGTGTGCTATCGAGGTCGCTATTTCGTATTTTCTGGCAATCTCTCGTGCCATCCTGAGACCCCGTGGGATCACCTCGTCTGGGGATTTCTGGAGAATTACTACATGAAATTGATGTAAAAACCTGCCTCCATATGGTAAAATACAGCGAGACATTTCAATTATGTCAATTTTTACAGCAACAAGGGTGAGCAAGGGGTGGGAGACCTGGTAGAGCTATTCTCGTCACAGAGCTTGATGAAAGGCTAACCCATTTATTCCTGATAAGGATCCATTTGAGGCACGCATTCTTCACGAAAACGCTCACCTCAGGAGCATCGCATGCATATTATCCATGGCGCATGGATTCCCGAAGATACACACAATTTTGAGCAGAAAGGCGCATTCTACCTGTGGGTAGAGACTGATACCCGAACGGGTGTGGCACGTAAAGGCGGGCAAAACGTTCATCCACGGCACCTGGCGCAATCAGACCTGGCCGCGTTTCTCATGGAAAAGCTCGGCCTGCAAGAAAATACACCCGGTATGCTGGCGCGCCAACTTGAGACAAAATACTTTCTGCTGCCCACAGTTGCAGGCAAACCCGCTCCCTGCTTCGAGTTGCTGCGCTATATGGATGAGGAGGAGCCAATTGAGTTCGAGATGGCTCCCTGGATGGTAACATCTTACCGGTTGCGCGACGTCATCAGCAGCCTGAACGACATCCATTTTATCGCCCTGTATGCCCCCAGTGATTTCCAGTTGGGAGCCGACCTGCTGTTCTGGCACCAGTACGCGCAGGCCCTCAAGGGCATCATCGCCAGAGACCAGTATATTCCCGCCCTCAGATACCAGGAGATCGCACCCGCGCCTGCAAAAGGCAAGAAGGCAAAAAACGCGCTTCCCAGTTTCGAACTGCATTATACCTGGGAACTGCTCTCCGAGAGCTACGAAAAGACTGTGCAGAGCTATCTAGTCGCCATGCCGGGCATCTGTGCTGCCGGGATGAACAGCCCGGATAATGCAGCGCTGTTTGACAAAGAAACCTTGCTGCGTCACTTCTCTGAAAGTCTCTTACATGATGTCGTGACAGGAACGCCTTTTATCGCGAAATTCGAACAGCAGATCGAGAACACCATCCTGTATAAATGCGTCTATCCGCATCGACCGGCCCTGGTTTACGATACACCGGAGGAGCGGCTGCAAGACTATAAGCACTGGCTGGCCTGGCGCAACAGCTTCACAAAAGCGGGTGCCGGAGCAGGCTTCAACCTCTGTTTCCGCCTGGAGGAGGCATCTCCCGATGATATGGACAACTGGCAGCTGCATTTCCTCGTCGCCTCGCGCCGGGACCCCTCGCTCAAATTAAGTCTGGATGACTTCTGGCATCTCGATGCGCAGGTACGCGCTGAGGTGATCCGTCATTTCGGGCAGGACTTCGAGAAAAACCTGTTGCTCTCCCTGGGCCATGCTGCTCGCATCTATCCCAAAATCTGGGATGGATTGGCCACAGACAAACCGCGGGGATGCACGCTGACCATGGATGAAGCGTTCGCATTTTTGAAAGAGAACGCCTGGGTGCTTGGTGATGCCGGTTATACTGTTATCGTTCCATCGTGGTGGACGCCGGAGGGCCGCAGGCGCACCAAAATTCGCCTCAAAACATCTGTGCGCTCATCGAAAGGATCATCCGGCGTCAATAGCGGCTACTTCAGCCTCAACAATATCATCGCCTATGAATACCAGCTATCGATTGGCGGCGAGGTCGTCACGCCGGAGGAATGGGAGCAGCTCGTCAACGCCAAAACGCCCCTGGTGCAGTTCCGCGGGCAGTGGATGGAACTGGACCGCGACAAAATGCAGCAACTGCTGGAGTTCTGGCAGAAGCACCAGCACGAGCAGCCAGAAATCACGCTGCTGGACATGCTGAAACTTGGCGCCGGGGCCGAGGACGACCTGGAGTGGGACCACGACGCCGTCTTGTGTGATATGCTCTCGCGGCTCCAGGACAAAAATGCCTTTGCCCCCATCAAGGACCCACGCAACCTGCACGGTTCGCTGCGCGACTACCAGCGGCGCGGCGTCTCCTGGCTCCAATACCTGGAAAATCTCGGACTGAATCCCTGCCTGGCAGACGATATGGGGCTTGGCAAAACGCTAGAGGTGATCGCGCACCTGCTCAAGGAGCGCGAGGAGTCCGGCGATGTGCCGCCAACGCTTGTCATCGCACCGACCTCAGTGCTGGGCAACTGGCGTAAAGAAATCGAGCGTTTCGCGCCACAGCTGCGCGTACTCGTGCATCAGGGCAGCACGCGGTTGAAAGATAAGCAAGCTTTTGTTGAAACATGCAAGCAATATGACGTTATCTTGACCTCTTTTGCTCTGGCCCGCCTGGATGAGAAGCTCTTGCAGACCGTGCAATGGCATCGTGTAGTAGTCGATGAGGCGCAGAACATCAAGAATCCGCAGGCCGCACAGACCCGCGCCATTGTGAAACTTCCGGCATCGCACCGCATCGCCCTGACCGGCACGCCCGTTGAGAATCGCTTGCGCGACCTGTGGTCCATCTTCAACTTCCTCAATCCTGGCTATCTCGGCAAGGAGGCGCAATTCCGCAAGTCCTTCGAACTGCCCATCCAGAAAAATAACGATGTGGCCACCTCGACAACCTTAAAGAAGCTGGTCGAGCCTTTTATCCTGCGTCGCGTCAAAACCGACAAACGCATCATCGATGACCTGCCGGATAAAATCGAGCAGAAGATGTATACGACGCTTTCGCCAGAGCAAGCCTCTCTTTACGAGGCGGTCGTCAAAGACGTTGAGGAGCAATTAAACGAGGCGGAAGGGATACAGCGCAAGGGCCTGATCCTCTCCACGTTGCTGAAGCTGAAGCAAATTTGCAACCACCCGGCGCAGTTCTTGCAGGATGGCAGCGCGTTTATTCCCGAACGCTCCCACAAGCTCCAGCGCCTGGGCGAGATGGTCGAAGAGGTGATTGATAGCGGCGAAAGCGCCTTGATCTTCACGCAGTTTACAGAGATTGGCGGCGAACTTGAGCGTTATCTCGCGCACACCCTGCACTATAATACCTACTACCTGCACGGTGGAACCAGTGTAGCACGCCGCGAACGCATGATCGCGGAGTTTCAAGACCCCGCGACCGAGCCATCGCTATTCATTCTCTCGCTGCGGGCAGGCGGCGTTGGCCTGAATCTGACGAAGGCCAACCACGTTTTCCACTTCGACCGCTGGTGGAATCCATCGGTAGAAGACCAGGCGACCGACCGCGCCTTCCGCATCGGCCAGCGTAAAAACGTCTGCGTGCATAAATTTGTCGCCATGGGGACTTTGGAAGAGCGCATTGACGCGATGATCGAGGATAAGAA
>Ga0070738_10007720_pt1 | contig 10623 bp, 8 predicted proteins | sample Coa_R2_2_FD_66446 | JGI IMG/M metagenome (GOLD analysis project Ga0070738, IMG submission 66446) | Surface soil microbial communities from Centralia Pennsylvania, which are recovering from an underground coalmine fire - Coalmine... | ecosystem: Environmental > Terrestrial > Soil > Unclassified ... | reverse complement strand
GACGCGCCCTTCACGGACCCGAGACGGCCGGCGCGGCGGGCACGCTCACGTCGACCGTGTCTCCCGGGTGCACGAGCCCACGCGCCAAGAGCGCGGCCACCGCCTCGTACTTGACCGAGAGCTGCGACGTGCTGCCCAGCCGCACGGTCGCCGGTACGGCCAGCTGCAGGTCCACCTGGCCCCCGGCGCCGGCCTCGATCGCGGACACCTGGGCGGCGAAGGCCCGGGGCAACGTTGCCGCGACCGCCAGGGCCGGCCCCGCCCCGGCGCCGACGGCCCGGCCGGGCGCGCCGGGCACGACCGGCACGTGCAGCTCGATCAGCCCCGGTGGCGGCGAGGCGACCGTCGCCAGCACGCGCCCGGTCACGTCGACCTCGGCGAAGCCGCCCGCCGGCCGGGCAACCACGAGGCGCGGCGTGCGCTCGACCACGGTCACCTGCACCCCGTCGGGCCAGTGCCGGGCCACCTCGGCCCGCAGCACCCAGGGAAGCCGCGCCACCGCAGCCGCCGCCCGGCCCGGGTCGACGTCGATCAGCGGGGGGTGACCGGCCAGCCCCGCCGCCTCGACCACTGCCGCCCGAGACGTGTGCTCGGCCCCGACCACGGTGACCACCCGCGCCGAGAAGGGCCCGGTGTGCAAGAGCCCCCACCCCGCCGCCCCCAGGCAGGGCAGGGCGAGGCCGGCGGCCGCCATCGCCAGGCGCCGCCGGCCGCGCCGCCTGGCCACCGCCGCCCGGCGGGCCCCGATCCGGGGGTCGACCCCGGCCCGTGCACCACCTGCGTCGAGCCGGCGCGGGGCCGTGGCCGGTCGCCGGACGCGCCGGGCGCGTGCTCGGGCTGCCCCGGCCGCCCAGCGGGCAGCGGTCCACCGGGCGAACGAGCGCGCGCGACGTCCCCGGGCAGCACCGGGCGGCAGCGGCGGACCCGCTGGAGGCCGCACAGCCCGCGAGGTCCCCGTCGGTGCCCTCACGGGTACCGCTCCTCGCTGTCGGGGCGGGCACCGAAGCCGACCAGCTGCACCTCTGGCTCGAGCACCACGCCGCACGAGCGGGCCACCTCGGCCTGCACGTGGCGGATCAGCCGGTGCACGTCGTCGGCGGAGCCGCCCTCGTCCGCCTGGATGAAATTGGCGTGCTTCTCCGACACCCGAGCCGTGCCGAGGCGGTAGCCCTTGAGCCCCGCTGCCTCCACCAGCTGGCCGGCCGAGGCACCCGGGGGGTTGGTGAAGACCGACCCGGCGTTGCTCCCGCCCGGCTGATGGCGGCGGCGCCACCGCACCACCTCGGCCAGCACGTCGCGCCCCGCCTGCCGGTCGCCGGCAGCAAGCTCGAGCTCGGCCCACAGGACAACCTGGGTGGCGGTCAGCGACGAACGCCGGTAGCCGAGCTCGAGGCGTGCCGCGGCGTCCTCGCCCCCCTCCTCTCCTGCCAGGTCCATCCACCGGTACCGGCGGAGCACAGCCGCGGTGTCCGAACCGTGGCCGCCGGCGTTCATGCGCAGCGCGCCGCCCACCGAGCCGGGAACCCCCACAGCCCACTCGAGGCCCCGCAACCCTGCCTCGACCGACCGCCGTGCCACCACGGGCAGCCCGGTGGCGGCCCCGGCCCGCACGAGAACCGGCTCCCCCGGCGCCCCCGGCGGATCGGGCAGCGCCACCCACTCGAACCCGCGGCCCAGGCGGACCGCCAGGCCGTCGAACCCGGCGTCGGCCACCAGGAGGTTCGAGCCCTTGCCGACCACCAGCACCGCGACCCGCCGGCCCCGCAGGGCCCTGCGGACCGAGTGCAGGTCCTCCTCGCTGTGTGCCTCCACGAACAGGGCGGCCCGACCACCGACGCGATAGGTCGTGAGGGCACCGAGGGGGTGGTCGACCCGGGCAAGCGGACCGAGCGCGGCGGCGACGAGCGCCAGCTCCGGCTGCAGGGCGCCGGCCCGGTCGATGGCGGGCCGGCTCACCACGACGGGTCCGCCAGGAGCTCGTCGGGCAACGTGGTGAGGTCGCCGGCGCCGAGCGTCAGGCACAGGTCGCCGGGCCGCAGGAGGGAGGCGACCAGGCCACGGAGCTCGCCGCGCTGCGGTGCGTAGTGCACGGCCACCGCCGGGTCCGAGGAGGCCACGGCGTCGGCCACGAGGCGCCCCGTCACGCCGGCGAGGGGTGGGTCGCCGGCGCCGTAGACGTCGGTGACCACCACCACGTCGGCAGCGGCAAGGGAGCGGCCCAGCTCGCCGGCCAGCGCTTCGGTCCTCGTGTAGCGGTGCGGCTGGAAGACGGCCACCACCCGCCGGGCGCCGAGGGCCCTGGCGGCGGCGAGCGTGGGAGCGACCTCGCCGGGCAGGTGGGCGTAGTCGTCGACGAATGTGACGCCCCTGGCCGCGCCGCGCCGCTCGAAGCGCCGCGGGACGCCGGTGAACCGGGCCAGGCCCGTGGCCACCTGGCCGAAGGTGGCGCCGAGCTCCATCGCGGCTGCCGCCGCCAGCGCGGCGTTGGCGGCGTTGTGGTGCCCGGGGATGGGAACCGACAGGGTGCCGAGAGGTCCGGCCGGTCCGGCCAGCTCGACGCGCGCCCCCGAGGGGCCGGTCTCGACGGCCGTCATGCGGTAGGTCGCCGCCGGCCCGGTGCCCACGCCGCAGGCCCCCACCCGCTCGCCGAGGCTCGCTGCCACCGGGTCGTCCGAGCAGACGACCACACGCGCCGAGCGGGCGACGAAGCGGGCGAACGCCTCGTGGAGGGCGGCGAGCGTGCGGTAGTGGTCGAGGTGGTCCGGCTCGACGTTGGTGAGCACGGCGAGGTCCGGGCGAAGGGCGGCGAAGCTGCCATAGCTCTCGTCGGCCTCCACCACGAGCCACTCCCCCGGTCCCCACCGGGCGTTGGTACCGAGGCCCGCGACGTCTGCTCCGACGAGGAACGAGGGACGCAGGCCGGCCGCCTCCAGCGCCACGACGAGCATGGACGCCGTGGTGGTCTTGCCGTGGGTGCCCGCCACGGCCACGCAGCGGCGCTGCGACGCCACGGCACCGAGCACCTCGGCCCGCGACCAGACGGCAACCCCCCGGCGGCGGGCCTCGGCGAGCTCAGGGTCGCCGGGGGGCACGGCTGGGGAGGCGGTCACGAGTTCGGCCCCTGCCACCAGGTCCGGGCAGTGCCCGGTCGCCACGGTCACCCCCCGTGCCGCCAGGCGTTCGAGCACGGGCGACGCCTGGAGGTCGGTCGCCGTCACCTGATGGCCCATGGCGCAGAGCACGGCGGCGAGCCCGCTCATGCCGGCGCCCCCCGCCCCGACGACATGGACCCGGCACCCCGGCGGCAGCGAGCGGGTCCCCTCGCCGTCGGGTGGCAGGCAGCGGTCAGGAGACACGGTCCACCCGGTGGCGGCACGTGCGGCTGTGACCTCGGGGGCGGGGGCGGGCGCAACGCTCGACCAGGTCGGCCACGCGCGAGGCGGCATCCGGGCGCCCGAGGGCGCGGGCCGCGCCCGCCATGGCGGCAAGCCGGTCGGGATCCGCGAGGAGCGCTCCGGCCACCGCGTCCAGGTGCTCGGCGTCGCACTCGGCGTCGGCCAGCATGCAGGCTGCTCCCGCGTCCACCAGGTGCCGGGCGTTGGCCGTCTGGTGGTCGCCGGGTGCACCCGGCAGGGGGACGAGCACCGCCGGCACGCCCGCCACCGCCAGCTCGGCCACCGTCATCGCCCCGGCGCGGCTCACGACGAGGTCGGCGGCTGCGTAGAGCAGGTCCATGCGGTCCTCGAAGGGCACCAGCCGGTGGCAGATGGCCACGCCGGCGGCCGGCGGAGACGACGCCCGGAGGGCGGCATAGTCGCGCCGGCCCGCAACCTGCACCACGGTGACGTCCGCGCGCCCGGACCACCGCCGGACGAGGCCGGCGACCGCCTCGTTGAGGCGGCGGGCGCCCAGGGACCCCCCCACGGTCACGAGCGTCCGGCGGTCGGGGGGGATGCCGAGCGCGGCGCGGGCCCGGGCGGCGCCTGCGGGCGAGCGCTCGACCGCTGCGATCTCGGCCCGGACCGGCGCGCCGGTGACCACCGCCCTCGGCAGCCCGGATCCCCCAGAGACGACCGCGCTGGCGGCAGCAAAGCGGCCGAGCAGCCGATGGGCGAGGCCCGGCACGACGTCGACGTTCACGAGCACGAGCGGGATCCGGAGGAGTACCGCCGCGGCAGCCGGCGGGAAGCTGGCGTACCCGCCGACCGACACCACCACCGCGGGCCGCCACCGGACGAGCAGCGCCGCAGCTCGCAGCGTGGCGACCAGGGCGCTCGCCAGCGCGGCCAGGTTGGCCCGCGCGGCCCCCGTGCCCCCGGCCCGCCGCAGTCCCCGGCCCGGGAGCAGGGTCACCGGGAAGCCCTCGGCGTCGAGGAGCACCGGCTCGTGACCGCGGCGCGAACCGACGAGCTCGATGGCAGCCCGGCCGTGGCCGCGGTCGGCGAGGGCCCGCGCCACGGCGAGCGCGGGCACGACATGGCCGCCCGTCCCCCCGCCGGCCACCACGGCGTGGCGGCGGCTGGCCGTCACCGCGGCGTCACCTCGCCGGGGGCGCCGGCGCGTGGCGCCGAGCCCGACGTGGCCCGGCATCGTCGTCGGGGCGACGCTCGTGGCGGGCGACGTTGACGAGCAGCCCGCTCGCCAGCATGGTGATCACGAGCGAGGAGCCGCCGAAGGAGATGAAGGGCAGCGGGATGCCCGTCACCGGCACCAGGCCGATCACCGCCCCGATGTTGATGGCAGCCTCGGCCGAGATCCAGGTCACGACCGCCACGGCCACGAGCGCCCCGAAGCGGTCGGGGGCCCGAAGGGCAGCCCGCAGGCCGAACCAGGCCAGGGCGCCGAGCAGCGCGACCACCAGGAGCGCGCCAAGGAGGCCGAGCTCCTCGCCGAGCACCGAGAAGATGAAGTCGGTGTGGGCGTTGGGCAAATAGCCCCACTTCTGGCGGCTCGAGCCGAGGCCGAGGCCGAAGAGGTGACCGGAGCCGAGGCCGATGAGGGACTGCGCCACCTGGTACCCCGAGCCCGACGCGTGCGCGCCCGGGTGCAGGAACGACAGGATCCGGCTCCGCCGGTAGGGCGACACCGCGGCCACCAGCACTCCCACGAGCGCCAGGCCGGCCAGCACCTTGGCGACGGGGCGCAGCGGCACCCCGGAGGCGAACAGGAGGGCCAGGGCGATGCAGCAGACGACGATGGCCGTCCCCATGTCGGGCTGCAGCACGATGAGCAGGGCCGCCGCCCCGGCAACGAGGAGCAGCGGACCGGTCATGGTGCGGTATCCGCTGCCGCGCTCGGCCCTGCGGGCGAGGAGGTCGGCACCGAAGAGGACGATGGCGAGCTTCATCAGCTCCGACGGCTGGAGGCGCAGCTGGCCGAAGCCGATCCAGCGGCTCGACCCCAGGGTCCGCACCCCGATGCCCGGGACTAGGACGAGCAGGAGGAGGAAGAAGGTGACGGCGAGCACCCCTGGGGCCAGCCGGCGCCACGAGCGGTAGTCGACCCGCCAGGCGGCGAGGAAGGCAAGGGAGCCGAGGGCCATCCAGATGCACTCGCGCACGAAGATGGCCCACGGCGACCCGTACAGGTCGAGGGAGACCACGCTCGAGGCCGACCCCACCATGACGAGGCCGAACACGCACAGGGCGGCCACCACCCCGACGAGCACGGTGGCCGTCGGGGCCGAGCGGAGCGCCATGACCCATCCCGCCGGCCCCGGCGCCTGCCGGGCCCGGCGCCGTGCGTCCTCGACTGCGCCCGACACCCCACCAGCCTCCCGCGCAGCGAGGCCGGGGCGGGGGATCCCGCCGACGGGGCGGTGCCCGGTCGTCACGCGATCCTCGCCACCGACAGGAACTCGCCGTAGAAGATGCCGAGGCCGAGGGCGGCGAAGAGACCGGCGAGGATCCAGAACCGGACGATGACCGTCGTCTCGGGCCAGCCGAGCAGTTCGAAGTGATGGTGGACGGGCGCCATCTTGAAGGGCCGGCGACCGAACGCCCGGAAGCCGATCACCTGCGCGATGACCGACAGCGTCTCGAGCACGAACAGGCCGCCGATGATCGGCAGCAGCAGGTCGAGGTTGAGCAGGAGGCACAGCGCCGCGAGGCCCGACCCGATGGCGAGCGAGCCGGTGTCGCCCATGATGATCCGAGCCGGTGCTGCGTTCCACCACAGGAACCCGAGGCAGGCACCGGCCAGGGCGACGGCGCACAGGGCCAGGTCGAGGGCAGCGGCGGGCAGCACGTGGTAGATCGCCTCGTGCCGGAAGATCCAGTAGCCCATGATCGACAGCACGGCGAAGCCCATGGTGGCCGAGCCTGCCGCCAAGCCGTCGAGCCCGTCGGTCAGGTTGACGGCGTTGGATGAGGCGACCAGCACTACGGCGGCGAAGACCACCCAGCCGGCCTCGCCCAGGTGCAGCCCTGGATCGACGGCACGGGTGAACGACAGGGCGGTGGAGGTGTGCGCCCAGTGCACGGCCAGCTCGGCGAAGACGACGGCTGCCGCCACCTGGGCGCCCAGCTTTCCGCGCTTGTTGAGCCCGAGGCTCCGACGGTGCCGGATCTTGATCAGGTCGTCGACCAGCCCGATCAGGCCGAACTCCACGACTGCCACCACGACGAGGTAGCCGGCGCGCGAGAACCGGACGTCGGGGCCGACGTGCCCCATGGCGTAGCCCATGACGACGGCGCCCACGATGGCCACCCCCCCCATGGTCGGCGTCCCCGCCTTGGCGAAGTGGTGGGCGGGCCCGTCCTCCCTGATGTGCTGGCCGATGCGCCGCCGCACCAGCCACCGGATGAGCAGTGGGCTTGCGAGGATGGCCACCCACATCGCCACGCCGCCCGACTCCATCAGCGACAGCACGGCTCAGCCCGCCCGCCGCGTGGAGCTGTTCCGGCCGAGCCACGCAGCGACCTCGGCCCGGTCGTCGAAGGGGAGGCGTCGCCCCCCGACCTCCAGGTGCGTCTCGTGGCCCTTGCCGGCCACCACGACCACGTCCCCGGGGCGAGCCTCGCCGAGGGCCAGGGCGATGGCGGCGCGCCGGTCCGGCTCCACCACGAGCCTCCCGCCCGCCCCGCCCCGGGCGCCGGCCACCACGTCTGCGACGATGGCGGCGGGGTCTTCGTGGCGCGGGTTGTCGGAGGTCACCACGGTCACGTCGGCCAGGCGACGCGCCAGTGCCCCCATCGCGGGGCGCTTGGCCCGGTCGCGGTCACCGCCACACCCGAACACCACGAGCACGCGGCCCGGCGGGGTCGTGCCCGCGACGAGGCGCCGGCCCTCCTCGAGCACCGCCTCCAAAGCCGCAGGGGTGTGCGCGTAGTCGACCATGACCCATGCCGGCGAGCCGTCGAGGGCGGGCCCGGCGACGATCTCGAGCCGGCCGGGCACCGGGCGGGCCCCGGCGAGGCCCTCGGCCACCACCTCGGGGTCGATCCCGAGGGCCACCGCCGCCTCGGCCGCCACCACGGCGTTGACGGCGTTGAGCGCGCCGGTGAGCCTGGTGACAACCCGCCGGTCCCGCCAGGCGAGCTCGGTGCGGCCAGGCGCCAGCACCAGGTCACCGACCAGGTGGCGCCCTACCTCGGTGACCGGTACCCCTGCGCCGGACGCCCGCTCGGCCAGGCGGCGCCCCCACTCGTCGTCGACGTCGACGACGGCCCGCGCCGCCCGCCCTGGCGCGAACAGCAGGGCCTTTGCCTCGAAGTAGGCCTCCATGGAGCCGTGGAAGTCGAGGTGGTCGTGGCTCAGGTTGGTGAAGACGGCCACGTCGTAGCGGATGCCGTCCACCCGTGCCTGGGCCAGTGCGTGGGAGGAGACCTCCATGGAGACGGCCCGACGGGCGGGGGGCGTGGGGCTGTCGCGGACCTCGGCCAGCAGGCGCTGGAGCTCCACCGCCTCGGGGGTGGTCCGGACCCCTCCGAGCGTGCCGAGAACGGTCACGCCGTAGCCGGCACGCTCGAGCACGGCGGCCACCAGGTGCGCGACCGTGGTCTTGCCGTTGGTCCCGGTGACGCCCACCATGGTGAGCGACCGTGCCGGGTGGCCGTAGAAGGCTGCCGCCGCCCTCGCCATGGCCGACCGCGCGCTGCCCGGACGGACGAGTGCCTGGGGAACCGCCGGGCGCACGGCCACGAGGCGCTCGCACAGCAGCCCGACGGCCCCGCGTGCCACCGCCTCCCCCGCATGGTCGTGCCCGTCGGCAACGGACCCGGGGACGCAGCAGAAGAGGTCGCCGGGGCGGACGCGCCGGCTGTCGTGCTCGACGCCCTGCACGTCGACCGTGGGCGGCGCGCCGGCCCATTCGAGCACCTCGACCTCGTCGAGCAACAGGTTCATCTGCACGGGAACGGGCGAGCACGCCGGTCGGCGCCGCCAGCGGACCGTCCGCAGGGCGCCGAGCCGACTGGGGGATGGTAGCCCGGCCAGTGGTGGGGCACGGGGGGTCAGGTGATGTCTTGGCGCTGCGTGGCCGCTGGCGGCGAGGCCGGCTGGCCGCGCGTCGGCGCGCCGGGGGTGGTGGGGATGTCGTACCGGTGGAGGGCATCGCCCATGATCTGGGAGAAGACCGGGGCCGCCACGGTGCCTCCGAAGATCGGCGTCGGGCGCTCGAGCACGACGATGGCCGACAGCACCGGGTGGTCGGCGGGCGCGAAGCCGACGAAGGTGGCCATGTAGGCGCCCGGGATGTACCCGTCGTGACCAGGCGTCGGCATCTGGGCCGTGCCCGTCTTGCCCGCCACCGTGTACCCGGGCACGACGGCGGCCGTGCCCGTGCCCTGCTGGACCACCTGCTCGAGCATGCTCGTGAGGGCCGCGGCGCTCCCCGGCGACATCACCCGGCGCGCGGCGGGCGCCGGCAGGGCACGAACCTCGCCACCGGCGCCGACGGTCCCTCGCACCAGGCGAGGCTGGACGAGCACACCGCCTGCCGCCACGGCGTTGTAGGCGTCGAGGACCTGCTGGGCGGTCACCGCGTCGACCTGGCCGATGGGCAGCGAGACCATGTCGGTGGGCACGAACCCGGCCGCGCCGGCGAGGATCCCCGGCGACTCGCCGGGGAAGTGGAGCCCGGTCGTGGAGCCGAACCCCAGCTCGCGCACCTCAGCGAGCAGCCGCTGCTCGCCGACCGACAGGGCGATCTCCGAGGTGCCGATGTTCGAGGACTGCGCCAGGATGTCGGCGGCCGTGAGGCGCTCGGTGGGATGCGGCTCTGCGTCGTGGAAGACCGACCCGTCCAAGGTGATGTGGTCCGGCACCGAGAAGGTGGTCGCGGGGGTGATGAGGCCGTTGTCGAGCGCGGCCGAGAAGGGCACCACCTTGAAGACCGAACCCGGCTCGTAGAGGCGGGTGACGGCCAGGTTGGACGCTGCCTCGTCGACGGGGCCCGACGGGCCGATGTCGACAGGCCCGGCCTGCGGCGATGCCGGCAGGGGTGCCGCGGGCGGGTCGGGGTGGGTGGCGACCAGGTTGGCTACCGACAGCAGCTCGCCCGTCCGGACGTCCATGACCTCGGCGATGCCGCTGCGCGCGCCGGTGGCGACCATCTGGGCCGCCAGGGCCTGCTCCGTCTCGTACTGCAGGGAGCCGTCGATCGTGAGCTCGAGGCCGGTGCCGGCGACGGCCGCCGCTCCCCTCCCGGGGCTCTGGGGCAGGACCACGCCGCCCGGGGACTCGTAGAGGGTCTCGTGGCCGGCGCGGCCGGCGAGCAGCTGGTTGAACTGGTACTCGATGCCGGCGGCGCCCCGGTGCGCAGCGTCGACGAACCCGAGCACGGGCGAGGCCAGGTTGCCGTTGGGCACGACGCGCATGGCGTCGGCGACGAGGGTGATACCCGGGAACGAGCGGGCGGCGACCCTCTGCGCCGTGGCGGCCGGCACCTGGGTGGCCACCCGCACGTAGCCAGAGGGCTGCCGCAGCTCGCCGGCGAGCTGACCGGCCGGCACGCCCAGCATCGGCGCCAGGGCCAGCGCCTCTTGGACCGGGTGCCGGATCAGGAAGTCGTCCGCGATGACGTCGTCGGTCGGCACCGACATGGCCAGGACCCGCCCGTCGCGGGTGTAGATGCCGCCGCGGAGCGCGGGGATGGTGACCGGCACGGTCAGCTGCCGGCTGGCCAGTGCCCGGTACTGGCCCGACCTCAGGACCTGCACGTCGACGAGGCGCCCCACCAGGACGAGGAGGACGGCCACCACCGCGAGCCGCATCACGCGCACCCGGTCGGCGACCCGGGCGCGAGGAAGCGGGCCGGCGTGGCCGGGCACGACCCGGTGCAGGCGTGCCACGGGCCGCTCGGCAGCCGCCCCGGGCGCCCACCGATGGACGGAGGGACGACCTGCACGCTGCAGGGGGTGCGCGCCCGCCGCTCCCGTACGTGGCCGGCGCTGCGGGTGAGCCGGCACCAGACGTGCGGACGCACGGCGCCCCGCCTGCCCTGGGGCCCGGCCAGTGCCGGCGGCGCCACCGGAGCGCCGCGGCCCGCGCTCGAGAAGCCTGGTCCCGGGGTGGCTCACTTGGCCGCTGGCGGGGTCGCCGTCGAGCCCGCGCCCTGTGGCGCCGAGCCCGTGCCGAGCGGCACGTCGAGCGGCACCGAGGGCACCTGGGTGACCTGGGTAG
>Ga0070738_10007717_pt1 | contig 10626 bp, 9 predicted proteins | sample Coa_R2_2_FD_66446 | JGI IMG/M metagenome (GOLD analysis project Ga0070738, IMG submission 66446) | Surface soil microbial communities from Centralia Pennsylvania, which are recovering from an underground coalmine fire - Coalmine... | ecosystem: Environmental > Terrestrial > Soil > Unclassified ... | reverse complement strand
TCGTCCCGAACGCGGTGGCGATCGTCCTCGGGGCGCTCGGATGGATGCCGCCGGGGGTCGCCGCCGCGGTGAACAACGGGTCCACGGTGATCGCGGCGATGCTCGCCGTGGCGCCCCTGATGCGGGCGCGCCCGACGTCCGAGCGCAGCGAGGATGCGGACTGAGAACCTGGGTCAGTGCACCCGAGCGCGGGCCTCCGCGGGCGACGGCGCCCGCTGCGCCGTCATCCCCGGCGCGCTGTTCTCGAGGACGACGAAGAGCACTGCGTATTGGCCCCACGCGCCCCCCGGCGGCCTGTGGTGCGTCACGCCGACCTCGAGCTCGAGCGGCCCCGGCGACAGCAGCGAGCTCTCGAAGGGGATGTTCTTGAGATCCGTGGTCTCGACGACCCATCCGCGGGCCGGCCGCTGCTGCTCGCCGACCACTCGATCGAGGACCTCGCGCAGCGCCCCCATGCTCGTCATCGCGTTGAGGGAGACCTTGCCGAGCGCGGTCTCGAGCGCCTTGTCGCTCCGGACCCGCCTGGGGGCAGGCAGGCCGTGGTCGCGGCGCGCCTTGGTCAGCTCCGCGAAGACCAGTTCCTCGTCGGCGCGGTGATCCGGGGACTCGAAGAACGCGTACGTCGTCACGACCGCGAGCGCCGCCGACGACCCGACGAGGCGCGCGCCGACGGCGATCCGCGTCGTGCTCGGCTCGAGCAGCGTCCAGCGACCGCTCGGCGTGGCGAGGGCGTGCGTCAAGAAGCGCGCGGCGCTGCGCGACGCCGTCGCGGCGCTCGAATAGATGCCCCCGTCGCGGATGACGCCGCTGACGTCCCAGCCCGCGAGCAGCCCCAGGGCGATCGTGTCGGCGGCCTGGTCGTCGCCGCCGAACGCGCTCTCGAAGAAGGGCACCACGAGACGATCGCTCGCGCGCGACTGTTCGACCTCGAGGGACACGGCGCCCATACCGGCCTGCTTGCGCGCGGCGTTGAGTCCGTCGACGAGCGCGCTACGGAAGGCCTGCTCGTCCGTCGCCGGCTCGACGGATCCGTACGCGTGGACCTCGTAGTCGCGCCCCGCTTCCGGGCTGCGGCGCACCATCAACCGGGCGCTCGTGTGAAGCAGGACCTGGTTCGGCTTGCGCCCGACGACGTCGATGACGGTCAGCGGATCGGACTCCGACAGCGGGCACGACAGCCGGAAGGCTGGGAGCCGCACCTTGCGATCGGGCTCGCACTCGGCGACGCCGAGCGGTCCTCGGCTGGCCAGCCCGATGACGGCAGACGCCTCGAACGCGAGCTCGCCGTCGACCGTGACGCTCGAGTCGTGCACGACCGTCGGTGTGTCGTGCAGGCGCGCGAGCGGCGCGCCGACGTAGGCGACGAGGGACGCGCGTCCGGCGCCGCGCGCGAAGCCGATGCCGACCTCCCCCGGCCGGCGGAGCAGCTCGGCCACGAGGTCGCGCGCCGACGGCGCGAAGCTCGCCTCGACCCGGGCGTCGGGCATGTCGTCCGGCACCGTGTTCGAGAGCGTTCGCACGTTGGCGACCGCCAGCGTGCTGCCGCAACGCAGGAGCAAGTACTCTCGCAGCGCGTCCTCGGGATAGCCGCCCTTGACCGTGTAATAGCGCGCGGTCTCCGTCGCGGCGCAGCGCAGCTCGGGGGCCAGCCGGACCGAGGCGCCGCTGTTCGCGCCGACCAGCATGCGGTCCCAGGTCGTCTCCGTCGGATACGCCGCGCCCGGGGGCGGCACGGGCGTCTCGATCGTCCAGCGGTCCGTCGTCGCGGCGTCGAACGTGGGGACGGCGCCGGCGGGGCGTTCGGCGAGCCGCTGCAGCTCGGCCTTCGAGGGGAACTGCGCGATCGGCCGGTCGATGCCGCCGCCGCCGCACGCCCAACACACGGCCGCCGCGACTGCAATCCAGATGAATTTCACGATCGCCTCCCAGGGGTTGCGCTGGCCCGAAGCGGAGCACCGGGGCCGGTCAGCGTCAATTTCAGGCCCGTGACAGCGGCGCGCTGCTCACGGTTGGCACGGAGCCGGAGCACCGGCCGGCGGCGCACCTTCGGCCGCTCGCCCCATCGCCGCCCCGCCTGCCTCCGACGTCGCGACCGCGGCGGCCGTCTCGGCGTCGACCGGCGGGACCGCGGCGGCGCCGTCCGTGACGTCCGCCCCGAGCGCGATGAGCGCGCCGAGCATGCCCGCATACTCGTCGAGATCGACGGCCCCGCCGATGCCCGCGACGGCTCCCGTCGACGACGTTTGCCAGAGCGTCCACTGCGACCAGCCGGCCGGCAGCACCGGGCAGGAAGCGCCGTAGTTGGCGACCCACAAGGCATACGACGCGAAGGCCGGAGTGGTCACCGGATACGTGCCCGCGCTCGTGTAGATGAGGGGCCTGCGCCCGGTGAGCGCCTCGACGGCGGACAGCCACGCGCGCATACGCGCCTCGATCGTGCTCTCCGGCTGACCGTCGGCCGTCTCGACGTCCATGACGACGGGCAGGTCTCCGGGCCGAAGGCCGCCTGCCAGCGCGAGGGTCGTCGCGACGAGCTGGGCTTGCGCCGCCGGGTCCGCCCCCGCCCGGAAGTACTGGTACGCGCCGCGGACGACGCCGCTTTGCTGCATGCCGCGCCAGTTTGCGACGAAGTCGCCGTCGGGGCTCGCCGTGCCGTCGCTGATGCGCGCGAAGGCGAACGAGACGCCGGCCGCCCTGACCTGGGCCCAGTCGATCGAAGCCTGGTACGACGAGACGTCGATTCCACGCAGGATGGATCCGGCGTCGGAGCACGCGCGAATGGCGGCGCCCTCACGGCACGAGGTCTCCGCGCCGGATGCAGGCGAAGAGCAGCCGGGCGCCGCGCCGCAGACCGGCGTCAGCGAAGCGCAGAACGCGAGGTGGCGCGCCAGGGCCCGCTCGGTCGATGCTGGTCTCGGATGGGTCGGCAACGTGGGTCGTGGACCCATCGGCCGACGCGCGGGTCAGGTTGCGTCGGAGCGCCGCTTCACGTGCGGGCGCCGGAGCCGGGCGGTCCGTACTCCGCCTCGACCCGGCCTGCGGGCGTGAGCACGCGCACCACGGCCTGTTCGCGGGCGGCGAGCTGCCGGGCGCGCGCGACCGCGTCCGCCTTGTCCTCGAATCCCTCGGACTGACTGTCGCCCGCCATGCGGACGACCCATCCTTCGGTCGACGGGGCCACTTCGTAGACGATGGGCTTGGGCATCGCGCTCGCCCATGCTGCAGCCGTCGTGCCGGCACGCCGCTCGGGCGGCGGGAGCAAGGGAAGACGCCGTTGCTTTTCGCTCGGGCGAGCGCCGCTCGCGCTTCGTGAGACGTGACGACATGCACGAGCCGCCGTTCTGCGCAGAAGCGGCTCAGCAGACCCTTGCACGACGGCGCGCCGCCCCCGAGCACGACCGCGCGCGCGGAGGCCATCGCGGCCGCGAATGTCCGGCCGGCCCCGCGTGTTGATGATTCGCGAGGGTGTTCGCATCATGAATGCAGCGGCGTTCGCGGTCGGCGTTGCGGTCGTCGGGCTCTTGGCGCCGGGCTCCGCGCTCGCGCAGCAAGGCGGCTGGACGGGCACGGAGCAAGCGCCACCCTACGCGGAGCCACCGGCTGCGACGCCGCCCCCGCCGCCCGCCGAGCCGTCGCCGCCGCCGGAGGCCCCTGCGCCGACGGTGCAGCCGGCGCCGGGCGAGCAGTCGGCGCCGCCACCGCCGCCAGAAGCTCCTCCGGCGCAGGGCCAGTGGGTGTACACCGCCGAATACGGCTGGATCTGGGTACCCGCCGGTGCGACGTCTTACGGGGTCGGTGACCAGCCGTACGTGTACCTGTACACGCCTGTGTTCGGCTGGACCTGGTACCTGTCGCCCTGGGGCTGGGGACCGTTCGCCGTCGGCCCGTGGATCGGGCGTTCCTGGGGCCCCGGCCCGCGAGTATGGCTCGGCGGCCGCTGGGCGGCGCCAGGCCTGTACGGACACGGTCCTTACCACGGCGGCTTCCACGGCTACGGCGGCCACGGTCCCGGCGTGTACCCGGGCGGCTTCCACGGCTACGGGGTCCACGGCGGGTACCCCGGCGTGTACCCCGGCGGTCACCCCGGAGGCTTCCGCGGGGGCGGTGGCTTCCATGGCGGCGGTGGCTTCCACGGGGGTGGGGGCTTCCACGGCGGCCGTCGGTGAGGCCCGGCGTGGCCGGCGCGCCGACGCTCAGCCCGAAGTCACGGCGCGGCGCACGCGGCGAATCGCCGCGCCCATCGACACGGTGAGCGTCGGCGCCAGGCTCGGAAACAGCCACGGCTTTTGCGCCGCGAATCCGAGGGCGCCAATCGCGGCGACGACGACGGTCGCCTGGAGCGCCGCAGCCGATGCCGATCCGAGGCGCACCCGCTCGCTGTCCGCAAGTTACGCGCCCGCACGGGTGAACGCCCCGCACGGGTGAAACCGGCGACGAGCCGGGTCGCACGCGTGGAAGCCGGCCGAAGCAGGGCCGCCCCACGTCACGCACGGGCCGGGCAGGGCGTCTCGTCGGCACGCGCAGGGCAGGCTAAACGCATGCAATGCGGCGCGCGCCGCCTCGAGCCACCATGACCGAAGACCCCAGCGCCCAGCACCTCGTCCAGGACCGATCCGGGATCGACCGCATCCTCGCGGGCACGAGGCGCGTCGCGGTCCTCGGCGTCAAGCCCGAGGCCCGGTCCGATCAGCCGGCGTTCTACGTCGCGAAGTACCTTCAGGACGCCGGCCTCGAGGTCGTCCCCGTTCCCGTGCATTACCCTGAGGTCCAGATCATCCTCGGCGTGCCGGTGCACCGCCGGCTCGTCGACGTGCCCGGGGCGATCGATCTCGTCGACGTGTTCCGGCGTCCAGCCGATCTCGCCGGCCACATCGACGACATCCTCGCCAAGCGCCCCCGAGCCGTGTGGCTCCAGCTCGGCATCCGCGACGACGACTTCGCCCGTCGCGTCGCGGACGCAGGCATCGACGTCGTGCAGGACCGCTGCTTGATGGTCGAGCACCGACGCTGGGCGGCGACCCGGCGCGCGACGCCCGCGCCCTGACGCGGTCCGGGCTCGCTCACTCGCGATCGGGCCGTGAGCTATGCTCGGTGCCTGACGCGGACACGGTGTCCGCATGCGAGGAGGCCGCTCGTGCACTTCGTCTCGAAGTCGGCGGTTCGTGCCGTCGAGGGCGGCATCGCCGTCTGCCTGGGCGCTTCGCCCGCCATGTTCGCGGCGTCCTGCTCGCACGGGATGGTCACCGGGAGCTCGAACGCCGCGGCGACCAGCCCGGCGAGCTGCCAGCCGGGGGCGACGCTCACGGGCGCGTCGTACGACATCGCGAAGTCGCGCTTCGCGTTCGGCTCGACGCCGGCGCCGGAGGACGCGGGGAGCCTGGTCCGGTGGGTCGGCCGGGACGGCGTCGTCGCGATATTCCAGGGCGGCGAAGAGCTCGGCAGCCTGAACGGCGGCGCGCCCGAAGCGAACCTGCCCGACTGGAGCAGCGACACGGCGGCCCTCGCGGCGCACGTCAGCGCCTACTTCGAGTCGATGGGCGTGGCGGCCTGCCAGATCGCGACCCCGGGGGTCCTGTCGAGCGCGTCGGGCGGCGGCAGCGTGGACGGCGGCTCGTTCGTCGTCGCCGGGCCGACCAGCGTGGTCCTCTCGCGCGCGGTCGACGGCATTCCCGTCGTCGAGTCGCTCGCCGGCGCTCGCTTCGACACGGACGACCAGACGACCGAGGAGGACTTCTACTGGCCCGAGGTGCCGGCGTCGGTCGTCGTCGACGCGCGCTCGCTTCGCGATCGCCTGGCCGATCCGCGCGTGCTCGCGGCTTACAAGGCGACGCTGCCGAGCAATGCGCAAGGGGACGGTCAGGTCGTCATTCACCACTCGATCGGCGGCTCCGCGCCGCCGCTGCGGGCAGCCGCCACCTACGACGTGACGACCTCGGGTCTCTTCCCGACGACCCTCAGCTTCGACGCGAATGGTCAGCCGGTGACGATGCCGCTGTGAGGCGGTCCCGCCCTGCGCCGCCGCTCGCGCCCCGCGTGACGGGCAGAACGGGGGGAGCATACGCGCGCTAGTCTTGGTCCTGACGCGGAGCCGGTCATGACGATCCAGATCGCATCGACGCGAGAACGGCCGGTCGCCGACGAGGCGCTCGAGGCCATCCTCCGGCGCGTTTACGTCGAGGAGGGCTTCACGCCGCCAGCCGTCGCGGCGAAGCTCTTCGCGGCGCCGGTCGTACGGGCGCGCGGCGAGCTTCTCTGCGCGTGGGCCGAGAGCGAGCGCGAGCCCATCGGGACCGTCATCATGGTTCCGCCGACGTCGACCGCTCGACGCATCGCGCGCGCCGACGAAGCGGAGATGCACCTCCTCGGGGTGGACCGGCGACATCGCGGCGGCGGGGTGGGCGCGCGCCTCGTCGAGGCGGCCGAGGCGGAGGCGCGCCGCGCTGGCTTCAAGCGCATCGTCCTCTGGACGCAGCCGGCGATGCGCGCGGCCCAACGGCTGTACGCATCCGGCGGCTTCGCCCGCGCACCTTCGCGCGACGCCGAGATCGCCGCCGTCACGGGACGCGTGTTCCTCGTCTACGAGAAGGCGTTCGACCTGTGGCTCCGCCCCGCGCGCGCCGCCGACCAGGCCTTTCTCCTCACGATGCTCTTTTACGCGGCGCACGCCGATCTCGAGCCGGGCGTCATCCCCGCGCACCTGCTCGCGAACCCCGCGCTCGCACGCTACGTCGTCGATTTCGGCCGGCCGGGCGACCTCGGCGTCGTGGCCATTCGCGGCGAGGTGCCGGTCGGCGCAGCGTGGGTTCGACTGCTCGCGGGGGGCGAGCGCGGCTACGGGTGGGTCGACGACGACACGCCGGAGCTCGCCGTCGCCGTCCATCCGGAAGCCGTCAACACAGGCGTGGGGACCGCGATGCTGACGGACCTCCTCGCTCGCGCTCGCGAGCGCTATCCGGGCGTCTCGCTCAGCGTCCGCGCGGACAACCCCGCGCGGCGACTGTACCTGCGACTCGGCTTCGAGCCGGTCGCCGACGTCACCAATCGCGTCGGCGGCACCTCCCAGACGATGCGTCTACGGTTCCGGCCCGGCTGAGCGCTGGTTGCGCGCTCCGCTGTGAAAGAAGAGGAGCGGCTTACGCGCGTCCGCTCACTGGCGGCGGCGGTGCTTGTCGTTGTGCGCGTCGACCCTCTCCTTGATGTACTGCGCCGCCTGACCGCGGGTCGCGGGGGGCGCGGTGACCTTCCCGGAGTCCGGGTGCCCGTCGAGGTGCGCCAGGGCCGGCCACATCTCGCGCTGGGGAGCGCTCGGAGGCCGCGCCAGATCGCTCTGCATGGCGACCTCGTTCTTCTCGGCCTCCGAGAGCGTGGGGCGAGGCAGCTTCTCGGGGCAGTCCTTGCGCGCCGGGCCGCCCAGCTGGCCGGCGAAGCTCTTCGAGGCCGCGTCGCGCTTGGTCAGGGGCCTCGTCCCGAAGACGTCGCGGACCGTCGCGAGGATCGACGTGTGGTCGTAGGGCGTGCTGTCCACCGTTCCCCGCCCGACCAGCGGCGACACGAGGATCGCGGGCACGCGTAGCCCGAGCCGATCGAAGCGAAACTGGTAGTCGGGCGCCAGCAAGTACTGATTGCGCGAGCTCCGCGCGGCCTCTTGACGATCGAACGCGGTGGGCGACACGGAGTCGTCCGGCGCCGCCGCCGCGGGCGGGGTCACGTGATCGTAGAAGCCGCCGTGCTCGTCGTACGTGACCACGAGCAGTGTCGTGCCCCAGTCGGGGCTCTTGCGCAGGGATTCGTACACGTCGGCGATGAGGTTCTCGCCGTCGCGGACGTCCTCGGGGGCGTGCTGCGAGTTCGCCCGGCCCTCGGGCGCGTCGTTGTAACGCGGACAGACGAATGTGTATTGCGGCAAGCGGCCGTCGCTCGCGAGCGCGAGAAAGCTCGCGAACGGGAGGATTCGGTCCGTGCGCTTCTTGAGCTGCGGGAACGAATCGGAATCCTTCATGTCGTGGTAGAACATGCCCCACGTCTTGTTCTTTTCGTCGAGGCGATCGTAGATCGTGTCGGCCTCGATCGGATGGCTCCAGACGTTGTGGGCGAATCCAGCGGACGTCGCCGCGTGCACGAACAGCCGGTTGGGCTGGGTCGGGCCGGGCATCGCCGAGAACCAGCTATCGCAGACGACGAACTCGTCGGCGAGCGTCCACAGCACGGGCAGCCGATCGCGCCCGAACGCCTGCATCGGCAGGCGAATCTCCGCGTCGCTCGGGTTCGCCCTGTGGGCGCTGTGCACCAGCACGTCGTAGTAACTCTTGACGAACCCGCTGTGGGGCGCGTCGCGGCCGACCGCGCCGGTCGTGCTCCCCGTCAGCTGCTCGGTCGTCGAGGGAAACGAGTGCGACGGTCCGCCGTACGTCGTCGTCCCGTCCTTGTAGACGTCTTCCGGATCGACCGCGTACGGAGCGTCGGCGGTCACCTGGTACTTCTTCGACCCAGGCTTGGAGGGGTCGATCGGATTCGCGTGCTTCGGGTCGATGCTCCCGTCGGGGGCGAGCAGGCCGATTACGCCCGGTCGGAGTCCGAGCATGTGGTCGAACGAGCGATTCTCCAGCATGAGCACGACGATCTTCGAGACAGACATGACAGTCACCTCCCATGGGTCGCTTCGAAGCAGATCCGCGCGGCGGGGCGGCGGCGGCGACGCCCGCCAGGGCGAGGCCTATTTCGTCTTCAGCCGGCCCTTGACGTCGGCGAGATAGGCGAGGGCGTCGGCGCGCGTGCCGAGCGCCGCGACACGGGCGAGGATCTCGCTCTTCTTGGCGGGCGACAGCAGGAGATCCTGGCGCATCGCGGCGTGCAGGATCGCCGGCAACGCTCCGCCGTTGACCGACTCGCTCTCGCGCGTGAGCGGCGAGGGGGCCGGCGCGGCGGCCTTCACCTCAAGCGGCTGCGCCGGCGCCGGCAACACGGCGCGCGCATCGGTGTCCGTCTTTCGCGGCGCGCCGAGCGAGAGCAACGGGAGCAGGCTGCGGGCGTGCTTGTCCCGATCGGACAGCGGCGTCATGCCGAAGAGCGCCTCGAGGGTCGCGGGGATGGACGCGTGGTCGTAGACGCGGTGGTCGACGGTGCCTTTGCGCACGAGCGGCGAGATCACGAGCGCCGGCACCCGAACCCCGTACTGCGCGAACGTGAAATGGTACTGGTTGTGCTTCGACCGCGGAGCGGTGTCTCCGGGCGGGACCGCGGCCGGTGGTGCCACGTGGTCGTAGAAGCCGCCGTGCTCGTCCCATGTCACGACGAGGAGCGACCTTGGCCACGCCTCCGAGGCCCGCACGGCCTCGTAGACGGTCTTGACGAGCCTCTCGCCGTCTCGCACGTCGGCCAGCGGGTGCATGCTGGTGCTGCCCCTGTAGTCGCGCAGGATCTCGTAGCTCGGCTCGATGAACACGTATCGATAGGGAAACGGCCGCTTGGTGCGCAGGTCGTGCACGAGGTCGTCGATGCGATGCACGTCGCCGAGATCGATGCCCTTGAGCGCGGCCACCATCGGGAATTCGTCCCCCGAATACAGATGGAAGGGCACGTGGTGGCGCTTGAGCGCGTCGAAGATCGACCCGTTCTTGAACGAGAAACCGTCCAGCGTCTCCCACAACACGATGTCGGACGTCGACGGGCTGTGGTCGAGCCCCCCGGACGTCGCGGCGTGCACGAACATCCGATTGGGCCAGGTGGGCCCGGGCATCGAGGCGTGCCAGTGATCGCAGATGGCGTATTCCTCGGCCAGCGCATGGAGCACCGGCAACTGCCGCGGCGTGTCGAAGCACTTCATGATCTCGCCGGGCAGCCGGCTGTCGACGTGATCATAGGAGTCGACGAATCCGGAGTTGTGAATGGGCGGGTAGGGCGGCACGTAGCGCACGCCGGGACCGCAGAGCTGATCGAGGGTGTCCGGGAACTCGTGGGCGGGGTCGGCGGGCATCGCCCAATCGGCCCCGCGCACGACGGGGTAGCCCTTGCCCTGGAAGGTGTTCGATTCGGTGCCGGTGAGGCCGTCGATCGCGGTGTGCTCGCCGGTGGCGGCGTCGACTCCGCTCAGCCCGGAGAAGCCGAACAGGTGATCGAACGAGCGGTTCTCGAGGACCAGGACGAAGACGGTGTCGATGGCGGCCATGGGCGACTCCTCGGCGGGCGGCGGGCTAGCCGGCGACGAGCGCCTGCAAGGTGACGTGGTTGACGTTCCAGTTGTCGCCGCCGATGCCCCCGCCGAACTGCGTTCGGAGCGTGAGCGCGGTCACGTCGCCCGATTTCGTCCCGGGCGGCACCGGCAAGTTGACCTGGTGGGTCTCGCCGTTCTTCCAGTTGGCGCCGCCGTTCACGTTCGTGATCGTGAGCGGCGCGGCCGATCTCCGCGTCAGCACGACGTCGCAGTTGTCGCCGGGGTGGCTGCCGCCCCGAAGGTCGTCGCCACCCGTCTGGATGATCAACGTCAGCGACAGCAGCGCCTTGCCGGCGTCGGCGGCGGCCGCCTCGACCGGATGCGTCCATTCGTGCGTGCTGCCGGTGAAGCGGACGAGCGGATTGCCCGCCGCGTCGAGCCAGCTGCGGAGGACCGGCGAGTGGCCCGGCGACGCC
>Ga0070738_10007712_pt1 | contig 10635 bp, 10 predicted proteins | sample Coa_R2_2_FD_66446 | JGI IMG/M metagenome (GOLD analysis project Ga0070738, IMG submission 66446) | Surface soil microbial communities from Centralia Pennsylvania, which are recovering from an underground coalmine fire - Coalmine... | ecosystem: Environmental > Terrestrial > Soil > Unclassified ... | reverse complement strand
CCGCCGCCCGCGACGGCGAACGGCTGCTGGTAGGTGTTCTGGCTCCACAGGATCTGCCGGCCCTCGGTCGCCATCAGGAGGTCGCGCCGCAACTTCGCCTCGAGGGACTGAAGATCGACCGACGGCGCCGAGAGCTGGCGCAGCAGCGCGGCGGCGAACGGGCTGTTCTCGCCGGCCGGGCCGTCCATCGCGACGCGGCCCGGGGCCGTCGAGTAGAGGATCAGCGTGTCGGGCGGCACGCCCTCGCTTTCGCGCTGCGTCTCGGGAACGAAACCTGCCGTGCGTTCGGCCTCGAGCTGCCGCCAGCCGTCGGCTGGATTGTTGCGGCAATTGTCGAACACCAGCAGGCGGTGCCGCGCATCGTCGATCGACGCGCGAACCGCCGAGGCCGAAATCAGCGTCTTCTGCACGTCGTTGGGATTGGCGAGATCGGCATCCTGTGGGACGAGGTAAGTGTCCGTGCCCCAGGCGGCGCCATGACCGGCGAAGTAGAAGGCCGCGAGATCGGCGCCGCGCGCCGACGATTTGAACCTCTCGATCGCCTGCTGCATCGCCTGCCGGCCGGAATCCTGCAGCAACTCGGTCTTGAGCCCCATCGCTTGGAAGCGCTTGGCCATGTCGGGTGCGTCGCGCCTGACATTGGGCAGCGAAGCTTCCCAGCGGTACTTCGAGTTGCCGATGACCAGGGCCACGCCGGACGTCGCGGCGCGCGTGTGGATGGCGGGGATCGCCAGGGTGCCGCCCGCGGCAAGCAGGACGCGCCGCCTTGTCGGATTGCGTCCGCTGATCGCCATGCTTCCCCCAAACTCAGATCTTACGCCGCGGCGATGGTGCCGAGAGGGATCGACCCTGTCCATTGGCCCTCGCCCACGACGCCACGTTCATTGGCGAGCCGAAGGCCAATCGCCGAATGCCACCTTTTTGAACGCTTCTCGCAGGATGGGTTCGTTCAGCCGCGCTCACCATACCGCTAGGCCTAGTCGGATCGGGCGAAAGTGCCACGAGACGTGGGGCCCGACCGGCGATCCCGGACCGACGGCCCGGCCAACAAGCATCCGAATTGGATGTATCAAAACTATTCGCAGCCCGCGACATCTGGGAATCTGCCGGCGCTTTCAAGCGGCTGACCCTTCCCAAACACCCCGGCCGCCAGATAGGCCCGCGCCATCCCCAAACCCCAGGCGCGGGCCTTTCCATGTCTGGATCCCGACTAGAGCATCGCCAACACGGCGCCGATCGCCATGCTGAGCCCCGTGCCGATCAGCAGCGCGCAGATCAGGCCCCTGGACAGCTTGGGCGACAGCGGCAGCGGATGGCGGACCGCAAAGTAGGTCATGAGAAAGACGACAGGCAGGGCTTCGGCCGCGAGTTGCAGCGCGACCAGCGAGAACTGGCCCGATGGCGCGACGACGAGCAGGCGCAGCGTCGTGCTGAAGCCGAAGAAGACCATCAGCTGCTCGCGCGCCCAGCCGGCGGGCTTGGGCTGGCGGTACAGCAGATAGACCAGCGGCGGACCACCGGCCGAGAACATGCCGCCCATGATGCCCGCGATGCCGCCGGTCAGAGCAAAGACCCCCGGAGACGACATCGCCTTCAGCGGCTGCGCCGCCCGCCACAGCGACAGCGCGCAGGCCACGATGCTGGCGCCGAGCAAAAGGCGAAGGACCTGGTAGGCCGTGCCGGCAAGCCAGCCGAGCAGCAGCGTGCCGACCGCGACGCCCGCCGCGCTCGCCACGAGGGTCGGCACCAGCACGCGCTCGACGTGCAGCGCCCGGCGGCGAAAGAGGAAGAGCCAGGCGGTGCAGAAGCCGATGGTCATCGAGGCATTCACCGCATCGGGCAGCGGCAGCAGGTCGGTGGCGCCGACCAGGCCGAGCAGGATCAGCGCCAGCGCGAAGCCGGTGAGCGCCTGGGCGTAGACCGCTGCGGCGACGAAGGCGAGGAAGAGCACGTGGGTCCCCACCTCTCCCCACAACGGTTGCATGGGCGTTCGCTAGCTTTTCTCTGCGGCCTTCAGTTCAGCCATGCGGCGCCGCCGCTCGGCGCCCAGCGCCAGCAGGCGTTCGCGCTCGGCCGGATCGACGCGGCCGTAGCGCGCGCGCCATCCGGGATCGCTCGCCTTCCAGCCGAACGGCGCCTTCACCGTGGCGCGCGGCCCGGGCGCGCTCTCCAGCAGCCCGACGGCCTGGCGCACGATCTTCTCCTGCATGGCGCGGTCCCATGGATGGCCGGCGGGATTCCCTAAGGGAAAATCGGTGAACAGGAAGCGCGGCACGCCGCAATGTTCGACGATGTCCAGCGCCGAGCCGATGATCACGGTCGGCAGGCCGTTGGCTTCGAGGTATCGGGCGACCAAACTCACGGTTTGGTGGCAGACGGGTCAAAGCGGACAGAGGATGGCGCCATCGGCGCCGTCGTCGCGCAGGCGTTGCAGCAGCCTGGGCGCGACCTCCTCGGTCGTGCTGCGCTGGCTGTAGTCGGTCGGCACGCCGTGGAAGCGCGGCGCCAAGCTCGCGATAAAGCCCTCGCGCGCCAGCGCAGCGGCAGCCTCGATCGGCAGGAACGAGCCGCGATCGTCGGTGTGGGTCGATTCCTTGTCCCAGGCGAGGTTGTCGGTGTGCAGCCGGGCCGGCGGCGGATCGACCGTGCCCGACCATAATTGCCGCTTGCCGCTGTGGCCGTCGGGCATCGCCGTGGTGATCAACGCCAGGCGGCACTGGGAAAGCGGCTTGGCGAGGCGGGCGAAGGGCACCTCGTCATGCCGAGCCCAGACATAATCCTTGGCGTAGCCCAGCGCGCGATAATAGTGCCGGGTGCGCTCCATGTAGGGCACGGGTTCGCCGCTATCGATCATGCGGGTGCTCACTTTCTCGACCGCCCCCGGACGATGCGCCAACCGGCGGAGAATTGCCAGCATCGGCCGGGCGGGGCGAACCGACAGGTCAGTCGTCGTGATCGTCAACGCCGATCCAGGGCACCTGCATCGCCTCGTCCCAGGTCAGCACGTCGAACGGCCCCGGCCGGCGGCCCTGGCTCCAGCGCCGGCGGGTCTCGCCCGGCGTCGGCCCGTGGCCGTCCGGCGGCGCCTTCCGTTTCTCGCGCGCCGCGCTCCACGCCCTGGATTGGGCCATCTGGCGCGCCACTTCGGCGGCGCGCTCCTCGGCTTCCTTCTCGGCCGCCCAGTAGACCGGCTCGGCGAGGCCCGCGAGATCCTTGGCGAGGATCACGAGGTTCATCGCCGCGAACGCCTCGTCGCTGTCGCGCCGCGGCCCCGCAGGCTGCGGCGGCAGGCGGCTGCGGTGCGCCTCGACCCAGTCGAGGCGGCGCAGGTGGCGATCGCTCGCCGTCATCGCAAGGTCGACCAGCTCGCCCCGGCCGCGTCCTTGCGCACGCCGTCCTCCAGCGTGCGGATGCGCTGCTCGAGCTGATGCGTCTCGACGGCGCGGCGTTGGTTCTCCAGAAGCGTGCTCACCTGGGCGCCCTCGGTCGGCGTCAGCGTGCCGTCCGCCACCGCCGCCACGAGGGCGGCATGCGCGCGCACGAGGTCGGCCGGCGTCTCGATGGCCGGCAGCTCGAACTCGACCTCGCGGCCGCGCGGGCGCGCCCAGGTGCGCGCGAGCAGGATGGCGCCGGCGAACCGATCGCCGGTCTCCGCCTTCTGGCCGATCGCCTCGATCGCCTTGGCGGTGCTCTTCATGCCGATGGCGTCGAAGATCATTCGCGCCTTGTTGCGGCTGCCCTTGGGACGGCCCGGACCGCCGGGATTGCCGATTGCAAATTCGACCATGGTTCTGCCCCTTGAACGTTGACGGTAGATTTCCATATTGGGAACCTTACATCAACTTTCAAGAGGAGGGCAGTATGGTCCACCACCCCGTTAAATTCCCGTTATTTTAACCAGCCGGGCCCTATTCTGCCGCCTCGGGTTGACCCTTGGTTTCCTTGCGCAACGCCTTGCTGCGCGTCAGAAGCCTGAAGAACAGGGGCACGAACAGGATGGCGACGAAAGTCGCCGCCAGCATGCCGCCGATCACGCCGGTGCCGATCGAATGGCGGCTGGCCGAGCCGGCGCCGGTCGAGATGGCGAGCGGCAGCACGCCCAGAACGAAGGCGAGCGAGGTCATGACGATCGGCCGGAAGCGCAGCCGCGCGGCGGCGATGGCGGCGTCGAACACGCTCATGCCCTGGCGGTGGCGCTGCGAGGCGAACTCGACGATCAGGATGGCGTTCTTGGCGGCGAGCCCGATCAGGGTGACCAGGCCGATCTGGAAGTAGACGTCGTTGTCGAGGCCGCGCAGCCAGATCGCGAGCAGCGCGCCCAGCACGCCGAACGGCACGGCAGTCAGCACGGCGAGCGGCAGCGACCAGCGCTCGTACTGCGCGGCCAGGATGAGGAACACCATGATCAGGCCGAAGGCGAAGCCCATGCTGCCCGAGCCCTGCGTGGCGAGCTCCTGGTAGGCGGCACCGGTCCAGCCGATCGTGTAGTCCGCGCCCAGCGTCTTGGCGACGACGTCCTGCATGACGGCGATCGCCTGGCCCGACGAGTAGCCGGGCGCCGGCCCGCCGATCACCTTGGCGGCCGGGAAGATGTTGAAGCGGTCGACCGTGTCGGGGCCGAGGATGCGGGTGAAGCTCACCAGCTCGTTCAGCGGCACCATGGCGCCGCCATCCGAGCGCACGAAGACGTGGCGCAGATCGTCGGGCTTCTCGCGGAAATCGGCCTCGGAGCTCAGGCTGACGCGGTAGGTGCGGCCGAACAGCGAGAAATCGTTGACGTAGAGGCTGCCGAACGTGCTCTGCATGGTGTCGAAGATCACGTTGATCGGGATGCCGAGCGCGCGCGCCTTCTCGCGGTCGACGTCGGCCCGGTACTGCGGCACGGCGGCGGTGAAGGTGGTCGAGACGCCGCGCAGCTCGGGCCGCTGGTTGGCGGCGGCGACCAGCTTCTGCACCGCGGCGGAGAGGTCGGCCAGCGAGCCGCCCGAGCGGTCCTGCAGGAAGAACTCGAAGCCGCCGGTGACGGAAATGCCGATGATCGGCGGCGGATTGAAGCCGATGACGACGCCGTCGCGGAACTTGGCGTTCAGCGCCGACAGCGACGGCGCAAGGTTGCGGGCGTCCTCGCGCGCCTCCTTGCGCACCGACCAGTCCTTGAGGGTGATGAAGGAGATGCCCGAATTGGTCTTGAGCGCGCGCGACAGCAGGTCGAAGCCCGAGAAGGAGACGACGTTGCCCACGGCGCTGTTCTTCAGGAGCTCGGCCGAGGCGACCTTCATCACCTCGCGCGTGCGCTCGATGCCGGCGGCGGGCGGCAGCGCCGTCACCAGGAAGACGTAGCCCTGGTCTTCGGCCGGCACCAGGCTGCCTGGGATGCGCTGGATCAGCACGACCACGCCGCCCACCACCAGGGCGAAGCAGGCGAGGCCGAGCACGGCCCGGCGCAGGATGAAGCTGACGCCGCCGGTATAGCGCGCCGTCAGCCAGGCGAAGAAGCGGTTGAAGCGCCGGAAGGGCGCCCACGGCTCGCTGTGCTGCGGCTTCAGCAGCAGCGCCGCCAGCGAGGGCGTGAGGGTCAGCGCCACCACGCCCGAGATGATCACCGAGATGGCAATCGTGACGGCGAACTGGCGGTACAGCTCGCCCGCCAGGCCGCCCAGGAAGGAGACGGGAATGAACACCGCGCACAGCACCAGCACGATGGCGATCACCGGTCCGGTCACCTCCTCCATCGCCTGGATGGCGGCTTCGCGCGGGCCCTTGCCCTCGCTCGCCATGATGCGCTCGACGTTCTCCAGCACCACGATCGCATCGTCGACGACGATGCCGATCGCCAACACCAGGCCGAACAGGGTCAGCATGTTGATCGAGAAGCCCAGCACGAACATGCCGGCGAAGGTGCCGATGATCGACACCGGGATGGCGATCACCGGGATGATCATGGCCCGCACGCTCTGCAGGAACAGGAACACCACCAGCACGACCAGCGTGATCGCCTCGACGAACGTCGTCGCCACCTCCTCGATCGAGACCTCGACGAAGCGCGTGGTGTCGAATGGGATGTCGTAGCGCAGGCCGACCGGAAAGCGCTTGGCGATATGCTCCATCGCCTCCCTGACCTCGGCCGCGACCTGCAGCGCGTTGGCGCCGGGCTGCAGGTAGACCGCGACCGGCACCGCCGGCGAGCCGTTGAAGGTTCCCGAGAATCCGTAGGTCAGCGCGCCCAGCTCGACCCGCGCCACGTCCTTCAGCCGCAGCGCCCCGCCGTTCTCCTCCGAGCGGATGATGATGTCCTCGAACTGGGTGCGGTCGACCAGCCGCGACGGCGTCGTCACCGAGTAGGTGAAGGCCTGCGGCCGGCTCATCGGCTCCTCGCCGAAGCGGCCGGCGGCGAATTGCTGGTTCTGCTCGCGCACCACGGTGGCGATGTCGGCGGGCGTGAGGTTGTACTGGGCGAGCTTGTCGGGCCGGAGCCAGATGCGCATCGAATAGTCGGAGGCGCCGAACAACGCGGCGTCGCCGACGCCGGGCAGGCGGCGCAGCTCGTCGAGCACGTTCACGAGGGCGTAGTTGGAGATGTAGATCGTGTCGTAGCGGTTGTCCGGCGACGACATGGTCAGGACCTGCAGGATCGCGGTCGAGCGCTTCTGCACCACGAGGCCCTGGCGCACCACCTCGGCCGGCAGCAGCGGCAGGGCGCGCTGCACGCGGTTGTTGACGTTGATCGCGTTCTGGTCGGGATTGGTGCCGATGTCGAAGGTGACGGTGAGGTTGATCGTGCCCGAGCCGGTCGAGGTCGACTGCATGTAGAGCATGCGCTCGACGCCGTTGATCTGCTGCTCGAGCGGCGCCGCCACGGTGGCGGCGATGTTCTCGGCGGTGGCGCCGGGATAGTTGGCCGAGACGATGATCTCGGGCGGCACGATCTGCGGATACTGCGAGATCGGCAGCACCCGCATGGCGACGAGCCCGGCCAGGGTGATGACGATCGCCACCACCGAAGCGAAGACCGGCCGGTCGATGAAGAATTTCGAGATCACGGCCGGACCACCGTCGCTACCCGCTCACTTGGCGGCGGCGGCAGGCAGCGGCTTCACCGGATTGCCCGGCCGCACGCGGATCACGCCGTCGACCACGATTCGCTCGCCGGACGACAGGCCCTTGCGCACGATGAAGCCGTCCTCGAGCTCGCGATAGATGCGCACCTGGCGCACCCGCGCCACGTTGTCAGGCTCCACGACATAGACGAAGGCGCCGAGCGGGCCCTGGTTGATCGCCTGCTTGGGGATCACGATGGCGTTGGGCAGGGTGAGACCGGTCATCTTCACGCGAACGAACTGGCCGGGCAGCAGCCCGGCGTCCTTGTTGGGGAAGATGGCGCGGGTCAGGATGGTGCCGGTGCGCGGATCGACGGTGCGCGAGTGCGTGTCGACCTTGCCCGACTCCGGATAGGTCGAGCCGTCGCCGAACTGCAGCTCGACCTTGACGTGGTCGGGATCGAACAGCTCCTCGGTGGTGCGGCCGATCTCGGAGAGCGAGCGCAGCTCGCTGTCGGTGAAGGTGAAGTTGACGTAGGCCGGATCGGTCTGGGTGATGGTGGTGAGCAGCGTGTCCTGCGCCTTGATCAGCGTGCCCTCGGGCGGCGAGACCAGGCTGGTCGGGCCCTTGACCGGCGCCCTGATGGTGGTGAATTCGATGTTGAGCTTGGCCATCTCGACGTCGGCCGTCGCCGAGAGCACGGCGGCGCGCGCCTGGTCGCGCGCGGCGAGCGCGTCCTCCAGCGCCTTCTGCGTCGACACCTTCTGGGCGGCGAGGCCCTGCACGCGCGTGTAGTTCTCGTCGGCCGCGACCACGGTGGCGCGGGCCTGGGCGAGCTGCGCCTGCGCCCGGTCGAGCTGGGCCTGGTAGGTGCGCGGATCGATGCGGAACAGCACCTGCCCGGCCTCGACCACGGCCCCTTCGAGGAACTCGCGTTTCATCATCAGGCCGCTCACCTGGGCGCGGATCTCGACCACGCGGAAGCCCGCGACGCGGCCCGAGAAATCGAGCGGCAGCGGCACGTCGGCCGCCTTGACGGTGGCGACGCCGACCTCGGGCGCGGGCGGCGCAGCCGCCGCGCGCTGCATCGCCGCGGGCTGGGTCCACCACCAGGCGCCGCCGGCGATCACCACCAGCACGCCCACGATCGCGAGCGCCAGGGTCGCGCGTCGTCTCGGCAGCTCACGAAGGGACGTCATCCGGCCAAGGTATACGGCGAGGCCCGTGCGCTCATCCAGAGTGAAATCGCGACGCCCGGCAATCGGCCGCGCAACCAGGAGGGTCGGTCTGGGTTGAATGACTATGACAAATCCCCTGCTGCTGCCGCTGCTCGCCGGCCTGTTCGGCGCCCTGCTTCTGACGGGCTGCCAGCCCAACGGCCAGGCGCAGACCGCGCCGGGCGAGGTCCAGATGCCGGGCGCCCATGCCGCGCTCGGCGCCCTGAACGAGCCGCCCGACGAATGGTCGGGCCCGGGCCGCGGCACGCCGCAGACCGCCGAGGCGCCGCGCCGCTAGCCGCCAGCTCAGCTTCGGCGCGCGCGACGCCCGCCAGCCCGTCGCTCTCGCCCACCGCCCAGACAATTGTCATCCTGAGGGAGCTTTCGAGCGACCGCTCGGGACGACAGACTCTGGAGCCTCAATGGACGACATCGACAAATTCATCTCAACGGCGCCCGGCCTCAGCTTTGCCTTCGCCATCAAGGCCAAGGTCGCGCCGATCCAGGATCTCGGCCAGACCGCGCGCGGTCATCGTCGCATCGTCGACATACTGGGCGGCGAGGTGCAGGGGCCGCGGCTCGAAGGCGAGATCCTGCCGGGCGGCGCCGACTGGCAGGTCGTGCGGCCCGACGGCACGATCGAGGTGGTGGCGCGCTACACCATCAAGGCAAGGTCAGGCGCGCTGGTCTACGTGCAGAACGAGGGCCTGCGCCTGCAGAAGGGCAGCGACATCTATTTCCGCACGGCACCGCGCTTCGAGACGGCGGACCCCTCGCTCAAATGGATCGAGACCTCGCTGTTCGTCGGCAAGGCCTATCGCGCGCCCGACCGGGTGGCGATCGGGTTTCACGAGGTCCTCTGACTTCCGCCTAATCCCGGTAACCCGGATTGACGCGGTCGAGCTTGCGCAGCAGCGCCGGCCAATCGAGCACGCCGAACGGCCGGCGCACCTGCGGCTGGTAGTTCATGTAGGTCTCGTGCACGACCGCCTCCGGCACCTTGATCAGCGGCGTGTTGCACGACATCGCCGCGATCTGCGTCTTGCACGAAAGCTCGAGCCGGTGCATGGCGTTGAACGCCTCGGGAATGGTCTTGCAGGCGGTCAGCAGGCCGTGATTGCGCAGGATCATGGCGTTGTTGTCGCCCAGGTCCCTGACCAGCTGCTCGCGCAGCCTGGTGTCGATCACCACGCCCTTGTAGTCGTGATAGCCGATGCTGGCAAAGCGCATCGCGGTCTGCGTGTTGGGCAGCAGCCCGCACTCCATCGTAGACACCGCCATGCCGGCCCAGGTGTGGGTGTGGATCACGCAGTTCACGTCGGGCTTGGCCATGTGGATGGCCGAGTGGATGACGAAGCCCGCCCGGTTGACGCCATAGTCCAGACCGGGCCCGAAGTCGGGCTTGTAGAGGACGTTGCCGTCGTGGTCGATCTTGAGCAGGCTCGAGGCGGTGATCTCCTCGTAGAGCAGGCCGTAGGCGTTGATCAGGAAATGATCGGGCTCGCCCGGCACACGCATCGAGATGTGGTTGGCGATGAGGTCGGTCATGCCATAGAGGTCCATCAGCCGGTAGCAGGCCGCGAGGTCGACCCGGGCCTGCCACTCCTCGGGCGAGACCTTGGTCCGAAGGGAAGCGGCCGTCTTCAGGGCATGGACACTCATGGCAAGCGCTCCGAGGGAGGTGGGACGGCCGACGCTAGCATGGCGCGACCGACCGGCGAAGTGATCCAGCGGCGCGCGGCCGTCGTATCGGCTGTCATGACAAAGCGACGGCATGCCATCGTTCTCGGCGCCAGCATGGCCGGCCTCGGCGCCGCCCGCGCGCTGGTCGATCACTTCGACCGGGTGACCCTGGTCGAGCGCGACGCACTGCAAGCCGACAGCATCCATCGAAAGGGCGTGCCGCAGGCCCAGCACGCCCATGGCCTGCTGCCCTCAGGTTACCGGATCCTGTGCGACTACTTCCCCGGCCTGGCCGACGAACTGGTGGCGGACGGCGCGGTGCCCGGCGATCTCACCGGCGACTTCCTCTGGTACCAGTACGGCCGCTGGAAGCTCCGCTCGGACTGCGGCCTGCAGGGCATCCTCGTCAGCCGCCCGCACCTCGAGCGCAAGGTGCGCCGGCGCGTGCTGGCGCTGCCCAAACTCACCCTCCTGCCCGACCATGACGGCGAGGAACCGGTGTTCGATCCGGCGACACGGCGCGTCGAAGGGCTGCGCGTCAGGGCGCGCGCCAGCGGCGCTGCGAGCGTGCTCGAGGCGGACCTCGTCGTCGATGCGCTGGGCCGCGGCTCGCCTTCGCCGAAATGGCTCGAGGACTGGGGCTACGGCAAGGTCGTCGAGACGGTCGTTCCCATCGAGGTCGGCTACGCCACGGCAA
>Ga0070738_10007708_pt1 | contig 10640 bp, 6 predicted proteins | sample Coa_R2_2_FD_66446 | JGI IMG/M metagenome (GOLD analysis project Ga0070738, IMG submission 66446) | Surface soil microbial communities from Centralia Pennsylvania, which are recovering from an underground coalmine fire - Coalmine... | ecosystem: Environmental > Terrestrial > Soil > Unclassified ... | reverse complement strand
CGTGCCGCCGGAGGGCGCGGCGCCCATCACGACCGGCGTCACCGTGCCGCCCTCCTGAGCCGAAATCACGGCGCCGGTCTTCATGCCCAGGCCGGCCGCAATGGCGGCGGCATGCGCCAGCGCCTGTTTGGTGGCGGCGGTGAGCGCCTGCTGACGGAACGGGTCCGAGTTTTGCAACGAGTAATTCGGCCCGTAGATGTTGTTCGCTCCCGCTGTGTTCGCGGCGTCGATGAGCTGCCCGGCCAGATTCAGATTGCTGGTGGTCACCTGCACGGTGTTCGTCGCGGTGTAGCCCGTGATCGTCTGCGGCGTGCCGCCGTTAGCGCCGGTGTACTGCGGCGAGAGGGTATAGGAGATCGTCTGTACCGATCCGCTGCCGCCCAACACGGCGTTGAGCGCGGCGATTACGGCGCTGGTTTGCGCCGCGTTCTGGGTGGCCGCGTCCTGCGCCGTCTTGGCGGATGTGATGACGCCCGCAGAGAGCTGCACCTGGTCTGGCTGGATACCGTTGATGGTCGCGCTGCCGGACGCCTGGATGGAGCTGGGTGTCGGGGTTTGCGGGAATGCCGCGAAGGTAAAGGTGAGAACTGCGATACAGGTCCGCAGCATGGGGCCTCCTTCGTTCAAATATAGCGCCGCCGCTGTGGGAACGGCGCTATGCGGGCGCGCGGCCGCCCCAGGTCTGGACGACTTCCCGGAGACTTTCGAACTTCACCGGCTTGGCAATGTAATGGTCCATTCCGGCGGCCAGGCAACGTTCGCGCACGCCGTCCATGACGTCGGCGGTCATGGCGATGATGGTGGCAGCGGGTCTGCCGGCCGTCTCCAGCCGCCGGATTTCGCGTGCGGCGGCGAACCCGTCCATTTCGGGCATCTGGCAATCCATGAAGATGATGTCGTAGGGCGCCAGGCGGCACATCTCCACGGCTTCGCGGCCGTTGGCCGCGACGTCGGCGCGCTGGCCGAGGCGTTCGAGCATGCGAGCCGCCAGTTTCTGGTTTACCGCGTTGTCTTCGACGACCAGCAGCCGGAGCGCGCGTCCAGCGCTGCGGGCCGGCGTGGATTCGGGCACGGCCGTTTCGCGGGCCCGCTGCCGGCCGGATTGGATGCGGCGCGCGTGCGTGGTGGCGAGCGTGTCGAGGAGTGAGGACTGCCGCACCGGTTTAATCAGGCAGGCATCGATGCCGGAGCCCTCCAGGCTCTTCGCCTCGCCGAGATGGCTGACGGAGGTGAGCATCACCAGCGCGGCGCCCGCCAAGGCCGGGTCGGCGCGAATCGCCGAGGCCAGTTGCGCGCCATCCATGCCCGGCATCTGGTAATCGAGCAGGACGAAATCGTACGGGTCGCCGCTGCGGGCGGCTTCGCGCAGCGCGCTCAGGGCGTCCGGCGCGGAGCTATAGCTGCCATTGCGCATGCCCCAGCTCGTGATCTGCTCGTGCAGCACCCTGCGGTTGACCGGGTTGTCATCGACAATCAGGACCCGCAGCCCGCGCAGATCGATCTCCGGCGCGGGCGCGGCGTGCGGGGCCGCATCGAGCGCCAGCGGGAGGCTGAACCAGAAGGTCGAGCCTTCACCCTCGCGGCTCTCAACCCCGATCTCGCCGCCCATGAGGTTGACGAGCTGCTTGCAAATGGCCAGGCCGAGCCCCGTGCCGCCGTACCGCCGCGTGGTAGAGGCATCCGCCTGCGTAAATTTCTCGAACAGCATCCCGAGCTTCTCCGGCGGAATGCCCACGCCGGTATCCCGCACGCGGACCCGCATCAGCGCCTGCCCGGCATCCTGCCGCTCGCAGCTTACGCTGGTGCTGACGTAGCCCGTTTCCGTGAACTTGATGGCGTTGCCGATCAGGTTGGTCAACACCTGGCGGATGCGGCCGGCGTCGCCGATGAAGTGCCGCGGCAGCTCCGGCGCGTATTCGAGCACGAGATCGAGCCCCTGCTCCTCGGCCTTGGCGCAGAGCATCTCGTTGACTTCTTCGAGAGTGAGGCGAAGATCGAACGGCAGATTTTCGATCTGCAGCTTGCCGGCCTCGATTTTCGAAAAATCGAGGATATCGTTGATTACCGTGAGGAGCACGTCGCCCGACTTGCGGACGGTCTCGGCGTATTCGCGCTGCTCGGCGGTGAGCGCGGTATCGAGCAGCAGCCCGGTCATGCCGATCACGCCGTTCAGCGGGGTGCGGATCTCGTGGCTCATATTGGCCAGAAAATCGCTCTTGGCGCGGTTGTTGGCCTCGATGGCCAGGCGGGCCTCGTGGATCGCGGTGATGTCACGGCTCAGTCCGACGATCGCGGTGACGCGGCCGGATTCATCGCGGATGGGCACCTTGGTGGTCAACAGCCAGGCGCCCGGCGATGAGGTGCCCGGCTCCTGATGCCCGATGATCGGCTGGCCGGTCTCGACGATGCGGCGTTCGTCCGCTTGCAGGCGGGCAGCCACTTCCGCGGGGTAAAAATCGGCGGCGGTGCGGCCGAACGCCTCGGCGGGCGAGGACAGCCCCACGGACCGCGCCAGCGCCTCGTTGACCAGCAGGTAGCGGCCGTCGGCATCTTTCACGAAGATGAGGTCGGGCAGGCTGTCGATCAGTGTGCGCAGGAGCTGCCGCTCGCGCGCCAGGGCGGCCTCGGCTTCCCGGCGCGCCGTGATGTCCAGCGCCGCCGAGAAAATGCCGGCGACGCAGCCTCGCTCGTCCCACACCAGGTTTTCGTGGAACTCGAGGAACAGCCGCGTGCCGTCACGGCGGGCGAATTCGCGGACGTAGGGTACGAGCGGCTGCGCGCCCGAAATCTTGCGCCGGATCGCCTCGCGGCTGGCTGCCTGCATTTCCGGTGCGACGAACTCCCAGGCGGGCCGGCCCACCATCTCCTCGGCGCGGTAGCCGAGCAGCCGGCATTCGGCCTCATTGACGCGAAGGATGGTACCCTCGCGGTCGATTTCGTGGTACGCCACGGGGGCCTTTTCGAACAAAAGCCGGAATCGGGAATCCTGAGGAACTGGCAAGCAATCTCCTGGGAATCTTTCATCATACAGAATTCATTTGAAGCCGCAGGCGCGGCCGCAACATCCGCCCGGAACGGGCGTTTAATAGAGCAGAGGCACACGGATGCGGAAGAGAGCACTTCTTGGATTGGCATGCGCGCTCGGCCTGTTGGGCGCCAACACCGCGCGCCAGTTCACCAGGCAAATTCCGGGCAAGGAGAAGGTCGACCAGGCGCTGAACCGGCTCACCTTCGGCCCGCGGCCCGGCGATGCCGGCCAGGTCCACAAGATCGGCCTGAAGAAGTGGATCGATCTTCAGCTCCACCCGGACCGCATTCCGGAAAATCCGGTGCTCACGGCGAAGCTCAAGATGCTGGACACCCTGTCCATGTCGAGCAGCGAGCTGGTGCGCAATTACCCGGCGCCGCAGATGGTGCGGCAGATGGTGAACGGGCAGTTGCCGTTCCCCACCGATCCCGAGCGGCGGCGCATGATCCGGAAGCTGGTGGAGCGCGAAGAGAGGAAGCTGGGCGCCGTGCCCGCGAACGCGCCGCAGCCGGTGGCGTTGCGGGACGTGCTGAGCCCGGAGGAGATCCGCTCGCTACGTACGGGAACGCCGCAGCAGCGGATGGCGGCGATCGAGGCGATGCCGCCCGAAAAGCAGGACGAGGTGATCGCGGCGATGCCGAATGGCATGCTGCAGCCGATGTTCGCGCTCGCGACGCCCGAGCTGCGCCGCAAGATCGAGTTGGCCCAGGGGCCCGCGGCGGTGATCGCGCGCGACCTCGCCGAGAGCAAGCTGCTGCGCGCCATCTACAGCAACCGCCAGCTCGAAGAGGTCCTCACGGATTTCTGGTATAACCACTTCAACGTTTACCTCGATAAGGGCGCGGATCGCTACCTGGTGACCGCGTACGAGCGCGACGTGATCCGCCCGCACGTGCTCGGGAAATTCCGCGACCTGCTCGAAGCCACCGCGAAGAGCCCGGCCATGCTGTTCTATCTGGATAACTGGCAGTCGGTCGGGCCGCAGCCTCCGCCGCGTGGCGGACGCGCGGTCGCGCAGCGCCGCGGACTGAACGAGAACTACGGCCGCGAGCTGCTGGAGCTGCACACGCTCGGCGTGGACGGCGGCTACACGCAGAAGGACGTCACCGAAGTGGCCCGCTGTTTCACCGGCTGGAGCATCAACCAGCCGCAGCGCGGCGGCGAGTTCGTCTTCCGCGAACGGCAGCATGACCGGGGCGAAAAGGTGGTGCTCGGCGTGACCATCCCGGCCGGCGGCGGCATCGAGGATGGCGAAAAGGTGCTGGATATCGTGGCGCGGCATCCTTCCACGGCGCGTTTCATTTCGCGCAAGCTGGCGCAGCGGTTCGTGGCCGACGACCCGCCGCCCGCGCTGGTCGACCGGATGGCGCAAACGTTCCTCAAGACCGATGGCGACTTGCGCGCCGTGATGAAGACGATGATCGATTCGAAGGAATTCTGGAGCGTCGGGGCGTACCGCTCCAAGATCAAATCGCCGTTTGAAATGGTGGTGAGCGCGGTGCGCGCGGTCAATGGCGACGTGGATTTCGCGCAGGCCCTGATGAATCAGGTGGCGCAGTTGGGCGAGCCGCTCTACCGGAAGGTCGAGCCCACCGGCTATTCGAACGCCAGCGGGCAGTGGCTCAATTCGGCCGGCCTGCTGGCCCGCATGAATTTCGCCGTGCAATTGGCGGGCAACAAGGTTCCGGGCGTGAAGGTGGAGAGCGCAGACGCCAAGGTCCTGGGCTCGCCGGAATTTCAGAAAAGATGAGATCGCCTCTTTGACGCAGAGGCACAGAGACACAGAGGTTTGAGAGTCATGACGAGCCGCCGCATTTTCCTGAGGAATTCCGCCTTGGCCATGGTTGGCGTGGGCGCCGCGCCGCTCTGGTTGCAGCGCGCGCTCTATGCCAAGGATGCACCGTCGCCCCGCAAGAAAATCCTGGTCGCGATCTTCCAGCGCGGCGCGGCGGATGGATTGAACGTCGTGGTGCCGCACGGGGAAAAGGCATATTACAACCTGCGCCCCACGATCGCGGTGCCGCGTCCGGCCGCCGGCAACGCGGATGCGGCGATTGATCTCGATGGCTTCTTCGGCCTGCATCCTTCGCTTGCGCCGCTCAAGCCGCTCTATGATCAGGGCCACCTGGCGATCGTGGATGCGGCCGGCTCGCCGGATCCGACGCGCTCCCATTTCGACGCGCAGGATTATATGGAATCCGGCACGCCCGGGCGCAAGGCCACCGAAGGCGGGTGGATGAATCGCGCGCTGCCGAAGGCCGAGGGCAAGCCGTCTCCCGTGCGCGCGGTCTCGCTCGGGCCGACGCTGGCGCGGACGCTGGCGGGGCCGAACCCGGCCGTCGCGGTGCAGACGATTGAAGGCTTCCAGGTGCGGGACAAGGCGGCCGGCGCCGAGTTCGAGGAAATGTACATGAACTCGAGCGATCCGCTGCTGCGCGCCGCGGGCCAGGAGACGTTCGAGGCGGTGAGCATCTTGCAATCCGTGCAGAAGCGGCCGTACGAGCCGTCCGCCGGTGCTCAGTATCCCGCCGGGCGTTTCGGCGCCAGCCTGAAGCAGATCGCGCAACTGATCAAGGCGGACGTCGGCGTGGAGATGGCGTTCGCCGATATCGGCGGCTGGGACCACCACGTTAACGAGCTCGGCCAGCGCGCCTCCGAGGGCCAACTGGCCAATCTGCTGCGCGAATACGGGCAGGCGCTCGCGGCGTTCTGGACGGATATGGGCGACCGCATGGCGGACGTGGCGCTGGTGACGATGTCGGAATTCGGCCGCACCGCGCACGAGAACGGCAACCGCGGCACGGACCACGGCCACGCCAACTGCATGTTCGTGATGGGCGGCGCGGTCAAAGGCGGCAAGGTGTACGGCCAGTGGCCGGGCCTGGAAAAAGAGCAGCTCTACGAAGGCCGCGACCTGGCGCTCACGACGGATTTCCGCGACGTTCTGGGCGAACTCGTAGCGAAGCACATGGGCAACGGCTCACTCGCTGGCGTCTTCCCGGGCTACAACCCGAAGTTCCTCGGACTGGTGTAGGGCCGGGCATGCGTCCCCCGAGCCTCGGTATAATCGGTTCAGCGCGTGCGGATGTGGCGAAATTGGCAGACGCGCTGGATTTAGGTTCCAGTTCCCGCAAGGGAGTGGGGGTTCAAGTCCCTTCATCCGCACCAGTCTGATGAACATGCCGGGATGAACTCCATCCTCCGCCAGAGATCTGCGGCGAAGTCCTGAACCCATGATACTCTGGGCTCACGCGATTCGAGCTCACTCGCCTTCACCTCGCCTTCACCGCCCTTGACGCCATTCACTTCCCCCCGGGCAAGGCGGCCAACATGCTGCGCGGGGCTTTCGGGCTGGCGCTCGAGCGCATCGATCCCCGGCTGTTCTCGCCCCGCAGCGAATCCGGGCCGAGCGGCCTCGCGGACCCGCCGCGGCCCTTCGTGTTCCGCGCGCGGCGCCTGGATGGCGTCACGGCGCAGCCGGGGGACGCGTTTCATTTCGACCTGCACGTGTTCACGCCCGATCCGCAAGCGCACCAGGCGATCGCACACGCCTTCGAGCAGGCCGCGCGCTCGGGCTTCGGACCGGGGCGGGGAAGGGCCGCGATGCACGCTCCGGCAGCGGAGCGGATCGCCATCGAACTAGATGCCGCCCCCGCCTCCGCCGCGCGCCTGCGCATCGACTTTCTCTCGCCAACTGAACTCAAGCAGGAAGGGCGCATTGTGGAGCGGCCGGAATTCGCCACTCTCTTCGCGCGCGTCCGCGACCGCATCGCCACCCTGAGCGCCCTCTACGGCGGCGCATCGCTCCCCATCGATTTCGCCGCGATCGGCGCGCGCGCGGCCGCAGTGCTCATGACCGCGTGCGAGCTGCGGCACGCGGCAATCGAGCGGCGCAGCAGCCGCACCGGGCAGACGCATCCGCTCGGCGGCTTCACCGGGTGGGCGGAGTACGAGGACGTGCCCGGCGAATTCCTGCCCTATCTCGAAGCCGCGCGATGGACCGGCGTCGGACGGCAAGCCGTGTGGGGCAAAGGCGAGATCGCTGTGTCACACCCAGAGTAGCGGCTGGCGCACCGGCCAGTTGCGCAGCACTTCTTCGACCGTGGGGTCGGAGGGCAGCTTGCGCCACAGCGCCAGGTATTCCGGGTGGTCGAGCGCGAGTCCCGCGAACAACAGGCTGGGCTGCCGCACCGGCCACTGGTCGAAATACATCACGTCGGGCGGCTTCGGCCATTTCTTCTTATCTTCGAGGTACGGGAACATCCACGCTACCGCGCGGGCCATGCCGCGGCCGTCGGGGAGTTGCCAGGTCCAGAGGTTGTCCTCTTTCGTGGTGAGCGTCTGGACCAGGATCGACATCGCGTCCAGGTTGAAGATGGAGTAGCCGTACGGCTTCGTGCGGCGCAGTTCCTGCGGGAAGCTGCCGTCGGCGGCTTCCTGGTTCGGGATGAGCACCGTGCGGAATCGGTTGCGGACGTAATCGCTGAGCTCGCGATTCCCGGTGAGCCGCGCGAAAGCCGCCACCTGGGTGCACCAGCACGTGCCGTGGTTGTTCCTGGCGTCGCGCTCGGCGATGCCGTACGGATGCGTGGTCATCCACTCCACATAATCCGCGAACCACTGGCGCACGCCGGCGAGATCGCCGGGCGCCAGGTCGAGATACTCGGCGGCGCGCGCGACTTCCACCAGGTGCAGCGTGTCGATGATGCCGGTGCCGCGGCCCGTGAAGCGGCCATGGATCGCCTGCGCGTACTGCAGGTTGGGGTTCATGCGCGTGGCGTCATCGATGAACCATGCCCGCAGATGGCGGGCGGCGGCCGCCGAGTATTTCTTCTCGCCGGTTAACTTATAGGCCGCCGCCAGCGCGGGTACCGCGAGACTGAGACGGATCATCGCGCGGCGGTGTTCGACGAAGTTATCGGGGTTCGTCATACCGTCGCGCTGGATGTATGGGCCGCCGGGATTTTTGGGGTCGGGCCACCAGTAATCGCCCTCGGAGAAGAAATCGTGCTTGCCTCCGGCGCTGCGGGGAGAGGTGGCAGCCGTGACCGTCACCGGGGGCTCGCCGAGCCAGCGCGCGGCGTTTTTCAGCACGCGCGGGCGCTCGATGGCGATCAGGTCGAAAGCCGGCGCGGTACGCGCCACCCGAACCAGCGGGAGCGCTGCGGCGCTGCGGATGAAGTGCCTGCGTAGCATGGAACGCCATTCTAACGCCCTTGGAATGCGCGCCAGCCAGGATCTCCAACTTCGTACTAGGTTCCAGTACTCAATAGGAAACAAGTCCTTGAACCGACTTTTCTGTGGTCCTACACTCATTTCCGAAGTTCTCAACTTCACAAGGAGGAGGAATGCAAGCGCGATCGATTTGGGCGAAACCGGCAGCCGGTCTCGCCTTTGTGGCGGCGATGATGCTGGCGCCGCAGCCGGCTCACGCGGGCCTGCTGTGCGCGGTGGGGACCGGTTCCGTTTTCAGTTGCGTGGGACCGGGTGTCGCCGACGACTCGGGGCTCGGCGGCGTCAACATCACCAACGCCGGGCTGCAGTTCACGATGGCTGATGGCCTGGTGTTCGGCTTTGACATCAATGAGAGCATTACCGGAAACGCGGGCGGCAATCCAACGACTTCCGCGTATATTTCGATTACCAACTTCTACGCGATCGACACCGGGTTGGGGAACATCAGCGACAATATCTACTTCGTCAGCGACATTTTTAATCCCAGTGTTGCGGGCACGGCAGGCGTCGGCGCGACGGGCTACTACGGAGCGGCTCCGGGTCTTGGAGTGGTGCCGGTGTTCGGCACTTACAGCGCGTCCAGCCAGGCGCAGATGAACTATGCATTCGGTGCGCCCATCATCGGCGCCGGCGGGGTCATGAATAATCCCCCCACGCTCAGCCTGACGACACCATCCACTTTCGGGACCTTTGTAAACGCTCCGCCGTTTCGGTTCTTCGAGGTAGCGCGGACGCCGATCGCCGGCGGCGTGGTGCAGTTGGTGGGTGGCCTCAACGTGACCCTCACCAGCGGAAGCGAAGTCTACATGCCGGGCAGCGATATTGTGGATGCGAACGACGCGCAGCAGTATCAGTCCGAAACGCCGGAACCGGTTACCTGCGGTCTATTCGGCTCCGGACTCATCGGGCTGGCCTTCCTGAAACGCCGGAAGTGCAAGCAGTAGCGCCGCGCACTTGCGGGCAGGTGGCCGGCTCTCCTCGCAGGACCTGCCGCCTGCCTGTTCTTCTCATCTACTCCGAGCCCGCCGTCAGCGTCCGGTACGGTTTCCCCACCTCCTGCGCATCCACCACCGCTACGGCCGCCACATGGACGATGTCGTTCACCTCGCTGCCGCGCTGCAGCACGTGGACCGGCTTCGCCAGCCCGGTGAGCAGCGGACCGATCAGCTCCGCGCCGCCGATGCGCTGCAGCAGCTTGTAGGCGATGTTGCCCGCCTCCAGGTTGGGAAAGACCAACACGTTGGCCCCGCCCTTCAGCGCGCTGAACGGATAGGTCTCCTCGATGATCTGCGGAACGACGGCGGTATCGGCCTGCATTTCCCCATCGATCATCAGGCCCGGCGCGCGCTCCCGCACCAGCTCGACCGCGCGCCTCACCTTGTCGGATAGCGGATGCCGGCTGCTGCCGAAATTGGAAAACGATAGCATCGCGACCCTCGGCTCCTGGCTGAAGCGGCGCGCCTTCTCGGCCGCCATAATGGCGATCTCCGCTAGATCCTCCGCGGTCGGCTCGATATTCACAGTGGCATCCGCCAGAAAGTAGATGTCGCCTTTGGGCGTAATCAGCAGGTAGACGCCCGCCACTTTGCGCAGCTCCGGCCGCACCTCGATCACCTGCAGCGCCGGGCGGATGGTGTCCGGATAATGCGTCGTCAGCCCGCCGACCACGGCGTCGGCATCGCCGAGCCGCACCATCAGGCTGCCGAACGTGACCGGGTTCAGCACGAGCTGCTCCGCCTCGCGGCGCGTCACGCCCTTGCGCTTGCGGATGCCGTAAAACTCCTCCACGTAGGCCTCAAGCCGCGGGAAGCGGCGGGGATCGACGATCTGCGCGCCATCGAGGTGCAGCCGCAGATCGGCGGCGCGCTCGCGGATCGTCCGCTCGTTGCCGAGCAGGATCGGCTCGGCGATCTTCTCTTCCATCAGGATCTGGCAGGCGCGCAGAATCTTGCCCTCTTCGCCCTCCGGGAACACCACGCGCTTGGGCTGCCTCTTCGCCTTGTTGATCGTGCCGCGCATGACTTCGGCGGCTTTCCCGAGCCGCTTCTCCAGCTCTTCCCGGTATTGGCGAAGGTCCACCGGGATCCGCGCCACGCCCGTCTCCATCGCCGCCTGCGCCACGGCGGAGGCTTCCCAGATGAGCACGCGCGGGTCGAACGGCTTGGGGATGATGTATTCCCGCCCGAATTCCAGGCGCTCGACGCCGTACGCGCGCAGCACGGAGTCCGGCACATCTTCCTTGGCGAGCGCGGCCAGAGCGCGCGTCGCCGCCAGCTTCATCTCGTCGTTGATCGTCGTGGCGCGCACGTCCAGCGCGCCGCGGAAGATGAACGGGAAGCCGAGGACATTGTTCACCTGGTTGGGAAAATCGGAGCGG
>Ga0070738_10007707_pt1 | contig 10641 bp, 6 predicted proteins | sample Coa_R2_2_FD_66446 | JGI IMG/M metagenome (GOLD analysis project Ga0070738, IMG submission 66446) | Surface soil microbial communities from Centralia Pennsylvania, which are recovering from an underground coalmine fire - Coalmine... | ecosystem: Environmental > Terrestrial > Soil > Unclassified ... | reverse complement strand
AGGAAAGCCCCTGCGCGCGTAGACTGGCAATCAATGAGCGGTCCACGAAAAGTCTAGGTCTTCCGATGTGTATCGCTCATCCTGGTCAGTTTCCTGGTGTCAGTTCTGGTGTCAATTAGGGTTTCATTTTACTTCGCCATCGTGCGTGACGCTGCGAGTTTCGATCAATGGAAACCGCATGAATACTAGCTTTTTTCGTTGTCTTGGATTTCAGTGCGCTGTGGTGCGAGGATGATCATTTAGCTTAAAAGGCCGCTGCTCTGCCACTGAGCTACGCCCCTGCTGGTAAGACATATTATATGAAACTTCGATGATTGAGACGTTCCGCCGGCCACCGAATCACGCGAAGCGCATTGTCGACCGAACCGGAGTAATTCTGTCGGATTTCGTCCGGGGAAAAACCGCGTTCTCGATCGAAGGCTCTTGCGAAACGAACTCTCAAATTGCGGTCAGTCCGGTAAGTTTCTTAACGTGCCGCCTAGTAGGCCCACCTCAAAAGCACACCCCCGGTCGTATAACCCGCCCCGACGGCGACCAACAGGACGAGATCGCCTTTCTTTAGCCTGCCTTGTGCCATGGCGTCGCAAAGTCCCAGCGGAATCGTGCCTCCAGTGGTGTTCGCGAATCGATCGATATTCACCAGCACTTTGGAATCTTCGATCCCGAGCCGCTCCTGCATGGCACGGATTATGCGCAGATTGGCCTGATGCGGCACCACCAGGTTCACATCTTTATGCGAATAGCCATTGCGGTCGAGAAGTTCACACGCGATCTCCGCCATTCGACGCACTGCGTATTTAAAGACTTGTTTGCCGTCCTGATGTACGTAATGCATTCTTTGGTCCACGGTCTCGTGTGAAGAGGGGTGGAGCGATCCACCCGCGGGCATGTACAGATATTCGCCGCCGAGACCGTCGACGTTATGTTCGAAATCAAGAATACCTTCGCCATCGGAATCCGAGTGCTCCAGAAGAACTGCTCCCGCGCCATCGCCAAAGAGGACGCAGGTATTACGGTCCTTGTAATCAATTATCGAGGTCATGACATCGCTGCCGATGACCAGTACTTTTTTATGTGTGCGCGCGGCGACGAATTGCACGCCCACTGTCAAAGCGTAGACAAATCCTGAACATGCCCCGGATAGATCAAAGCCCCACGCGCGTGTAGCGCCGATGCGACTCTGGACCAGGCACGCTGTGGCGGGAAAAAACATGTCCGGTGTCACCGTCGCCACGATGATCAGATCGATTTCCTCGGGCTTGGTGCGGGTTTTCTCGAGAACCTGTTGCGCGGCACTGGTCGCCAAATGCGATGCAGCCATTCCATTATCGACGATGTGCCGCTCACGTATACCGACGCGCTGTTGGATCCATTCGTCGGTTGTGTCGACCATTTTCTCAAGGTCGGCATTTGTGAGTATGCGCGGCGGCACATACCCGGCAACACCTGTAATCTTTGCGGCGAGGCGTCTCCCCATTTAACCCTCTGAGATCATCCTCAGGTTTGCGAATTTCTGAGGAAGCGCGATTCTACGCAATGGATAACGTGCTGACAAGCAACGCACTGCGGATTCTCACAGCAAAGCCGTCAAATGGCGCTGCGTTCGGCGGGAATATCGCTGGTTTCCAGGGTTCGTTGAGGCAGATGCTGAATAGCCTGGATGAATACGCGCACAAGTTCCGGGTCAAATTGGGATCCGGCACAGCGTTCTAATTCGTCAAAGGCATCGGCCGGAGTTCGAGCCTTCTTGTAAATTCGCTCCGAAGTAATTGTGTCGTACGCATCCGCAATGGCGATGATGCGTGAACCGATGGGGATCTTGTCTCCCGCGAGACCTTGCGGATAGCCGGATCCATCGTACATCTCGTGATGATGACAAACCATCCTACGGATCCGGGATATTGTATGCAGCGGTTCAAGCATGCGGTCGCCATACAGGACATGCTCTTTCATCTTTTCCCACTCATCCGGATTGAGAGGGCCGCGCTTGCCGAGAATCTCTTCGGGAATGCCTACTTTGCCGATGTCGTGCAGCAGGGCCCCGAGACGGATTTCGCCGATCTCATCGTCCTTCAGGCCGAGCGCATCCGCGATAAGCGCTGCGTATGCGGCTACTTTCTGCGAATGCCCCTGAGTGTAATGGTCTTTTGAATCGATTGCCAAAGCCAGCGAAGTCACGGTATCGATCAGTGCGGGCGGAATCTCTGCAAAGAGCGGCTCGGTTTCGGAATACTCGGGTGTTGCGCGATCTCCTTCAGTATCCGCAAAACTCAGCGATGCCGCAAATTGATGCAGGCGTTGACGAATTTCATTGAATGCCTCAGGACCGGTGGCAAACAGCCGTTTCAGGGTGACACCAAGGTAAGCTTCGAGCACGTCACGCTTCCATTTTTTGCTTTCCGCCGCGTCGCAGTGATCCGCGGTGGAAACTATGTTTCCGCCTTCGTGTTTGGAAATGTACATCGAAGCATCAGCTACCTGGATCAATTCCTGCGGCGTGGAGCCATGCAGTGGGAAGCTGGCAATGCCAAAACTTGCGCTAATGGTCTTTTCGCGCAGCAGCGGATCCTCACAAATAGCCGGACGGAGTTTCTCGGCAATCTGGACTGCTTGTGCGGCATTGGTTTCGGGCATGAGGATGACAAACTCGTCTCCACCATACCGCGCGACGACATCGGAGCGCCTGCAATTTTGCTCGAGAATCTGGCCGACACGGTGCAAAACAAGATCACCCTCGAGGTGTCCATAGAAATCGTTCACGAACTTGAAACGGTCCAGGTCAATCAAGACAATGGAGAAATACCGGCCTGCGCGTGTAGCGCGCTTCCACTCCGCTGAGAGAGCCTCCATGAGGTAGCGGTGCGTCTTGACACCGGTTAATCCGTCAGTTATGGCCTGCTCCTGAGCCTTCTGTAACGTAAGCGCATTGTGCAGCGCCACCGAGACCAAGTCTGCAAGCGTATGCAGCAGCCGCACGTCCTCCTCGGAAAAATCCGTTGGCTCCTCGGTCTCGACATAAAATACGCCGTGGAGCTGGTCCGCATAAAAGATCGGCAGTGCTATAACGGAAGTGGATCCTTCCAAAACTGTCCCAGGTACTTCCTCTCCAGTAAGATTGCGTTCCACGCAAATCTGCCCGCTGCGGGCCACTCTGCCGACAATCGTCTCACCCAACGGGAGGCGGCGGCCCAGAGCGCCACGCCGGCGTCCACCCTCCGCCTGAATAATCACCTCTTTGGTCGCGTAATCGAGCAAACCGATACCAACGTGGTCAAATGCCAGACCACGCTCGAGTTGTTCCGCCACTCGAGCCAACATCTCCTCGGGATCGAGCGTGGTAATTGCGTGCCGCGAGATGTTGTTGAGCAGCGCGAGATGCCGTGATTTGGTTTGTTCTCCCCGGAAAAGCCGGGCATTTTCAATGGCGATGCTGGCTTCGCTGGCGAGTACACGCATCATTTCCAGATGGCCTTCGTCATACAAATTCTCTTGCACTGCCCTCAGCGCCATAACGCCGATGGCTTTGTTGTACGCGATTAGCGGCACCCCGCAAAATGAGCCGGTTTCCTGCCCCGGTCGTAATCCGAGCTTGGCGGCCTGTTCCATGAGATCTTGTTTGATCAGCAGCGGCTGCGCAGTGCGAATGATATGCTCGGTGAGGTGATCTCCCAACGGCCGGCTCCGTTTGGGCAAGCGAATCCCCTCTGCAATCTCCAACTCAAAGCGAATCTGGTTCTCTTCCGGATCGTACATCGCCACGTAGAAATTACTGACGTCGAACATCCTTTTGAGCGCCGCGAAAATCTTATTGAAAAGTTCATCCACATCAAGGGTGGAACTCAATGCGCGGCCAATCTCATTCAGCAAATGCAACTCTTCGGAGCGTCGCGTGGTCTGCTGAATCAAATAGCTGTTTTCGACTGCCATGCCTATCTGATGGCCGAGCGTCAGCAGCAGCCGGAGCTCTGCTTGCGTGAAACGCCGATTCTCGGGAGCACCGAGCAGCAATAAACCGAATGCTTCTTCCTTGGCTTGCAGGCTGATCGCGATCACTGTCTGCATCCCATGGGACATGGCCAGTTGCCGAAAACGGAGGAAAGCTTCTTCGTGCTCCAGCGCGCGCCAGGAGTTATTGAGTTCAAGTTCGCGAAAAACCACCATCCCGCCGAGGCGAGAAACTAACCCCAAGAAATCCCTTTCAAGACCATCGCCGATGGCGCGGCAAAACGCCGCATCAACTCCCACTGATGCGGTAGCTTCCGCCTGGTGAGTCCCATGCCTCCGCAAGGTTAACAGTCCACAAGGCAATCCCACCACGCTCAGTACGCGTTCGAGCGCCTCAACCAACGTTTTTTGGATCTCCTCGCCCATGAAGCTCGAAGTGCTCAAGTTCAAGCTGGAAAGCGCGAGAATATTGAGCTGCACCCGCCGCTTTTGATCTTCGTAAAAGACCATAACCATCACGACCGCCACCAGCAACGAAGGAAAGCTCGCGATCACCGCGAAGTCTGTACCGGCCGGCAATCCGAAAGGACCGAATGCCATTCGCACCACGGGAATTGTCGCCCAGCCTGTGAAGGCCGCTGCCAGCACCCAATCGCCATGGTTTTCTTCACGGCGCGCAGCTTGCCAGAAAACGACAGCTACAGCCAGGTGTACGGCTACCATCGCGACCTGTTGTGCGCCCCATAGATGGGGAAACAGCATAGACAACCCATACAACCCGCACCACACCGCCATCAGCATCGTACCGGGAACCAGAGCGGACGAATTGACGTAGATGCGCGCCGCGCAGAAGAACGCTACCGCACTCGCCGCGATCAGAAATCGGCCAATTAACATCAGCCATTTCGACTCGTCCGACGCCGCGCTGCCCAACCAATCGGTCGGGCCGATCATTAAGTCATGCAGTACCAGCAGGTACCAGCCGATTGTCCACACTTGTAAATAGCGCTGCGGCTTGATCCGTTGAAGGTACGTGAAAAAGCCGGCAGCCAAAGCGTGTGCCGCCAGAATGCTGAAGGGAATCAGCCCAATATGCATGAAGGGTGTGTACATTTTAGGCCGGTCTCCCAAGCCGCCGCTTTTGTCGTATTTTCACAGGAATGCGCAAAGGTCGCCGTCAGCGGGTTGCGAGTCTCAGGCTTTTTGAGCGTTTAAATTTAGACAAATGTCGGTTCCACACCCTGGCGCTGAATATAGACCAGGGTTTATATGCGAGCAACGGTACGGGGGTACCAAGAATGGAACATTTGCCGATAGCACTTCGAAACGTGCTTTACGTGTTTTCACGTTGCGATAAAGCGTGGAAATCCGATGCGGCGACTTTCCCCTAATCCTGCTCGCTCGTGAGGTAAAATAAAGGGCGCGACGGAGGCCGTCAGAAAGTCTTGTGGGCATGAACGTGCAAATGATTAGTCATGTGCAACGATCCTTTATTCGGTGCTCCGTTAGACGGACGGAGCTCCGATGACATCATCGGAAAGCGGTACTCCTGCCGGAACCCAAGCCAACGTCCGTGTGCGCTTTGCACCATCACCGACCGGCTATCTCCATGTCGGTGGAGCGCGCACCGCACTGTTTAACTGGCTTTTCGCACGAAATCAGGGTGGCGCATTCATTCTCCGCATTGAGGATACGGACCTCGAGCGTAATCGTCCCGAATTGGTAGACGGCATTATCGACGGACTCCGCTGGCTCGGCTTGAATTGGGATGAAGGCCCGTTTTACCAGTCCCGGCGGCTCTCGGGCTATGCGGCGGCAGCAGAAAAGCTCGTTTCCACAGGGGCAGCGTACCTTTGTTATTGCGCTCCTGAAAAATATGCCGGCGGTGATTCCGCCGACGCATCGGTCGGCGGAAAAACGGAAATGCGGCGCATCACGCGCTGCTCGTGTCGCGAAGGCAAGCCGCTCGTTGGTAACCAAAGTCCCGCCGTCCGTTTCCGCGTACCTCTCGGTGTAACTACGCATTTCGACGATGCTGTATTTGGTCCTCGCGAACTTCAAAATGACGAGATCGAGGACTTCGTCCTTCTGCGTTCTGCGAAAAATCCAGATGCCGCGGCATTACCTACCTATCAGCTTGGCGCCGTTGTCGACGACATAGACATGCGCATAACTCACGTGATTCGCGGCGCCGATCACCTCTCGAATACACCCAAACAGATTTTGCTCTATCGCGCACTGGGGGCCACACCGCCGATCTTCGCTCACGTTCCATTGATTTTGGGACCGGACCGCACGCGGCTTTCCAAGCGGCATGGTGCGACCAGCGTGAGTTCCTATCGCGATGAAGGCTTCCTGCCCGAGGCATTCCGTAATTTCCTGGCACTCTTGGGCTGGTCCGGCGGCGATGATACCGAAATGTTTCGCACTGCCGAACTAATTCAGCGATTTTCGCTGGCTGGTGTCAGCCGCACCAACGCCGTATTTGATCGCGCGAAACTCGAGTGGTTCAACCAGCAATATCTGCAGAAGCTCTCTATTGAAGAACTCCTGCCTGCCGTTCAAGCCCAACTGGAGAAGTCGGGCCTTTGGCGCGCGGAATGGGCTGGCGCTCAAAAAGACTGGTTCGCGCGCACTGTAGATTTATTGCGCCCCAGAACTCGCCTCCTGCCGGATTTCTCGCATTGGTCGCGCGCCTTTTTCACCGATGATTTTGAGTACGACGCGGCTGCGCGCGAAAAATTCTGGAAGGATGAACGCTTGCCGGACCTGCTCGCCCGGCTAACGGACGAATTGGACGCTTTGCCTGAGTGGAATCATGATGCCTGCGACCGCGCCCTGCGCCAGCTCGCTGAAAAAGCTGGGGTGAAAGCCGCACTCCTGATAAACGCCACTCGCGTGGCATTGGTTGGACAGCCCGTCGCACCCCCGCTTTTCGATACTATGGTAGTGCTGGGGAAGGAGCGGGTCATCACGCGGCTCCGCCGCGCGGTGCCAGCGCTTTCCGCTCGCTCAGTCGCAGGGTGAGTACAGTTGCTGGCGTGCGGCGTTGAGGTTCCTCCTACCAGTCAGGTCGACATACTTCAACTCAGCGGTGGATTTCGAGGTTCCCACCCACTTACTGCGTCCTCAAAGCGGCCGCCCATGGCAATCACTTGAGCATCCGCGAATCGTCTTCCCACGAATTGCAGGGCAACAGGCAGCCCATCCCGCGTCACTCCGCATGGAACGGAGATTGCCGGCAAACCGGTGAGGTTACCCACGCGGTTTCGGTCAACCACAGCTTTTCGCAGCGGCATTTTGATTTCGCCCACCTGAACGCTGTCAGATCCAAGCGGCGGCGCTGGAATCGGGCTGGTAGGAATCACAATCGCATCGACTTTCTCAAGTGCCGCTTCGATCTCCTCCCGCACTCGCCGCAACGTCTGTAGCGCCTGAAGATAATCAACGGCCCGAATCTTTCCACCTTGATCGAGGCGCGCCCGCACGTCTGCGCCATAATCCGTTCCTCTTGCGGGAAAATAACCGGCTTGCTCGTGAAACTCGGTTGCTTCAACCGCCGCGATCAGGTTGGCCGCTTCAATCCCGCTCGCAATGGCCGGCAGCGAGATATCCGCGACCTTTGCACCAGATTTTACGAAGGCGCTCAACCCGGCTTCTACTTTCTGCCGAACCTCCGGATCCATGTTGATCCAAAAATCTTCCTGCGGACGGCCGAGCCGTAGATGCTTGGCCGTCACCCCCAGCCCATATTTGTCTCTCCGCACCAACGTCGTTGGATCGAGAGGGTCTCGGCCCGCGATGCATTCCATTAAGAGCGCCACGTCCCGAGCGCTTCGCGCGATCGGTCCTACATGATCGAAACTCGGCGCCAGCGGGAAAACACCATGAACGCTAACCCGGCCGAATGTGGGTTTGAAACCCACAACGCCGCACAATGCGGAGGGAATACGAACGGACCCTCCCGTATCGCTTCCGATCGCCGCCGCACACAACCAGGAGGCAACCGCGGCTGCTGATCCTCCGCTCGACCCTCCTGCAATGCAGTCTGTCTTCCAGGGGTTGCGCACCGCGCCATAGTGCGGATTCTCGGAAGTGATCCCATACGCGAATTCGTGAAGATTCGTCTTGCCCAGCACAATAGCGCCGGCACGCCGTAATCTGCGGACGACCGTGGCATCTTCAGTTGGCACAAAATCACCGAATATCAACGATCCCATAGTTGTGCGCAGGCCGCGTGTCGAAATGTTGTCTTTTAGAGCGACGGGAATGCCGTGGAGCACTCCCCGCCGTTTTCCCTTTGTGACCTCCCGTTCGGCTGTGAGTGCATCTCGGAGCGCGCTTTCAGTTGCGACAGTTATGAAGGCATTGAGCTTCGGATTGAGCCGTTCGATTCGCGTCAAGAAAAGTTGAGTCAATTCTAGCGGCGAGATCTTCTTTTTGGCGAGGAGCGTTGATAGCGCCTCGATCGAGGCAAACTCAAGTTCGTCCATGGAACGGGGCCTGGCCCCCGACGCGATGAGATTCTAACTCAGCGCATTTACGTTTGCGCCTGTGCACATTCAGGAGAGCGCGCTCAGGGCGAAGTAATGCAGTATATGATTCGCGACAATTCGTTCGGAATTGTCGTTTGCTTCCAAGCTGCCGCTGTAGAATATGCCTGCCTCGAGGCTGCGCCTCGGGCGCCGTCCGCAGCGCAAAAACGAGACGGTGATACAAACCTGCACGCAGTGCGGCGCTATCAATAGCGTCGAAGCGCGTACCTGCTGCCTTTGCGATACGCGCCTGTCTCAAAACCATGACAGTTTTGTTGTCCCTACATCTGCACACCGATGCAGTCAAGAGGATGTGTCGGTTCAGACGGATTGGCGGAGTGAAGTGCTACGCCACGTCGAGGCCTATCATGTGCGCCGCGGTCGTCCTCGACCCAGTCGGATAGAGCCTGAACCATCTTTGCCGGAATTCACCCCGCCGGCGGCAACTCCCGATCCGCCGGAAACTCACGATTTCGAAACACCCCCGGCGAAAATCACGAAACGCCGCTTTCGTCCGGCTCGCGTCGAACGTGTCGAAATCGAGGTGGAACAGTCCTCATTTGATTTCACCACCGCCGACATTGAAGAAGGCGGGAGTCTAAGACCAGTTTACAAAAAGATATCTTCGGTTGCTCCGTTGGTGGAACGGCGGCTTGCGGGAAGTTTGGATGCGGCCTTTCTTTTCGCGGCGGATGCCGGATTCCTGATGCTGTTTCACGCTTTGGGCGGGAAATTCAGTCTAAGCCGGTTCGACGCGTTAGTGACCATGGCCGCATTCGGCTTGCTGTATGCGCAATACATCACCTTATTCACGTATTTTGCGGGCGCAACTCCAGGAATGATGCTGCGGGGCCTTCGAATTCTCGGGCTCGATGGCTTGAATCCGTCGCGGCGGCAGTTACTGTGGCGAAGCCTGGGCTATCTGATCTCCGCAGGCACCATGATGCTTGGTTTCGTCTGGACTCTTTGGGACGAAGAGCAACTTTCCTGGCATGATCGCATTTCACAGACTTGCATCACTTCCGATGCCGCGGCGGTATCGGAGCCGTGGACTGAAGCCAGCACCAGTCATTAGCCTGGAAACAGCTGAAGTACATCGTATTTACGGGTCCGGCCGACTGTGCGGCTCGCTGCGAGCAGCCCCCAAGCACTGGAGCAGACGCTACGAGGTAATTCCGATATTGTCTAGCGTGATACAATAAACCGGCAGCCGGTTGGCCATTCGTCCTTGCCCCTGCTGCGGCGCCGTCTGCGCCGGGAGTCAATTGCATGAACCGCTTCACGAAAATCGCAGTCGTAGCCTTGTCTTTGCTGATCTTCTCTTATGTCGGGTTGGGGTACATGTTAGGCAAGTCCGACGATGACAAGGCCTATCGCTCGCTTACCGTGTACGGTGAAGTGCTGCAGCGGGTTCAGGAAGATTACGTCGATGAGCCGAATCTGTCGATCGTCACGTTCGGCGCCCTCCACGGCTTGCTCGAATCTTTGGATCCTTTTTCCGGGTACTTGAGCCCGAGAGAGTACGCGGACTTCAAAGATAAACAGAAAAACAGCAATCGCGCCGAGATCGGCACCACGCTTGCAAAACGGTTTGGATATATCGTGATCGTTTCTGTTTTGCCCGACAGCCCCGCAGAAAAGGCAGGGTTGCGCTCCGGCGATATCGTCGAGCAGATCGCGGACTTTACGACGCGCGAAATGTCTGTGGGCCAGGCGAATGCGCTCCTCGCGGGCACCCCCGGCACAGCGGTGAAAGTTGCTTTGGTGCGGCGGGGAAAAACTGAGCCTCAGGTTGAAACGATTACCCGCGCGCCCGTTCCCGCCATACACCTGACGGCTGATAAAATCGACGAGGGCGTGGCATATATTCGGGTGCCCGCGCTGCAAACCGGAACGGCAACCGAACTGCACGACAAGTTGCAGCAATTCGAGCATCAGGGCTATCACAAACTCGTGCTCGACTTACGAGATTGCTCCCGCGGACCGGTATCGGAAGGAATTGCGGCCGCGCAGTTGCTGATCCCATCGGGAACCATCACCAGCTTGAAAGGCCAGACCGTTTCCCGGCAGGAATTCGACGCCGCCCCCGACAAAGTGGTATGGCGTGATCCGGTCGAGGTCCTGATCTCGCCGAGCACTGCCGGAGCCGCTGAGATCGTCG
>Ga0070738_10007704_pt1 | contig 10642 bp, 9 predicted proteins | sample Coa_R2_2_FD_66446 | JGI IMG/M metagenome (GOLD analysis project Ga0070738, IMG submission 66446) | Surface soil microbial communities from Centralia Pennsylvania, which are recovering from an underground coalmine fire - Coalmine... | ecosystem: Environmental > Terrestrial > Soil > Unclassified ... | reverse complement strand
GATGATCTGGTCAGGGCCGCCGAGACGCGCGGCGTACCGATCAAAGGAGACGTCCCCGACAACCTGATCATCACGGTCGATCCCCGCCGGCTGGAGCGCGCGGTGCAGAACGTTGTGGGGAACGCGGTCAAGTATACGGTCGGTCAGGAGCCTGTGTACGTCGCGGCACATCGTGCTGGTGATGAGGTCCTGGTAACCGTGCGTGATCGGGGTGTCGGGATACCGCCCCACGAACTGCATAAGGTGTTCGCGCGTTTCTACCGGGCGTCGACCGCCGGACGCGTTCGTGGCACCGGCGTTGGATTGGCGACGACAAAGGCGATCGTGGAGGCCCATGGGGGTCGGATCGACCTGGGAGCACGCCCGGAGTCGGCACGATGGTGACCATCCGGCTTCCACATCACCGAGCACCGGACCTCGGACAGGCAGGACCTCCACGACCGTCACCATGAGCACGACGCAGCGCACTGCTGCGCGCCCATCCGGCCCCTTACGGGCCGTGACCCAGCCGGCACTGGACTCGGCCACGCCCGGCCGGAGCGGAGAGGGGTGGGCCAGGAAGCCGGCAGCATGGGGCGGGGGCGTGAGTTCTGCGAACGCGGCGACGTCCGCCAGGACACCGACGCGGTTTGCGCGGGCATCGATGCGTGCCCTGGCGTTCGCCGGAGGAGATTGAGGGCGGGAACCGGCGTCTGTCTGTGGCGGGACGCGCTGAACGCTCCCCCGCCCCACCGACGCGCCCGGCGGCGTCCCACGTCTGGGGCGGCACACCCAGCGCGGTGCGTCAGGGCCCGCTCCACCACGGCCGGCGGCGGCCCGGCCCCTCCTGGCCCTGCCAGCGCGCGCACCGGTCGCGCCAGAATTCTTCCCACAGACCGGCCTGCGCCCGGGCCGTCTCGGCGTCGCTGCGCACCGGCACGATCAAGCGCCGGCGCAGCCGGTCGAAGACATACCAGGCGCCGGTGGCCCGATCCTGCAGCGCGGTGAAGCGCGGGAGTGGGTGCATCGCCAGCCCTGACCAGCGGTGGCCTACCCACCGGACGGCGACCAATCGTGGCCCCTGGGAGGTCGCTAGCCTCACTGTACACCCTCGGACCCGCGCCGGCAATGGGCCGCCACGGGCAACGACTGCGGCAACCGGCCCTGGCCCTCGCGCTCCCGCGGGAGGCGGACAAGGATGCTGGCCGATGCGCGCCTCACCCATCGAGGCACCGGTGCCAGAACGGGCCGGGGTACTGGCGAGACGACCGTCCGCGCCCTATCCTGAATCGGCCGCCCCGGCCGAACATGACATGGTGCCCCGTGTGGCCCGCCTGGCTGTCGTGTGGGCGCCGCCCGCCGTCGCGGTCCGCGGCCTCGCTCAGCACGGTGCCCGCGTCGACCTCGCCGAGGGGCCGCTGGCGTCGGGCGCAGGAACCGGGGTGGGCCGGGTGGCCACACCCGTCGCCGTGGCCGAGGTGCGCCCGGCGACGGGCCGCTTCTTGACCCCCCCACAGCGGTGCGACGATCATAGAAGGCAGCGTGCGGTGGGCGCGTCCGGTCGGCCCAGGGCGGGCGCACAGGCCGCGCGGGAGGCCGGCGTGCCGCGGGGGACTACCACGGCGGGCCTGGTCTTGCGCCCATCGCCAAGCGCTTCGGCGCGACGATCGCCGTCGACGACCTGACGCTCGACATCGGAAACGGCGCGTTCCTGGTCGTGATGAGCCCTCGGGCTGCGGCAAGTGCACCACGCTGCGCCTGGTGGCCGGGCCGTCCGATGCGCCGCTGGCCGATGGGCCCGTGCGGTGGAGGCTGCGGGCCACCGCTTGGGCCGGACCATGGAGGCGGCGCGAGACGGCGGCCAGCGCCGCCGCGGGTCGGAGTGTCGCTGCGCTCCGCAGCTCCGCACTGCCGAGCGGAGCATCGCGGAAGACACAGGATGTCATGGGGTGCACCACGCGATTGTGAGCGGGTCAGGCACAGCGGGGCGGGCCGAGGGGAAGACGACGCCAGGGATGGGAGGGAGCCGGACGGCGCGGCAGGGGCGCCGCGTCTGGCGCCGAGCGCGGCCGCGGCGAGGCGGGGAGCGGCCGGGGGGAGGACGCAGAGGGAGCGGGCGGCGGCGGGGCGATCCGCCGGGGCCGGGCCGGCGGGCACAGCCGCAGGTGCGCGCGCACGGGGTGCGTGGCCCACAAGGCGTCCCATTGCGCGGAGGAGCGGACCGCGCGCAGGGTGGCGATGGCCTGGGCGCCGGCGGGCGTCCAGCGCATGCCCGCTTGCTTGAGGCGGGCGGCGATCAGGGTCTTGCACAGGCTCTCCACCGCGCCCGAGCCGATCGGCAACTGCCGGGCGACGAAGCGCGGGTAGTCCATGCGCGCGGCGTTCTCGGCGCAGTAGGCGCGGGTGGTACGCTGCGCCTCGGCGGCCTTGGGGGTCGGCGGGCGCAGGGCGTCCACCGCCGCCAGCGCGGCCCCCGCGCCGCGCTCATACAGAGCATCCTTGAGCGGCTCGACCCAGGCTGCGGTCTCCTGGGGCGTCGGGAAGACGGCGTGGCCGAGGTCCCACAGATGCTGGTAGGCGTGGTAGATGTCCACGATCTCCACCACCTCCCCCCCGCGCCGCCGACGAAGTGGGCGGCGCGGGCCCAGATCCACTCCGCGCCATCGCCCAGCACGACGACCCGGCGGGTCTGCGCGCTCAGCCCCGCCTGCGTGGCCGCGACATAGACGCGGTACCGGAAGGGCTCCGCGCTCTCCAGCCCGGCACAGCAGACACTGCGACCCCAGGCCAGGGACGTGCGCCCCGAGCGGGCATCGGTCTGCAGCGTTGGCCCCAGCGGCACCTGCACCCCATCCACCGCCACCACCAGGTCCACCGCGCCACCCGCCGGGCGCGGCAGCCCGCCCTGCTGGGCGCGGTCGATCGCCTCCGGCTGCGCCGCTTCGGCCACCGCCCCCACCGCTTCGCTCACCCGGCGCACCGTCTCGTCCGCTAGGCGCAGCCCTAGCGCCTCCTCCAGATGCTGCGCCGCCTCGGCGAACGCCAGCGCCATCCCCGCGCGACGGGCGACCCGGGCCAGGCCCGGCGTCAGCGTGGCCGCACCCAGGCCCAAGGCGGCATCCAGCGGCGCATAGCCCGCCCCGCACGCCGCCTGCGTCCACACATACACCGCCCGTCGCAGGGTCGCATCTCCTGTCAGCCCCTGTACCCGCCGCGCCCGCGCGCGCTCCACCAGGCGCAGCCGCCCCCCACACGTCGGGCACCCCGCCGGCGGCGGTTCCGCCGCCCGCCGCGCCAGCACCCGCTCCAGCAGCGCCCCGCACACCACCCGGCTCAGTTGCTGCACGCGCCGCTCCATCCCCTCGAGGTCCGCCGCCACCAACTCCGGCCCCGCCGCGCGCACTTCCGCCTCGAACAGCGTCCCCACCTCGTGTATGCTGGCCTCGGACAGCTCACTCCTGTCCATCTTTCCCCTCCTCCGGCCGCGGCGCTTGCTCCGCCGTGGTCCGGAGGCAGGCTAGCAGATCCCGCCCTCTCTCACAATCGCGTGTCGCACCCGATGTCATGCCTCTGCTTGTGCCGGTGGGCATCCGTGTGATACCATCACCGCGACACACGGAGCGCCGGGAAGTCTGGTCGGCACCCGGCGCTCCCATTTGCCTGCGACGGGGGAGCCGGGGACCGTGCGGAGTGTCTCGTCGAAGTGGAGGGCGCGCTGTCTACCGGCCTCGTCTGGTCCTCTTCGTGGCGTGCCTGGCCCTCATGCTGGGCGCCACAGAGCTGCTTGTCCGCGGGATCGACCAGCTCGGCGCCCGCGTCGGCCTCTCGGAAGGACTCCTGGGGCTGCTGACGGCCCTGGGCGCCGACGCGCCCGAAGTCTCTTCGGCCATCGTCGCGCTGCGGGGTGGGCACCACGCCGTCGGCCTCGGCGTCGTGCTGGGCTCCAACCTCTTCAATCTGGCGGCCCTGCTGGGCCTCGGCGCGGTGCTGGCCGGCCGGGTCTGGGTGCACCGCGCCAGCCTGGCGCTTGACGGCGGTATCGGGCTCCTGGTCACGCTCGTCATCGCCGCGCTGATCCTGCATCTGGTGACCCGGCGCTCTGCGTCGCCTCGCTGCTGCTCCTGCTGGGGCCCTATGTCGTCGCGCTGGCGGTGCCACCGCGGCGCCTGGCCCGCCTGCCCCTCCCCGGCCGCTACAGTGGCCGCCTGGCCGCCGGTGTGGGGGCGCTCGATCGGGAGGCTGCGGCGGACCCGCGCGTGAGCCATCCGACGGCGACCAGGGGTGCCGCTGTGCTGATCATCCCGGCGCTGGCGGCGATCGCCGGGGGGAGTGTGGGCCTGGTGCAGGCCGCGGTCACGCTGGCGACGGCCTGGCACATCCCGGCGTCCATCGTCGGCACGCTGGTGCTGGCGGGCCTGACGAGCCTGCCGAACGCCTATGCGGCCGCCCGGCTGGCCCTGCATGGGCGCGGCGCCGCCCTGGTGAGCGAGACCTTCAACAGCAACACCATCAACCTGGCGGCCGGCGTCGGGCTGCCCGTGTTGGTCCTGGGCGTGGCCGATGCTCCGGACAACGCGGCGCGCGATCTGCTGTGGCTGATAGGGCTGACGATCGCTGGGCTCGGCTTGCTGGCGCGGCCGGGCGGCCTCTCGCGGCGTGGGGGGCTGCTGATCATCGCGCTGTACGCCCTATTTGTGCTGTCCCACCTCGGCTAGCCCGCTTGCATCCGTGCGCCGCATCGACAGGGCGCTGCCGGGCGTTCGGGCGGATGCGGCGCTGCGGTGGCCCGGCGCCGTGCGACGTGTGGTGGCGACCGCCCGCTCCTGGGGCACCGGCGACAACCTCCCCTCTGGTCCCGGTGCCTCGTCGTGGACGCTGGCCGCGCACGTTGTCTCCGGCAGACTCCCGTTCCCCATCGTCCCGCCGCGCCCCAAACGTACCCGCCGTCGATCCCGGGTGCGCTCCCCGGACACCGGTCACCCGCGTGGCCGCAGGGCCACCAGCGGGAATCGGCGTGCCATGCGGCAGGCGTCCTCCGCCGTGCCACGGGCCTGCCAGCCCAGCAGCAGGCGGGCCAGCAGGCGGAAGGCCAGGGGGTGCCGGCGCAGGTAGTCGCGCATGATCGGTTCGGCCTCGTCCGCGTCCAGGCGTTCCGCCGTCGCCTCTAGCTCCCGGTGTCCGACCGTGATCGTCACCTCCGGCGTGACCCGGACATTGCGGAACCACTGGGCGCGCTCGCCCAGGCCGGCGACCACGACATAGGTGTCGCTCGGCCGGTTGTGTGCGACGACCTCCAGGACCGTCTGGTGGGGCTGCCCGGTCCGTCGTCCACGGTGGGTGAGCCGCAGGAAGCGCTCCCCGAGCAGCCAGCCCAGGCGCGCCCGGTAGAGCCAGAGCGGCAGGCGCACCACGGCGCGCAGCAGCCTGCGCCCGAGGTCGCGGGGTGGGCGCCGCATGCTCCCGCGTTCGTTCCCCTGCCGTGCGCCGTTCTCGTCGATGATCATGATGTTCCTCGCTTTCTCCTTCATGTCGGCATTCTCAAACGGCCTTCCGCGACGCGTCCCATCGCCCGTCTGGACGAGGGGCAGCGCGTGGGCCGGCGTACCGGCTCACGCCGCGGCCATCCTTCCCGGTAGCCACCTGCGGGCGCCGCCCGCGCGACGGCGCTGGTGAGGAGACCAACCCCTCCTCTTCACCGTAGCGAGCGTTCATGGGAACACGATGAAAACGCACGGCCCGGGCCGTGCGGCTCCGGCCACGGCCGTCACGCCTCATCGACGAAGGCCATGCGACCTAGCCGTGTCGTGGGCAACCAGATGCTGACCGCGCAGTGCTCGCCCAGGCGAGCACTGCGCGAGCGTCGAACCGGGTGACAGCCATGGCACCGACGGCGGCGTCTCCTACTCCCGCGCCTTGGTGGCCTCCGCGACATTCATGCCGGCCACCCCGCGCAGGGCCGGCGCCTGTGCGAGCAGCACGATGAGCAGGATGCCCAGCACCGCGAGCAGCACTGTGCGCGGATAGAGCCAGAAAGGCAGGCTGAAGAGGTCGGTGGAGAAGGACTGTAGAAAAGCCCACAAGCTGGCCAGGGCCAGTGGAAAGCCGATCAGTAGGCCGGCCAGCGTCAGCAGGCCATTCTCGACCGTCACCATCCAGGAAAGGCGCCCCATGCGCTCACCGAGGGCGCGCATGGTGGCCAGCTCGCGGCGCCGCTCGAGCACGCTGATGCTCGCCGTGTTGAACAGGATGGCCGCGGCGAGGGCCGCGCCGAAGAGCAGCATCACGCCGATGAAGCCGTTGAACAGGCTCAGCAGGTCCGTGACCTGTGCTTTGGCTACGTGCGCGTCGGTCACGCGCGCCACGCCTGCCAGGTGCTCCAGGCTCGCCTGCACCTGGGCGCGCCGCGCGGGATCGGTCGTCACCAGCACCGTCGTGATGCCGTCGGCCATGTTGACATCGCTGGCGGCAGCCCGCGCGGACAGCGTCAGCGCGTTGCCCATCAGCTCGTCGCTCAGGGCGCCGATGCGCACGGTGAACGTCGCACCCTGGGGCAGCAGCCGCACCTGGACGCCGTCGCCCACGCCCACGTGCAGGCTCGCAGCCAGCGAGCGGCTCAAGAGGGCCTGGCCGCCGCGCGCGTCGAGCCGGTTGCCGCCGCTGTCCAGGACGGCGAGCAGCGGGCTCGGCGCCGGAAGGCCCTGGAGTTCGGTGTCATAGGTGTGGCCGTCATGCTGGAGCTGCACCGGCAGGCTGATGAGCGTTTCCACGTGTCGGACGCCGGGCAGAGCGCGCACCGCGCGCTGCACCTGCGCCGCCGGGCGTGGCGCGAAGAGGTCGGCGCGCAGGTCGTAGCGCTGCGCCTGGTTGAAGCTGAGGTCGGTCCCGCGTTGCATGCTATCACGCATCCCGGCCGTGCTGACGATCAACACCAGCGCGGTGCTCACGCCCAGGGCCGTGGCCAGGCCACGGACGGGGTGCCGGCCGATGTCGCGCAGGGGCAGGCGCAGCCAGAGCGGCAGGCGGCGGATCCACACGGTACCGCGGAAGAGCCGGACGCTCGCCTGCAGCGGGGTGGGGCGCATGGCCACGGCGGGGGCGAGGCGGGCCGCGCGCCGCGCTGGTGCAAGGCTGGCCAGGATCGGCGCGACGATGCCGAGCGCGGCGCCCGTGAGCACGACCAGCCCGTCGATGTGCGTGACCACCGCGGGGATGTTGAGATCGCTGGCGTACAGGCTGGCAATGGTCGTGCCCAGCAGGATACCCACGATACTGCCCAGCAGGGCGCCGAGCACGCCAATCGCGACGCCGGTGGCGACATAATGCCGGACGAGCCTGGGCTCGCGCAGGCCGAGGGCCATCATGGTGCCGATGATGGCCTGCTCCTGGTCCACCTGGCGGTGCAGCAGCGCGGCGGCGATGAAACCGCCGCCGACGAGGAACATCAGCGGAAAGAGCACCGCTATCTCCTGGAAGCCGTCGACGTCCATTTGCAGGAGCTGTATGCCGACCAGGTCGGCGCGCGCCGTGGCAGCGAGGACGCTGCCGGCGCCCAACACGGCGCGTACCGCGGCGAGTACCCGTGCGCCGTTCGCGCCGGTTCGCGGGTCGTAGAGCAGTCGGTTGCCGGTCCCCAGCTGCGCGGCCAGGCGCAACGCGGCCAGAGAGGGGCCGGTCTGGCTGGCCGCCGTGGTGGTGCGCGCCGCCATGCCCAGTCGGGTGAGCAGGGCGCGGGGCGCGAAGACGACGCCGAATTCGGATGGCGCGGGCATGACGTCCTGGCGGCTGCGCGCGACCCACAGGTACTCCGCGCTCACGCCGATCCCCGCTACCCGCACCACAACAGGTCCGCTCGGCAACTCAATAGCGACGGTGGCGCCCGGATGCAGGCCAAAGTGGGAGGCCAGATGCCGTTCGAGCACCACCTCGTCGGGGTGGGTCGGCAGGGTCCCCGCGGTGAGGACGATCTGGTCCAGTCCCGGCTGCCTGCCGAGCGGGATGCCGATGAGACGGCCCGTGAGCCGCGTGCCGGCCGCGCCGCCCTGATCGTGGACGGCGATGGGCAGGTCGAGCACCAGCTGCTGCTCCGCGGCGGCGACGCCCGGAAGCCGGGCCACGCGCGCAGCCTGGGCGGCTGTGACCGACGTCACGTCCAGGGTCATAGCGGCCAGGTGGGTGTGCACCTGCATCGCGTGGTAGCTGTCGCGCAAGTCTTGGTATGCCAGGTACGAGGCGGTGAACAGACACGTGCCCAGCAGGGTGACGAGCACCACGGCCAGGATCTGCCAGCGCTGGCGCAGCAGGTCGCGGCGGAGTTTGTGCGTCAACATGGTGCGACCTCCTCACTGCGCCAGCGCGGCGACGCCGCTGTGCGCGGACTGGATTATCTCATCGGCGCGGATGGTGCCGTCGCGCAGCCGGATGAGCCGGGTGGCGAGGGCGGCCAGGTCCTGGTCGTGCGTCACGATGAGCACCGTCTGGTGGTCGCGTCGCGCGCGCGCTTGCAGGAGACCGAGGATGGTCTGGCCGGTCTCGCCGTCGAGGGCGCCGGTGGGCTCGTCGCACAGCAGGACCGGCGGGTCCTTCACCAACGCGCGGGCGATGGCCACCCGCTGCTGCTCACCGCCGCTGAGTTGGGCCGGGAACCGATGTGCCCGCCCCGCCAGCCCGACCGCGGCCAGGACGGTGTCGACCCGCTCCGGGCAGTGGCTGAGATCGGCGGCGAACTGCACGTTCTCGCGTGCGGTGAGGCTGGGGATCAGGTTGTAGAACTGGAAGACGAAGCCGATGGTGTCGCGGCGAAAGTCCGCCAGGTGCGCCGGGGAGAGGGCGCCGAGATCCACGCCGTTGACCCGGACGTGGCCGCTGGTCGGCCGGTCGAGCCCGCCGATCAGGTTGAGCAGCGTGGACTTGCCGGAGCCGCTGGGCCCCAGGATCACCACCAGTTCCCCCCGGCCGATGCCCAGCGTCGCCCCGGCCAGGGCCGTGGTGCGGACCTCGGTGCCGTACACCTTGGATACATCCTGCAGTTCGATCAATGCGGCCATGCGGCCTCCCTTGTCTAGATTCTCAAACGTGGTGGCGGCCCCTCACGGCCGCGCGATCAACCCGTCCAGTAACAGCCGCAGCGCGGCCTCGGGCGCCGCATCCGCGGCCACGGCCTGCGGATCGATCGCCCAGAGCAAGGTGAGCCCTTCGTACAGCGCGATCAGCGTGGTGGCCGCCGCCCCCGCGTCCACGGCGTGGAACTCGCCGCGCGCGCTGCCCTGCGCGATCAGGGCGGCCAGTGCGGCGCGGTAGTCGGCGAAATAGGCCCGCAGGAACTGGCGCACCCCCTTCTGACGCGCGGCGAGGGCGTAGAACTCGAACCAGATCGGCAGCAGGACGGACAGGCGTTGCAGCTCGTCGGCCAGGTGGCGGGTCAGGGCGAGCAGGCGCGCGGTGGCCGGCCCCTCCTCGGCCAGCAGGCGCTGCAGATGGCGCATCTCGCCGCCGAAGAGGCGGTGCAGGATGGCCGCGATGAGGTCGTCCTTGCTGCGGAAATAGAGGTAGAGCGTGCCCTTGCTCACGCCGGCCTGCTGGGCGACGTCCTCCATGCGGGCGCGCTGGAAGCCGGAGCGGGCGAAGACGGCGGTGGCCGCCTCCAGCACCGCGCCCAGGCGCTGCGCACTGAGACGGGGGCGTGCGGCCATGGATACTCCTCCTTCGAAAATAAAATACTGACCGGTCAGTTTCTATTGTAGGCACACCAGGCGGCCCTGTCAAGGCCCACCTGGCTCGCGCCCCCTCACCGCGCCGCCGCGCGATCACGGGGTCATGCGCTATAATACAAACTGACCGGTCAGTGTAAATGCGGCGGGGCTCAGACGATGACGGGTCCGGGCCTCCGCCGGTCGCGCCCACAGCGGCTGCGGAGTGGCCAGGCTCTCGGCCGGTGCCTGCTGTGTCCCGTTGCGTCCAGGGTTTCGCACGCTACAATGTTCTACAATGGTAAGGATGAGACCCGGGTAAGGATAGCGCCAGCCGTGAGAGGACCCTCCGACCCCGAGCGTGGGAGTGGGCCGCTGTGGGGGACGCTGCGCCGGCCCGGCGACGACCGGACGCGGCTCTACGACTGGCTACGCGGCAGCCCCACCGGCCTGCTCGCCCTGGCCCTGGCCGTCGGCGCCGGCGCCGGCCTGGGCGCCATCGTCTTCCGCTATCTGATCCTCTGGTTCACCCAGTTCTTCTCCGGCCACCCCGACTACAGCGCCACCGCGAGCGCCGCGCACCCCTTCTTCTCGGGGGCCGCCAACCCGCACCTGCCCTGGCTGGGTCCCCTCTTCGTGGTCCTGGCCCCGGCGGCCGGCGGCCTGCTCTACGGGCCGCTCATCGAGCGCTTCGCGCGCGAGGCGCGCGGGCATGGCGTCCCCGAGGTGATGCTGGCCGTGGCCGAGCGCGGGGGACGCATCAGCCCGGCCGTGGCGGTTGTCAAGTCGCTGGCCTCGGCCCTGTGCATCGGCAGCGGCGGTTCGGTGGGGCGCGAAGGGCCCATCGTGCAGATCGGCTCGGCCCTGGGCTCCACGCTGGGTCAACTGGTGCGGCTGCCCGAGTCGCGCCTGCGCCTGCTGGTGGCCTGCGGGGCGGCCGGGGGCATCTCCGCCACCTTCAACGCGCCCATCGCCGG
>Ga0070738_10007702_pt1 | contig 10644 bp, 6 predicted proteins | sample Coa_R2_2_FD_66446 | JGI IMG/M metagenome (GOLD analysis project Ga0070738, IMG submission 66446) | Surface soil microbial communities from Centralia Pennsylvania, which are recovering from an underground coalmine fire - Coalmine... | ecosystem: Environmental > Terrestrial > Soil > Unclassified ... | reverse complement strand
AGGAGCGTCGTCCGTGCGGCACTCGCCGTGCAGGGGAAATGGTGGTCCGAGAGGAGGCGCGTCATGAACTTCGAGGTTCAGAATGCCCTCACCGCCATGGACGGGAAGACCGAGCCCTTCCTGATCGAGGAGGCGTTCCGCCACGGCGACCTCACCGCCCGCAAGCGCGCGAGCGAGGCGCTCAAGGATCTCGACCAGAAGCTCGCGACGGCCCGGCTGCGCTCGGTGCTCTCGCTCTACTGAGCTCTACTTCTTCTCGAACCTGGTGACGACCGTGTGGGTCGTGTTCTTCGCGGAGCCGTCCACCGTCACGTCCTGACGGACGACCCCGCCCGGGACCTCGCTCGAGAACCACGACCTCTCGGTCGTCTTGCTCGCGCCGTTGTCGGTCTTCTGCTCGACCCAATGGCACTTGATCTTCTTGCCCCCGACATCGAGCTCCTCGTCGCCCTCCTTCCTGGACGGCGGGGGCTTGTCGGTGTCGGGCTTGGCCTCGGGCTTCTTCGTCGCGGCGTACTCGAAGCGCTTGGGCTTCGCGTCGAGCTTCTTGTCGCCGAGCCTGGTGAAGCCCGTGACCTCGACGACGGCCTTCTCCGCGGAGAGCTCGATGAGCGTGGACGTGGCCTCGTACTCGACCTTGACGCCCGCCGTGTCGACGTCCGAGTGGAACGTGACCGAGGAGCCGACCTTGAAGCCCTTCCAGCGCTCGTAGAGCTCGTTCGGGGCGTCGTCGGCGCGAGCCGCCGCGGCGGCGAGGAGGACGAAGGCGAGAGCGAGCGTGCGCATGTCGGAGTCCCTCGGCGCGTGAAGTTACCAAATGAAGCGGGGCCGGCCCGAAGGCCGGCCCCGTTCCTTTTCGTCGAGTTGGCGCGAGAGCTACTTCTTCTCGAACTTCTCGACGGTCATCGTCATCGTGGAGTTCGCGGGACCGGTGGTCTTCGACTCCATCTTGACCATGAGGCCGGGGACGTCCTTGCTCTGCCAGACCTTCGACTCGGTCTTGGAGCCGTTCGCCTCGGTCTTGCTCTCGACCCAGTGGCACTTCACGTCCTTGCCATCGACCTTGACGGTCTCGTCGCCTTCCTTCGGCTTCTCGCCCTTCGCCTCGCCACCCTCGACCTTCTTGACCTTGGCCGGGATGTCGCGCTTCTGGGCGGGCTGATCCATGACGGTGGCGCCCATGTGCATCTTGCCCTTCGTCTCGACCACGGCCTTCTCGGCGGTGATCTCGACGAGCGTCGTCGTGGACTCGGTCTCCATCTTCATGGCGCCGTCCATGACGGTCTTCGTCGTCACGAACGAACCAGCCTTGCAGCCCTTCCAGCTGAGGTACTCGGGATTATCAATGTCTTCAGCGCGAGCCGTGCGGGACGCGAAAAGCGCGAAACCGAGGGCCGCGACGATGGCAAACTTTCTCATGGCTTCCTTCTTCTTGCTCTCCTAAGAACCGGGGGTCCATCCCCCCGAGGGGGGCGACATTGTGTGGATGTTCCTGTTGAACATCCAGTGGCAAGCTGACGCAGTCCCGCCCGTCGCTATTCACTTTCGGTGCATGGCGCCATGCCCGAAGGACTTGCGAGGTCAGTGGAAGCGGACGCGCAGGGCTTCGACGAAGGTCGCCGCGGAGACGGAGTCGCGGGCGAGCTCCTCCATGCCGACGCCGTCGGGGAAGGGAACGTCCTGGAGCTGCTTCACGCGCGAGTGGAACGCGACGGGGATGCCGGCCTCGGTGAAGGCTTTCTCGGCATCCTTGGTGATCAAAGGCGTCGCGACCCGCCCGACCCGGGCATGGATGAGGAGGTAGGCCGCCGCGAGACCGATCACCCGGTCGGCCACGTCGGCGCCCTCGAAGATCTCGGGGTGCTCGACGATCCCCTCGTAGAGGGGTCTCAGGCCGCCCCGGTCGGAGGCATGGGCGAGGCGGCCATCGCGCTCGACGAGGAGCGTGAGGCCGCCCAGGTGAAGACGCTCGAGCAACCTGTCAGCGCCGGCGGCCATACCCCTCGACGTACTCCCCGTTTATTTATCGTCCTTTTCGGCTCCCGCCCTGAGCTCGACCACGATCGGGCGGCGCTCGGCCGCGTCGACCTTGTCGATGAAGCCGAGGAAGCTCTTATACTCCGAGGGACTGACGCGCTTGGGGAACAGCGTCAAAGACCGCTCGAGCCTGAGCTTGGGACCCTCGCGGACGTAGATCAGGGAGTACTGGCCGAACTTCGTCTCCATCTGAACGTCCGACGGAAGACGCGGGGCGGCGTAGGGGCCGAGGTCGATCGTCGTCTCGTCGCGTGAGCCAACCCACTGCGGAATCAGGAGATCGAAGCGGCGCGTCGCCTTCCCGCCGAAGGCGCGCCGGAGCCCCTGCGGAGGGAGAGGCGGCGGCAGGACGAGCGTCCCGTCGCGGCTCTTCCGGATCACGTCCTTCGACTCGAGCTCGAGCTCGACCGAGAACGGGACCTTGGGGTCCTCGAGGGCGGGCATGCGCCAGCTCTTGAGCTTGGGCGTCGGCAGGTAGTTGGCCGCCATCTGGGTGAGCTCGTTCCGCGTCTGCTCCTTGGGGTGGCTCTTGTAGTACTCCTTCCCCGCGTAGAGCTGAGGCAGCGTGAGCTTGACGGAGGCCTTGACCCCGCCCTTCTCGACGAGCTCGACCTTCATGTCGAGCGAGCGGAGGCTCTGCGCCGGGTCGCCCCGGGGGAGGACGTCGACCCTGCCCGACGCTCCATCGATGATGAAGACGGGCGCGCCCCAGAGCGTCGGCCCGAGGAAGTCGCTCGGGACGAACTGCCCGTCCTCCTCGGCCGCGCGGAGCCAGGACGCCGGAGCGTCGCGAGGCTCGAGGCGGAGGAGCGGCCTAATGAACTGGAAGGGCTCGGGGTGCTCCCAGTCCGTCTCGACGTCGAAGTCGGGCGAGAAGCCGGCGAGGGCCCACTTGTAGGAGATCTTCGCCGCGTCGAGGAGGGCCGCGATCAGGACGGTCTGCGACCCGGCCTTGCCGGCGAGGATCTGCGACGCCGTCTCGCCGCCCTGGGGCTCGTGGATGTTCGCCTTCACGAACGAGTAGATGACCGCGATCTTCGCCGAGTCGGTGTCGAGCTTGGCCGTCAGCTCGTCCGCCTTCGCCTGGATCGAGGGCGTCACGTAGGTCTTGCCGAGAGCCTGGTCGCGGTAGTTCCCGGCGAGCTCCTCGAGCGTGCGGCGCTCGTAGATCTTGACCCAGGGGAGGAACTCCTCCTTGGGCGGCATGAGCGGCTCGGGCTCGATCCGCTCCTGCTCGAACGTCTCCCAGATCCTCACGACCTGGTCGCCGCGCTCCTCGACCGTCTTCTTGCAGTGAGCCGCCTCGAGGTTCTTCTCGATGAACTCGAGGTTCATGTCCTTGGGAGCGATGACGACCCAGCGCGAGTGGACGAAGGGCTCGGTGAGCTCGGGGTCCTGGAGGTACCAGGGTCCGTTCGTGTACTGGAACCCGGGCGCCTTGTGCTCGAGCTTGAACTCGTGCTCGATCACGGAGCCGACCGCGAGGCCGGGCATCTCGAAGCTCTCGCCGGCGCGGATCGGCTCGAGGACCTCGCCCCCGGGCGTGAAGACGCGGACCGACATGACCTCGCCGGCCTGCGGGCGCTTGCCCATCTTCTCGATGCCGTCCTCGTCGAGGATCTTCCACGTCTGGTGGATGACCTCGGTCGCCGACCCGTCCTTGCGGATCCGGGTCACCGTCTGGTCCCAGAGGCAGACCTTGGAGGCGTTGCCGTACTTCTCGGCGGTGGGCGACCCGGCGATGAGGTCCTTGCCGTCGTACTCCCACTCCTTCCAGAACTCGTCCTTCTTGCCCTTGAGGGCGGTGCGGAGGTTCTGGTCGAGGACGCGGGCCGGCTCGACCTCGAGGAGGTCGTCGAGGAGAGAGAGGGCCTTCTTCTGGTCGCCTTCCTTGTTGCGCCCGGCGAGGGCGCGCGCGAGCTGGTCGCGGAGGTTCAGGTCCTCGGGGCGCGCGTCGAGCGCGCGGCCGAGGGCCTCGATCTCGGCGTCCTTGTCGCCGATCGAGCGGAAGAAGCTCGCCCGGCGGAGCTCGGCCTCGCCCTCCTCGAGGTCGTAGGAGGCCTTGATCTCCTCGTCGAGCGCCTTCTTCGCGGCCTCGACGTCGCCGGTCGCGAGCGCGAGCTCGCGGCGGCGGTCGTAGACCCACGAGTTCCGGCGGTCGGCCTGGAGCTCCTTCTCGTACATCTCCTGGAGCTGCGTCCGGCTCCCCTTGAGCTCGACCCAGCGGCGCCGCGCGATGATCGCGGTCGTCGTCCCGCCGAGCTGCGACTCGAGGTCCTTCAGGACGCGCTCGGCGTCGCGCTCGTAGCCCTTCTCCATGAGGACGTTGAAGAAGCGGAGGCGCGTGTCGGCGTCCTTGGGCTGCTCGTCGAGGATCTGCTCGAGGGCGACGAGGCCTTCCTTCAACTTCTCGTCCTGGAAGTCCATCTCGGCGAGCTTGCGGCGCGCGGCCGTGCACTGCTTGTCGAGCTTCAAGGCGAGCTTGCAGGCCTTGACGGACTTGTCGCGCTGCTCGGGGGCCGTGAGGTGGTCCGCCTGCTCGGAGATCTCGGCGCGGAGGACCTGGTACCAGGCCTTGCCCTTCAAGGCGCCCTCGATCGGAGCCTCGTCGAGGACGGCGAGGGCCTCCTCGCCGAGGCCGGCCTGCGAGAGCGCGTAGGCGTAGAGGGCGCGCTTCGAGGCGTCCTTCTCGCGGCCGAGGAAGAAGACCGGGTAGGAAGGCTTGAGCTCGGCGGGAGCGTCGGCCTCGGCCGGGACGTCGTGGCCCTGGTAGCGGTCGTCTTCCTTGACGCCCGCGATCGCGTCGCCGTGGATCGCGGAGATCCGGAGCGAGAACGCGGTCTGCCACTCGCCCGTCTTGAGGACGACGCGGTTCCAGCCCTTCCGGAGCTTCGTCGCGAAGCGGATCCGCGCGTCGAGGCGGAGGCGGTGGCGGTCCACGTTGGCGACGAGGGCGCGGTTGACGAAGACCTTCCCCGAGGGCCCCTCGTAGGTCATGACCACGTCCCGGTCCTCGTCGGACTCGACGTGGGTCACGAGGTAGGCCGAGCCCGCGGTCGAGCGGAGCGAGCGCGAGAAGTCGACCGTCGTCGCGAGCGGGTGGAAGGGGACGCGCGCCCAGGACTGCGGGCCCTTGCGCGTCTCGTAGCGGGCCTTGCCGTCGAAGCTCGCCCCGCGGAGGTCGATCTCGGGCGCGAAGACCTCGTCCTGGATCGCGCGCATCGAGTAGCCGAAGGGGCCCACGACCTGCCAGCGCCGGAGGTATCCGCGCGAGGCGACCGCGGCCGCGAGGCCGTCCTTGTCACCGTCCGCGAGCCTCAGGTCGTAGAGGACGTTGAGGTACTTCTCGCGGGCGTAGCCGTTGAGGTCGTCGGCCTTGAGGGCCTTCTCGATCGCCGCGCGCACCTTGGCGCGGCCTCCGGGGACGAGCTCCCAGGTGCGGGGGAGGAGGTCGGCGCAGAGGACCGCGTTCGGTGAGCTCGGGTCCGAGGTGATGGCGCCGAGGAGATCGTCGAGACCGCCGGCCGCGTCACCGCGCATGTCGGCGCGGTTGCAGACGGCCTCGACGCCCTTCTCGGTCGCGTCCTGGGCCCGGGCGGGAGAGGCGAGGAGGAAGAAGCCAGAAGCCAGAAGCCAGAAGCCAGAGGTCAGCGGGGCGAATGCGCGCATGGGTTACTCCTCGCCCCCTTCCTTCGACAGGAGGACGCGCTCGTTCTCGGCGCGCTCGATCTCGCCCACGAACTTCCTGAAGTCGTCGTACTTGTCCTTCGGGATCCGGTTCGTCTTCATCTCGAACCGGCGGACGACCTTGATCTTGCCCTTCTCGACCGTGTAGGTCCGGGTGTAGCTCCCGAACTCGTTCTTGAGCTTCGTCTCGGCCGGGAGGCTCTTGGCGTCCATGCCGGCGGGCAATTCATAGGTGATCGTCTCCTCGACGCCCGAGGGGAGCTTGAGCACGACGTCGAAGTCGCGCGACTCCTTGGCGGCGAAGGCCGAGAGCTTCTGGCCCTCGGAGTAGATCCCGTCGAACAGCCAGCTCCGGATCTCGTCGAGCTGATAGCCGCCCGTGGACTTCTGGAAGATCTTCGGGATCCCGTACTCGACCTCGACCTTGACCGGCTCGTCGAGGTTCTCGAGGTCGGAGCACTTGACCGACTTCACCTTGGCGCCCGAGTAGTGACGCCCGATCCGCTGCTCGAGGACCTCCTCGCGGCGGCCCTTCGTCGTGAGCGACATGCGCTGCACGTAGTTGAAGTCGCCCGTGCCCTCGAAGACGGAGCGGACCTCGGCCCCGCCGTCGGGCCGGATCTTCACGTCGTGGCGCTCCTTCTGGAAGTCGGCCTCGGGGCCCCGGAAGGGGATCGTCTTGAGCTCGCCCTTGTCGGGCTGGACGATCAGGGTCGTGGCGCCGTAGTCCATGGTCGGCAGCGTGTCGAAGGGGTGGAACTGCGCCGTCCCGTCGAGCCACATGCCCTCGCCGCCCTTCGCGCCCGGGACGTACGAGATGCAGTGGTTGAAGTGGTGCATGAGCGGCAGGGAGAGGTCCTCCTTGCCGCGCGGGTTCTCGCCGAAGATGAGGACCGGGTAGCTCTTGATCCCCACCTCGCCGAGCATGGTGTTGATGAGCGTCGCCTTGTCCTTGCAGTCGCCGAACTTCCTCGAGAAGATCGAGGTCGCGTTGTACGGCTTGAAGCCGTGGACTCCGAACTCCCAGGCCGAGTTGTAGCGGATGTCCGTGACGACGTAGTTGTAGATCTTTCGGATCTTGTCCTCGTCCGTCTTGCAGTCCTTCGTCAGCTCCGCGACCTTCTTGCGAATGGACTCGTCGGCCTCCTGCTGCTTCTTGACGAGGCCCCAGTACCACTTGGCGAAGCTGTTCCAGTCGCCGAAGGTCGAGACCTGGAGGACCGGGAGGCTCTCGCGCGCCCACGGCATGTGGGGCTCGGGCTCGATCTTCGCGATCCCGGACTTCTCCCAGGAGTAGATCTTCACCTTCTTCGCGTCGTCCACGCGCTCCTTCTCGTCGAGCCCGGCGGACTCGACCGTCGTGTGGACGTAGAGCTTCTTCTCCTTCGGCATGATGACCACGTAGCGGAGGTGGTCGATCGGGCGGCCGAACTCGGCGATCGGGACGTCGTCGCCGAAGTAGTCGCCGAAGAAGCTCTGGGCGAGGTCGTCCTGGCGATACTGGACCTCGATCACGTCGCCCACGTCGAGCCCCGAGTCGAGCTCGACCGTGTGCCACTCGTACTTGCGGAACTCGCCGCCCTCGCCCGTCGTCTCGGTGACGGGGGCCTCGACGACCTCGCCGTTCTTCTTGTAGACGCGGGCGAGCTTGTAGGCCGACTTCTGCTCGCCGGGGTGGAAGACCTCGCCGTGCGTGCGGAGGCCCTTCCGGCCCTCCTCGTTCTCGACCCGCACGAGCTCCTGCTTGAACTTGGAGCAGGTGCCGTCCGGGTTCACCTTCGTGACGACGTTCCTCAGCAGAACGCGCGAGTAGAGGTTGTTGTCGATCGGGACGTCCTTCGCGGCGAGGAGGACCTTCTCCGCGTCGAGCTTCCACTCCTCCTCCCAGGCGGACGTGCCCTCCTTCTTCCGGTCGAGCCACTCGAGGTACTTCTTGAGCTCGACGAGCGTCGGCTCGAGCTCGAGGGCCTTGTCGAGCTTGGCGCGGCCCTCGTCCTCGCGGCCCTCGCGCTCGATGAGGTGGCCGAGCCGCTCGAGGAGACCGTGGTCCTCGGGCGCGATCTCGAGCGCGGCCTTGAGGTCGGTCTCGGCCGCGGCGAGGTCGCCCTGCTGCTCATGGACCTGGGCGAGCTGCATGCGGGTCCCGACGTTCCACGGGGCCAGCCCGATGGCTTGTTGGTAGAGCTTGGCGGCGGCGTCGAGTCGGCCGCGCGCCTGGGCGATCCCCGCGAGCTCGTGGAGCGGACCCGGGTCGGTCCGGTCGAGCGCGGCGATCTCCATGATCCAGGCCGACTGCGCCTTCACGTCGCCGCGGCGGCGGCAGTCGTCGAGGAGTCTCCGCATGAGCGGGACGTAGCGGTGCGCCTCGGGCGAGCTCGCGAGCTCGGCGAGGCGGCGCTCGACGACGGGGTGGAGGCCGCGCCGCTCCTCGAGCCCGAGGAGCGTGAGCTCGGCGTCGAGGTAGTCCGGGTTCGCGGCGAGGGCCTTCTTCACGAGCTCCTCGGCCTTCGTCAGGTTCGCGAGCGAGCTCTCGTAGTAGCCGGCGAGGAACCAGGCGGCGAGGGCGTCCTTCGGGTCGGCCTCGAGGGCGCGCTCGAGGGCCTCGCGGCGCTTGTTCTCCTCCTTGTTGACGGAGAACTCGGCGATCGCGGCGGCCGTGTGGCTGTAGAAGACGTGGTAGACCGACTCCTCGGGGGCGAGCTTGCAGGCCTCGTCGAGGACCTCGCGGTCGGAGTGCTCGTTGTCGTCGAACGGACGCTCGGTGTAGTAGAGGTAGCCGAGTCGGAAGCGGTTCCGGTGGTCGCGGGGCGCGGCCTTGCGGCGCGCCTCGAGCCACGTGAAGGCGCCCTTGTCGGCGTCGAACGGCTTGGCGCCGCCCTTCGCGAACTCCTGCTTCGCGCGGATCTCGTCGGTCGCGGCCCAGCGGACTCCCTTGGCGGAGCCGCCCTCGGGCGCCGTGACGCGGCAGCGGAAGGCCCAGGGGCCGGTCTGGCCGCAGACCTTCAGCAAGACCTCGTGCCAGCCGGCCTTGAGCTCGAGCCCGATGTGCGTCTGGTCGAACTTGAGGGGGCGGCGCTTCTCCTCGGACGAGACCTCGACGCGGTCGACGAAGACCTTGAGGGCCTCGGCGGAGCCGAGCCTGAGGACGACCTTCGTCGGCTCGTCGACCTTGAGGTAGGAGATCGCGTAGGCGAGGCTCTGGTCATTGGGGCGAAGCATGGCCTTGAGGTCGATCTCGCCCCAGATCGGCCGCTCGAGCGGAGTCGAGCGCCAGATCACGTCGCGCTTCTTCCCCTTGAAGGTCGCGGCCGGGTCGAAGGGATCGGTCTCGGGGCCGTAGGCGGTCGAGAAGCCCGTCCCGCGCTCGTTGTCGAAGGCGCCGCAGACGAGCCAGTGCGTCCCCCAGCCGAGCTTGTCCTGCTCCCTGTCGGCCTCGTCGTTGTTCCCCTCGGCGCGGAGCTGGCCGGTCAGATACCAGCGCGCCACGTCCTTCGTGTAGGCGCCGAGGTCCTTGCTCGCGAGGATCGCCTTGAGGCTCTTCTCGCCGCGGCCGTGCTCGCCCGTCTTGTTCCAGAAGAAGGAGAGCCGCCGGATCAGGTACTCGATTCGCGCGCCGCGCCCGTCCACCTTGCCCTCGGCCGCGAGAGTCGAGGTGAGCGACGCCTCGAGCTTGTCGAGCCCCTCGCGGAACTTGCCGAGCTGCTCGAGCGCGAGCGCCTCCTTCTCGAGGGCGGTCGCCTCGGGCAGACCGTCGTCGACGGTCGCGGCCGGCTTGTCCTCCGACTTCGAGCCGGCGCCGTCGTCGCCGCCCGTCGCGTCGTCGTGGACGATCGCGAGGATGTTCGAGCGGTCGATGTCGAGCTTGCCCGAGCCCTTCTCGAGGGTGAGCTTCTTGCCGTCGTCGGCGACGATCTTGCCGACGACGCGCTTGCCATCGCGGAGCGTGATCGTGTCGGCGAGTGCGGCGGGGAGGAGGAAGAAAGCGACCGGCAGGAGCGACAGCAAGGCTCTGCGCATGGGGACCTTTCTAGGCGCGTCGTGCTCGTTCTCGTTCTCGTTCTCGTTCTCGGCCTTCCGGGAACGAGCACGAGCACGAAACATCACCGCTTGACCAGGTGGGCGTCGGCCCAGTCGGCCCGCCCGAGGATGTGCATGTAGTTTCCGTAATCCGCGACGAGCGTGATCTGATCCACGCCCTCGACGTTGACCGAGAGCTCCTCGGGGGCGTCGCCGCGCTTCTTGCGCTTGCCCTCGGGCAGCTCCTTGGCGGGCTTCATGCCGTTCTTCTCGTCGCCCACGAGGACGCGGAACGTGACGGAGCCGACGCCGGGGTAGCTCAGGTACTTCGTCGTGTCGTCGAGACCGATGACGGTGCGGAACTCCTTGTAGGCGCCGTTCAGCTTGAACGTGAGCGCGCAGTAGCTGTGGACGCCGAGTCCCTTGTCGTAGGTCCGGCCGCCGAGGCGGAGGCGGCTCCCCTCGACGACCTCCTTGTCGCGCTTCCAGCCGTAGAGCTCCTGCTGCCGCTCGAGGCCGTCCGGGAAGCGCTCCTCGACGTTCGTCGGCTCGAGGTCCGAGAGGTAGACGAAGGCGCCGTTCAGGACGAAGAGCTCGAGCATTTCCTTGCTCGGGATCGAGAGCTTGTCGAGCGTGTGCTCGAGCTCGAGCTTGCCCGACTCGAACTTGGAGACGGCGCCCGAGACCGACGAGCCGTCGGCGCAGCGGATCCTGACGAGCGTGCCCTTGGGCTGCGTCGGGGCGCCGCCGGCGCCGGCGTTGCCGATGACGATCGCCTCCACGTCCTTCAAGGCGAAGTTCTGGGTCCCGAGCTCCTTCCCGGCGTCGAGCTTGATCCCCTTGTTCGAGATCTCGTTGATCGTGCCCGTCGCCTTGCCGCCGGCGCGGATGAAGACCGAGTCG
>Ga0070738_10007701_pt1 | contig 10644 bp, 5 predicted proteins | sample Coa_R2_2_FD_66446 | JGI IMG/M metagenome (GOLD analysis project Ga0070738, IMG submission 66446) | Surface soil microbial communities from Centralia Pennsylvania, which are recovering from an underground coalmine fire - Coalmine... | ecosystem: Environmental > Terrestrial > Soil > Unclassified ... | reverse complement strand
CTCTACGGGGCGTGCTCGTAGGCCCCTGCCACCACGCGCCGCGGCCCCGGGCCCCGAGGGGCGACGTGGCCAGAGCCCCCGCGGGAGCGCCGGCAGGCGATCGCTAGCGTACAGCGTGACCGCCGCGGCCAAGGCTAGCAGGCTAACCAGCAGGCCCACTGCCAGACTACGCGGCTGGAACACCAGCTCCACGGTGTGCGCGCCCGGGGGCACGTAGACGCCCTGGAACAGGTAATCCGCGCGCACCAGCGGCACTGGCTGGCCGTCGAGCGTGGCGCGCCAGCCGGGAAAGAACGCCTGGGTGAGCACCAGCAGCCGCTCGCCGGCCGCCTCCGTCTGTAGCCGCCAGCGCTCGGGCGCCCGCTCGAGGATCCGGACGGCATCGTTAGTGGTGCTCGCCGCCGGGTCGCCCAGCGCCCGCGCCTCGGGCCCGGGGGCGACCACCGCGGTGCGGGCGGGTTGCCAGCGCGGCCCCCGCAGGTACTCCAGCGCCTGGGCATCGTCGCGCACCGTAACCTCCGGGACCAGAAACGCGGGCGGCAGCGGCGCCTCGTTGCGGTACAGCCGCACGGCCGAGGGATCCTCGTGGGCGACCGGGACGACGCTGGTGGTCAGGAGCAGCGGCCGCGCCCCCCCGTCCTCGCCCAGCAGCGTCACCGCGCGCACCAGCCAGGTGCCCGAGGGCGCCACGTTCTCGAACACCAGCCGCGTCACGGTCGTCGGGCTGTCCAGAGGCAGGCGTACCGCGTAGTCGCCGTGGCGTAGCCGCGGGTCGGGTGGCGGGAGCACCGCCAGCTCGCCACCGGCGGCGGGCGCGGTCCCGACCGCGGCCGTCTGCTGGTCGAGCCGGATCATCCGCTCCTGCACCGCGCCGTCGGCCCCGACCACTGTCAGCCGCCCGATAGGCGCGCCGCTAGGGAGCTCGGGCTGCGCCACCGACGACAGCAGCGCGATGGCACTAGCGGGCACGTCGGGCACCGGCAGCTCGTAGCGGAGGCCTGGCCCCAGGCGCCGCGTCACCAGGCGGTCGAACGGCACGCCGTCCCAGTTGGCCTCGCGCAGGGCGCTGGTCAGTACCCACCGCACGCCCATCAGGTCCAGCAGCCGCTCGTCGGGCAGGTAGTACAGGCGGTGGCGCAGCACGCCATCGGGCCGCGGCTCGTCCTCGCTGACGACCAGGCGCATGAACTCCAGCCAGCGGCGCAAGGGCAGCACGCCGCCGTCGTAGCCGTCGGGCGACGCCAGCCCGTACTCCAGCGGGAGGTTCGGCGTCAGCACCTCATTGTGCTTGCTGGCCACGGCGTAGTTGTAGATCACCCGCTCCGGCGCGTCGGGGTAGGGGAAGCGGCCGGCCACGATCTCGCCCAGCGCGTAGTCGTCGCGGGCCAGGCTCAGGGTCCGATACGTCGTCCCATCGGCCCGCACGGGCGCCAGCACGGGGCGCTCGGAGCGGTACACCTCGGCGGGGATCGCGTCATGGAACGCGGCGGGCTGGCTGGCCGCCACCAACTCGGCGGCGACCGCCCCTACCAGCAGCATCCATCCCAGCCGCGGCCGCCACCGCGCCAGGGCCGCCAGCAGAGCGGTCAGCGCCGCCAGCCCGCCCCAGGCCAGGTAGAACCGCCGCGCGCCCAGATCGCCGCCCAGCAGCACGAGCACGGCCACCGCCACTATGACCAAGACCACCACGGCCAGCGCGCGGCGCCGATCGACCCAGCGCCCCCCGGCGCGGGTGCGCGCCGCCTGCCAGAGCCATTCGGCGCCCCCGCCGGCGAGCAGCGCGGCGCCGAACGAGTAGACGTACAGCCAGCGCGCCGGCACGCGGAACAGCGCCAGCCCCGGCACCACCTGGTACAACAAGGGGTACAGCGGGTTGTAGCTGCCGAGGGCGAGCAGGAGCCCCAGCCCCGCGAGCACGCCCCCCAGCAGCACCCAGCGGCGCGGCGCCACCGCCAGCGCCAGCCCTGCCAGCCCCAGCGGCAGCACGCCGATGTAGGCCACGTACTCGCCGAACGGGTTGCGCCAGAAGCCCGGCAGCAGCGCTTGCAACAGCAGCGGCGGCGGCAGCGAGAACGAGCTGGCCTCGGCGTAGCTCAGCCCACCGCCTCGAATGCCCTCGCGCTGCACCTCGGCGGTGGGCACCAATTGCACCGCCGGTAGCAGCAACCCGAGCCCGACTAGCAGCGCGTACAGCCCGAGCGACCAGGCCCACGCGCGCCACGGTAGGCGCCGCCACCATGGGATCGCTCGCACGACGCGCACCGCCGCCGGCACCGGCCCGATGCTCGCCCCCGGCCCGCCGAGCATGGTCAGCGTGCCCTGCTCGCGGCGTGGCTGCGACACCAACCACGGCGCCAGCAGCGCTACCACGCCGAGCACCACCAGGGACAGGTACACTACCTGGCTGTGGCCGGCCAGCACGGCGAGCGCCAGCGCGCCTGCACCGCCCACCACCCAGCGCACACTGCGCCGCACCACGGCGCCCAGCAGCAGGTACACCAGCAGCGGGAGCCAGGTCGCGGCCTGCAGCTGGTTGATGTGCGTGATCAGCCCGGTGAGGTAGCCGCCGAAGGCGAACGCCAGCGCCGCCAGCAACGCCGCGCCCACGCTCCACCCCAGGGTAGCGCGCGCCAGCAGGTACAGGAACGCGCCCGCCAGCCAAGTGTGCAAGATCGCCGAGGCACTCAGCGCCTGAGGCACCGGCAGTAGCAGGTAGAGCGCGTTCAGCGGGTACAGGAGAGCGACCTGGGGGTTGGCGAAGAACGGGACGCCGAGGTAGATGTCCGGCGCCCATAGTGGGAAGCGCCCCGCGCGCAGGGCATCGGCGGCGTACTGCCGCAGCGGGTAGAAGTACACCCAGGTGTCGAAGTCGTAGAGGATCCGCTGGCCGCTGCTCAGCGGCCAGTAGTAGCCCAGCGCCAGGGCCAGCAGCCCCCCTAGGGCCGCCAGATCGGGCCAGCAGCGGCGGAGCATCCGCCAGCGCGCGGCGGCGCGTGCCGGCAGGGGGCGCGCGGGCGCTGCCTGCTCTAGCACCGGCGCGGATGTCTGCTCGGTCACCAGGCCCTCGCTCGCTCCGTGCATCCTCCGAACGCCCACCCGGAAAAGGCGCGCACCGGGCGAAAGGATAGGGCACGTCGCCGGGGCTGGCAACAACCACCGTGGGGCACATAGGTGGCGAGGCATGCAAGGGGGGGCCACCGCCCAGCATGGGCGCCGCTCATGACACCTCGGCGCACTCCGCCGGCGGCGGAGGCTCCGCCGGGCGCGCGGCGACCCAGCTCTTGCCGTCCTCGCTCGGCCGCACGATCCCCCGCGCCGCCAGGGTGTCCATCAGGCGCGCAGCGCGCGGGTAGCCGATGCCCAGCCGGCGCTGGAGCAACGACACGGAGATGCGGGTGTGCTCCTGGGCCAGCGCCGCCGCGCGCTCCACCAAGTCGTCGCCGCCCTCATCGCGCCCGCTGCCCAGCGACTCGACCGCCGCGATCGCCTCGGGGTCGTACTGCGCCGGGCCCTGCTCGCGCCAGAAGCTCACCAGCGCTGTGATCTCAGCGTCAGACACGAAGGTACCCTGCACGCGCTGGGGCTTCGCCGCCTCGGCCGAGAGGTACAGCATGTCGCCGCGGCCCAGCAGCCGCTCCGCCCCGGGCATGTCGAGGATCACGCGCGAGTCCACCTGCGCGCTCACGGCGAAGGCGATGCGGGTGGGGAAGTTGGCCTTGATCAGCCCCGTGACCACATCCACCGAGGGGCGCTGGGTGGCCAAGATCAGGTGGATGCCCGCGGCGCGCGCCTTCTGTGCCAGCCGCGCGATGCTCGTTTCCACCTCGTCGGGCGCAGTCATCATCAGGTCGGCCAGCTCGTCGATCACCAGCACCAGGTACGGGAGCCGGCGCGCCTCGGGCAGCTCGCCGCGGGCGACCAGCTCGTTGTAGCCGGCCAGGTGGCGCACGTGGTGCTTGGCGAACAGCCCGTAGCGCCGCTCCATCTCGCCCAGCGCCCACTTCAGCACGCCCACCACCTTGTCCATGTCGGTCACCACCGGCAACCGGAGGTGCGGGATGCCCTCATAAGGCGTCAGCTCGATGGTCTTCGGGTCGATCAGCAGCAGGTGCAGGTCGGCGGGCGTGCACTGCATCAGCAGGCAGGCGATGAGGCCGTTGAGGCACACGCTCTTGCCCGAGCCCGTGCTGCCGGCGATGAGCAGGTGCGGCATCTTGGCCAGGTCGGCCACCACCGGGCGGCCGGCCACGTCGCGGCCCAGCGCCAGACTCAACGGCGAGCCGAGTCGCTCGAACTCCGGCGCGGCGAGGATCTCGCGCAGCGTCACCACCGTCTTGGCCGCGTTGGGCACTTCGATGCCCACCACGCGCTTGCCGGGCACCGGCGCCTCCATGCGCAAGCTGGTGGCGCCGAGCCGCAGCGCCAAGTCGTTCTGCCGCGCCAGGATGCGGCTCACCGTCACGCCCATCGCCGGCTCGACGCCGAACTGGGTGACCGTCGGCCCCTCGTTGATCTCCACCACGCGTGCGCTGATATTGAAGCTCTCCAGCGTCTCCTCGATGATGCGCGCCCGCGCCTGGAGGTCGATGGCACTCACCTGCGGGCTGGCCGGCGGCGCCAGCAGCGACAACGGGGGCAGACGCCAGGGCGAGCGCGGCGACGGCGGCGCCAGCGGCCCCTCGGGCAGCGCCGCCGTGGGAGAGTGGGCCGCGGCCGGACGCGCCGGGGCCCGGCGCGCGGGCGCCCGCGCCGCTGGCGCCTCGGCGGGCGCCGGGGCGGGCAGCGCCTCTGCCGTGGCGGGGGCAGCCGGCGCCCGGCGGATCGCGCGCGCCAGCCGCGCGCCCCCCATACCCAGCCGCCAGGCCGCAGCGGCCATCGCCCGCAACCCGCGCGCCAGCTCGACGGGCGTCACCCGCAGCGCCAGCAGCAGGCCCCCGGCGAGCAGCGCCGCGAGCAGCACCCCCGTGGCCATAGGGCCGAGGGCGCCGGCCAGCAGCCGCGCTAGCAGGAGCCCGACCACCCCGCCGCCGTGGCCCTGCTGCGCCGCGGCCGCCGGCTCGGGCTGCGCGTGGGTGTAGAGGCCCGTCAGGCCGAGCAGGGCGACCGTCGCCCCCACCGCGCCGACCACGCGGCTCAGCGGCAACCGCGCGTCGGGGCGCAGGTGCCACCACAGCACCGCGGCGCCCGCGGCCGTCAGCCAGAGGGCCAACAGCGGGGCCGCCCAGCCCAGCGCGCGGCGCTGCCACTCGTGCAGCAGCGTGGCGAGCGAGCCGCCCGGGAACAGCACCGCCAGCCCCAACACCCCACCGCTGCCCACCAGCAGCACCGCGAGCCAGAGCGGCCAATTGGCGGCGGCCCAGTGCTGCAGCGCGGCACTGAGCGGCCGGGGGCGCGCGCGCTTGCGGCCGGCTCGGCGGCCCGCCACGCTAGACCTCCAGGATCAGCGGCATGATCATCGGGCGCCGGCCGGTCATCTCGTACAGGTACGGCCCCAGCGCGTCGCGGATCTTCTGGTGCAGGAAGCTCCAGTCGCTCAGCCCGTGCGCGTGCGCCTCGCACACTGCCCGCACCCGCTCGCGCGCACCGTCGAGCAACTCGCGGGCGTCGCGGGGATCGATGAACCCACGGGTGAGGATATCCGGCCCAGCGACCACCCGGCCGGTCTCCAGCTCGAGGGCGGCGACCACCACGAAGATGCCGTCGCGCGATAGCATGCGCCGGTCGCGCAGGATGACGTGGTCCACCTCGCCGACCGAGATGCCGTCCACGAACAGCGACCCCGCCGGCACCTGCCCGACGACGGCGCCGTGGCCGCGGTCGTCGAACTCGATCACCGTGCCCAGGTCGGGGACCAGGATGCGCTCGCGCGGGATGCCCGCCTCCTGCGCCACGCGCGCGTATAGCGCCATGTGGCGGTAGTCGCCGTGCAGCGGCACCACGTAGCGCGGGCGCGTGAGCGCGATCATCCGCTTCAGCTCGTCCACGCTGGCGTGGCCGCTGACGTGCACCAGCTCCTGCCGCCCGTAGATCACCGTCGCACCCTGCTTGAACAGGCGATTGATGGTGCGCGACACCGCCTCCTCGTTGCCCGGCACCGGCGAGGCGGAGAAGATCACGGTGTCGCCCGGTTCCAGCTGGAGCTGGCGGTGGTCGCCGCTGGCGATCCGCGAGAGCACCGAGTTCGGCTCGCCCTGCGAGCCCGTCGTCACGAACAGCGCGCGGTGGAACGGCAGGTTGTTGACCTCCTCCACCGACCGCAGGGCGCCGTCGGGCACCGTGAAGTAGCCGAGCTCGCCGGCCACCGCCGTGTTGTTCTCCATGCTGCGGCCGACGACGGCGGCCACCCGGCCGTGGCGGTGGCCCACGGTGATCGCTTGCTGCACGCGCGAGATGTTCGAGGCGAAGGTGGTGACGATCACGCGCCCCGGCGCCTGCGCGAACACGCGATCGAACGCCTCGCCCACCGCGCGCTCGGAGGGGGTCCAGCCGGGTGATTCGACGCGCACGCAGTCGCTCAGCAGTGCCAGCACCCCGTCGCGGCCCAGCTCGGCCAGCTTGGCCTCGTCGGTGGGACGCCCATCGACCGGGGTCGGGTCGAACTTGTAGTCGCCGCTATGCAAGATAGTGCCTAGCGGCGTGTGGATGGCGAGCGCCACGCTGTCCGGGATGCTGTGCGTCACCCGGATGTACTCGAAGCTGAACGGCCCCAGGCGGGTCACGTCGCCGGGGGTCACCGTGTGTAGCGGGACCTTGTGCAGCCGGTGCTCGCGGAGCTTGGCGCGCACCAGCCCCATAGTCAGCGGCGTGCCGTACAGGGGGACCTGAAGCATGGGCCAGAGGTAGGGCAACGCGCCGATATGGTCTTCATGGCCGTGGGTCAGGATAATCGCGGCCACCTGGTCCTTGCGGTCGAGCAGGTAGCGGATATCCGGCAGGACGAGATCGACGCCGACCATCTCGTCCTCGGGGAACATTAGCCCACAGTCGATGACGACGATCGTCGCGGCGTACTCGATCGCCGTCATGTTCTTGCCGACGCTGCCCACGCCTCCTAGGGGAATGATGCGAACCGTGTCTGTCACCGTCTCCTCAGATACACACACTCAGCCCCGCGCCGGGCATTGCGCGCCCGCGCGCGGGGGATTCGCGTAGGAATGCTCACTGCTTTATATTGTACGGCATCGGCCGGCGCCGCCCGCGTACCCGCTTCAGAACAGGCTGAGTTGTTCGGCAGCCGCGGGCGCGGCCCCGGCGGCCTCCGCCTCGGCCAAGCGCGCGGCAGCGGCCTCGGCCTCCGCCAATACCTGGGGAATGCGGCGGAAGTCGTCGAGGAACACCTGCTTCAGCCGTGGGTCGCGCAGCGCCGCGGCCGGGTGATACAGAGCGTAGGCCGTCAGCGCGCCGTGCCGCGTCGTGCGCCCATGCAGCTCGCGCATGCTGCGCGGTGGGAAGAAGCGCGCCATCGAGTAGCGCCCGAGGGTCACCACCAGCCGCGGGCGCACCAGCACCAGCTGCCGGTCGAGGTAGTCGGCGCAGGCGGTGATCTCCTCGGGCTGCGGATCGCGGTTGTTCGGCGGGCGGCACTTGAGCACATTGGTGATGTACACGTCGCGCCGCGTGAGGCCGATCAGCCGCAGCGCCTCCTCCAGCAGCATGCCCGCGGCGCCGACGAACGGCCGCCCCTGCTGGTCCTCGTGGTAGCCGGGCGCCTCGCCCACGAACATGATCCGCGCGTCGGGCGGGCCCTCGCCGGGCACGGCGCGCGTGCGGGTCCGGGCCAGCGGGCAGCGCTGGCAGACGCGCACCTCGTCGGCCAGCGTGCGGAGCAGCTCGCTCACGGCAGACGCTCCTCTCGGCGGCGAGTGTCGTGCGCCTCTACCATAGGGCACCCCGCGCGGCAGCGCCTAGCGTGTGGCGTCTCAAGCCCGTCGCGGGCGCGCCGCCAGCGCCTCGGGGTTGATGATGCCCGCGTAGTCGCCCGCCAGATACGCGGTGATCTGCCGCGCCGCCGCGGCGGCGAAGATGCCGTACGTCTGGTCGGTCGGCCAGCCGAGGTGCGGCGTGAGCACCACGTTGTCCAGCTGCCGCAGCGGGTGCTCGGCCGGCAGCGGCTCCTCGGCGAACACATCGAGCGCGGCACCGGCGATCCAGCCCTCGCGCAGCGCCCGCACCAGCGCCGCCTCGTCCACGATCGCCCCGCGCGCTGTGTTCACCAGATACGCCGTGGGCCGCATGCGCCGCAGCCGCGCGGCGTCGATCAGCCCGCGGCTCTGCTCCGACAGCGCCAGGTGGATCGACACCACGTCGGCCTCGGCCAGCAGGTCGTCGAGCGGGCGGTAGGTCGCCCCGGCCGCCACCGCGCGCTCGGGCGTCAGTGTCGGCCCCCAGGCGAGCAGGTGCATGCCGAAGGCGCTCGCCAGCCGCGCCACCTGGCGCCCCACGCGACCCAGCCCCACGATGCCCAGCGTCTTGCCATGCAGCACCTGGCCCTGCAGCAGGGGCCACGCGCCCTGCCGCAGCGCCCGGTCGGCGGCGGCCACGCGCCGTAACAGCGCCAGCATCAGGGCGAGGGTCAGCTCGCCGGTCGAGTAGCCGGCCGTCTCGGCCGTCGTCTCGCGCGCGAGGCAGATCGCCACCCCGGCGGCGGTCGCCGCGGGCACGTCCACGTGGTACAGGTGGTTGCCCGTGTTGCACAACAGCTCGAGGTCGGGCAGCGCGGCGATGAGGTCGGCGGTGAAGCGCGTGCGCTCGCGATTGGCCACGACGATCGGCACGCCGCGCAGCCGCGCCAACAGCTCCTCGCGCGAGGCCGGCGGGTCGGTGTAGATCGTCACCTCATGCTGCGCGCGCAGCTGCGCGATGCCCGCGCTGCCCTCGTAGGCATGGTGGTAGTCGTCCAGGACCGCGATGCGCATCGTTCGCTCCTCGGCGCCGCGCTCAGAAAGCCTCGGCCAGCGCGCGGCGCAGGAAGTTGATCACCGCGTAGTTGTACTCGCCCGGCTGCTCCAGCTGCGGCATGCCTTTCGAGTGCTCGATCACCACGAGGCGCGCATCGGGGATGCGGGCGTGCAGGTCGCGGGCGATCCCCGGCGGCGTCCAGCGGTTGCCACGCCCCCAGATGAGCAGCAGCGGCAGGGGCGGCCAGGTGCGCGCGCCCGCGCCCGGCAGCGGCACCGGCCCCGGCGCGGCGTCGCCCGGCGGCCACTGGACCTGCTCGGGCCGCAGCTGCTGCAGGCACCAGAGGTAGTAGAGGTACTCCGGCGCCAGCAGCCGCCGGTCAGCGAAGCGGGTCGCCATGCCGCGGTGCCAGCGCGCCAGCGAGGCCGGCACCGCCGTGGGCCGCAGATCGGGCGGGGGCGTGAAGCCGGGTGCCGCCAGCTCCAGATCGCCCAGCACCAGTACCCGCACCTCGCCCGGCCGCGCGGCCACGTACTGCAACGCCACCGCGCCGCCGGCGACGTGGCCCACCAGCGCCGCGAGCGGCCCCTCGGCCGCGGCCAGCGCCGGCAGCCAGTGCATCGGGTCGGCGTCGGGCGCCCCCGCGGAGAGCCCGTAGCCGGGCCGGTCGGGAGCCAGCACGCGGAAGTGACGGCTCAGCGGGCCGAGCGTGCGGTACCAGTTGCCGCCGCCGCCGAAGCCAGCGTGCAGCAACACCACGCACGGCCCCGCGCCCGCCACGAGGTAGTGGAGGTGCCCCAGCGGGGTGGCGACGACGCGGCGCTCCAGCGGCACGCCGAACCGGGGCAGCAGCTGGTGCAGCGCCTCCTCGGCCGCCGCTCGCACCGCATCTATCCCCATCCTCACCTCCCTGCTGCCACGCGTCGCGACGCGTGGGCACGCCGCGTGCAGCCCATTGTACGGCGGCCCGTGGGGCAGCGGCCTGCTCCCCAGGCTAGCCGCTCCCGCCGGCACGACGACCGTGCACGCGGCCCCGCGCCGGTTCGGCGGCCTTGCTAGCCCCGCCACGCCCACCGCCGCGTCGGCCAGGTATTAGTTGATAGACTGGATTGTGTTAGTCGATTGTGGCCAGAGGAGGCCTGATGAAGCGTTGGCTCGCGAGCCTTGCACTGTGGGGCGGGCTGGTGCTGGGCGGCTGCACCTCGCCGGCAGCGCCGGTCCCGCCCACGCCGCCCACCAACCCGACCGCGCCGGATGGCGGTTCCGGGGCGGCGGCCGCGGCGCCCCCGGCCCCCGCGCGCGTGCGCATCGGCTGGCGCACCCCGGCCGTGTCGGACGCCGCGATCCTGCTGGCCGACGATCGCGGCTACTTCCAGGAGTTGGGGCTCCAGATCGAGTACGTGCCGGTCAACACCACCCCGGCGATGATGGCGCCGCTCGCCCAGGGCCAGCTCGAGGTGGCCACCGGGGGCCTCAACGCGGCGCTGTGGAACGCCGTCGCCAACGACGTGCCGATCAAGATCGTGGCCGACAAAGGTAGCATGACGCAGCCGTTCCAGACATTCATGGTCCGCCAGGATCTGGTCGACCAACTCCACGACTGGGCCGACCTCCGCGGCCGCCGAATCGCGATCAACGGTACGGGCACGTCGGACCATCTCGCCCTGCTCAAGGCGCTCGCGCGCGGCGGCCTGACCGAGCACGACGTCGACGTCACCACCATGCCCTGGCCGGACATGGGGCCAG
>Ga0070738_10007699_pt1 | contig 10648 bp, 8 predicted proteins | sample Coa_R2_2_FD_66446 | JGI IMG/M metagenome (GOLD analysis project Ga0070738, IMG submission 66446) | Surface soil microbial communities from Centralia Pennsylvania, which are recovering from an underground coalmine fire - Coalmine... | ecosystem: Environmental > Terrestrial > Soil > Unclassified ... | reverse complement strand
TTCTGCCGTGAGCAAAACAGCAAACACCGACCATTGTTTATAGCGGGCATAGCGCGCCAGCAGGGATGTCAGCGCCACGGTCAGCATAAAGGTAGGGAGCATGAGAAGACGGGTAATCGTGGTGCCCTCATCGGATGCCACAAACGACGAGCCCGCCAATGCAATATTGCCGGTAACGTGCGCGGTAAAGATGCCAAACAAAATGATAAAAGCAGACGTGTCAACAAACCCGGCCACCCAACTCAGCAAAAATCCCGCAGGGCCATCGCTGATTAAAAAAGCGCTCAGGCTAAACGGTGGCTCAGTACGAACAACAGTCATTGCTTCCCCCTTCTTCAGGTGCAGTCCTTATTAGATGCCTTACAGTTGCATGAATTGATGCAGACTGCCCCACTCCAATCGATGGCAGAGTGAGGCAGACAGACAAACCCTAATTTCGCCCAGATGGTCGATCGAAATTCTAGCGAACCTACGAGTCGGCTTCTGTGTCTGCCTTATCAGTCACAGCATCCTTCAGCTTTTTGGCTTCGGCTTTTGCCGCTTCCTTCGCCTTCTTTGCTTCAGCTTTAGCCGCTTCCTTGGCTTTCTTCGCCTCTGCCTTCGCCGCCGCCTTCTTCGCCTTTTCCTCTTCCTTCAGCTTTTTGGCAGCGGCCTTTGCCTCTTCTTTTGCCTTCTTAGCGGCGGCTTTTTCCGCTTCTTTCAGCTTTTTCGCTTCGGCCTTTGCCGCTTCTTCAGCCGCTTCTGTGGCGGCTTCCGGGTCAGCCGCCGCTTCAGCCGGGTCAACGGCAGGGTCAGCCGCCACCGGCGCATCGGCTAACAGCACAGCCACTGTGGGAATGCCAGGAGCCGCCTGCGCGATCGTGGGAGACGCCACAAGCACATTGAGCAGCAGCAAGACCGATAAAGCAAGGGCGCTCAATTTGCGGGTAAAAACCTTAAGCATGACTCTCTAACTCTCCATGTTGATGATGATTAGCCGGAGGGCGATCGTCGGGAGCGATCGCCCGGTTCCAATTGCGATCAGTAGACTAGTAGTAACCCCCTGATCACCGTGGGTGGAGCTTGACAACACCCACAGCACTGGGGCACAGGTGAATTAGCTCGAAAATTTTGACTCTTCGAGCTGCTCTGCCGACTCTTCCAACGCTTCCATGTCAGCAGCAGGGGTGGATGATTTAGGCAAAACGAGGTTCAGCACCAGCGCACAGATCGAACCTGTGGCGATACCAGATTCCAGAATCGTGTGGATCAGTTCGGGGAAGGCCTTCAGCGACTCTGGGGCAAACGTCACCCCCAGCCCCAACGACAGCGAGACGGCCAGGATCACGGTGGAGCGATTGTCCATTGGCATCGATCGCAGGATGTTCATCCCGGCTACTGCCACCGTCCCAAACATCAGCATCACAGCGCCCCCAACCACCGGGAGCGGAATCGTACGGAGCACGCCCCCAATAATCGGAAACAGCCCCAGGAAGGACAGGATTGCCGCCACATAGTAACCAACGTAGCGGCTGCCAACGCCCGTCAGTTGAATGATGCCGTTGTTTTGCGCCAGCGTCACTACAGGAAACGTACTGCACACCGCCGCGAGGAGTGAATTGACACCATCTCCCAAAATTCCTGCCTTCAGGCGGCGGAAAAATGTACCGCCTGCCACTGGTTCGCCGGTCACCATCGAGGTTGCCGTAATGTCGCCAATGACCTCCAGGGTCAGCGTGAGGTAAATGATGGCAAACGGTACGAAGGTCGCAAAATCAAACGCCAGACCAAAGCGGAACGGGATGGGGAAATTGACCAGCGGCAGTCCGGCCACTTTGCTGAAGTCAATCAGCCCCATGAACAGGGAGAGGATAAAACCGACGCCCAGCCCAATGATGATCGACCCCATCTTCAGATACTTATTTTTGCTGGCGCTACAGAGTGCCACGATGATAAAGACCAGTCCAGACAGCGCCCAGTTCTGCAAACTACCGTAGTTCGGGCTTTTTACACCACCGGCCATGTAGTTCATCCCAACCTTAATCAGCGTTAAACCGATTAAGGTGACTGCCACGCCCGTCACCAATGGCGTAAAAATTTTGCGCGTCAGGTGCAAAAAGCGGCTCAGGATAATGGGAATAAACGAGCCAAAAAAGCATAACCCCAACACCAGCGCCAGCGCTTGCTGCGGCGTTCTGCCCTTATCTAATGAGGACGTAACCACGGAAAGAATGGCTGTGACGAAGGCAAAGCTGGTGCCCTGAATGCTAAGCAATCCCGACCCGATCGGCCCCACCGTCCGGGCCTGGATGAAGGTTGCAACGCCAGACACCAACAACGACATCCCCAGAAGGTAGCTTGTGGTTGGAATATCAAGCTTTAACGCCCCCGCAATAATCAGCCCCGGCGTGACGATCGGGATAAAGATGGCGCAAACGTGCTGTAGCGCCACAAAAATGCCGTCGGTTAGCGGGGGCTTATCGTTTAAGCCGTAAAGCAGCTTGGGGGGTGCTTCGATGAGATGACCGCCCTCATGAATCTCTCCGTGTGTCATTCCTCAGCCTCAACTTGTGTTTATAACGGCGATTTCAATTCAACAGACCGACAAAGCAAACGCCAGGACATCTGGCAAACGCAAACAGCGCCACGCGATCGCTCAAACAAACCCATTCACAGGCAGAGCAGAGCGCTGAAACAGACTCCGGCAAACCACTTTCGCTAAATCCACGAAAAAGCTCTCAGCGAAAAAGCTCTCAGCTAAAGGCAAGGTCTGTATGCAGTACACAATTAGCGAGATACGGCATACGATAGGCAAATCAAGAGCCGGGTGATGTGTATGACGCTACAGATCAGCCATCATGATCGCCATGTCTTTGCCTGCCTATCTTGCACGGTTCATGCCCCTTGCAGAAGTATCAAGCTTGACACTTCTGGCTGACAGACCAATGTGCGTTATGGGATACGAGAACAATGATCTGTATGCGGTATACTGCCGCTGGCTCACGGCATCCAATCACGGATGGGCGATCGCTGCCGGGATGACTCACCCCACACGGTCAACATCGACATCACGCAATCACTTGCCGATCGCGCCTATTTCTCCGACACTCAAGGAGTATCGATTTTGACGCTTCCACCCGCTTTGACGCTCTCACCCCGACCGCTCCAACGCGCCCAGTCGCTCCACGAGCAAACCTATCAGACGCTGCGGACAGCCATTCTGTCCGGTGAGCTGGCCGCTGGCGATCGTCTGGTCGAAACCCAGCTAGCAGCGCTGCTCCAGGTCAGTCGCACCCCAATTCGAGAAGCCATTCGGCAGCTTCAGCGCGAGAATTTAATCACCACTGACCAGCATGGTGCCCTGCGTGTCGCCATGCTCTCAGTGACCGACGCGGCCCATCTTTACGACTGCCGTATCGCGCTGGAGCAGGTGTCAGTGGCTGCTGCGTGCCGTCATGCCTCACCATCCCAACTGGAGCAGATTGACCTGGCCATTCAGCAGGCAGAAAGAACCATTACCCAGGAACCACACCAGTTGACGCACTATCAACTGCTGCACATGGACTATCAGTTTCATCGGCTGCTGGCCGAAAGTGCGGGCAACCCCTGGCTGGTGCTCCTGCTGGATCAGGTCTTTGACAAAATGACGCTCCTGCGGTTGCGAACCATGCAGCACAACCCGCGCGTGCTGGAAATTGGCAGTGAGCACCGTCAGATTTACGTCGCCATTCGCGATCGCAACGCCACTGTCGCCGTCCAGGCCATCCAAACCCATCTCATCGCCAGCAAAGAGCGCGTCACTCGTGAGATTGAGCAGATTGGGAGGGATGAGGGATGAGGGATGAGGGATGAAGGCTAAAGGATGACGGATGAAGGCTAAAGGATGACGGATGAAGACTAAAGGATGAAGACTAAAGGATGACGGATGAAGACTAAAGGATGACGGATGAAGGTGAAGGCGTTGAGTTTGAACAGTCAGATGTCAACTGAGCACTGATAACGAATGGCTGGTGGGTGCTAATTGGCGGTTGCCTCCCTTTGTCCCCTTACTCCTATCTGTCTGCGGTCTACTTCGTTTCCGTCCAGAGCAGCGCGATCGCCAGCCGCATCGCCTGCCCTACGGTTGATAAGCGTGCCGTTTCGGGGGCTGTCTCCTCCCAACGGAGCATGTGAGCCCGAAAGCCTTTATCTTGCTTGGCGCGTTGGGCAATCACCTGACTGATGACTTTCTTTTGGATGTCTTCGGTCTTAATGCCCTGACGGTTTAGATAGTTGAGCAACTGCTGCACGCTCTGGACAAATTGTTCGGGAGCCTGAGACATCATGATGTGCTGAATTTGGCGCACGACTTCTTGATAGAGACGAATACGGCGATCGGGCGAGGGCAACGACTGCGGCGGTGGTGGCACAGACTGCGGTGGTGGTGCCAGCGCCAAATCAGGTTCTCCAGCCTGGGCCACAATGTCTAACAGGGAAAAAATTTCGGCGCGATGCATCAGTAACCGCCGCAATATGTCTGGATAGAGCTGAAAGATTCGTCTGGACAGCATCTTGGCATTCACCAATCGGTTCGCCTTTAGCCGCACCAGGTAGTTATCGTCCAGTGGCTCATAGGACTTAATCGTTAGACCCAGTTCGTTCCCTTCGAAGTTCACCTGCGCCAGCGTAAACACCAGTGCTTCCCAGTTCGGCAGGTCAGTGAAATAGACTTCAATCAGTGATTCATCATCTTGATACTGTCGCCCCAGTTCACCCGGTTCGAGTTCACGCCCCACGGGATAGCGTTCTGTGGGGCTTTTGGTCGTGTAGTCAAACTGGGTAAACACATAGCGACAGTTGACCTTAGAGAGATCCGAGTCTTCGACTCGCCAATTGGCAATGCAGCACTCAGTCATCTGCGCTCCATCCATATTAGTGCGAATCAGATGGCTTTCAAGGAGATAGGCACCACTGAGATCGGCTTCGCTGAGCGAGGTATCACTCAGGTAAGCGCCGCTGAGATCGGCCCGTCGCAAGTCCGCGCCACGGAGATTGGCTTCATTTAAATCGGCCCGCAGCAAATACACATCCTGAAGATTTGCCCGCAGCAAGTGCGCTTTGCTCAGGCTGGCTTTCAGCAGGTAGGCTCCCGCCAGGTTGGCTCGACTGAGATCCGCACTGGTGAGGATGGCTTCACTCAGATCGGCTCCTGTAAGAATGGCCCGATGCAGGTCAGCTTCAGAGAGGTTTGCCTGTCGCAAGTAGACGCCGCTGAGATTCGCCTCAATCAAGTTGGCACCAATGAGTGACGCTTCGCGCAGGTTGGCTTCTTCCAGGTGCGCTTCCCGCAGGTTGGCCTGATCCAGGTTAGCGCTGGCCAGATTGGCACGGCGCAGGTTAGCCTCCATGAGTTCAGCACCCGTCAGGCAGCTACCGCTGAGTTTGGCCCGCTCCAGATTGACTTGATCTAGTTTGGAGCCGTAGAGGTTAGCGCCGCTCAAGTCGGCATCCTGGAGCACGGCCCAATTTAGATCGGCGTTCTGGGTTTGCGTCAGCCGCAGGTCTGCCTTGCTGAGATTGGCACCGCTTAAAATGGCCTGATTCAGAATGGCGTTGTTGAGGGACGCGCTACGCAGATCAGCACGACGCAGGCACGCGCCCGTGAGGTTGGTACGGCTCAAAAAGGCCCAGCTCAGGTTTGCGCCAGTCAAGTTGGCTCCGGTCAGGTCGGCATCGCGAAGATTGACCCCACTCAGACTGGCTCCACTGAGGTCAACGTGAGCAAAGTCTCGCTCACCTTTCTGGTATCGCTCTAGCAGATCCTGTACTTGCATGGTGATCTTTGAAGCAGCCTGGCGATCGCGATCAGGTACGGATACTCAATGCCGGACTGCGGTCGGGTGCTTCGGAGTTAAGGCCGCGTAAAAATGTTAAATACTAACAGCCAAGGTCGATACGTTATGTGATGGAAATTATACAAAGGAGAGCCGAAAGGAGGGTGAGGGGTGGGGGCGTTCTACGGCAACCACCGGGGACGTAATCCAGGCAGGGGAAGCGATTCAGGCTGAGCTTTGGCCGCTGGGTTCGTTGGATCAATGGGGAGTAACCAGAGGCGACTATCGGCGATCGCCTTGCCAGTGCTATCGCGGAGTTGTCCAGCCGCGGCGGTGTTGTCTTTTACGGCTTCAACGGTCTGGTCAAACAGGAGGGCTAACCCATCGGGCGCAAGGCTCATTTGCACATCACGCTGATCGGGTAGAGCCACGAGTGGCCGCAGTTTGCTGGTCTTGAGATCAATCGCCGCCAGGTAAGGCTGCTCCTGATACATGTCACCGCTAGTCAGAACTTCGGTGAGCAAGCAGTAGAGGGTCTGCTTGGCCGGATCAAACTGGGTACTGAGGATGGAGCCAGGGGTACGGAGGAGTTCTTTCTGCGTGCCCTGATTGCTCACTAAAAAGAGCGATCGGGTGTTGTCTGTATTGAACTTCACGGTAGTCGCCAATGAGCCATCCCTAGCGAAGCCTAACACCATTCCAAACTTCGGTAAAAAATCCAGCGGTTTCGCGTTGGGTTGCAAAGGTAAGATCGCCAGCCCTTGCCCCTGGGCGATCGCGAGTGAGTTGCTGTCGGGTGTAATCAAAAAATCGCCGCCTGGTTGCCCCTTGAGCGGTTGGGGCGGTTCACCTGCTTTGACCAGCCAGGGGCCAAAATCACTGGGATTGTTGCGGCTGACCCGCTGCACAACAATGATGTTGCCGTCGGCAGACAGGTCAAACTTGAGATTCTGATAATCTTTGTTGTCCAGTACGGGCGTTACAACCCCCAACGGCTGCGCCGTGGGTTGGGGAGGCGCTACAGCGGCAGTGTCGAGCTGAACCGGCGGCTGGATCTGAATGCCCGTCGTGACGGTAAAGAGCTGCTGGTCAGTTAAGACCGTCGGCTGCTCTGTGCGTGCCGTGGCGGCAAACAGCAAGCGATCGCCCAACGGGTAAGCCTTAAACTCCGTCACGACCAAATCTTTGGGCGTGAGCACGTCTTTCTTTTGCTGATTCAGGTTGTAGAGCACCAGCCGTCCGGCTTCTTCACCACTGACGCCAATGTAAGCAAAGGCGCGATCGCGCGTCTGAAACCGGCCATTAAACGGTTGCATCACGGTGCGGGAGCTGGCAAAACGATCCTTCGCGCTTTGCAGGTGCACTTGAAATTGCGTGCCGTAGGGTGCTGGGGTAGTCAGCGTATAGGCCATGCGTCGCCCCGCCCAACTCGCCTTGCCGGGGAGCGGTGGTTCAAGCCGGAGATTTGCCTCGACGCTGGCATGATCCATCGGGCGGCTGAAGGTCAACGTGAAAGCCGTATCGTCCGCGCCGATCTGTTTGTCCTGCCAGCTAAAGCTTCGAACATGAGCAGCCGCATGGTCGCCGGTCAATAACAAAATGCCGATTATCAAGCTCAGCGCTACCATGAGGACGATGGCAACACGATCGATCGGCTGTGGAAAGGGGCGGGAGTGAGGGGCTGAATTTGAGCGAGTCAATGGGGCACTCTGATAAAGGAATCAAATCAGTCAAGCGGACAGCGAATCAAACCCGATTGTTTCGTAACCTGATTGTTTGGTCAATGGGATGGGAATAGCTTGTGGGACATTCATTCAAAGAGTTGGGATCAGAGATTCTCATGGTGACAGACCTGCTGGAGCCGTCACTTTGTAGTCACGTCATCCAGGTAGCAGAATGCTGCCAGTTTAAACCCTCTAGTATTCTAGTCAATGTCGTAGACACGGACGTTCGCAACAGCGATATCTTGCCACTGGGCAATACCGATCAGACGCTCCAGGAATCAACCAACCAGATTTTGCTGACAAAAGTCAGGATCATCCAGGACTTGCTGTTTAAGCACTACGGCATTAAGTTTTCGCAAGCTGAAATGTGTTCTCTATTGCGCTACAAGCCGGGGCAACGCTACAAGCGTCATGTGGATAATTTGCTGCTCGCCAGCCGTTTTCAAGAAGTGGCCAACGGTATTCCAACGCGCGACATCAGCATTGTTGGCTACCTGAATGACGATTTTGAGGGCGGCGAAACGTTCTTCGATCGCCAAAATATTAAAGTCAAACCGCAGGCCGGCAGCGCGATCGTCTTTCCCGCCTACTACACCCATCCCCACCAGTCTCTCCCCGTCATTCGCGGACGCAAGTACTCATTCACGAGCTGGCTATTTTACTAAGCGCACGGCTTCTGCCGCGAACTGACCCGGTGCTCCTGGGTCGAAGCCACCGATCAAGCCGCGATCACTGGTCAAGCCGCGATCGCCAGAAGCCACACACGGCAGATTAACGGTTTCATCCCTGCCGCAGGCTCGACCATTGGCCTGGATGCAGTCCTGAATGCGGACGCGATCGATCATTCGTCAACTTTCAGGTCAAATACGTTCCACAGCGTTGACTCGTAGTACAGGCTAGAGATCTGGGCACCGTGTACCCGATCGCGAACTGCCGCCATGCTTAAGGGATTGACCAGGTAGATAAACGGTAGCTCTTCCTGGGCGATCCGCTGGGTTTCGGCATAAATTTCCTTGCGCTTCGCTTCATCAAACTCACGCGCACCTTCGACATAAAGTTTGCCAATGGCCGCTTCCCAGTCTGCCACTTGACGCCCCTCGATCGGAGCCTGCCCCTTCTGGGGCTTTTGATTGAAGGGATGGAAAGAACCATCGGGTAGCCAAACGTTCGCGCCATTATTGGGTTCTACACCACCCGAAATACCGCCCAGTTCTGCTTCCCAGTCAAAGGTGTTCGACAGCTTTTCGACCAGCGTGCCAAAGTCCAGCAGGTTGAAATCCACCTGAATCCCAATTTTGCTCAGGTCACGCTTGATCTGGGCACCCATTGCTTCGATCGTCCGTCCGCCCGTGTTGCTCAACAGGGTGAAGCGCACCACATTCCCCTGGGCATCGACAAGTTGACGGCGACTGTTGTACTTAAATCCAGCGCTCTGGAGCAGCGCTTTCGCTTTTGCCGGGTCATAGTTATAGACCTTTAGACCATCCTGAGGCGACAGGTAGTAGGGGCTTTGCACCGAAATCGGCGAGTCTTGCGGCGCACCCAGGCCACGCAGAATGTTATTGATCATCGCCTGGCGATCGATCGCATAGGCCACAGCCTGCCGAAATTCTTTGGTGTTGAACCAGCGGGACTTCACCGGATCAACCAGGGGCTTACCATTGCGTTTGCCCTGGTTGAGATTGAAGGTAAGAAACGTGGTGCCAGAATCAGGGCCACCGTTTTGAATCGTGAACTTGCCGCGCTTCTCTTCGCGTTTCAACAGCGAAAAGCTGCTGGGGCCAATCCCAAGCATGTCCAGCCCGCCTGACCGAAACTGGATCAGTGCCGTATCGCCCGAGGGCACAATTTGCGCGATGATGCGCTGGATATAAGGCTGCTGGTTGCCCTGAGGGTCTTTCCGCCAGTAGTAAGGATTGCGCTCATAGACAATCCGCTGACTTGGAATATAGCTGGCGATCTGATATGGCCCCGCCACCACAAGCGTTCTTGGGTCAGTATCCGTGCCCCAGGTAGAGAAAAACTGCGGTTGCCCTTTGGCATCCGTCGCCGTGACCGTTTTTTGCAGCACATGAGCCGGCAAGATCGCGGCTCCCGTGTTGCGTAAAAATGGCGCGAAGGGTTCGGGCAGCGTAAATTCAAAGCGGCGATCGTCCAGCTTGCGGATGGTAGGCAACGCCCCGTTCGTACCAATCTTAAAGACGTCCTGAGTGGATGTGGGCATTTTGGGATTCAAGAACACATCCCGATAGGTAAACACCACATCGTCTGAGGTTAAGGGGTGTCCATCAGACCACTTCAACCCCTCTCGCAGGGTAAACACCACACGGCGCTTATCGTCAGAAAATTTCCAGGATTTAGCCAGCGCTGGCTGAATGTTGCCCTTACCGTCTTCAAAAATCAACCCTTCGTAGAGATATCCACCGACATTGGGATATTCCTGAATGAGCGCATAGTTAAACGTTTTGGGGTCGCTGGCCGTGACCACAACCAGCTGTGATACCTGACTGGCATTTGCCTTCATGCTGGATGGATTGCACGCCGTCAGGCCGATCGCGGCGAACAGCGCCAAAACTCCCAGCGCCAGAACCCTCAACGCCCGATCGCCTAACGTCCGATCGCCCAACGCTCGATCGCGAAACCAAACCATCTTTACCATGTACTCCCTATCCAGCCACGCTCGCTATTGCACATATCGCTATTGCACTATTATGATGCCTCCCTCCACTCGACTCGATCCAATTCAGACAGCAGCAACAGAACGAATGCGATCACGATCGCGCCGTTCAGTGCCCCGTCTCCGCTCATGCAGGATCGCGGCGGCGGACGTTTGCATTCTGCCGCTGGGCGAGGCCGCATTGCTCCAACTAACGATGGGACAGGCGCGATCGACCGGGATCAAAAATCGCCTTGGGGTCGGTTGGTAATTCGTCCGGTTTCAGGCATAGTGACATAGTGAAGAACCATTTTTGCCCATCGCTGCATGTCCGCCAATCCATTCTCACGTCTCAACTACGAACCCGCGATCGAGATCCTGGGTGACGACTATCACGACCAGGTTGCCGCCGCTGAGTTTCCAGCGCACATTTTACGGTTTCGGAATGATGACCTGTTGCCCACGCTGGGACTGGA
>Ga0070738_10007696_pt1 | contig 10650 bp, 10 predicted proteins | sample Coa_R2_2_FD_66446 | JGI IMG/M metagenome (GOLD analysis project Ga0070738, IMG submission 66446) | Surface soil microbial communities from Centralia Pennsylvania, which are recovering from an underground coalmine fire - Coalmine... | ecosystem: Environmental > Terrestrial > Soil > Unclassified ... | reverse complement strand
AGGACGTGCGGAGGGTGTGTTGGATGGACAGCGGGCGATGCTGAGGCGGTTCGTGCAACTGCGCTTTGGCGCCGTTCCCGAGCCCCTGGAGCAGCAGATCGCGGCGGCGGACCAGGACGGCCTGGAACGCCTGGCGCAACGCGTAAACGCAGCAACCTCGCTGACGGACGTGCTCGGAGCGGACGAGTAAGGCCCAGCCTATCGTTATCGTTCGCCGCAGAGATAGCTGAGGAAGCAGAAAGGCGCGCAGCGACAGCTTATGCGCATCCTCATCACCGGTTCGAGTGGACAGATCGGGACCAACCTCGTCCTGCATCTCTTGGACCAAGGGCACGATGTCTATGGTGTCGATATCCGTCCCAACCCCTGGACGCGGCGTATCGAGACGATTGTCCAGGACCTGAGCGCTCCGCAGACCGAGTTTGTCACGGGCATCGGCGATACCACGTATCCGTCTGACCTCGATGTCGTGGTGCATCTGGCGGCCCATGCCAAGGTATATGAGTTGGTCGAGCACCCCGAGCGCGCACTGCAGAACATCAGCATGGCGTTCAATGTGCTTGAATTCTGCCGTCACCAGCGCGTGCCCATCATCTTCGGCAGCACCCGGGAGGTATACGGCGACGTACAGCGCTACGTCACCGAGGAGAGCCAGGCCGACTTCATGGTCGCGGAGAGCCCTTATGCGGCGAGCAAGATTGCCGGCGAGGCTCTGGTACATTCCTACGCGCGCTGCTATGAGCTGCCATTCCTGGTCTTCCGGTTCAGCAACGTCTACGGGCGCTACGACAACGACATCGAACGCATGGAGCGGGTTACGCCGCTCTTCATCCACCGGATCAGACACGGCGAGCCCGTTACGATCTACGGAGCCGAGAAGGAACTCGACTTTACGTACGTCGACGATTGCATCGAGGGAATTGCCGCGGGCATTGACCTCCTGGTGCGCGGCGCCGAACGGGATCACACGGTCAATCTGGCCTATGGCCAGGGAAACAGCCTGGTCACGCTGGCCACCTATATCGGCCAGGCTTTGTGGAAAGAGCCGCGCATCGAGTTCGCACCGGCCAGAGCAGGTGAGGTCACCCGATATGTGGCCAACATCGGCAAAGCACGCGCCCTGTTGAACTACAATCCGCGGGTGCCGCTGGAAGAGGGCATCAAGCGGTGCGTGGCCTGGTCTGTGGACTGGTGGGAAAGAAAGGGATAACGCGTGCGACCGCATCGCTCGCCACGTGTCATACTTGAAGCAAGAGACGGAGGTACCGGGAACACACGAAGTGGAGACGGCGATGACGGAGGATGAGTTTACGGGCCGCGTGGCCGATGGCCTGATTCGCGATGAAGTGGCGCTGTATCGGGCAGCGGAGGAGATCGAGCCGCCTGTCCAGGACATCTGGCCCGATCCCGGTTGGAACAGGGAGCGCGGGACGCGGGCCTTTGACGTGATCCTGGCGGGCGGGACCGTCTTGCATCTATGCAGCAGCCGGGGCCGCGCCTTTGCGCTGCTCACCGATGAGGAATTGAGCGACGAGTTCGGAGGTGATTGATCCATGGCAGAGACATCCACGACCCAGACATCCGCGCCGGCCACATCCATCCCGGCCGGCGCCCGCATCGGCCACGTCCACCTCAAGGTCGCGGACATCGACCGCGCCGTCTGGTTCTATCACGACGTCCTGGGCTTCGACCTGCTCTTCAAGATGGGCAGCGCGGCCTTCCTCTCCGCCGGCGGCTACCACCACCACATCGGCCTGAATACCTGGGAGAGCAAGGGCGGCCAGCCGCCCGCCCAGGGCACGACGGGACTGTATCACTTCGCCATCAACTACCCGGAGCGCCGCGACCTGGCCGTCGCCCTCAAGCGCCTGCTCGACCACGGCTGGTCCATCGATGGGGCGTCCGACCACGGGACGCACGAGGCGATCTATCTGCACGACCCCGATTTCAACGGCATCGAGCTGGCCTGTGACCGCGACCCGAGTTACTGGACTGTGATGCGGGGGGCCACGCTGGAGACCATGGGCTCCATGCGCAAGCCGCTCGACTTCGACGGCCTGTGGGCCGAGCTGGGGGAGCCGGACCAGAACGGGTACCTGCCGGTGCTGCGGACCTTCAAATAGGGAGAGCGTGTTGGGACGGGAGGCCGCGCGGAGACGAGGGTGCACGGCAGGACCTGGCCACGGCATGCCGGATGCTCTATCCCCCACTTGAGGAGGAAGGAGGAACATGCAGCACGATCCCACGGCTCCACGCAGCGGCGACGTGGTGGGGCACCGACCCCACCTGCACGCCTTGCCGTCCTATCAGGTGCCGGACAATGCGCTGGAGATGGGCGCCAGCCTGGGCAATCGCTCCCTGTGGGTCAACACCAAGGGGACCGGTGCCGTGGAGCGGGTCTTCAGCGTCGAGATCGGACAAACCCTCCTCGGCGCGATGGCCATCTGCTATGCTAGCGCCGGACATCACCCATTTGAGCGCACGGATCGCGACAGTAAGGTCCGTATCTCGCCCGATGTCGGCCTGCGCCCGGCGCTACCCGGGACCTTCGAGATCCACCCGGCCTATCAGCGCCACCGCTTCACCATCGCCGGCTTTGTCCAGGTCACGGAGACGGTCTTTCTCCCTCTCACCGGCGAGGACGATCCGCCGGTCGTCTATCAGACCGTGGAGCTACGCAACGCCGGGACTTTCGCCCAGGATCTGCGCGCCTTCGGCTTCGCACGGTTGCGGGGCGGTACGGCCGGCGACGTGCGGGCGCGCTATGACGCCGACCTGCGCGCCCTGGTGGCCCACAATGCGAGCCAGCCGCGGGCGGTGCGGGTCTATGGCCTGACGGAGGCGCCGAGCGGCTACGCCACCAGCTTCGACTTCGGCCGGGTCTATGACCTCTTACACCTCGGTCCTCTGGACAACGACACCTCCGCCGCCGGTGACATCCTGGGCTGCCTGCAATACGACGTGCACCTCGAAGCGGGCGACACCTGTTCCTTCGCCTTCGTTACCGCCGTCTCCGGCAGAGGGGAGGAGGCTGCCGTCGATGCCTATAGCGCTGCAGTAAACGATGCGGAGGCTCTCGCGCGCACGCTCGACTTTCTGGCCGGCGTACTGGAGCACGGCCGCGTGCTCACGCCCGACCGCGTCATTAACGACGGTGCGCTGTGGAGCAAGGTCAACATGCTCCGCGTCATGGCGCGCTATCCACAGGGACCCGCTTTCACCAACGAGCCGGGCGTCTCCTCGAACGTGGTCGGGCGCGACGCGGCCTGGTTCGTCTACGGCAACGACCACTTCCTCCCCGACTTCTCGCGCTCCCTGCTCGATGCCTTCGCCGCCAGGCAGTACGAGAACGGGAAGATCCCCGAATATTACAGCGCCCTGGATGGCCACGCGGAAGACTACGGGCTCAACATCAACGACGATACCCCCCTCTTCATCCTGGCCGTCAACCACCACTACCGCTCGACGGGCGACCTGGACTGGCTGCGGGGCATCTATCCGGCCGTGAGCAAAGCGGCCCGCTACATCGTGGCACAAGAGGATGAGCGCGGATTGGTCTTCTGTTCGGCCAGGGACCCGCGGGGGAACGTCTGGGCCATCGCCGGCTGGCGCAACGTGATCCCCAATTACAGCCTCAACGGCGCCGTCACCGAGATCAATGCCGAGTGCGCCGCGGCCCTGCGCTCCGCCGGCCACCTGGCCGAGAACCTGGGACGGCCGGAGGCCGAAGCGCAGGAGTTCTTTGGTGCCGCGGCGGCGCTGCGTCAGGCGATGGACAGATACCTGCTCAACCCGCAAAACGGGATCTACTACCTGAATATCGACGCCGACGGGAATATCCACACGGACGTGACCGGCGATGAGATCTTCCCTGTCATGTTCCGCGTCTGCGACGAGGAGGTCGGGTTCCGCGTTATCAGCCGCCTCAACTCGCCCGATTTCTGGACCGACGCCGGCCTGCGCACGGCCTCACAGCATGATCCGCTCTACGACCCCTTCGCCTGCGTCGGGTTGATCGGTGGCGTGTGGCCGGGGCTGACCTGGTGGTACGCCTTCGCCGCGGCCCGCTACCACCCCGACTTCATGGTCAGGGCGCTGCGCTCCTCGTTCGAGCACTATGCCGCCAACCCCAAGACGAACAACACCGTGCCCGGACAGTTCAGCGAGTGGTTCGACGGCGAGAGCCTGGTGAACCGCGGCATGCGCCTCTCGCCCTGGGAGCCGCCGCGCTTCCTGTGGGCCGCGGTGGAAGGGGTCTGCGGGCTGATGCTCACGCCGGGGCTGCCGAGGATCAATCCGCTCATCCCGCACCGCTGGAAGTGGGTAGCCCTGCGCCAGCTCCCCTACCATGGCCGCCTGGTGAGCTACGTCGTGGCCCGGCACGGCGAGCACTTCCATGTCTACGCCGATTGCGACGTGCAGACACCCCATCGCAAGGAGGTCTACGACGAGGACATCTCGGCGCGCGTGCGGGCCTCGGCCACCATGGCCGAGGTCGTGGCACTGCGACGCGCAGGTGAGGTCCTGGTGTTCATCGGCAATAGCGCCGCGCAGACCATCGTGGTGCCGATCGACCTCGTGGATATCCTCGATGGCCAGGCGCGCTACGACCTGCGCATCTACAACAGCGAGCGCGACGCATGGGAAGCGGCCCGCAATGAGCCGGGCCAGGTCCTGGCCTCGCTCGCCGTCCCCATCGAGGAGAACGGCTTTCGGGCCATCGAACTCAAGGAAACGACAAGCGCCCACCGCAAACTCAAGCCTGCCAACAGTGGTTCATCGCCAGCCTATGCTCCGGATGGTGTACGTAAGCAGTACAGAGCATAGCGGACAGCGGAACTATCCCGGGTTTAAACCCTGTCCGTTAACACGCTCGGGCGCTCCGCCGACCTGCTGCCGGTTGGCCAGGAGCATAGCGGCGATGCCGATGGCGGTCAGGCCAGCGGCCAGCGGAAAGACGGCGAACAGGCTTATCTGCGTGACAAAGCTGCCAAGCGCCGGGCCGATAGCCTGGCCGGACACCACCGGCAGGTAGGAGAAGATCATCACCCGGCCCCGCGCTTCAGGGGTGGTGGAGTCGGCCAGCACGTTGAACGAGAGGGTGAAGGTGCCGGCAACAGTCCCGTTTACGAGGGCCCAGGCGATGCCGAAGGATAGGATATCGCCGGTGAGTGCGGGAAGCGGCCAGAGCAGGACGCTGAGGCACGCGCTCGCCAGCAGCACGCGCCAGTGGCCCCGGCGATCGGCAAGCGTACCGAACAGGGGACCGCATAGTGCGGTGGCCAGGCCACCACCGGCGATGACCAGGCCGGTGGTAGTGCCGACGTCCGCACCATTGTATAGCCGTATGACAACCAGCGGCACGTACGTGTTGGCGAGCATCCAGCCGGCGAAGAGCAGGAACAGCGCGGGGAAGAGCACGCGCAGTCGTCGCGAAGCCCAGATGAGCCCCACCGAGCCCAGGGCCATGCGCACCAGCGATCCCTGCCCGGTTCCCTTGAAGTCATCATGATAGCCGAAGGTCAGGGCGAGAACGACGCCCAACATCAGGGCGGAGTCGATGGCGAGGAGAGTGCGGAAGCCCCAAAGATCGACCACGCGGCCGCCGAGCACCAGCCCCAGGAACTCGCCCACCGGCGTTGCGCTGTTCAGAATGGCGAAGGCCAAGCCGGTCCGGCTGGGTGGGACGCGCTCCGACAGCGTGGTGAGCATCAGGCCGGTGATGCCCATCGAGAGACTCATGACGGCGCGCGCCAGCAGGAAGAGCCAGATATTGGCGGCCAGCAGAGCGATGATACCGGCGAGCAGGTGCATCACAAACGCGCGCACGAGCACCGGCTGGCGGGCGTAGCGGTCGGCCAGCGCGCCCCAGAAGGGCAGGAAGGGCAGCCCGACAAGGCCGGAGATCGAGACGATCGCGCCGGTCCAGCCGGCCACGTCCTGCGGTGCTATGCCGAGCCGGGGCAAATAGAGCGGGGTGAACGCCCCCATCTGGCCCAAGAACATGGCCTCGATCAGGCAGGCGACCGTGTAGAGCGTCAGCAGGTAACGCCAGGAAGAGCCGGCCCGCAACCAGGCCGCACGTCCGCTCACATCGCCGGCGCCACGGCCACGCGGTCCCGGCCGCCGTGTTTAGCCCCATCAAGGGCGCTGTCGGCGGCATGCAGCAGCGACTGCGCTGACGAACCGTGCTGCGGGAAGCCGGCGACGCCCGGCGACAGGGTTATCTGACCGAGGACGCGGCTTTCATACCGCACCTGTAGCTGCTTGACCTCGCGGCGCAGTTGCTCGGCGCGCACGCGGGTGCTTTCGAGCGTCGCCTCCGGCATGAGCAGGGTGAACTCCTCCCCGCCATAGCGTGAGGCAATACCGGCGGCGCGAGTCCGGGCGCAGCAGCTTCGCCATACTGTTGAGCATCGTGTCGCCGGCGCCGTGCCGAAAGTGTCGTTGAGGCGCTTGAAGTTGTCCACGTCCAGTATTCTAACACCAATCGGCAGGCCGTTCCGCGCCGTCCGGCGCACCTAGCGCTCCAGCGACTCCTCAAGATAGCGTCGATTGAACAAGCCGCTCAGCCTGATATATGCCACGGAGTCGCATGTAGCAGAGCCGTGAGCTCCGTCAATAAGCAGGTCCGTCGAGGCGTCCTCGGATCCCTGGTCAGATCATCAGCCCTGCATCATCTTCCACATAGCACGGGGTTTGAGGGAGAGCCAGCGCCGAGTGATGCTACGACGCGCTACGCAGGCGATCGATGGCCGTGGCCACGCGCGACAGCGTGCGCTCGGGGCCGAGCACGGCCAGGGTTTCGAAGAGCGGCGGCGAGGCCGTACTGCCGGTCACGGCGACGCGTATCGGGGTGAAGAGCTCGGCCACCTTGACGTCGCGCTCCTCGGCCAGCCCGCGCAGGGCCGGCTCAATCTGCCTGGTCTCCCAGAGAGATAGCCCTGCCAGGGTCTCGCCCGCCGCCTCCAGCAGGCCGCGCGTGACCTCGGGCGTCCCCTTCTTGGGCACCAGCAGCGCCGCGTCGTAGGCCAGCTCGCCCTCGGCGAAGAAGAAGGCCGTGTAGGTGGGGAATGAGACGCCGGCCTCGCGCAGCGGCGGACCGGGCGGCCCATCCGGCTGCAGCGGCGGGCCGGGAGCATCGCCCTTGACGCGCTGTATGCGCTCGTGGACCAACGGGATGATGGCTTCGACGTAGCGCGGGTCGGCGCCGGCCGGCGCCAGGGGCAGGAACAGCTCGCGCAACTCGTGCATGGGCAGGCGCTGCAGGTAGTAGGCATTGAGCGCGGTCAGGCGCGTCAGGTCGAAGATGGGGCCGCTGGTGACCACGCGCTCCCAGGAGAAGTAGGCCACCATGTCCGCGAGCGTGAACTGCTCGCGCCCGTCGGGCATAGACCAGCCGTTGGAGGCCAGGAAGTTCAGCAGGGCGACCGGCAGATAGCCGTTGTCGCGATACCATTCCAGCGAGGTGTTGTTCTTGCGCTTGCTGATCTTGCTCTTGTCGGCGTTGCGCAGCAATGGCAGATGGACCCACTGCGTCTGCTCCCAGCCGAACATCTCGTAGAGCAATACGTGCAGGGGCGCGCTGGGCAGCCATTCCTCGCCCCGCACGACCAGCGTGATCTCCATCAGGTGATCGTCCACCACCACCGCCAGGTGGTAGGTGGGGAAGCCGTCCGATTTCAGCAACACGGGGTCGACCGGCAGGTGGGAGTTCTCGAACTCCACCCGCCCGCGTATCTCATCGACGACGACGGTGTTCCCCTCCAGGGGCACGGCCATGCGGATGACGTGGCTCTCGCCCGCCTTGACGCGCCGGCGGGCCTCGTCGGGCGGTATCGTGCGGCAATGGCGGTCGTAGCCCTCGGGCTGGTGCGCCCGGCGCTTGGCCTCGTTGACCGCGGCCAGCCGCTCACGGCTGCAGAAGCACGGGTAGGCGTGGCCGCGCGCCACCAACTCGTCGGCATAGCGCCGGTAGAAGGGGAGCCGCTCCGATTGGCGATAGGGTCCATAGGGGCCGCCGACATCCGGCCCCTCGTCGTGCTCGATGCCGAGCCAGCGCAGCGCCGAGATGATGCGCTCTTCCGCCTGGTGCGAGTAGCGCGTCTGATCGGTGTCCTCGATGCGCAGGATGAAAGTGCCGCCGTTGCGCCGCGCATAGGCGTAGTTGAACATGGCGTTCCACGCCGTGCCGACGTGCGGGTCGCCGGTCGGGCTCGGCGCGGTGCGTACTCGTGGGCGTCGCACTAGAAGAATCCCAGCTCCATCTTGGCGTCTTCGCTCATCATACTGGGGTTCCACGGCGGGCTCCAGACGATGTTGACGCCGATATTCTGGATGCCGGGCACCTGCTCGCGCAGCGCCTCCTCAATCTGGCCGCCGATGTATTGATTCAGCGGGCAGGCGGGCGTGGTCAGGGTCATGGTCACGACCACGTCGTCGTCCTTGATGTCGACCCCATAGATCAGCCCCAGGTCGACCAGCGGCAGCATCAGCTCGGGGTCGTTAACGGTGCCCAGGGCGGCCATCACTTGCTCTTCAGTGACCATGTTTGTTCTCCTGCTATATAGTACCCGCTACTTGTCGACGGCTACGTAGATGTCGTCGCCTTCCACGCGCACCGGGTACGTGGCGATCGGCTCGGTGGCCGGCAGCGACAGCACCTCGCCGGTGCGCACCGAGAATTCGGCGCCGTGCGAAGGACAGGTGACGATATCGTCGTCCAGCCAGCCCTCGGACAGCGAGGCTTCCTCGTGGCTGCAGGTGTCGCAGGTGGCGAAGAACTCGCCGCCGACGTTGTAGAGGGCGATGGGCTCGCCATCGACCTCCACCGCACGCATCTCGCCCGGCGGTATCTCGTCGACGCGCGCCACTTTGCGAAACTCGGGCATGGCTACTCGATATCTCCTTTGAAGCGCGCCTGCCCCATCTTGCGGTCGATGAAGTCGCGCAGGCGTTCCTGGACCGACGCCAGCGGGATGCGGATCATCAGCGGCTCGAAGAAGCCGTCCACGATGATCTTGGTCGCTTCGTTGCGCTGCACGCCGCGGCTCTGCAGGTAGAAGACCTCTTCTTCGTCCAGCGGGGCGACCGTGGCGCCGTGCGAGCAACGCACGTCGTTGGCGCCGATCTCCAGGTTGGGGATGGAGTCCGCGCGCGCCTCGTCGCTCAAGAGCAGGTTGCGGTTGGTCTGATAGGCATCCGTCTTCTGCGCGCCCTCGTGGACGCGGATCATGCCCGAGAAGACGGAGCGGGCGCGATCGGCCACCACGCCCTTGTAGAGCAGGTCGCTGGTGGTGTTGGGCGCGATGTGCTCCTGGCCCGTGTGGTGGTCGACAAACTGATCCTCGTTGACGAAGAAGAGGCCCAGCATCTCGGCGCTGGCGCCGGCTTCCGTCAGGTGCGCCTCCACGTTGTTCTTGGAGAACGTGCTGCCGACGGAGACGACCAGCCAGTTGAGGTTGCTGTCGGCATGGGCGATGGCCCGTTGCGCCCAGAAGGAGGTCGTATCCGGCGCCAGTTCCTGCATGGCCACGTAGCGCACCTGGGCGCCCCGCCCCAGGAACAGCTCGCTCACCCCGGAGCTGAAGCCCGCCCGTCCGGTGGGAGCGGAGGAGTGCTCCTCCACGTAGGTCAGGCGCGCGTTCTCTTCCACCACGATCAAGGTGTGGCCGAAGATGCCCAGGCCCGGCGCATCGGCGTAGAGCACGCCCTGCACCGGCAGCTCAACCTCGACCCCTCTGGGGACGTAGATGAAGACGCCGCCGCTCCAGAACGCGGCGTGCAGGGCGGTGAACTTGTTGTAGGTCGTGGGGATGGCCTCGGTCATGAAGTAGCGCTGCACAAGCTCACCGTGCTCCCGCACCGCGGTATCCAGGTCGGCCACGATCACGCCACGCGCGCGCAAGTCGTCGTGCAGCTCCAGCGCGGCATTGGCCGAGTTGTGCTGCACCAGCAAGCCGCCGCGCGACGCGGCGTCGTCCGAGGGCCGCAGGTCATCTGGCAGGGCATCCACGCCGCGACCGTTGGCCGCGAAGGGCACATAGCCGTCCAGCGACAGCTTGCTCACGTCGGTCCGGCGCCATTCCTCCTCATTGCGCGAGGGCAGGGGCATGCGCTCGTAGACGTCAAAGGCGTCGAGGCGGCGCCGGCGCATCCAGTCGGGTTCGTTCTTCAGCCGCGAGATTTCCTCCACGGCATCGCGCGTAAAGCCGGCGCGCACGGCAGTATCGGTCATTCTTCCTCCGTCAAACGCTATCAGTTGCTCCGGCGACGACCGGGCACAACCGGCACCCTCATGCCGCCGGGCAGGGGGACGGGCACCGTAGGGGTGTATTGCAGACGCCCAACCGTTGTCCGACTTCAGCCGGTTCGTCCCTGCCCGGCGGTTTAAACCGCCGGCTCCCCGACCGGTGTCCCCTTTGGGGAGGCCGTGTCAGGCCCGCCCTGCCCGGCGCGGAACGATGTGATGATCTAGCCGACCGAGCCTTCCATCTCGAGCTGGATCAGGCGGTTGAGCTCCAGGGCATACTCCAGCGGTAGCTCCTTGGCGATCGGCTCGATGAAGCCGCGCACGATCATCGAGGTGGCCTCCACCTCGTCCAGGCCGCGGCTCCTCAGGTAGAAGAGCTGGTCCTCGCCCACCTTGCT
>Ga0070738_10007695_pt1 | contig 10651 bp, 8 predicted proteins | sample Coa_R2_2_FD_66446 | JGI IMG/M metagenome (GOLD analysis project Ga0070738, IMG submission 66446) | Surface soil microbial communities from Centralia Pennsylvania, which are recovering from an underground coalmine fire - Coalmine... | ecosystem: Environmental > Terrestrial > Soil > Unclassified ... | reverse complement strand
CTCGGCGAGGCGGCGGTAACAGACGGCGTTCGTGAGCCCGTAGACCTCGGAGAGGGCGGTCGCCGCGACGGCGTGCGCCTTCATGTTGGGCGAGAATCGGGTCCGGATCATCCCCTCGGCGTTCTGGCGCCCGATGAGCCAGGCGATGCCCCGTCTCACGACCTCGCCGTAATGGACCGTCTTCCTCGAGTGGGGATCGAGGAACGTCTGGCGGTTCTGGGGCGTGTAGCCCGCCCCGAGGAACCCGAGGAGGCAGAGTCCCGTGAGCTCCTCATCATCATCGTCGAGCGAAGCGCCGGAGCACGCCTTGCCCTGGCACTCCTCCATGAAGTGCGAGCCGCTCCAGCGCCCGTCGGGCGCCTGGTGCCGCGCGAGCCAGACGAGGTTCGCGGGGGCGACCGACTCCTCGGGGATCGCCTCCACGAGTCCCGACTCGGCCGCCGCCGGCTGCCTGGCGTGCCGGAACGCGATCACGCCGATCACGATCCAGAGGACGACGAAGACTCCGAGGAGGCTCCTCACGCCTGAGCTTATACACGGTGCGAGCCCCGGGAGTTCCTGGTAGTATTCCCTCGCGCGCAACTCCCGGAGGCACCGCTTGATCGAGCGCTCGTTCCTCGTCCTCCTCGCGATCACCGCCTGTGGCTGCGACAGCGTCGCGCGCAACAAGGACAAGATCTACGTCCGGCGCGTCCCTCCCGTCGAGGAGGAGGTCGCGGCGCGGCCGCCCACGCCCTACGAGGTCCGGATCCAGCGCGAGATGGACCGCGAGGTCGCGCTCTCGGTCGAGCCGTCCCAGAACCCGCAGTACCCGTCGATCAAGGAAGAGTCGCGCTACTACGAGGAGGGCCGCCGGGCGACGGCGCCCTACCTCAAGGTCCCGCACGACCCCTGGGCCTCCTACGAGGCCGACCGGATCACCGTGATCCAGTCCTACCCCTGGATCGACGTGGGCAAGGCGCCGCCGCCCGAGGTCATCCCGAAGGTCGAGAAGCCGATCGAGAACGACCCCTTCGCCCCGGTCCTGAAGCAGAAGAAGAAGGGCGCCGAGGACGAGGGCGAGAAGTCGGAAGAGGGCGGCGACAAGGGCGAGAAGAAGATGGACGCCCCCAAGAAGGACGACACGAACAAGAACTAGCGCTCCCACTTCGGCGCGAGGAGCCGGCGCTTCCCGTCCTTCGCCATGGGGACGCGCCCTTCGTCGGGCTCGACCTTGCGGTCCCAGAGCTTGCACGTGACCTGCTTGTGCTGCTGGTCGAGGCCCTCGCAGTAGTTCGTGAACTCGCAGCGGCGGACTTCCTCGCCACGCCCGAGTCTCGTCTTCAGGACCCAGTCGGGGTCGGCGAGGGCCTGGCGGGCGGCGGCCACGATGTCGGCCTCGCCCCGCTCGAGGATCCCCTCGGCCTGCTCGAAGGTGCAGATCGCGCCCGAGGTCACGACCGGCGTCGCGAGTCCCGCCTCGTGGACCGCACGCCGAATGGCCGCGGCGAGCGGGACGTTCCGCGAGAAGGGACCGCGCTCGTCGATCCGCACCGTCGGCATGCACTCGTGGCCCGACGGCCCCGTGTAGGGGTAGGCGGCCCAGCCGACCTTGGGCTGCTTCGCGTCGTCGAACTTCCCGCCCTTCGAGATGGAGAGGAAGTCCATGCCCGCCTTCGCGAAGGCGACGCCGAACCAGGCCGCGTCGTCGATCCGGTTGCCGCCCTCTATGACCTCGTCGCCGAGGAAGCGGCAGCCGAGAGCGTAGTCCGGGCCGACCCGGTCGCGGACGGCGCGGTAGACCTCGAGCGGAAGACGGACGCGGTTCTCGCGCGGGCCCCCGTAGCCGTCCTGGCGCGTGTTCGTCGCCGAGAGGAAGGAGGCCATGGTGTAGGCGTGGGCGTAGTGGAGCTCGACTCCGTCGAAGCCGGCGCATCGGGCACGCGCCGCGGCGTCGGCGAAGAGCCTGGGCAGGACGGCCGGCAAGTCGCGGATGTGCGGGAGGTGCGTGTCGGTCACGCGCTCGCGGGCCCCGAAGGCGTAGTCCTCCCACTCGCGGCGGGTCAGGACCTCGCGCAAGGCGTCATCGTCGAGGGCGACGAGACGGGCGCGGGCCTCGGCCTCGGTCGTGACTCCGAGCCTGCTCAGATGCTCGGGCGTCACGGCGAGGAACCGCTCGAAGAACTTCTTCTTCTCCGGGCGGCGGCGGATCGAGAGGAAGTCGATCGTCTGGATGAAGAGGAGAGTCTCGCCCTCGCTCGCTTCCTTGACGCGCCGCACGAGCTTCGAGAGGCCCTCGACGAAGCGGTCGGCGCCGATCCTGAGGAGCGGCCCCGACGGGATGTCGCGGATCCCGGTCGCCTCGACGACGAGGACTCCCGGCTTCCCTTCGGCGAAGCGGCCGTACCAGTCGAGCACGTCCTCGGTCACGAAGCCGTCGTCGGTCGCGCGCCACGGGACCATGGCGGGAACCCACGACCGCGTCCGGGCTTGGAGCCTCCCGATCTGGACGGGCGAGAACCAGCGCGAGCGCTCGGCCTCCTCGCGCGTCGGCCAGCGCGTGGGGGGCAGCGGGTGGGGGCGGACGATCTCCTTCACAACCACAGTCTAGAGGGCCGCTGGCCGATGTGACGAGTCCTAAAGGCTTTGGGAGGAGGACATTCGCAAAGTCTCCCGCGGGCTTCGCAAAGTCCCCTGCGGGCCTCGCAAAGTCCACGTCGGGCTTCGCAAAGTCCACGTCGGGCTACGCAAAGTGTCCGGCGGGCTTCGCAAAGTCCACGTCGGGCTTCGCAAAGTGTTCGGCAGGCTTCGCTAAGTCCCCGGCGGGCTTCGCACACTCCCTTGCGAGCTTCGCAAAGTGCTCTGCGGGCTTCGCAAAGTATCTTGCGAGCTTCGGAAACTGATCTGCGAGCTTCGCAGAGTCCGCTGCGAGCTTCGCAAACTTCCCTGCGAGCTTCGCAAACTGCCCTGCGAGCTTCGCAAACTGCCCTGCGAGCTTCGACAAGTCCCTTGCGAGCCCCGACGAGGACTTCGCGAAGCCCGCGGTCGACTTTGCGAGCCCCGACGGGGACTTCGCGAAGCCCGCGGTCGACTTTGCGAGCCCCGAAGGGGACTTTGCGAAGCCCGCGGTCGACTTTCCGAGCCCCGTCGGGGACTTCACGAAGCCCGCGACCACCGTCGCGAGCGCCGCGGAGGACATCGCGAAGCCCGCGACCCCCTCGGTGAGCGCCGCGGAGGACATCGCGAAGCCCGCGACCCCCTCGGCGAGCCCCGCGGAGAACATCGCGAAGCCCGCGAACCCCTCGGCGAGCGCCGCGGAGGACATCGCGAAGCCCGCGACTACCTTGGCGAGCCCCGCGGAGGACATCGCGAAGCCCGCGACCCCCTTGGCGAGCCACGCCGAGGATCGAGCTGATAGCGGGGGCTCATCATCGATCACATCCTCTCCGACGAGAGGGCGCGATTCGGCGCTGCCGTCGCTCGACGCACAAGCCTGGTAACGAAGACGCAGAGCCGCAGAGATCGCAGAGGAGACGCAGAGGCGCAGGCTTCGCCTCTCTGCGTCTCCTCTGCGATCTCTGCGGCTCTGCGTTGAACGTCGTCCGTGCAACCAGCCCGAATCGTGCCTCTTGGCGGCGTGCTCGGCGGCTTCGCTGGTCGCCTCTCGTCAGTCGCCGAGACCGCGCTCCACGTCCACCGCGAGGTCCTTCGAGATGTTCTTCTCGTGGGCCTCCATGGTGCCGCCGCCGATCTCGATCAGCTTGGCGTCGCGCCAGAGACGCTCGACGACGTACTCGCCGACGTAGCCGTAACCTCCGAGCACCTGCATGGCGTTGTCGGCCACGTCCTTCGCCATCTTGGCGGCGACGAGCTTGACGCCGTCGGAGTCGACGCGGTTCCCGGGCTTCCCGAGGTTCATCTTCCGCGCCACGTCGTAGACGTAGGTGCGGGCGGCCTTCCACTCGGCGTAGCTCCGGGCGATGAAGTGCTGGATCTGGCCGAACTCGCGGATCGGCTTGCCGAAGGCCTTCCGCTCGTTCGCGTAACGGACCATGACGCGCAGGCAGCGGCGGGCCATGCCGAGCGACATGGCGGCGAGACCGACCCGCTCGATCTCGAGGTTGCGCATCATGTGGATCGTCGAGTCGCCCTCCTGCCCGAGGCGGTTCGAGACCGGGACCTCGGCCTCCTCGAAGACGAGCTCGGCGGTGGCCGAGGCGCGCATGCCCGTCTTGTCCTTGATCTTCTGGCCGAGCGAGAAGCCCTTCATGCCCTTCTCGACGATGAAGCTCGAGAGGCGCTCGCCCGTCTTGGCGTAGACCAGGAACACGTCGCCGAGCGTCTTGTCGTCGAGGGCGCCGTTCGTGATCCACATCTTGCGCCCGGTGAGGAGGTAGGTGTCGCCTCGCTTCGTGGCGCGGGTCTTCATGCCGAGGACGTCCGTCCCCACGTCGGGCTCGGACATGCACATGCCGCCCACCCACTCGCCCGAGATCGCCTTCGGGAGGAGCCGCTTCCTCTGCTCGTCGCTCGAGTTCCGGTAGACGTTGTTCACGAACAGGAGCGTGTGGGCGAGGTAGGCGAGGCAGAAGCCGGGGTCGGAGGAGGAGAGCTCCTCGTGGACGAGGACGGCGGCCGTCGCGTCCATGCCCGCCCCGCCGTGGTCGGCGCCGACCGTGATCCCGAGGAGACCCATCTCCCCGAGCTTCCTGAAGAGCGGCACGTTGAAGCGTTCGAGCCGGTCGCTCTCGAGGGCTTGCGGCTCGACCTCGCGCTCGACGAACTCGCGGACGCTCCGGCGGAGCATGGCGTGCTCGTCGGTCGGGTTGAAGAGGTCGAAGTTCGCTCGTTCGGTCACAGTGCCCTGATTATAGGGCAATCTTCGGCCCTCGGCGGCTCAGATCGGCGGCGCGTCCCCGAGATCGATCCGGAAGGTCGGCGTCCGCCCCTCGTGGATCTCCTCGCGGATGACCTTGCGCGCCTCCGGGTCGATCTCGCCCGCCGCCAGGCGCCGCGCGAGCTCCTTCATGCGGGCGATCTCCCGGAAGACGCGCTGGTCTCCGAAGCGGGCGGTCGTGCCGGCGATCCGCTCGAGCGTGTTCTCGAGCCGTTCGCTCCCGACGCTGAACGTCCCCGCGTCCACGTCGTCGAGCGCGCGCTCCTTCGCCGCGGCGGCGTCGAGGAGCGCCATCTGGACGAGGACCTCGCCGTTCAGCTCGGCGTTGCGGGCCGTCTCGTCGTCCGCGTACTTGACCGAGACGTGCTGCGTCTCGTCGCGGTCGGCGCCCTGGTGGTCCTTCCAGCGGACGGTGACCTCGCAGAGGCGCGCCTCGTCCGACTGCGGAGCGACGGGGGCGACGCCGAGGTCGAAGAGCACCCAGCGCGACTCGCCCATCATGAGGTCGGAGAGCTCGAGCTCGAGCGCCGAGCCGAGGCGCTTCATGGGGTAGTTGTTCCGCGAGCCGAGGACGCGGGCGCCGTCCTGGGGCGTCACGGTCACGCTCATCCAGGGGGCGACCAGCGAGCGCATCCTCTCGAGCTCGCGCTCGTAGATCGCCGTGAGCTTCCCCTGCTCGCTCACGTGGTGGAAGCGCCCGGCGCCGGCGCCGGCGATGAGCGAGAGCGTGTCCTCGTCGTACTCGAGCCCGAAGCCGAGGCAGGTCGTCACGATCTCCGAGCGGGCGAGCTGCTCGGCTCTCCGGGCGAGGCCGATCGCGGTGGTGTCGCCCTTCGACGCCTCACCGTCGGTGAGGAGGAGGAGGCGCTTCACGTTCCCGCTCCGGTCCCCCTCGAGGAAGCGGCCCGCGGTCTCGAGGGCGAGCGAGATGTTCGTGCCGCTCCGGCACTCGACCGAATCGATCGCCTCCATGAAGCTCTGCTTCTCGACGACGGGCCCCGCCGCGAGGACCTCGGCGCTCCCGTCGAAGGCGACGAGGACGAGCCGATCGCGCGGCCCGAGGTTCTCGACGAGGAGGCGCGTCGCGGCCTTCATGTCGGCGAGCTTGGTGCCGCCCTTCATGGACGCCGAGCGGTCGAGGGCGGCCGCGATCGAGAGGTCGGGACGCGCCCCGAAGCGGACGGTCCCGTGGGAGCACGAGACTCCGAGGACGACGGTGCCCCCGGCCCGCGGGTGGATCGACTTCTCGAGGGCGCAGTTGATCTGCATGGGCTGGAAGATGGCTCAGCGGCGCGTCTTCAGCCACCCTCGGATGTTCGCCACCACCTTCGGCAGCGTGAGCCCGAACTTCTCGGCGACCTGCTTGTCCGAGCCCGACGCCCCGAAGCCGTGCATGCCGATGAAGAGCCCGTCCTCGCCGATCCAGCGCTCCCAGCCGAACTTGACCATGGCCTCGATCGCGACCCGGTTCTTGATCTTCGGGATCACGGAGAGCCGGTAGCTCTCGTCCTGCTGCTCGAAGAGCTCCCAGCAAGGCATCGAGACGACGCGGACCTTGAGCCCGTCTTCCTTCGCGATCTGGCGACCGGCGTCGAGGGCGAGGGGAGTCTCGCTCCCCGTCCCCATGATGATGACGTCGGGCGTCGCGCCCTTGGCGCTCTCCCAGAGGACGTAGCCGCCGCGCTCCAGGTTCGCGGGGCCGGCGACCGGGTCGGCGCCGCCCCGGTCGAAGACGGGGAGCTTCTGCCGGGTGAGGACGAGCACCGTGGGGCCGTGGGCTCGCTCGACCGCGACCTTCCAGGCCCACACCGTCTCCTGGGGATCCCCCGGCCGGATGACGGCCAGGTTCGGGATCGCGCGGAGCGCGGCCATGTGCTCGACCGGCTGGTGCGTCGGACCGTCCTCGCCGAGGAAGATCGAGTCGTGCGTGAAGACGTAGATCACGCGCAAGTGCGAGAGCGCCGCGAGCCGGATCGAGCCGCGCATGTAGTCGGAGAAGATGAGGAACCCGGCGCCGAACGGGACCGCTCCGCCATGGAGCGACATGCCGTTCAGGATCGCGCCCATGCCGTGCTCGCGAACGCCGAAGTGGAGGTAGCGCCCCTCGTAGCTCGTCTTCGAGAAGTCCTTCGCTTCCTTGATGTGGGTCGAGTTGGACTCCGTCAGGTCGGCGCTGCCGCCGATGAGACCCGGGATCTGGGCGTAGATGGCGTTGAGCGCCTTGCCGCTCGCGGCGCGCGTCGCCATGGCGTCGGCGACGCCGAACTGCGGGAGCTTCTTGTCGAGGTCGCTCGGGATCTCGCCCTTCATCTGGCGCTCCCAGGCGGCGAACTGCTCGGGCTTCTCCTTCGCCCAGCGAGTCTTCTTCTCATCCCAGCGGGCGCGGTTCGCGGCCCACTCGTTCTGTCGCTTCTCCCAGCGGGCGCGGACGACCTCGGGGACGAGGAAGGTCGGCTCGAGGGGCCAACCCATGAGCTCCTTCGTCTTCTTCAGCTCCTCCTTGCCGAGGGGAGAGCCGTGGACCTTCTCGGTCCCCTGCTTCGTCGGGGCGCCGCGCCCGATGATCGTCTTGCAGGCGATGAGCATCGGCTTCTCGTCGGTCGCCGTCGCTTCCTGGAGGGCGGCGCGGACCTGGTTCCGGTCGTGGCCGTCGATCCGCATCGTCCGCCAGCCGTAGGCCTGGAAGCGGGCGAGCACGTCCTCCGTGAAGGAGAGGTTCGTCGAGCCGTCGATCGAGATGTGATTGTCATCCCAGAGATAGACGATCTTCCCGAGCCCGAGGTGTCCGGCGAGGGAGGCGGCCTCGCTCGCGACGCCCTCCATGAGGTCGCCGTCCGAGCAGATCGCGAACGTGCGATGGCCGACGACGGAGGGCTCGTAGCGGGCCGCGAGGTGCCGCTCCATGAGCGCCATGCCGACTCCGTTGCCGAAGCCCTGGCCGAGGGGGCCCGTCGTCGTCTCGACGCCCGGGGTCATGAAGCTCTCGGGGTGGCCCGGGGTCCTCGAGTCGCATTGGCGGAACTTCTTCAGGTCGTCGATCGCGAGGTCGTGGCCCGAGAGGTGGAGGAGCGAGTAGAGGAGCATGGAGCCGTGCCCGGCCGAGAGGACGAAGCGGTCGCGGCCCGGCCAGTGCGGGTCCTTCGGGTCGAGGTTCAGGAACTCGGTCCAGAGGACGTAGGCCACGTCGGCCATGCCCATGGGCATGCCCGGGTGCCCTGAGTTCGCCGCCTCCACGCCGTCCATGGAGAGGGCGCGGATCGTGTCCACGCAGAGCTGTTCGAGCGCCGCTCCCGTCGCGCCCTGGCCGAAGGTCGTCTCGATGGTGGTCGCCGGCACGTTCACGCCCTCCTCGGGGGCCGAAGTCTAACACCCCGGCCGGCCCTCGCGAGGGCTGCCGGTGCGGGCGTTGCATGGGACAAAGGCGAGGAGACCGTGGCTCGCGTCCTCTTTCGCTTCCCGGAGAAGCTCGAGGGTTCGGACGGAGTCGTCTACACCGCCCGCGCCTGCGCCGCTCCCTTCGGGCACATCTGGGAGGGCTGGATCGAGTTCGTCCCCCTCACGCGGGGACGCGTCCTCACCTCGCCCCGCGAGACGACGCAGCCGAACTTCCAGGACGTCCTCTACTGGGCGACCGGCCTCTCGCGTGTCTACCTCGAGGGCGCGCTCGACCGCGCCGAGCATCCGAGGCCCCGGGTCGGGCTGCGCACCTCGAGAGGACGCGCGCGCCGCTCCGCCTGATCAGTAGAGAGGGACGAGCTGCCACGTCCGGGGGCGAGGTTTCGCCGCCTCGCGGGCTTCCTTGCGGAGGTCGTCGTCGAGGGCATCGAGCTCGGCCAGAGCCTTGGCGAGGTGCTCGGAGTGGACGCCCTCGAGCGGGATCTGGACCTGGCGCCAGCGGAGGTTGTGAACGTCCGAGCGCTTCCTGAGGAGGGCGGCGACCTCGAGCGCCTGCTCGAGCATGGGCGTCGGGAGGAGGGCGAGGTCCACGCCCTTCGCGAGCTCCTCGCGCGAGAAGCTCGCGACGCGCTTGCCGTCGATCTTGAGGAGGTAGCGCGGGGCCTCGAGGTTCTTCACGACGAGGCGCTCCCTGTCGAGCGTCGCGACCACGTCCGAGGACTCGAGAGCGAGCGCCACGAGCGGGTCCTTGGCGTCGATCGGGGCCGGGAGGCAGTGGTCGGTCTGGGTCCAGGAGAGCGTGCCCGTCGCGGCGACGGTCGTCCCGTCCGCGACGACGCGGGAGCCATCGATCTCGACCGAGGAGACGAGGCCCGGAGCCTTCCAGGCCTCGAGGAGGGCCGCCGCCATCAAGAGGTGTCCCGCCGGGCCGGGGTGGACGCGGTCGGGGATGAGCTTCTGGGCGCGCGCGGCGTCCTTCTCGTTCGCCTTCTCGAGGGCGCGGACGACCGAGGCGTTGAGGTCGGCCGAGTCCACCTTGTGCTTGGCCGCGAGCTCGCGCACGAAGGCGCCGTACTTGACGAGGACGTCGTTGTAGCCGCCCGCGAAGTTGGGCTTGCGGGTCACGTCGTCGTAGGGGGAGGGCTCGATGAGCGTCATGCGGACGCCCGGCAGCTTCTTCTCGAGCGAGGCGACGAGGTGCTCGTAGCCGTCCGAGTAGTTGCCGAAGACCTTCTCGTCGAAGGCCCGGTAGCTCGCGTCGTTCATGCCGAGCATGACCGTGACGACGGTCGGCTGGTGGGCGAGGACGTCGCGCTCGAGGCGCCGGTCGATCGGGCCTCCGCCGCCGCCCCGGACCGTGTCGCCGCCCCAGCCCGAGTGGACGAAGCGCACGTCGCGCTCGGGGCAGCGGGTCACGACGAAGGCCTCGACGAAGGCCGTGTAGAGCCGCTGGTCCGTGATGCTGTCGCCGTAGAAGACGACCTTGTCCTTGTCCTTCAGGTAGAAGTCGTCGGCTCGTGCCGTGGCGACGAGCAGGAAGAAGAAGACGGCCCAGCGCATGGTCTAGCCCCCCGTGGCGCCCTGGCGCTTCTCCACGTCGTGGAGGAGCGAGCTCACCTGGGCGAAGAGGGTATCGTACGCCGCGTCCGCGTCTTGTGGGCGCTTCTCGAGGAGCCCGCGAGCCTTCTCGAGGAGCGCACGGGCGTCGCGGAGGCCCTGCTTCTCCGGCGCGGTCTTGCCCGCGAAGCTGGTCCGGTAGAGGTCTTCCGCTCTCGCGTAGAGGTCGCGGGCCTCGTCGAGGGCTGGCGAGGAGGCGGGAACGGGAACGGGAACGGGAACGGGAGCAGGAACGGGAACGGGAACGGGAACCGGAACCGGACGCTTGAAGGGGATCGCCGGCACCACGACCGGATTCGGGGCCGGCATCTTCTTGAAGAACCGAAGCCAGACGGCGGTGCCCCCGAGGACGAGGACGAGCGAGCCCGCGACGAGGAAGACTCCCAGCTGGGCGCGGAGCGGCTCCGGCTTCGGGCCTTCGCGGCGCGGGCGCCTCTTCACGAGGGCCTTGAGGTGACCCTTGCTCGTCTCGAGGACCCGGAGGATCACGCTCTTCTTCTTCGCCGCCGGGACGCGCGGCGCCGAGGGAGTCCGCACGGGCACGGCGTTGAAGCAGGGGCCGCAGACCTTGCGGCCGTCGAGGGTGACGCGGACGCGTCCGTCGAGGACGCCGAGCTCGTCGAGGTCCTTGCCGCACTTCTCGCAGCGCGGAGGGAGCGCGGCGAGGTCGGCGGCGCTCTGGTGGACGACGACCTGCTCCGTCACTCCCGAAGGGGCCGCGACCGTGTCCGTGATCGGGCCCTGGTCGGCCTTCGCGATCTG
>Ga0070738_10007694_pt1 | contig 10651 bp, 12 predicted proteins | sample Coa_R2_2_FD_66446 | JGI IMG/M metagenome (GOLD analysis project Ga0070738, IMG submission 66446) | Surface soil microbial communities from Centralia Pennsylvania, which are recovering from an underground coalmine fire - Coalmine... | ecosystem: Environmental > Terrestrial > Soil > Unclassified ... | reverse complement strand
GTCATTCCAATACCCGCGGATGCCTTCAAAGCAACCCGTTCCATAGTTGAATGCGTGGGTCATAATGCTGATGTTCGCTTCCGCCAAGGGGACGAACTGCCCACGAAAATATGCCTGTGGCGTCATGCGGTCTGGCCTCCTGAAGGTGTGGCGGTTGATGGAATTATAGCACCATGAACCTTTAGACGACATACTGCTCGAGAAACCGCTTGCCGATGAGTAAGCCATGCTTGGCGTGCTCCGGATCGTCGAGCCATCCCCAGACGATATCCTCGTGCTCGATGGTTAAGGCGCCGTCAAAACCGATTTCGTGAAGAATCGAGACGTAGGCGGCCCAGTCGACGACGCCGTAGCCGGGCAAGCGATAGCGGAACCAGCCGTTGGTGCCCTTGGGCGCGGGTGAGAGCTGCGGGCCGTAGATGCCGTGTCGGTAGAGGCCCTCCGCTAGCATCTCGGTATCCTTGGCGTGAGCGTGGTAGACCCGGCTGCCAAACTCGCGTAGGGCACGTTGCCAATCGATTCCTTGCCAGATGAGATGGGAAGGATCGAAGCAAAGGCCAAGGGCTGACGATGGCACGGCGGTGAACATTGCTTCCCAGAGCTCAGGCGTCGACGCGAGTCGCTGGCCACGTTCCGGCCAGTTCTCAAAAACGATCTTGACCGACTTCGCCTCGGCGTAGCGGGCGAGCTCGCCGTAGGTCATCTTGAATAGCTCGACGTTCTCGGCAGCAGTTAGCTTCGGATCACGCTTGGTGCCAAGTCCGACGGTCGGAATTCCCTGCGTACTCGCGTGGTCGATTGCTTTGCGTGCTTTCTCCATCTCGCGCGCTCGTGCCGTGTCGTCGGACTGCATTGGCTCCGCGGCGAACCCATAGGTCGAGGCGATCGGCATGTGGTAGCGCTGACAGATTTCTCGGGCGTTGGCCTGATCCGGCTTGACGTCGATTGAGCCGAAGCCCGCCTCGGCTCCCCATCGGACAAACTCTTCGAAGTCCAGCCGGCCCATGACGCCGGTTGCAAAGAAGCCAATCTTCACTATTCCTCCGAATTGTATCCCAGGTGATAATGGTTCTCACCGCTCTGACTGGTATTACCAGCTTCGATCGGATGATTCAGTAAGTGTTTCAGCATCCAAAGTCTACACCACTTCCGCCCGAGTTGCCTTGACCTCATCAGGAAATATGGAAGTGTGGCTGTTTCGGCAGCACTCCCGACACCTTAGTCCTTTGACTTCGTTACTAGACCAATTTGTTATCGGCGGAACGGTCGACCTGTGCTATAATCGCCAGCGTTGACATTCTCCGGAGGGGATAGGGTTGTTCAACCCGATCAGCGCATTCCTGGGGTTGTTTTCTCACGACATTGGAATCGATCTAGGAACTGCGAACACGCTGGTTCTCGTCCGCGGCAAGAGCATCGTCATCAACGAGCCATCAGTTGTCGCGGTTAATAAGAAGTCCAAGCGTGTTCTCGCGATTGGTGCCGAAGCAAAGCGCATGGTCGGTCGAACGCCCGCCAACATTGTTGCCGTTCGACCGTTGAAAGATGGGGTGATCAGCGACTTCGACGTTACCGAGCAGATGTTGAAGTATTTCATCGGCAAGGTGCACCAGCAGCTCGGCTTGATCCCTCGGCCCCGAGTAGTTGTTGGCATCCCGAGCGGGGTGACCGAGGTCGAAAAAATGGCGGTCCACGATGCTGCGCGAAATGCCGGGGCACGGGAAGCGCACCTGATCGAAGAGCCGATGGCGGCAGCGATCGGCGCTGGCCTGCCGGTGACTGACGCGACCGGCAGCATGATCGTCGATATCGGTGGTGGAACGACGGAAGTAGCAGTGATCTCGCTGGGGGGGATCGTCGTTAGCCGTTCCATTCGGGTTGCCGGCGACGAGATGGACCAGGAGATCGTTCTCTACGCCCGCCAGAAGCACAACTTACTGATTGGCGAACGTATGGCCGAGGAGGTCAAGATCGCGGCGGGCTCGGCCTATCCACTCCCCGAAGAAAAGATGGTGACTCTGCGGGGCCGTGATCTGGTGACTGGCTTGCCGAAGTCGATCGAGGTCAGCAGTGTGGAGATTCGCGAGGCGATCTCCGGGTCGGTCGCCCAGATTGTCGAGGCCGTACGTACGACCATCGAAGAGACGCCACCCGAGTTGGTCAGCGATCTCATGGCTCAAGGCATCGCTCTGGCGGGAGGAGGGGCGTTGCTCGCCGGGCTGGACGAGCGACTAAGTCACGAAACAAAAATGCGAGTGTATCGTGCCGATGACCCCTTGACCTGCGTAGTCCGGGGAACTGGCGAAGTGCTGGAAGAGTTAGAGATTCTCTACAAAGTCGAAGTGCCGGTCCAGTACGTGCGCCCGCCAAGGTAGACCACGTCGTGCTGACACGACTTGCCTATCTATTACTTATTCTCGCCGCCGGGGGGCTGATCATCCTTCTGTCGCGGCTGCCGCAGGTTCAGTTCGTCGAGACGGTCGCCTTCGAAGTATTTGGTCCGATCGAAACCGGAGTATCGCTGCCGGTTGTCCGACTTGATCAGATCGGCCAGACGATCGAGGAGATCGGTCAGCTCCGGGCCGAAAATGCTCGCTTGCGTGAAGAGGTCGATCGCTTATCCCAAGAGGCAGTCCAAATCGGCGAGCTTCAGCGCGAGAATGCCGAGCTACGTGCTGAGTTGGGATTCCGCCAGTCAAATCAAGATTTCACCTGGGTCCAGGCCCGGATCATTGGGTTTGATCCGTCGAATCTGGTTCACGCGATTATTATCAATAAGGGCACGCAAGATAATGTGGCGACTGGCATGACTGTCGTCACTCCGAGTGGTCTCGTCGGCCAGGTCGTCGCTGTCACACCGACGACTGCGAAGGTCTTGCTTATTACCGACGTCTCGAGCTCGGTCGACTCGCTGATTCAATCGAATCAGGCGAAGGGCGTCGTCGAGGGGTCGCGCGACGGTCAATTGACAATGACGTACATTCCCCAGGGGGTGAAAGTACAGACCGGCGATCGCGTTGTCACCTCGGGGTTGGGAGGGATTTATCCACCGGGGCTATGGGTCGGTACGATTACCGACGTGCGTCAGAACGACGTCGACCTCTATCAAGATGCCCAACTCGAGCCGGCGGTGGACTTTAGTCGTCTGGAAGTTGTGCTGGTCATTACAAACCATTTGCCAACCAAGCTACGCTGAGGAGGGCTGGGATCGGCGTTGTCGTCGGGGTGGCGGCTCTGGTGGCTGCTGCCGTGTTACAGTCCGTAGCGTTGCCCCACCTGGTGATCTTTGGGGTGAAAGTCGACCTGGTGTTACTTGTCGTCGTGGCATTGAGTATCCGCCATGGTGTTCAGCAGAGCATCGTTTGGGCGCTGGCGGGGGGGGCGATTGTCGACTTACTCTCGGCCGGTCCCTTTGGGACGTCGGTCGTTGCCTTTGGGGTCGCGGCAGTGCTTGCCGGGACGTTTGGACCGTCCCTCCGTCAGGCAAGTGCTCTTTTGCCACTCGCTCTGACCCCTTTGGTGAGTGTCGTGGCTACCTTGACCGCAGCGTTTGTCATGGCGCTGCTCGGTTGGCGAGTGCCATGGCCGTCAACCGTGGCGCTAGTCATCCTTCCCGCCGCCGTGCTCGACAGCGTCGCGATGCTCGTAGTCTATCCAGTGGTCTCGGCTGTCGATCGTGGCTGAAGGGCCGCTCATTGGCATCGACGCGAGTCGCGCAGTGCGTCCGCACCGGACGGGCACCGAAGGCTACTCTTTCCACTTGATCTCGGCGCTGCTTGGTCAAGCTTCTCCACATCGTTACCGGTTGTACGTCGATCGCCCGCTGCCGCCTGGTTTCTTTTCTGATTTCAAGATGAATTCCCGCGCGGAGCCCCGGATCATTCGGCTGCCGCGACTCTGGACCCATCTGGGCTTGGGGAGAGAACTGCGCCGCTTCCCGCCGGATCTGCTTTACGTGCCCGCTCACGTGATCCCGGTCGCTTGCCCGGTGCCCGCGGTGGTCACAATTCACGATCTGGGCTATCTGTGGCACCGCACGGCGTATACGCCGCTTGCCTGGCTTCTCTTGCATCTGGGTACCCTGCACAACGTGCGAACGGCCCGCCTGATCGTCGCCGACTCGCAGGCAACGGCGACTGATCTAACGACTCATCTGGGGGTTGCCGCTGACCGGATTCGGGTTGCTTACCTCGGGGCGCCACCGAGTCGGGGGGTATCGCCATCCCCCGAGCTGACCACGCGCTATGGCCTTCCCAGGCGCTATTTTCTCTTCGTCGGGACGCTTCAGCCGCGGAAAAACCTGCCCCGTCTGATCGCGGCGTTTGGCCAACTGGCTCGCAAGCAGGCGGACGTGGCCATGGTGCTCGTGGGCGCGGCTGGTCTGGGCGCGCCCGCACTCCATCGGCAGGCGGAAAAGCTTGGCATTGCCGACCGGATTCACTGGCTTGGTTACGTGCCGGACCAGGACCTGCCGGCCCTTTTCGCCGGAGCGGTCGCTTTTGTGTTTCCCTCACTCTACGAGGGTTTTGGCATGCCGGTGCTCGAAGCGATGGCCCGGGGAACGCCGGTCATCACTTCGAATAGCAGCTCGCTCCCCGAGGTCGTCGGCGACGCTGGCTTGCTGGTCAGTCCCTATGACGTCACGGCGCTCGCTACGGCGATGATCCGTCTACTGGATGATCAATCTTTGCGTGCCGACTTGATTGAGCGCGGTCGACACCGGGTAGCCCAGTTTAGCTGGGGGCATTGCGCCGACGTGGTCAGACGGGTTTTCGACGAAGCGCTCGAATCAACTGCTGGATGGCACTAATGTTGCGCCGGGTTGGAGTCAGTGAACTTCCCGGATTGGATATTTCTGCCATGTGCGACAGGAGGCGGTATGGTTCAAGAAGCGGTGCGTGTGGTCAACGTCACCTTGACCGATAACGCGATCGAACCTCGGGAGATTCTCGTTCCGGCCGACTATCCGATCAAATTTGTCGTCCGTAACCTGGGCGCTTGCCGGCACCAGCTAACCGCCGAGGGCATTCCGGATTTCAGCATCGACGTTCTCCCTGGCCAAACTCGGATGGAGACCTTCACCTTCACGAACGTCGGCCGATTCCTGCTCGAGAGTAAAACTGACAGTGATGCCCAACACGGCCTTCGTGGCGAGCTGATCATTCAAACGTTTATCTAATCCGTATCTATATCTATGCGCCTGACCTGCGATTGGCCATCGATCAGCCTTTTCACTGGGGATTGGCAGAAGGGATCGGTAGCGTGGGGCCTTGTCCCCCATTGGGAGAGGCTTGGTGAGGCAACAAGCTCCCGCGCTTACAGGAGCGCGATGCGAAAAGGTCTCGCGAACAATTCGGGCTAGGCGACCGGGAGAGGCTATGGTACAATACAGCGGCTGCTTCCCGGCAGCCTGGCGCTGGCAAATTGAGGGCCCTCTAACCACCAACGTGGAAACAAGCCAGGAGTTTCCCAGCAATTCAGCACGGCGGATTTTTTGCCTTGGGGTTGATTGGTGCGTAAGATTGTCATTCTCAGCGTGGCGGCTTTTCTCGCCGGCATGATTCTCGCGTTTGTAACCGTTTTTCACTCGCGCCCGGTGGGCTCAAATGCCCTGGCCTCTTCAGGTTCTGAATCAGAGCTGGCGAGCGTATTCGTCGCCCCATCCTCAACGCCTAGTCCGACGCCGAGTCCAACGGTGGTTCCTACCGATACACCGATTCCGCCGACCGCGACGCCGGTACCGCCGACGCCGACGATAGCTCCGCCGGTCAAGACCGGTCCAGCCCCTGCTCCGAATGTGAATGCGTGGTCGATTGCTGTCATCGACGGTAGCTCCGGCGCGTTGCTCTATGGCAAAGATCCGCATCGGCAATTGCCGCCGGCCAGCCTGACCAAGATTTTCACCGCGTTGGTCGCTTTGAAGAACGGCGATCTGAATCAAGAAGTGACGGTTCAATTTGACCAATCGCAACTTTATGACAGTACTTTGATGGGGATCCGTCCCGGCGAAACCTACACTCTCAAGGATCTCCTTTTTGGACTCATGCTCCCCTCTGGCAACGACGCTGCCCTGGCAATTGCCAACGACATCGGCGGCTCAGAGGACAAGTTCGTGGCAATGATGAACGCCGAGGCGGCGAGTCTCGGCTTGAAAGATAGCCATTTCGTCAATCCACATGGTCTAGACGCACCCGGGCACTATTCCAGCGCGTACGATCTGGCCATGGCTGCGCGCTATGGGATGGCGACCTACCCGGAGTTCCGGGTTCTCGCCTCGACTAATGCCTACGATGTGAAGGGGACACGCACCTGGGAGATTTACAACTTGAACCGGTTCCTCCGGGACTATCCGGGAGCCGATGGGGTCAAAATCGGGTACACTGATAATGCCGGGCGTGGCATCGTCGCATCGGCAACGCGCAATGGCCATCAAGTCTTCGTGGCATTAATGCACTGTGGCGACATTGTGAATGATTCAGTGCCACTGTTTGACTGGGTGTTCAAGAATTACACCTGGCCAGCGAATGCCCCGTCCGTGAATCCAACGGCAACGTCAGGACCAGCGTGAGCAAAGGACACATACGACGGAGTGAAACGGTTGCCGCTACCGCGGCAACCGTCTTCCGTTTTTTAACCAATCTCGAACGGATTCCCGAGTGGGATCCGGGCGTGAGCAGAGTTTGCTCGATGACCCACGGGCCGTTACGGCGTGGCTCGGTGATCCGTCACGTGATTGAACGTGACGGTGAATCTATCCACATGGACGACGAGATCATCGACTACGATCCCCCCTGGCGCTTAGCGCTGCGTTCGGTTCATGGGACGCTGAACACGATGACCTATACGCTGAGCGCAGAAGGTGAGCGTCTGACTCGACTTGACGTCGTGCTTGGTTACGAACTGCCGGATGCGCCACCGGAGGCACCGGTCAGCGATGACTTAATCCGCCAGGGTATGCAGGACGCGTTAGGGCACGCGCTCCGCCGTCTGAAGGAGGCGATCGAGCGTGAAGTGCCGGCTTGAGTCCGGAGGACAGCTCGGGTATACTTAATATGCTCGGAGGGGTGCAAGAGTGGTTGATTTGGCACGCCTGGAGAGCGTGTAGGTCGCAAGGCCTCGTGGGTTCGAATCCCACCTCCTCCGCCCAATTTCTGATGAAGAGTTCCCTTGCACAAAATTGGTAAGATGGCACTGGGCCCAGTGCGCTCGCCAGTTTCACTCCCATGCCGCCCGGGAGAGCAAGCCTCGGGACGCCTCGGTGGCATGAAGGATCGGAGTCTGCCGAGCCAGAGTGGCCGTTCATGGGGCGGTTCCGTCCCGCGCGTGAACGTGATACACTGACGCTGGTCAAGACCAATCGCTCCCCTAGACATCTCTCAAAAAATCTCTCAGAGGTGGCGCATGGCACGAGTCAATCGGGCGATCGAGCTTCTCGCCCAGGGGCAGCCAATCTACTACACTGGAACCGAAGACCGAGGCTACGAAGGCGGGGTCAAGGCGGCGCAGACCTGGGCCGACTATATCAACTACGAGATGGAGCACGCTCCCTTCGACGTCAGCAAGCTGGCCGATTTCATGCGCGGACTCGTGGCTGGTGGGCCGACCCGCAGTGGTCATCGCACCCCAGCGGTGATCGTGACGATGCCGATCAATGGCTCGGACGCCCAATCGGTTAACGCGAATGGTTGGGTGATCAAGCAGCTTCTCGCGACTGGTGTGCATGGCCTCCTGCTCTGCCATGCTGAGAACGCCGACGCGGTGCGTGCTTTCGTTCAACACTGTCGCTATCCTTTCAATCGGGCGGCAGTTGGTGAAGGATTAGAGGAAGGGCGGCGTGGGGGCGGTGGCCAAGCATCCGCGGCGGCAATCTGGGGAGTAAGCGCCCGTGAATACCTCGATCTCGCCGACCCGTGGCCCTTGAATCCGCGGGGCGAGCTCTTGCTTGGGCTCAAGATCGAAAACAAGCGAGCACTGGCCAACGTCGAGGAAAGCCTGAAAGTGCCGGGCATTGCTTTCGCCGAATGGGGTCCCGGAGACATGGGCATGTCGCTCGGTTTTCCGGATAACCATGACGAGCCCTATCCGCCGGAGATGCTTGCCGCGCGCTCGCGCGTGCTAGCGGCCTGCAAGCTGAATAACATCGCGTTCTTGAATAGTGTGCGAGCCGACAATGTGACCCGGATGATCGACGAAGGAGTGCGCGTTGGCGCATGCGGACGCGGTGGCCAAGAGACGGCCGAGATCGGACGCAAATACACCAAGCGCACGATGCCCTGGTAGACATGTTCACGCGCAGGCGGCGGAGTTCTTTGGAACTTCTCGCTTCTCCACGCCTGCGCCTCTCCGCGTGAGAAACACTGCTCATTACTCGTCACTTGTCTCGCATCAGCCGATTCAGTTCTTGCTCGAGCTCGTCAAGTTGGCGCTGCAATGGGCGAACCAGATCGGCTTTGGGAGTTGGCTGACCTGGCTTGCCCGGAGCGGCCTGCTCGCAGATCGTGCAGGATGGCGCGGCCGACTGGTGCGAAAGCAGTGAGTAGAGGTCGCCATTTTCGATCGCGAGAATCTCTCGCTGCAATGCCGCGATCTTCCGGCGAAGCTGCTCGCGGCGGGTCCGGGTATTCAGATTGGTAACTGGCCGGTGACAGGTTGGACAGATCTCGGGCATGGATATGCCTCAGGGCGAGCCAGTCGATCTTCCTGACTGAACTGGAAAGATCGCCTTTACCGCAGAGGTCGTGCCAGCCGGATTCATTTGACGGTCGGTCAGCCTCGTGGTAGGATCAAAGCAATTGAGAACGAATTAGCGACGAGCCGTCCGCGGTTGGCGAACGGTCAAACGGAGTAGTTCTTGCGCCCGTTTCGAAAGGTCGGGTGAGGATTGAAAAGGAGCACCTGAATGATTACTCTGACTGAACCTGCCATCCAGCAGTTGAAGCAACTCATCGAGAAGCAAAACGATGCGAATACCGCGTTGCGGGTCTTCGTTTCGCCGGGAGGGTGCTCGGGCTTCCAATATGGGATGGCTCTGGACACGACCTTGCAGGAAGGCGACGAGGTCTTCGAGCGGGACGGCATCAAAGTCGTCGTCGACGAATATAGCATTAACTATCTGGAAGGGGCAGAGATCGATTACGTCGACGGCTTGATGGGTGCTGGCTTCACTGTCTACAATCCGAACGCAGTTTCGACCTGTGGCTGCGGTCACTCCTTCCAAACGGCTGACCACGCCGGTCAAGCCCAGAAGTGCCATTAAGACTTTCTCGCGGGCGCGCTGAATCACCGCGCTTGCTAGTTCAGATAGTAAGGAAGGTTAGAGGGAAGCTACCTCTAACTTTCCTAGAATGATCTCGCTACGGCTTCGTAGATCCGGGCCGCGGTCGCGACTTGATCGATCGCGATGAATTCATCGGCGGTGTGGGCCTGGCGGACGTCGCCTGGACCGAAAACCACGCAGTCAATCCCCGCTTCGACGAACTTGCTCGCGTTCGTGCCGTAAGAAACTCCAACGAGCTTTGCCGTCCCGCGGATCGCCTCGCTCGCGCTGGCGAGTGCGCGGACGATCGCGGCAGTGGCCGGAGTGTCGATCGCCAAGACGTCGCCGAACGGCGCATCGCGTTTGACGACCATGCCCGGGTGACGCTGCTGGATCGCGGCGACGACCGTGTCAAACTCGGCGAGTACGCTTTCACTGGTTTCGCCTGGCAGTAGCCGGCGGTCGATTTCGATGGTGCAGTGTTCCGGAACGATATTCACCGCGGCTCCGCCGGAGATGCGACCGATGCTCCAGGTGGCCGGTCCAACCAGCGGATGGACGTGCTTCGCCAGGAGTGGCTCGTATTCGGCGCGGAGAGCCGTAATCAGATCGGTCATGTGGTAAATCGCGTTGTTGCCAACCTCCGGATTGGAGCTGTGCGCGGCGCGGCCGATCGTATGGGTGCACCAGCGAACAAATCCCTTGTGAGCGACGACGACCTCGAGATTGGTTGGCTCGCCGACGATCGCCCCGTCGACGTGAATTCCGGAGTGAGCGAAGGTCTCTGCCCCCCGCATGAGGTACTCCTCGTCGACCGAGCCAAGCAGGAGAACGTTACAACGCAATCCAGCCGGATCTGCCACGAGCCGTTCCAAGGCGAGAAGCATGGCGGCGAGCGACGCCTTGGTATCGCAGGAGCCTCGACCGGTCAGCACGTCACCACGGACGCTTGGTTGTAGTCCGGCCGGTCCCATCTGGTCCAGGCTTACGGTGTCCAAGTGACTATCCAAGAGCAGCGTGCGCTGGGCACCCGGCACTTTGAGCTCGGCGAGGACATTTGCGCGACCAGGCAGAACCGGCTGGCGGCGTACCTCGAGGCCGAGACGCGCGCAGCGGTCGGCCAGGTAGTTACCCATGGCAACTTCGCCCCGCTCTCCGCCCGGAAAGTGCGGATTGACGCTTTCGATGGCAACTAGTTCGGAAAGCAGGCAAACGACCTCGTCGCGTGAGGACGCTGGAATCTCGATCATCGGAGTTCTCCAGTGAAATCCTCTCTCCCTCTGGGAGAGGCTTAGAGCTTGCCCTGAGCCCTACGAAGGGGTAAGGGCTGCCTGGCAATATCATCAATGCGGGCGCGTTCGAATCGGCTGCCCCGTGAGACGTGCCACCCGCTCG
>Ga0070738_10007692_pt1 | contig 10652 bp, 7 predicted proteins | sample Coa_R2_2_FD_66446 | JGI IMG/M metagenome (GOLD analysis project Ga0070738, IMG submission 66446) | Surface soil microbial communities from Centralia Pennsylvania, which are recovering from an underground coalmine fire - Coalmine... | ecosystem: Environmental > Terrestrial > Soil > Unclassified ... | reverse complement strand
CGCAAACCGGCAGTTCGGCCACGCCCACAACTGCCGGCGCCACTCCCACAGCCGGGAACACAGTCAGCGTGCGTGTGCTGCCTACTTCAACGGCACAACCGGTCAATGCTGCCGCTACCAACGGGTATAGCACGCAGGTAGTGGTCGTCAATGGGGTCGTCTATGTTGGCACAGTCAATAATGCCTTCTATGCCCTGCAAGCCAACAATGGAGCCTTGCTCTGGCGCACAAAAATCGACGGCTCCGTCGATGAGCCACCGGTTGTCGTCGATGGCGTCGTCTACTTCTCCACGTTTGTCGGTCAGGCAGGCCCGGCCAACGTGTACGCATTGCGGGCCAGCGATGGCGCGCAACTCTGGGAATATCATGGGAACTATACCTACGTCTCCACGCCAGTAGTGGCAAACGGCCTGGTCTACCTCAATGCGTCCGATGGCATGGTGGCGCTGCACGCAAACGATGGTACGCAGGCATGGCACTTTGCCGCCGGGGACAACACCTCCATTGCCACCGTCGTCAACGGCATCCTCTACCTGAGTTCGCATCAGGGAGACAGCGGGCCGGGAACAGCCTACGCCCTGCACGCTAACGATGGCAGCCTGCTCTGGCAGTACAAATCGAGCAAGACGCTCGATCCACCGGAGGTGATCAACGGCGTGGCCTACGTGGGGGCATGGGATGGCACGCTCTTCGCGCTGCGCGCCAGCGATGGCAGGCTGCTCTGGCACACCACGCTCTCCGGCGGCTCGCTCTGGATGCAGCAGGTCAATGATGTACTGTATGTTGCCACGCAAAAAGCTATCTACCCGACAGCATCCAGCGCCGTCACGCCCGTGCAGGCCCAGGCAGTCAACTCACTCTTACAGGTAATGGAACCTGCCAGTAGAACAATACCGCACAAGCAAATATTGACCGAACTGTACGCCCTGCGCGCCAGCAATGGCACAACGCTCTGGCATAACGAACTGAACAACGGCACGGATAGCTTCGCAAGCTGGTTCGTCGTCGATAACGGCGTCATCTATGGCACCGAAAACGTCAACACCAACCTCACCAACCACAGCTATGTCTATGCCATGCGCGGCGGTGATAGCAAACCGCTCTGGCAAGATGAGACTGATATCTCCACTGGCAGCGCGCAACTCGCCAACGGCGTCATCTACGTCACCAGCGGTAACAGCCTGCAAGACCAGATGACCCTCTATGCCCTGCGCGAAAGCGATGGCTCCCTGCTCTGGAACTATCCCATCGCCGCTACCAGCACGAATGCTCCCATCCTGGTTGGCAACATCCTCTACATCGGCGCGGAGAATGGCATGATCTACGCGCTTTCCGCCGGGAATGGCAAGCTGCTGTGGCATTATCAGACGGATGTCAATCCTTGATTCTAAGGAATACCCATTCGTCACAGATTGTTTGACATAAAGGGAGAGATATGGTAGGATTATCTTGCTAAAATGTAATAACCGAAGAATACGGCAAAAGGTGTTGATGGAGACGAGTAGGCGGGGAGAGACCGGTGTAGAGAGTGCGGGCAAGGTGAAAGCCGCACCCGGTCTTCCGTCGAATATCACTCTTGAAACTGGAAGCTGAAAAGGCTGGTCTCAACTCAGATGAGAGAGGATAGCGGAGTAAGCGAACCGGGCTTGCCCACCGTTAGCGGGGCAGAGATGTGATGGCATCTCATTGAGCGGTCGCTTTGTGCGGCCTGTCAATGGTTTGTACCGTTGTCGGCTGGCATTGGGCGTCAAACAGGGTGGTACCACGAGCAACTATTTTGCCTCGTCCCTTACGGGATGGGGCTTTTTTTATGGTTTTATGCATTTTTTGAGAAAGTAGGAGAGTTAAGCAGGTGTTTACAAACGTTGACACAAAGCAATCATTTCCCGCGCTTGAGCAGGAGGTTGACGAGTGGTGGCGCGCGCATGGCGTCATTCAAAAGGTGTTAGAGAGCGGCGACACCTCGCGCCCATTTGTCTTTTTTGAGGGGCCGCCAACGGCCAACGGGCGACCGGGCGTGCATCATATCGAGGCCCGCGTGGTGAAGGATATCGTCATTCGCTATCACCGCATGCGCGGCCAGCACGTCATCGGAGCCAGGGGCGGCTGGGATACGCATGGCCTGCCGGTCGAACTGGAAGTTGAGAAGGAACTGGGCTTCAGTGGCAAGCCGGATATCGAGAAATATGGCATCGCCGAGTTCAACCAGGCGTGTAAAGAGAGCGTCTGGCGCTACGTCAAAGAGTTCGAGCGCCTGACCGACCGTATCGCTTTCTGGATCGATCTTGAGCGCCCGTATGTGACCTATCACAATGACTATATCGAGTCGCTGTGGTGGATCCTGCAAAATTTCTGGCAGCGCGGCCTGCTCTTCCGCGACTACAAAGTGACGATGCACTGCCCGCGCTGCGGCACCTCGCTCTCCGATCACGAGGTTTCGCTGGGCTTCGAGGAAAATGTGGATGACCCCTCGGTCTGGGTACGCTTCCGCCACCTGCCGGGCAATCACCCGCTGGACGGCGAACTGCGCGGCGCGGCCTTCCTGGCCTGGACAACCACGCCGTGGACGCTGCCCGCCAACACTGCCCTGGCTGTGAAACCCGACGCGACCTACGTGCTGGTTGAGTACACAGCTGGTAAACAGCCAGAGCGACTCGTGCTGGTGGAACCGCTGGCGCAGCAGGTGCTGGGCGAGGGCAATTTCACCGTGCTGGCGCGCTTCACAGGTGAAGAGCTTCGCGGCCTGCGCTACGAGCCGCTGTTCAACGGCGTGGCCGGGCCAAACGAGGCCGCGGACTGGCGAGAACGCGCCTATCATGTCGTGGCCGATGATTTCGTCTCGCTTGAGGATGGCACCGGCATCGTGCATATCGCCCCGGCCTATGGCGACCTTGAGATCGGGCGCAAATACGGGCTGCCCACCCTCTTCTCGGTCGATCTGGCAGGCAATGTGCTGCCGGATTTCGAGGAATTGGGCTTCGGCGGGCTGTTCTTCAAGGAGGCCGATCCGCTGATCACGCGCAACCTGCAGGAGCGCGGCATCCTCTTCCGGGGCGAGCGCGTCAGGCACAGCTACCCGTTCTGCTGGCGCTGCCACACTCCGCTGCTCTACTATGCCAAGCCGTCCTGGTATATCCGCACGACGGAACTGAAGGACGAACTGCTGGCAAATAACGAGCAGGTTCACTGGGTGCCTGAGCATATCAAGCACGGGCGCTTCGGCAACTGGCTGGCCAACAACATCGACTGGGCGCTGAGCCGCGAACGTTACTGGGGTACGCCGCTGCCGATCTGGGTCTGCGATAGCTGCGGCAAAACCGAGGTTGTTGGCTCGGTGAAAGAGTTGTCAGAGCGGGCCGGGCGCGACCTGAGCGAACTCGACCTGCACCGCCCGTACATCGACGAGGTGACGTGGGCGTGCAGCGAGTGCGGCAAAGGGACGGTCAAGCGCGTGCCGGACGTGGCCGACTGCTGGTTCGACTCCGGCGCTATGCCGGTGGCGCAGTGGCACTACCCGTTCGAGAATCAGCAGATGTACGAGGTGGCGAAACAGGCCGACTACATCTCTGAGGCCATCGACCAGACACGCGGCTGGTTCTACACGCTGCACGCGCTTTCGACGCTGCTCTTTAATCGGCCCGCCTTCAAGAACGTGATCTGCCTGGGCCACATCCTTGACGCGAAGGGCGAGAAGATGTCGAAGTCGAAGGGCAACGTGGCCGACCCCTGGAAGCTGCTGGACCTGTACGGCGCGGACGCCACGCGCTGGTACATGTTCGCCTCGGCCCCGCCCTACAACCCGCGCAACTTCTCGTATGAACACGTGGGCGAGTTGCAGCGCCAGTTCCTGCGCACGCTCTGGAACACCTACGGCTTCTTCGTGACCTACGCCAACGTAGATGGCTGGACACCACCCACGAGCGAGAAGCTCAATGAGGCGCTGGCAAGCGTGGAATTGCAGCCCATCGATCGCTGGGCGCTGGCCCGGCTCAACGCGCTGGTGGCAGACGTGACGGCCATGCTGGAAGACTACGACATTCACGGCCCGGCCAAAGCGATGGAACGCTTCGTCGAGGAACTGTCGAACTGGTACGTGCGCCGCAACCGCCGCCGCTTCTGGAAGGCAGAGAACGACACCGACAAGCAGGGAGCCTACCTCACGCTCTACACCTGCCTGACGACGCTTGCCCGCCTGCTGGCCCCGTTCACTCCCTACGTCAGCGAGGCCCTCTACCAGAATCTGGTGGCTCGCGTCGACGAACACGCGCCGGAGAGCGTTCACCTTGCCGCGTGGCCGCAGGCCAATGAGGGGCTGATCGACCGGCAGTTGCTGGCGGACACCGAACTGCTGCTGGAAGCCGTGAGCCTGGGCCGTTCCGCGCGGCAGGCAGCGAACCTGCGCGTGCGCCAGCCGCTCAGCGAACTGCTGGTGCGCGCCACGCGGGGCAACGAGGGCCTGCGCCGCTTCGAGAACGAACTGCGCGAGGAACTCAATATCAAGCAGGTACGCTTCCTGGGCGTCGAAGATGGGCTGGTGGAATACCACTTCAAGCCCAACCTGCCCGTCCTCGGTAAAAAGTACGGGCGGCTCATCCCGGCCATCAAGCAGGCGCTGGCGGCCCTGCACGGCGCCGAGGCGACGAAGGTCGCGCGCGCCCTGGAAGCAGGCGAGTCTGTTGAACTGGATGCGAACGGTCAGGCCATCACGCTGGGGCCGGGCGAGGTGCTGGTCGAGGCCACCTCACCCGAAGGCTACACGGTGGCCGAGGGCGATGGGCTGTTGATCGCGCTCAACACAACGATCACGCCGGAACTGCAACTGGAAGGCACAGCACGCGACCTCGTGCGCTTCGTGCAGGACGCTCGCAAGCTGGCCGGCTTCGATCTCGTCGATCGCATCAAGATCACGCTCGAACCGCAAAACGGCTTCGACCTGCGCCCCCTGCTCGCCGCCCACGAACGCTACATCCGCAGCGAAACCCTGGCCAACTCGCTCACGGTCGGCTCAACGAACGGCAGTGAGTACACGTCTGAAGTGGAGCTGGATGGCAACGCGGTGAAGGTTGGAGTGAGAAGGTAACGTTTTGTATGTTCAGGAATGCGGGCTGGTGATTGCCAGCCCGTATTCTTTCTAAAAGCTAGAAAGCATTGGCGAACAGGTGGCTTACAGGGCAGGAGAATGCTGGGAACAGAGGAGATTGTAGCGTGTCATCCCTGTACAGCGTTCTGGCAAGCGTGAGTACCCCTTCCTCTCGGCGATAGATTTCGACCCGCTGATCTTGCCAGCTAATGACCCAGTATTCTTGAACGCCACGACGCGAATAAAGTTTGACCTTAATCTCGCGATCGCGATGCTCGTTAGTAGAGCCAGGTGACAGCACTTCGACGGCCAGTTCCGGTGCGGAATGCAATTTGCCATCGGGTTGCAGCGCGGTTGATAAACGCTCGCGGCTAATCCAGATCACATCTGGCGCGACATCATCTTCATCCCCAAAGATCAGGCCCGGTGCGAGGTTTGCCATGCCAGCTTTTGTCTGGCTGCTCCATGCATCAAGGATGGCAAACACCCTGCCACAGACAAACTGGTGTTGCCAGTGTGGTTGTTTCGACACGTACAATTCTCCATCAACAATTTCGTATCGCTTGCCGTCCTCCGGCAAAAATTCAAGGTCGCGTGAGTTCCAGCGCAGTGTTTTCATGTTTTCGCCCTTTGCTTCTGTTGCCAGCCTCTGAGATGATTATAACATGATGGGATAATGAAGAGAAGGCTCACTATTCATCTGGCAATATTTCCACCAATTCAGAGATGTCCACCTTTAAGGCACGCGCTAACTTGACAAGAGTGCTGACAGCAATATCCCGATAAGGGTCACGAAACGCCCGTTTGACCGTCTTGAAGTCCACATTGGCAGCCCGAGAGAGCGATGATTGATTAAAGCCTTTTGCCTCAGCTATTTCCTTGATTTTCAGCCGTACCCGCATTTTGCAATCCTTGAATGTAGTTGGCGAAATTGTATCAAAGTCTCATCATTGACAGTATGGGTATCGTTAGGATATCCTTATAAGGGTATCCTTATGAGGTCAGCACATGACACAATTAAAAAAGAGGGGCAGATATGAATGAGACGATCCTTACGCTGTGGATAATATTCGCTACGAACGGCAAGTATACGGAGATCACGCAGGTGTATGCAAGAGATGAGCAGCATGCGCGAGAACGGGCGCGTCACTGGTTGGAGGCGCATCCTGAGTTGCCGGAATACTATTTCAGAGCGTATCCAGATGGATTTCAGATGGCAAGAACCAGACTGCCAGGTGTCATCAAAATAGATACAGAAGACGAACAGCCATAAAACCAGTTTTTGGCGTTATATTTTCCCCCATATGAGCGACATATTGCCAGCAGGTGTGCGATGAATATGTTAGACTTGTGCAGGAGCATGAATTATGGCTGATTTGATCGATATTACGGACGGGCTGGAGGTCTCGCTGTCGCTGGAACGTTCGCGACTGGTGGGGCTTTGCGCGGCTCTGACGGGCAATGCGGATATGGCCGAAGACCTGGCACAGGAAACATTGCTGGAAGCGTGGCGACATATAGAGGAACTGCGCGACCAGGAGAAGTTTCTCGCATGGCTTTCCGGCATTGCGCGCAACGTGTGCCTGCGCTGGCTGCGCAAGCAGGGACGACAGGCCGCGCACCTGGTTGAGATGTATCCCCATGCCGAAGCGCAGTTCACCGGGATTGAAGACTGGCTGGCCGATGACATTGATCTGGAAGTCGAGCTTGAGCGCAAAGAACTGATCGAACTGCTCGACCGGGCTATGGCCCTGCTGCCGCCGGAGACGCGCACGGTTTTGATTGAGCGGTATGTGCAGGAATCTCCACTGACGGAGGTGGCGGCAAAGCTGGGCATCAATACCAGCGCGGCTGCTATGCGCCTGCAGCGCGGGAAAATCGCCCTGCGCCGCGTACTGAGCAGGGAATTTCGCCAGGAGATGGCGGCATACGGCCCCGATAGCCTGGATAAACTGGATGGACCCGGTGGAATGGAACTGGAAACGAGCGGGCAGTGGGAAGAGACAAGCATCTGGTGCGATATGTGCGGCCAGCGACGGCTCAAGGGATATTATGATCGCGAAGAGGGCGAACTCTGGCTCACCTGCCCGACCTGTTGCCCTGACCCGGAAGACCATATGCTGCACACGCACTCGCTCAAAATTCTGGGCGGCGTTAAGGGCTATAAAACCGCTATGACACGCATCTACAGGTGGGATTACAGCTACTACCAGCCCAGTCTGCTGACACTGGTTGTGCCATGCATGCACTGCGGTCGGCCCTGCCCGCTGCAAAAAGGCCCCTCAGATCATCCCAGCATGACCCCCTGGCATCGCAACCGGCATGGCGTCTTCCACTGCTGCGATCGCTGCACGCCCGACGACTATAGCTGGTCATCGCTCGAATTCATGGTTCTGTCCCTGCCAGAAGCGCAGAACTTCAAACGAGAACACCCGCGCATACGCGCCCTGCCTGCTCAGGAAATAGAGGCCGAGGGACGGCCCGCCATTATCACCTCGTTTGAGAGCGTGACCGGCGCGCAGAAACTGGTAGCGGTCTCGGCGCTCGATACGTATGAAACGCTGCGTATCGAGGTAAACGGGCAATGAAGAACATTCTGGAAAACCAGAACGCAGAGGTCACGCGAACGAGAAACCTGCCATTGTTCGCCTTCTATGGAGCCAATACCATCTCCTACGTCGGCGATATCCTGATGGCGCTGGCTGTCCCCTGGTTTGTGCTGCAAACGACGGGCAGCGTGACAAAGACGGGCATTGCAGCCTTCTTCTCGACGCTGCCAACGATCATTTCAGCCTTTTTCGGTGGCGCGCTGGTGGACCGCCTGGGCTATAAGCGCATGAGCGTGGTGAGCGACATCACCTGTGGCGTGAGCGTGGGGCTGATTCCGCTGCTCTATTACACGACGGGGCTGGCCTTCTGGCAACTGCTGGCGCTGGTCTTTTGCGCCGGACTGCTGCAAGCGCCGGGCATGACCGCGCGCTCATCTATGGTGCCGGAACTGGTGGCGCCGACGACTATTCCGTTGGAACGTGCCAACGCGCTCAGCGATGGCATCCGGCGCGTCTCCGGCTTCATCGGCGCGCCGCTGGCCGGGCTGCTGATCGCTTTTAGCGGCACAGGCACCCTGCTCACGGTCGATGCCGCGTCTTTCTTCATTTCCGCCTTGCTCATCGGGCTGGCGGTGCCGAAAATGGCCGCGCTTGCCAGCAGCGAGGGAGTACGTAAATACATGGCAGACCTGCTGGAAGGATTGCGCTTCATTCGCCACAGCCCGCTCATCCTGACCATCGTGCTGACGGTGATGATTACCAACATGCTCGACGAGGCTCACTTTGCCGTGATCTATCCCGACTATATCAAGCACTTCTTCGGCAGCGCAGTCGTGCTTGGAGTGCTGGTAGCAGCATTTGGCGGCGCGGCCTTCGCGGGAACGCTCATCTTCGGTGCTATCGGCCACCGCCTGCCACGCCGCCTGACCTTCAGCGTCTGCTTCATCCTGATCAGCCTGCGCTTCTGGATTATGGCGCTGGTGCCGCCGCTTGCCATCCTTATCGTCACCAACATCTTCAGCGGTCTCTCCGCCGGGCCGCTGAACCCGATTATGACAACGTTGGAGCAGGAACAGGTGCCGCAAGAGATGCGGGCGCGCGTCTTCGGCACCACAACTGCGGGCGTCTTCCTCGGCATGCCCCTCGGCGTCATTCTTAGCGGCTATCTCGTGCAGGCCATCGGCATCCAGGCCAGCCTGCTCGTCGTCGGCGCGTGCTATCTTGCGACTACAATTAGCCTGCTGGTTAACCCGGCAGTGAGGAGTATGGAAAAGAAGTGATCAGGCCAGCCGCAAGGAGATGGCCTGTGATGGGCGACTGACCTGCGAATGTCCTTCCGTACAGGTTTGTTCCTGCCCTTCAGAACGATGCGAAAAACCTTGTTATGGATTATCCTGAAAAAGGATCGAAAAAAGTCTGCTTTACCCCTTGACAAAGCGGGCTTTGTTCCATATACTTAGGGTATACGAAATAGTTCGTACACAGAAACATATCGAATGATAAATCTTTTCGGATAGACGAAACAATGGAACATATCGAACGAGAGGTGTTGCTATGGCCGTTCAGGATGTAGTGGCAAAACGCGGCAGGGGCTTTACGCCGAGTTTAGAGATTATAGCCAGCCCGGCGCATGAATTCTTGATGACGCTGCACCTGGTAATAGATGACGGGAAAATTAACCCGGAGCAGGCATATGAGGTAGGGGACGAGTGGTTCAAGATGGTGCGCGAGAAGGCGACGCCAGCCTTGCTCAGTGACATCAAGGAGGTCGGGGCCGATTCTTGCGAAAGCTGGGAACACCTGCTCGGGCTGGCCTATGATTGCCCGGACCCGCGCATCGTACCACATTTCCTGTCATATCTGGAGACGGTCGACCCGTTTGAGCTACGCCTGCACATGTTCGGCTACTACCAGCGACGATTTCGGGTACATACGCCGCTGGATATTATCCTGCGAGCGGCGGAGGGCGATGAGGAGGCGCAGCAGTTGTTCCTCAAGACCTCGTTTCCCGAAAATGCTGGCTGGCAGCGCACGTTACAACGCCTCTTTTCGCAAGACCCTGCCCAGACAAAGAATCAAGTGATTGATATTCTGGGGCGCTGGTACGAACAGGTATTCCGCGATCTGGAGCCGGAAATTATCTCGATCATCGAGCGCGACGCTGAGGCAAAACGCGCGCTGAGCCAGTCTGTTTCGTTAGAGCGGCTGGTCGAGGTTGCTACCAACGGCTTTGAACTGGTGCCTGAGCCGGGGCTACGCAAAGTGGTGCTGATCCCAAGCTATGTGAATCGGCCCTGGAACGAGCCTACCGAGTACCAGGACGCCAAAATCTTCATCTACCCGGTGGCCGACGAGAACGTTACCGAGGATATCAACACGCCGCCGCTGCGCCTGGTGCGCCTCATGAAGGCGCTGGCCGATGAGCGAAGGCTACGTATCCTTAAGAAGCTGACGACGGGCAGCTACAACTTGCAGGAAATCGCCGATGACTTTGGCGTGGCGAAGACGACGTTGCACCATCACCTGGCCATCCTGCGCTCCGCCGGTCTGGTACTTGTGCAGTCTGATGAAAGACTGTACAGCCTGCGCCAGAACGGCATGCCCGATGTCAACAAAATGCTCGATAGCTACCTGAAACGATAGCATTCCAGATTTTTCGTATCGGTTTTGATAGAAACACTCTTCAAGACTGCTCACCGCTGCGCGGCCTGAATACGGCTCGGCGCCGTAGAAGAGGATTGTATGGGCGCGCTTCATGACGCCCGCCGGAGTAGGGATAACACGGCCCTACAGAAAGGAATATACAATGCATCAGCTATTCAATGAGGCGATGGCAAGGCAGCACAGAGAGCAACTGGCGCGAGAGGCCCGGGTTGCACAGGCAGCCCGCGAGGCATCCCGGCTGGAGGTGAGAAGCAGGAGGACTGAAGGTCTGGAGGATGCAGGGGTCCAATGGCATTCGCTGGGCCTTCTCCACCTCTACTGGGTTCGTGTTGTCGGTTTGTTCGGTCGAACGCTCATCA
>Ga0070738_10007690_pt1 | contig 10655 bp, 12 predicted proteins | sample Coa_R2_2_FD_66446 | JGI IMG/M metagenome (GOLD analysis project Ga0070738, IMG submission 66446) | Surface soil microbial communities from Centralia Pennsylvania, which are recovering from an underground coalmine fire - Coalmine... | ecosystem: Environmental > Terrestrial > Soil > Unclassified ... | reverse complement strand
AAGACTTTTATGTCACATCATTTCTATGCCACGGTTTGTCGCGCCGCAGAAGGCTTCTTCGCCAATTTCAAAGGCCGGTTGACCCGCACCCCGCAACGGTGTGGTATCAGTGCTGATGACTTTCCGTTTCACGGGAAAAGTCATTCTTGGATCCAACCAAAATCGAATCGCGATCACGTTGGAGGACGCCTATGGCTGACAAGAGCAACGATCCGGTCGCGCTATGGCAAAAGATGATCGGCGAGATGGAGAAGGGGTTCAACGCCTTTGCCGCTCGGGCGATGGAATCGCCGCAATTTTCCCAAGCGCTTAATCAGGTGGGCGGCGCAACGGCGGCCGGGCAAAAGCAGCTCGGCGAGCTGATGGAGAAATACCTCCTCACAATGAACATGCCGAGCCGGGCGCAGATGATCGGCATGGCTGAACGGCTGCAGGCGATCGAGGGTCAACTCAACGAGATCAAGGCGATCCTGCACCAGATGCAAGGCAATGCCGCCGGCTCGGGTGGCGTCTATGCGCCGGCGCCGCGGCCGCCGCGCACCAAACGACCGCCGCCGCCCGCAGGTGGCGAGCAAAAGTCGGGCGGAGAACAAAAGTGAAGGCTGCGGCCGAAGCGGATCGGGCAGGCTTCGATTTGGCTTCCATTTCCGAGCGTATCGAGAGCGAGGTTCAGCGCGCGATCGCTCGCAGCATCAAGGGCGTCGAGTATTTTTCGACATCGGGGCCGTCGCTCGGCTCGACGCCGAAGGATATTTTGAGCGTCCGCGGCACGATGAATCTCTATCACTACCGCCCCATCGCGGACGAAATCTACCGTGTGCCGATCCTGATCGTGATGGCGACCACCAATCGCGGCTACATTCTCGACATGGTGCCGGGACAGAGCTTCATCGAGTTTCTTTTGAAGCGCGGCTACGACGTCTACATGCTGGACTGGACCGCGCCGAAGCCGGAAGAGAAAAACCTGCGGATGGAAGATTACGTCCTCGACTTCATCCCGGATTGCGTCCGCCGCGTTCAAGCGGACTCAGGCGAGAACGATGTGACGGTAATCGGCTATTGTTTCGGCGGCGTGCTGTCGCTGCTGTACGGCTCGATCTCTGCCGGCGGGCCGATGAAAAACCTGATCTGCTTCACCACGCCGGTCGATTTTCGCGAAATGAAGCTGTTCCAGAATTTTGCCGATCGCCGCTATTTCGACGTCGATCACCTCGTTGACAGCATCGGCAACATTCCGCCCGAGATGATCCTTTCTTCGTTCGAGATGCTGCGGCCCGCTTCGCGCGCGGCAAGCCAGGTGCAGTTATGGGAAAACATCTGGAACGATGAGTTCGTCAAATCCTACCGGATGTTCGATCGCTGGGCGACCGATACGCTGCCGCTTGCGGGCGAATATTTCCGCACCATCACCAAGGATCTGATGTGGGACAACAAGCTTTATAACGACGCGATGTCGGTCGGCGGGCGGAAAGCCGATATTTCCAGCATCAAGGTTCCCTTTCTGCATGCTGTCGCCGAGCACGACCACATCGTCCCTTATGGGGCGGCGCGACCGTTGATCGAGAAGATCGGCTCCGCCGACAAGGAGGAAGTGATCCTCAAAGGTGGCCATGTCAGTCTGGTCGCCGGCGCTAACGCCGTCCGGAGGCTTTGGCCGAAACTCGATTCCTGGTTATGCGAGAGATCGACATGAACGAAGCACGTAGCTATCCCCGTCGCGTGACGACTGACGCCGGCGAGATCGAGTTTCGCCTGATGCGGCGAGCCGATGAGGCCGCGGTGCTGGAATTTGCCAAGGCGCTGCCGACCCATGATCTGTTGTTCCTGCCGCGCAACATCAGCCAGCCCAAAGTGCTCTCGGCCTGGATCGACGAAATCGAGCGTGGCGCCATCACGAGCCTGTTGGCGCTGCGGCAGGGGGTCGTCGTCGGCTGCGGCACATTGGTGCGGGATTCCCACTCCTGGTCGCCCCATGTCGGGGAAATTCGCATGGTGGTGTCGTTGGACGTCCGCGGGAAGGGAGTCGGGCGGGCGCTTTCGCAGGAGACTTTTGCGCTGGCGCTTGCGGCCGGACTCGAAAAGCTGACGGTGCAAATGACCGTCGATCAGAAAGCTGCCATCGCGCTGTTCGAAAGCCTCGGATTCAAGGCCGAGGCCCTTCTGCGCGACCACGTCCGCGACGCGGCCGGCCAAAAACACGACATTGTTGTGCTGGGACACAACGTGGCGCAGGTTCGGGCACAAATGGAGGCCTACGGGCTGCCAGGTGCGGTTTCATCAGGCTAGGGGCCGAAAAACGCTCCTTGGCTGGCAAATTGTCTAATTATTCCGCTTATCACGTCTTTGTGATATCGCGTTGCAACATCGATATTGCATCGCACCATTAACCGTGCCATATAAGGGATGCCCCGGGCCAATCGGACGGGGTGAGCCCATAGCTCAAACCGAGGATGGAGAAACCCCCATGACTACAGAGAATTCTGTGCTTGACAGCATGAAGGAAGCTTTTGCGCCCGTCACCGAAGCATTCAGGAGCTTCCAGAACCTGGAAGTTCCCGAGGCTGCGCGCGAGTTCGTGAAGAAGCAGACCGAGACCGCCAAGGAGCGTGCCGCGGACTTTTATGCCGGCTCCGAGAAGGCCACCGAGGTGATTGAATCAGCCGTTGCCGGTTCGGTCAGCGAAGTCGCCAAGATCAGCCGGAATATCCAGCAGGCGCTCCATCAGGATGCCGAGGCATTCTTCGCCGGCATTGACAAGCTGGCTTCCGCCAAGTCGTTCAATGAGGCTTTCCAGATTCAATCGGACTTGCTGCGTGCACGCGGCGAAGTGCTGGTGTCGCGTGCCAAGGCGTCGACCGAATATCTGGGCAAGCTTGTGACCGACGGTGCAAAGACCGCTCAGGACAACTTCGCCAAGGTGTACAGCAAGACCGCCTGATCTGATCTGATTTGTGTTGGTTGCGTATGTCTGGAGGCCCGCATCAAGCGGGCCTTCTTTTTTGCGTGCATCCGGATAGATCAATGTCGCTGTCTCCCTCATTGCGAGGAGCGCTTGCGAGGAAGCAATCCAGAATGCCGCTAAGGGATTCTGGATTGCTTCGCTTCGCTCGCAATGACGGAAGCTGATAACATCGCGCGATGACCTTCTCGGCGTATTCCTTCGCCCCCATTGATGCTGCGCGCGCCGCCGAGCTGAGGCGCGTCAAGCGCCTCGCGACGCTGGTGCTCGCAGGCACATTGACGCTGTTCGTGGTCGCGAAGTTGTTCTTGCCAATCCATCCGGCGTTCGGCTTTGTCGCCGCTTTCGCGGAAGCCGCCACGATCGGAGGGCTTGCCGACTGGTACGCGGTAGTGGCGCTGTTCAGGCGTCCGCTGGGCTTGCCGATCCCGCACACAGCCATCATCCAGGCCAATCAGCAACGCATCGCCGACAAGCTCGGCGAATTCATCGAGGTGCATTTTCTCGAGCCCGCGCCGGTGGAAGCCAAGTTGCAGCAGATCGACTTTGGTTCATTCATCGCCGACTGGCTGCGCGAGCGCAAACGGAGCGGCGATCTCGCCCGCTTCGCGCTTCGTCTATTGCCCGAGGCGATAAGCGCGACCGATACGTCGGGGCTCATCGGCTTCATCAACCGCCGGTTCGCGGCTCAATTGCAGACGATCGATCTCGCGCCGCTTGCCGCGGGAACGTTGCGGACCTTCGTGGCCGAAGGCCGTCACCAGGCGTTGTTCGATGACATCCTGCGCACGGCGCATCAATCGCTGACCGAGCCCAACACCATGTCGATGATCCGTGAGAAAGTCCGCGCAGAGCTGCCGACGCTCTTGAAACTCTATCGCACGGACAAATTCCTGGTGAACAAGATGGTGGCTTCGGTGACGGCGTTCTTCGAGGAAGTCCGCGCCGATCCGAAGCATCCATTCCGCAGTGAATTCGACCGAACGGTGCTTTCATTCGTGGATCGTCTGGGGACCGACAAGACCTATGTCGATCGGATCGACGGGCTGAAGCGCGATCTTCTGGCTCGTCCCGAAGTGGCTGAGCTGGTGCGGGCCATCTGGTCCAATACACGCAATTTCCTCGAACGCAGCGCCAGCGGCGAAAGCCAGCTGTTGCAGCAACACCTCACGGGGATGTTCGTGAAAGCCGGAGAAGCGCTGGCGGCCGATTCCGAATTGCGGACCGAGATCAACCAGGGCTTCGTCACCGTGCTTCGCAGCTTCATCGCGGACCAGAAGAGGGGAGTCTCCAGCTTCATCTCGGATCAGGTGAAGGCCTGGGACATGGGACAGCTGATTTCGCTGATCGAAATCAACGTCGGCCGCGACCTGCAATATATCCGCTTCAACGGATCGTTGATCGGCGGATTGGCGGGTCTGGCCCTCTACACCTGCGAATTCCTGCTGCGCTTGCTGTGACTTTTCGATCACGACGCGGCTTTTGGCCTGTCCAGGCCTATTGTCGTATCGGATCATAGCCGCTTGAATGATCGAATCAGGGCCTTAGATGCCATATTGCGCTGCGGAACGACTAACCCGAACGTCGCGTTCTTTCAGACCGGACCGCAAGGCAAAGACGGTCGCACAAAGGAAAAACGATGCCAGCCACTGCTCAAACGCTGCGTCCACCATCGAGAACCCTGATGTTTCTCGAGGGGCGGGCGATCCACGAGTTTGGCGCGTTTCTGGGCGCCTTGCCGCTGTTGAGCCTGGCGCCGCGCGGCGACGGCCATCCGGTGCTGGTGCTTCCGGGATTGATTGCTACCGATAACTCCACCCGGCCGCTGCGCAGTTTTTTGAAAGGCAAAAGCTACGTCGTGAGCGGCTGGGGGCAGGGTCGCAACCTCGGTCCGCGCCACGAGGTGCGCGAGGCGATGGTCGATCGCGTTCGCGAACTCAATGATACGTATGGCCGCAAGATCAGCCTCGTCGGCTGGAGCCTCGGCGGAGTCTATGCGCGCCAGCTTGCCAAGATGATGCCGGATCGCGTGCGCATGGTGATCACGCTTGGCAGCCCGTTCGGCGGCCATCCGCGGGCGACCAACGCCTGGCGCGTCTATGAAATGGTGAGTGGCCACCGTGCCAGCGAAGAGGATCTTCGCTTCGGCGGGTCGCTGTCGGAAACGCCGCCGGTGCCGACCACCGCGATCTTCAGCCGCACCGACGGAATCTGCGCCTGGCAGGTTTGCATGGAAAAGGCTTCCGCGACTTCCGAAAGCATCGAGGTCGAAAGCAGTCATTGCGGCATGGGGCATCATCCGGCTGCCGTCTATGCGGTCGCCGATCGCCTCGCTCAGCCGGAGGGCCGGTGGAAGCCATTTGACCGCAGCGGCTGGCGGGCCGTCGTCTATCCCGATCCGTATCGATAGGCGCTTCTCATCGGTAGGATCGAGGTACGACTCGCTGGCCTCTCCCCGCGGGCGGAAACTGCAGGCGGGGAGAGGGAGAAGTTGCAACTCAGTATTTTTGTGAATCCGAAAAACGCGCTATGCGTTGACAATGTCGCCGCCGCTTGCCCGCATTGTCGACCAGCTCAAGCGCGAGCCCTCGCGCACGGGTTCGATCGTGATCACTGTTTTCGGCGATGCAATTGTGCCCCGCGGCGGATCGGTCTGGCTTGGCACGCTTTTGCAATTCTTCAAATCACTCGAGATCGATAGCGGCGTCGTACGCACCGCGATGTCGCGGCTCGCGGCCGATGGCTGGCTCGAACGCCGGAAGATGGGGCGCAACAGCTTTTATCGCCTGGCAAAAAGCGGCCGCAGGACTTTCGAGGACGCGACACGTCATATCTACGATGCACCGCCCTCCGATTGGACCGGGCGATTTGAGTTGTTGTTGATCGGCCAGGCCAGGGACCGCGAGGTCTCGCGCGAAGCATTGAAAAACGCCGGGTTCGGAAGTCCGTTGCCGGGCGTGTGGGTGGCGCCCTCGGGCGCGCCAATCCCGGAAGGGGCAAGGTCGGCAATCAGGTTGGAAGTGGCTGCCGAAGATGACAGCAGCCGGCGCCTGCTGGCGGCAAGCTGGCCGCTCGACCGCATGGCAGAGGCCTATCTGAAATTCATGAAAGCGTTCGCGCCGCTCAATGCCCACCTTGGCAGGCGCGCGAAATTGTCGGATGCAGACGCCTTCACCGCGCGAATTCTGTTGATCCACCATTACCGCAGAGTGGTATTGCGCGATCCGCTTCTCCCGGCCGCGCTGTTGCCAAGCAACTGGCCGGGGAAGGCCGCGCGCGCGCTTTGCGGAGAGATCTATCGTGCCCTGCTGCCCGCTTCCGAACGTTGGCTAGACGACCACGGTCTGAGCGAGAGGGGGCGGCTGCCGTCGGCCGGGATGGAACTCGCACGTCGCTTCGACAATTAATATGTTACAGAAACATATTTTTTACTGAAGTTTGTGTTATATATATCGGATTCCCAGGAGGAGCCAAGCATGTACACCCAGGCGCTCAATACTGCGGAAAGCGATGATCGCGCGGTGGAGGATGCCTCGCGTGCGGCGCAGTTTCAGGCGCGGATCGATGCCGAGGAGCGCATCGAGCCGAACGACTGGATGCCGGCAGCCTACCGCAAGACGCTGGTCCGCCAGATCTCGCAGCACGCCCATTCCGAGATCGTCGGCATGCTGCCGGAGGGCAATTGGATCACTCGCGCGCCGACCTTGCGCCGCAAGGCGGCGCTACTGGCCAAGGTTCAGGACGAGTGCGGCCACGGGCTTTATCTCTACGCGGCTGCCGAAACGCTGGGCGCCTCGCGCGAAGAACTCGTCGACCAGATGCTCGCGGGCAAGGCCAAGTATTCCTCCATTTTCAATTATCCCACGGTCACTTGGGCCGACATCGGCGTGATCGGATGGCTTGTCGATGGCGCGGCGATCATGAATCAGATCCCGCTGTGTCGCTGCTCTTATGGTCCCTATGCACGCGCAATGATCCGCGTCTGCAAGGAGGAATCCTTTCATCAGCGGCAGGGCTTTGAGATCCTGATGATGCTCTGCCAAGGCTCTCCCGAACAGAAGGCGATGGCCCAGGATGCACTGAACCGCTGGTGGTGGCCGGTCCTGATGATGTTCGGTCCGCCGGACAGTGCGAGCCAGCACGACGATTCGTCGACCCGGTGGAAGATCAAGCGCTTTTCCAACGATGAACTTCGTCAAAAGTTCGTCGATGCGACGGTGCCGCAGGCGCAGTTTCTTGGATTGGCCATTCCGGATCCCGGCTTGAAGTTTGACGAGGGGACCGGCCACTGGGAGTTTGGCGCGATCGACTGGAACGAATTCAAGCAAGTGCTCGCCGGAAACGGCCCATGCAACCGCGACCGGATGGCGGCACGGCGCAAGGCACATGATGAGGGCGCCTGGGTGCGCGAGGCAGCCGCAGTCTACGCAGAAAAGCGCCGGCAGCGCGCCCGCGCCCGAGCCGCCTGAGCCAAGGAGATCGTGATGGCGACGCCGAACACACCGCTTTGGGAAGTTTTCATCCGCAGCCGCAACGGACTGGCGCACAAGCATGTCGGGTCGCTGCATGCCACTGACGCCACAATGGCGCTTCAGGCCGCGCGCGACGTCTATACCCGCCGCGGCGAGGGAATGTCGATCTGGGTGGTGCCGTCGAGCGCGATCACGGCCTCCGATCCGGCCGAGAAGGGGATGATGTTCGAGCCGGCGGAATCGAAGATCTACCGCCATCCGACGTTCTATGAGGTGCCTGAGGAAGTCGGGCATATGTGAGCAAAAGTTGAGCCGTTGGATCGTCATTGCGAGGAGCGGAGCGACGAAGCAATCCAGTATTTTCGCGACAAAGTTCTGGATTGCTTCGCTTCGCTCGCAATGACGGATTCAGCAAAGGATTTATTTATGGCCACGCCATCGATCCAAGTCTCCGAAACGCCGCTGGTGCTTTACGTGCTGCGCCGCGCCGACGATGCATTGATTTTGGGGCATCGGTTGTCGGAATGGTGCGGTCACGCGCCCATGCTCGAAGAAGACATGGCCTTGGCCAACATGGCGCTCGATTTGCTGGGCCAGGCGCGCGAGCTTTACGCCTATGCGGCACAGGTGGAAGGCCAGGGCAACGACGAAGACAAATTCGCCTATCTTCGCGACGTCAGGCAGTATCGCAATCTTCTGCTGGTGGAGCAGCCAAACGGCGACTTCGCCCATACGATGGTTCGGCAGTTCTTCTATGCCGTGTTCGTCGATCTGTACTGGCGCGCCATGACAACGTCGAAAGATGCTACGCTTGCGGCGATTGCCGCGAAATCGGAAAAGGAAAGCGCCTATCACGTCCGCCATTCTTCGGAGTGGATCGTGCGTCTCGGCGACGGCACGGCGGAAAGTCATGCGCGCGCGCAAGCGGCCATTGACGACCTTTGGGCCTTCACCGGCGAGATGTTCGAGACTGACGACAGTGAGCGCGCGCTGATCAGCTCTGGCCTGGCCGTCGATCCGTCGGCGTTGCGCCCGCACTGGCTCAAGACCGTTTCCGATGTCGTGGGCGAGGCGACGCTGGCTCTGCCCACGAGCGAATGGATGCAGAGGGGCGGACGCAGCGGCCGGCATAGCGAGCACCTCGGCCATCTGCTGAGCGAATTACAATCGATGCAGCGAAGCTTTCCGGGGGTCCTATGGTGACCGCTGCCGCCGACGCCAAGGAAATCAGGCAGCGCGCCTGGGAGGTTGCGGCCCAGGTCGTCGATCCCGAAATCCCGGTGCTGACGATCGCCGATCTCGGCGTGCTGCGGGAGGTCACGGTCAGCGACGGTCACGTCGAGGTCACGATTACGCCGACCTATTCGGGATGCCCCGCGATGAACATGATCGCGCTCGAAATCGAGCTTGCGCTTGAACGCGAAGGTTTTCGCCAAGCCAAAATTCACACCGTGCTGTCGCCCGCCTGGACCACCGACTGGATGAGCGAGGATGGCCGCCGCAAGCTCCGCGACTATGGCATCGCGCCGCCCCAGGCGGCGGCCTCCCGGCGCGCGTTGTTCGGCGTAGAGCACATCACTTGCCCGCAATGCGGCTCGGACGATACCGAGGTGCTGTCCGAATTTGGCTCGACCGCCTGCAAGGCGTTGTGGCGCTGCAGGAGCTGCCGCGAGCCCTTCGACTATTTCAAATGTCATTGATATCGTAATTCAAGCCGTCATTGCGAGCGCAGCGAAGCAATCCATCTCGCCCGCAAAGAGAAAGAATGGATTGCTTCGTCGCTTTGCTCCTCGCAAAGACGCGGAGACGAGACCAAAGAAAACCTCGATGTCTAACCCACCCCGTTTTCATCGTCTTGCCATCGAAGATCTGCGGCGCGAAACGCCCGATGCCGTTTCGCTGACCTTTGCGATTCCTGACGAGCTCAAGCAAGACTACCGCTTTTCTCCGGGCCAGTATCTGACGCTCAGGACCGTGATGGGCGGCGAGGAAGTGCGGCGTTCCTACTCGATTTGTTCCGGTCCGGACGATGGCGAACTGCGCATCGCCGTGAAACGAATCGATGGCGGCGCATTTTCCAGTTGGGTCACGGACGAGTTGAAATGCGGCGATCAACTCGAGGTCATGACCCCGACGGGACGCTTCGGGATCGCGCCGGCGCCAGACGAGGCGCGAATTTATGCTGGCTTCGCCGCAGGCTCCGGCATCACGCCGGTCCTGTCGATTATCAAGAGCGTGTTAGCGCAGGAGCGGAAGAGCCGCTTTTTCTTGTTTTACGGCAACCGCTCGACCGCCAGCATCCTTTTTCACGAAACTCTGGAGGAACTGAAGGACCGTTTCATCGATCGATTATCGGTTTTCTATGTCATCTCCGGCGAGGAACAGGATATCCCGATCCTGCATGGGCGAATCGACGGCGAGAAGGTGAGGGTGCTGTTGCGCTCGCTGGTCCCGGCGGCGAGCGTGGATGATGTCTTCATCTGCGGCCCTGCGGGGATGAGCGAGTCGATTGAGGCAACGTGTCGCGACCTCGGTATTGCATCCGGTCGCATCCATGTCGAACGTTTCGTCTCGGAGTTCGGCGGCAAGCCGCGTCCGAAAACCATTGTGCCCGAAGGCGCGCCGCCGAAAGCGTTTGCCGCGCTGATCATCGATGGCAAGCGACGCGAGGTTCCGGTCGCCGAAGGCGAAGCCATTCTCGATGCCGCCTTGCGCGCCGGGCTTGATCTGCCATTTGCCTGCAAGGGCGGCATGTGCTCGACCTGCCGCGCGCGGCTTGTGGAGGGGAAGGCGCAGATGGAGGTCAACTACTCGCTGGAGCCATGGGAGCTTGCGAAGGGCTTTGTGCTGACCTGCCAGGCAAAGCCGGTGACCGATCGGGTGGTGGTGGATTACGATCATATGTAGAGGTTAGCAGTCATTCCGGGGCGCGAGTGAAACGAGCGAGCCCGGAATCCATTTCTCCTCATATTTTGTAGTGCCATGGATTCCGGGCTCGGCCTTGCAGGCCGCCCCGGAATGACGGTGTTAAAGCGGGCTACTCCTTCGGCCGTTTGTCGATCACGCGTTTGATTTTTCCGAGCGAGCGTTCCAGTGTTTCCGGTGCCACGGCTTTGACCCGCGCGGAGATTCCGATCGAGCCCTTGATGTGGTGCATCACGCGTTCCGCGGACTCAATCAGCCCGTTTCCGTCCCAGCTTTCGACCCGTGCTTCGGCGAGCACC
>Ga0070738_10007689_pt1 | contig 10656 bp, 2 predicted proteins | sample Coa_R2_2_FD_66446 | JGI IMG/M metagenome (GOLD analysis project Ga0070738, IMG submission 66446) | Surface soil microbial communities from Centralia Pennsylvania, which are recovering from an underground coalmine fire - Coalmine... | ecosystem: Environmental > Terrestrial > Soil > Unclassified ... | reverse complement strand
CCCGGAAGGCGTAGACAATACCGCTGATCGGTAGCCAGACATCAGCCGCGTTATCGACCGTCGGCGTTACGGGCAGTACAGTCACCGTATCGCTGACCTTTATGCGCCGCAGGAAGCCCAGGTCAAAATCCATCACGCGGACAGGCATCCATTCCCGACCGTTGAATATCGCCCGATCCAGGAAGGGCACCACAGCGGTATCGCCCAGCCCTGTATCGCCTCTAGGAACAGTAATGCGGTTAGGCGGAATGTTTTGCAGTGAAGTAGCCACGCTGCTCAGCGGCGTCACCGGCAATTGCCAGGTCGTATTACCGGAAATCGAGAACGGGTTGCTAAAGCCTGCTGGCAGTTTGTGCGGCTGTAGCGCAATGTTGGCCACCGAAAGGTCAGGAATGCGGTTCCCGTTTACCTTATAGACGTAGCTGTAGGTTGCCGTTGCGCCACCCTGAATGGTGCCATCCTGGGGCGCTGTAAAGGTGATGGTCGGTGTTGTATAGCCTACGTCCGCTAGGGCGATTGGTGTCGCATCGACGACACGGTAAGTGGCGGAAGGGTTAGCCGTGTTGGCAATATAGTTGCTACGGATGTAAGGCTCTGTCCAGGGCTGAAACGCAGCGGGCAGTAGCGTGTTGGTGCCGGGAATGGTCAGCAACCCATTCGGCTGGCGATAATCAACGTCGTCTTCCCAATTCTTGTCACTGTTATTGACACCAACGCCGCCATCACTTGTTGTACTGAGAATATCGCCGCCGAGGTTGTGCGTCACTTCGGGGAAGAGATAGAAGAGAGACGGCCATTTCGGTGCCACCGATGCGTTCAGGTAGGGATAGCCCGTGTTGTTTGCACCGGCAGATCCGGTGGAGTTAACCGTGAAGGGATTGGCTGTATTGTTGAGCGGGCTTGTAGCCGAGGTGAAGGCCGCATTGGTCTTGCTGACAGCTTCAGTAGTCGGCTGCACCTCTTTCGCCAGAGTACCACCATAGGTGGGAATATACGCCGTGAACTGGGCGTCAGCGACCGATCCGCCACGAGCCGGCAGGGTTAAATCGCCGGGGTAGTTGCGGGTCGCAGCGGGCGGGATTACCGTGCCGCACAGTCGCGAGAGCGCCAGTCGATAAACACCCGTGACGGGATCGCTCAATGCTGGATTGCTGCTGAGGAACTGTGCGCCATTTTTATCTGTCTTCCGACCCTGAGCACTGGTGTTCATGGCAAAGACGTTGGGGTCACAGGCGGAAGACCAGAGCGTCATCAGCCCATTACCCGGGTTTTGCACAACGAACGGATTGTAGTTCCAGGTATTGGCTGCTGGAGAGGGACGGAAGCCGTAGGTGCGATCGCGCCGAATCTGGAAGTAGGTGAAAATTAGCTCTGCGACACGGTAGCGGGGGTCGTTGCTGGGATTGGCAACGGTCCCGCTGGCGGCAATGTACTCCCGGTATTTACCAAGAAACGCCTCTGCCGGAACGCGATCGTAGTCGCGCGGATTGTACTGGGATGAAACTGGAACCGTAACGGTGGGGTCGTAGTTGTAGGTTGCCAGCCGCCCTTTGGGTAATACCTCAAAGTTGGTGACATCATCGACAACACCATCCATCAAGGTATAGAGGTCAAGTCCGACCTGCTGCAGCAAGTTTGAGTTAGCCGCATCGTTCTGGAAGTTCCGGGGGTCAAACCGCTGGACGCGATCAATGTTGTACGCCAGCATTCCCAGCGTGCAAGACGCCGTATGCAGGTAGGTCTTATCGGCAATGCTGAGGTTGCTGTACCCTACGGTATTCAACTGCGCCAGCGTGCGCCGCAGGTTCGCGAAACTCCCCCACATTGAAAGTTCTGGGTCGGGATGGGTCTGTCCGGCTTCCTGCGTCGGGGGAAACGCCCCGGTCTGGCTATCGTTGACGTGGTCGCCAGCAAACTGGGCCAGGTTTTGCAGCGCGATCCGCAGGGGGCTGTCGGGGTTGTCAATATCGTTAAGAAACTTCGCACGGTTGCCATCAGGCCCGTCAAACTCCCAGCCATCGGTGCCGCGTCCATTAAAGAAGTCGGCGATCAGGGCTGTTTTCTGGGTGCTGGTGCTGGGCGTGGCCGGATCAATCTGATTCGACGGAAACGAGCTGTCGATAAACGAAGTCGGCACAAAGTTCAGCGACTGCTGTAGCGTCAGCGGCGAACCGGGATGCACCGTACTCGCGAAGCAGGCCACCGGGTAGTCTTTGTCTACCGCAGAGTGATAAACCGCGGTGCTCTGAACCGCGGCCAGGTTATCGCGCAAGGCACGGCGCTGACGGGCTTCATGAGTCAGGCTCGTTTGCGTGCCGGGTAAGTAGGTTGAGTATAACGGGTCGCCCTCGTTATCACTTTTATCAGGATCAACGTTGCTTGGTGTCGTCGTGGCGGTGTAGTTGACATCTCTCAGGTCACTGGGGTCGCCATCACCACCATTCGTCCACATCCCGTTCCTAAAGGTCTCAGCAGGCAGACTGGACTGCAAGTACGCTTGTTCTTGGGCGGCACTGGTGATCGTGTCGGGTCGGTCTTGAGGCGGCACCCAGCCAAAGGTGTTACCCAACTCCAGCCGTTGACCAACCAGAACCCGTAAGCCCTGGAAGCGTGCTCGACGTTCCCAGTAGCCGTCCAGCCCCAGGTTGGGCGTGTCACCCGGCTTGGCATTGGGGTCATCCTGCGCCGTCAGGGTTGGGTTTGCCAGGATGGGCAGCGCTGTTGGATTGGTCGATACGTTGTCTGTAGCCGCGATCAGATCACCCACTTTCTTGCCGCTGGGGATCTGAACCTGACCACTGTATTTCTGTTTGGGGCCGTAGCGATCGTCTGCCCGATAGGTGTCATCCACGTAGGGCGCGGTTTCCGTCCGGTTGAACATCCGCTTGTGAATTGTCCCGGTATCGTAAGCCGCGTTGTGAGACGAGCGGTTGTTGGTCGAGACTCTGGACGTATAGCCGTTGGTGGTCTGGATCGTCAGAGGGTCGATCGACAGGTTATAGGGAGTACCCGAGCTAACGGAGTCAGTACCACTGGCCAACGTCTGGCGACTGGTCGCCGCGGTGAAGTTCTGACTCCAGATGTAGACCAGACTTTGGCCACCAAACGAATTGTCGTTGAGCTTGCCGCTCACCATCTGTCCCTGGAAGTCCTGGCCATTCTGGGTGGGCGTGACATCGGTAACCGTAATTTCCGACGCTGACTCGTACCACAGGCAGGAGTTGGGTGAACTGATCAGATACGCACTGAAACTGCTGTTCCCAACAATCAGGTTCCCCTCAGTGTGCATTGCCCCGTTCCACTGAAAGGGAGGGCCGGGAAAGATCTCCAGGTCATTGCGGAACCAGGCTCCCCATTTGTTGCCCCGGTTTAAAATCCGGTCTTGCTGGAACTCCAGGGTGGCAAAGTTGTTGCTACCGCCGGGTTGAGTCGCGCTATCCGGGAGCACAAAGGCATCGACCTGAAAGTTACGCCGCAGCACGGACGTGTTGGCGGCATCCTGATACCAACCGCCCTCAACGCTGGAACCACTGGAGCCAGAACCACTACAGTTGGCCGCACTGGGAGAGTTGCTCAACGGGCCGGAACGGGCATAGGGGACGGGCGATCGCGGGTCAGTTCCGGCAATGCCCTTCGCCTTATCGCTATCGCTCAGCGCCACCAACCGTTGCCATCCCTGCGTATTACCACTATTGGCGGGGATAGAAAAGACAATCGAATAGACTACGGTGGCATCAGTTGTACCATCGCCATTGGTATCAGCCCGGAAGCCCCATGTGTTGTCGGGCGTGCCATCACCGTTACTGTCTAACCGCCCGGTAGCGAAACCATTCGCCTTTCCCCAGGTGAGTTCATCCGGCAGCGTGTAGGGATCGGCACCATTTAGCGTCAGTTGGGGAGCAGCTGTGCCGCCGTTGATCGAGGTGCCATTATTGAGCAACATCGATACCAGATAGTCGGCAGACGGCACCCCACCGGGAAACCGCGTGTCTTTTGTCGAGTCAAAGAGAAATTCAATCTTGGCGCGGGCACGGTCGATCGCCGGTGACGCCGCGTTGTAAATGACTCGGTTTTGCGTTTCGCTAATGGTGCGCGTGCTGGTGTTGAACGCGCGATAGGTCAATGCACCGGCTGTCAGCGCCACAACCAGAATCAGCAAGACTGTGGTGGGTAGTACAAAACCCGCGACGGGACGAGTACGGCGGTTCGCAACGAGAGCGGTTCGCAGCAGCCAGTTGATAAACGCACGGCTCGTGGTTCGGCAGAGCTGCCTGACCTGCCTGAAAAGAGTTTGGACAGCCTTGGCTAATTTGCGGTCTGACATGATAGCTGCTTCCTGCGGATATGGCGAGGGGTCCTTGAACTGAACTCACAGAGTGACCAGACATACACCACATGTACAGAGTGACGATTCTCTGTGAATGGGTGAATTATGAATGAATTTGCTAAATAATCACAAATTTCTGATTTGGATGCTCACTGTGTTAACAACTCAGACTGCCTGTAATCAACGGGGAAGTTACGAATTCAGACGACTAAGGTGAAACGAACGTTTCAGCAGATCAACGGACAGGGGAACCAGCGATATTCAAACAACCAGAGCTTGAGCGCGATCGCCGGGTGATACCACTTAGATAAAACAACCAATTGACGGTAGGCTGGTGGCCCAACCGCCCAACCGCCCCAAAATTTACAAAAAGTTCATTTAGTTAAAGGTTTGATGAGATGCACCCATGTTACCCACTTGCCTCGTCGAAGCGATCGTCTATTCAAATAAATTTGTGGCAATGACGAACGGATTGAAATTCTCTTTCAGCCAAATTTGTACAACAACATTGGGCAACCCTCGATCCAGTTACCCAAGTTAAGAAAAGAGTTGCGCCATCGCGATCGTCATCTGCAGGGCACGTCGTTAGCCAACGTGATTACCCGACAAGTCATTGCTCCGGAGTGCTGAAAAATCCAGAATGCTGAAAAACAGTACCCTGGAAAAACCATTGTCGATGCGCGTGTCTTACAGCGATGCGGTGCCCTGACAGATTTTGATTGCTTGAACCTTGGCGTTAGAAGCGGTTTAAGTTGATGCCTGCTTCTTTCGCAAACGCGTTGAGGCTTTTGTGCTCCAGGGTCTTGATGGCTTTTGTGGACAGCCGCAGCTTTACCCAACGATTACCTTCAGGCCACCAGATGCGCTTCCATTGCAGGTTTGCTTCTTGCAGTTTCTTGGTACGACGGTGCGAGTGGGAAATGGCATAGGCGTTGTTTGCCTTCTTGCCTGTAAGTTGACATTGACGGGCCATAGCAATCTCCGGAATGTGCGTCTGTGGAATACAACCAACATTCTATTGTATACAAGGACTCGAGATTCAGGAAGTCATTGCGGCAAAACAGGCTTCCAGCGGGGCCACCCACAAAAAAATCCCCTTCCAGTCGCGGCCGTCTCTGGAAGGGGATTGATCAGGATCAGGGTTGGGCTTGTTTAAGCTGGTGTTCCAGGGTCTTGGACATTACCCAACCACGTCTGATGACGCTTACGCGGTTGCTCGTTCAGTCAGGCGAGTGAGAACCGTATTCGAGCGATCGACGAATGATTTCATCCCTTCGGCGTCGAACCCTTTCTGCGCCATCAGGGCGAGGTCGTACACATGATGGCAGATCAGATTGGCTAACTCAGCCGATGGGGATTGACCTTCACCCTGGATGATTGCGCCCTGACTGAGCTTGATGAGATTTTGGATCAGCGGATGGGACGTGTTGACCAGCAGGGTGTGCTCTTCGGGAAACTGAACGGCCTGCTGCTGCAAGAGCGCGTTCATTTCCTGGAGTCGCCGTAAGTGTTCTGGTAACAGGACGATCGCCGGTGGGGCGCTGTCGCTCGACTTGAGCGCTTCGGTGCGGATAGTGAGCTTGGGCTTGTTGAGCGCCTTCTGGAAAATTTCCTTGATGCGATCGCCCTTTGTCTGGTTGGTGGCGGGATCAACGATATCGGCAGGTTTGTCTTTGTCGATTAGCGTCTCGTCAATGTCGGCATCGACCCGGGAGAACTTAACGTCCGAGTGTTCGCGCTCCAGGAAGCTGACAAAGTGTGTGTCAATGAATGAATCCAGGAACAGCACTTCCAGTCCTTGCTGCTTGTGGAGTTCAATGTAGGTGGTTTGGGCGACCTCGTCGGTGCTATAGAACACGCGGTTGGGATGCCGGTCTTTGTTGCGCTCCAGGTATTCTTTGAGGGTAGTGAACGAGGGCGTGGAACTGGTGGACTGGGGCGTAGGGCTGGAGGACTTGGCTGTAACATCTTGCCAAACGTCACCGTCAGCGGATTGAACTTGAATGGACGGGGCTTCAGCTTCTCCTGCTGCTGATTCCTGGCTCCCGATGCCCGTTGCGGTCGTCCGGTAGATGAGAATGTCTTCGACCTGCTTCTTAAATTTATCGTCGTTGATCGAGCCAAATTTGACGAAGGTGCCGAGGTCTTGCCAGCTCCGAATGTATTCCTCGCGATTGTCGCGATAGAGTTCCTTCAAGCGATCGCCGACTTTCTTGGCAATGTAGTCAGCAATGCGGCGAACCGTGCGATCGTTCTGTAAGAAGCTGCGGGAGACATTCAGGGGAATATCGACGCTGTCAATCACACCGCGCAGGGGCAGCAGAAACTTGGGAATGACCTCTTCGCAGTTGTCGCTGACAAAGACCTGGTTACAGAACAGCTTGATCTGCCCTTTGGTGGTGTCGACATCGGGCTTGAGTTTGGGGAAGTACAGAATGCCGTTCACCACAAAGGGATAATCGGTGTTGAGGTGAACCCACAGCAGCGGTTCTTCCTGAAACGGGTAGAGATAGCGGTAAAACTCCAGGTAGTCTTCGGTCGTGAGCGAATTGGGCGATTCTTTCCAGGGAGCCTTCTGGCGGTTGATCTGTTCGGGCAGCTTGGGTTCAGCCGGAGCTTCAGGGGGTGCGGCAGCCGCTTCGGGTTCCGCTTCCGTAGGGGGTGTCGTTTCGGGAGCCGCTTCCTTGACTTCCAGCTTGATCGGCACCGGCAGAAAATCGCAGTAGGTTTTGATCAACTGCCGGATGCGGTAAGGCTCCAGGTATTCCTGCTCTTCATCCTGGAGGGTCAGCGTGACCGTGGTGCCGCGATCGCTCCGGGTCGATGCGCTGAGTTCAAATTCAGTCGAACCGTCGCAAGACCAGTGCACGGGCTGGGCATCGGGTTTGTAAGACAGCGTATCGATATCAACTCGCTGCGCCACCATAAAGGACGAGTAGAACCCCAGACCAAAGTGACCAATGATTTGCTGATCGCCCGCCGCTTTATACTTCTGCACAAATTCTTCGGCACTGGAGAATGCCACCTGATTAATGTACTGCTTCACTTCATCCGCAGTCATCCCAATTCCATTGTCGGAAACAGCCAGGGTCTTGTGCGCTTTGTCGATCGTGATAATCACTTCCGGACTACCGATATCGCTAGAGAACTCGCCGGAGAACGACACCATTTTGAGCTTTTGGATCGCATCAACGGCATTGGAGACGAGTTCACGCAGAAAGATCTCATGGTCGGAATAGAGCCATTTCTTGATGATGGGGAAAATGTTCTCAGTATGAATACTGATATTGCCCTTTTCCAGAACGGTTGTCATAGGGGTTACTCCAGATTACTCAGCAGATGGTGAAGGAATGAAGGGAATCCAGTAACTAGTTTTGACTCATTGTTCCTATTGTATTCAGGGATTTACCTCTACTTGTAGATTCGGATTTCCCTACCAAGCCCCTTGACCCGCGATCGCACCGTGGGGTTCAGCCGCTCGATGCTGATTCATTGCAGGACTGCAAGCAGAAACGGCGTTGGGATCAGGATGAAGACCGCGTTTGCCAAATTTATTTCTTTAAAATATTAATGCGTTGAGACGGCAATATATCCTGTCAGAGCTGGACTTTGCACGTCCTGACAGGATGAATCCCCCAGAAATGGCGATCCGAAGGGGGTGTCGTCTATGCGGGCGTTAGCGCGGCGTCCTACCGGCGCAAACACTCGGTTTACCTTGCGATGACCGTGTTTCGGTGGTGGGGTGGCTAGTTGACCGCTGAAAGCTGATTGTTGACCGCTAACGGCTTACGGTTAAACGTCAGCGCATTGTCAACGAGATCAATCACGATCGTGTCACCCTCAGTGAAGGCATTTTCCAAAATTTTGGTTGCGATCGGGTTTTGCAACTCACGCTGAATGGCGCGCTTGAGCGGACGAGCACCATAGCTCGGATCGTAGCCTGCCGCAGCAATGTGATTTTGAGCCGCGGTTGTCAGCTCCAGCGTAAGCTTTTGATCGGCCAGTAAGGTCTGGATCCGCTGGAGCTGTAACCGGACAATCTGGCTGAGTTCGCTACGAGTGAGCGTATGGAAGATGATGATGTCATCCACGCGGTTGAGAAATTCCGGACGGAAGTGCGATCGCAGCGCATCGATTACTCGCTTTTGCATTTCCTCGTAGCGATCGTCGTCGCCGGACAGATCCAGGATGTGGTCACTGCCGATATTGCTGGTCATGACAATGACGGTGTTACGGAAATCGGTCGTCCGCCCCTGCCCATCCGTGATCCGACCGTCATCCAGCACTTGTAGCAGGACGTTGAACACGTCGGGGTGGGCTTTTTCGACTTCATCCAGCAGTACAACCGAGTATGGCTTGCGACGGACAGCCTCCGTCAGCTGACCGCCTTCTTCATAGCCGATATAGCCCGGTGGTGCTCCAATGACCCGCATCACCGAACTTTTGTCCATATACTCGGACATATCCAACCGAATCATGGCATCGTCGGCATCAAATAAGGATTCTGCCAGCGCGCGCGCCAGTTCGGTTTTACCAACCCCTGTTGGCCCCATGAACAGAAAGGAGCCGATCGGTCGTCCGGGATCTTTCATGCCAGCGCGGGCACGCCGGATTGCTGCCGAAACGGCTTCGACCGCTTCGGTTTGACCCACGACCCGCTGATGGAGATGATGTTCTAACTGAAGCAGCTTTTGCCGTTCTGACTCCAGCAAGCGGTTGACTGGAATGCCCGTCCAGCGCGCCACGATTTCCGCAATGTCTGCTTCTGTCACCTGTTCGCGTAGCAGCGCTGACCCCTGAGACTGCATTTCGGCAAACAGCGCTTCCTGCGTCTCCCGCTCTTGATGTAAGCGGGGTAGGCGACCGAACCGCAGTTCCGACGCTTTTTCTAAATCGGCTTCGCGTTCGGCTCGCTCGATTTGAATTCGCAGCTGGTCTTCTTCCTCTTTGAAGGCATTGATGGTCTCAAGGACTTGCTTTTCGGTTTGCCAGCGCGAGCTGAGCTGACGCTGTTTTTCGCCTAGTTCAGCGATTTCCTGGGCAATCCGATCGAGGCGATCGTTCGCAGAGCGGTTTGGCTTAAACACAACCACAGAGCGCCGATCTTCCGCTTCCAGCGACAGCTTTTCCATTTCCAACTGCATCAGGCGACGGTCGATCGCTTCTAGCTCTGAGGGCTTGGAGGTGATCTCCATTTTGAGGTTGGCGGCAGCTTCATCGATCAGGTCGATCGCTTTGTCAGGCAGAAAGCGATCGGCAATGTAGCGGGATGACAGTGTGGCTGCTGCGACCAGTGCCGAATCCGTAATTTTGACGCCGTGGTGCACTTCATAACGCTCTTTCAGCCCACGCAGGATGGAAATGGCGTCTTCCACGCTCGGCTGATCCACAAACACCTGCTGAAAGCGCCGTTCCAGTGCAGCGTCCTTCTCAATGTACTTGCGGTATTCATCCAACGTTGTCGCGCCGATGCAGCGGAGTTCACCTCTTGCCAGCAGCGGCTTGAGCAGATTGCCCGCATCCATCGTGCCTTGAGTAGCACCCGCACCAACCACGTTGTGGATCTCGTCGATGAATAGCACGATCTGTCCATCGGAGTGGATGACTTCTTTGAGCACCGATCGCAGCCGGTCTTCAAAATCGCCGCGATACTTCGCCCCAGCCAGCAGTGATCCCATATCCAGCGAGATCAGCTGCCGATTTTTGAGGGATTCGGGTACGTCACCGTTGACGATACGTTGCGCCAGTGCCTCGACGATCGCCGTTTTCCCAACGCCCGGTTCACCAATCAGCACGGGGTTATTTTTCGTGCGGCGAGACAACACCCGCACCACGCGCCGAATCTCCTCATCGCGACCGATCACCGGGTCGGTCTTGCCCGCCTTTGCCTTTTCCGTCAGGTCTTGGCCGTACTTTTCAAGGGCCGCATAGCGATTTTCGGGGTTTTGATCGGTCACTTTCTGACTGCCCCGCACTTCGCGAATCACGCTTTCTAACTGTTTGGCGTCAATGTTGAACCCGCGTAAGACTCGCATTCCCAGCCGTGAGTCAGCCGCAAACCCCAGCAGCAAGTGCTCAACCGAAATAAATTCGTCCTGCCAGTCCTCGCGTGCTTCCTCGGCGCGATCGAGCAGAATGTCAAGATTGCGCCCCAGATAGAGTTGTTCACTGTTGGGCACCTTGGGTTGCCGTCGCACAAAGTCTTCCAGTTGCTGCACGACGCGCCCCAAATCAGCCCCAGCTTTACTCAAAACCTTTGTCGCCAGCCCGTCTTTTTGTTCTAGCCGGGCGATGATCAGGTGTTCGACTTCAAGCTGTTGCTGCTTATA
>Ga0070738_10007688_pt1 | contig 10657 bp, 12 predicted proteins | sample Coa_R2_2_FD_66446 | JGI IMG/M metagenome (GOLD analysis project Ga0070738, IMG submission 66446) | Surface soil microbial communities from Centralia Pennsylvania, which are recovering from an underground coalmine fire - Coalmine... | ecosystem: Environmental > Terrestrial > Soil > Unclassified ... | reverse complement strand
CCGCCTCGTCCACCACGCCGAGGTCGTCAACCTCAAGGGCGACAGCTACCGACTGAAGGACCGAGACCTCGGGAGGGTGCCCACAGACGACGCAGCGTGACGATGGCCACCCGAGGGGGGGTCAGTTTTCAACCGTCCGAAAGGGGTCAAGATTCGGGCGGCGTTGACACGCAGCGAACTGCTGATCGGACGAGTGGGAAGCCCCTGCCGCCGGTATTACCCGGTGGGCAACGCGATGGGCCGCCGGTCGGCGAGCGCGTCCGACGCCGGGCCTCGTCACGGCCTCCAGTGGCCGTTCACGCAACAGGCTCATCGGGCCGGATCAATGGGAGGCCGCACCCCCCACTTGGCCGCGTAGCGCCACAAATGCCTGCGTGGAGAAACTGGGGTTGACATCGACTCGGACGTCATGTAGCATCATCTCGAATAGCCTCTGTTGCCAATTGGGGCTAAAATGGGTTTACGTGGCAACAAACTGGGGATGGATGTCGCCAGGGCCCTGACGTTCATCCTATTGGCGACGGTGTTTTTGTGTGCTGCATTCATCGCCATAGTCTCGCATCCACAGATCGCATCAGCCACTTCCTACCCCGGAAATACCTGGAGCTGGTACGATTACACAGACGGATCCAATGATCCTGGTGTGTATTATGCACTAGATTGCGGCCAGGCTCAAAATGGTCTCAGGAGTGCTTTCGTCATCCTCGATTTCGGTGGCCTGTATGGCGATGGAGGGGATCAGATTAACTACTATGGGATCGTCCATACTCAAGCCCAAGTAGTTCAACTCGCCGAGAATTTTGCTTGGGGATTTACACAGTGCAACTCCCATGATGACTATCTCGCTCTCGCCATAGGCACTAACAATAGCGTGACGCAGGACTACAACGCAGGAGCGTCCTTTGGCCTGACGGTCGATCTTTTCCAATCCTGGGTCCAGCAGTACGCACCATACGTTAGTGTTTGGAGCTAACGACATCGAGACTTGGAACAATAACAATGGACCAAGTCCCGTATACAACTGGTACAACGGGTAGAGTAGCCAGAGTCCACCGCCATACGTTGATTTCGGCAGCGCCGATGGCCGCCCACCTTCTTCAGGGTGCACTGGCGGCTTTCAACAAGGAGACTACTACAACTTCTCCTGGCGTTTGGCCGATGCCTGGCCGGTCCCTCAGGTTTACTACCCGTACATGTCCGAGCAGTGGGCAGATATAAGCGCATATGGCGCACCCTTCGCGGGTAATCTTGAGCCATGGGGTCCTTTGGATGAGTACGATTTGAATGGCGGAACGCTCGCACCACAAGATGCTTGGGATTATCTCAATTTTTTCTTTCCGAATATCACATACTCCTTCGAGATCCATGATACGGGGCATCAGTAGTCCCTCGGTATTTGGGAGATGACATGAGGTTTTTCAAGTTCCGATGGAAGCGGGTGGTCCTCGTAAGCGCCTGCGTGGTGGCGGCTGGTGGCGGCGCTGCATGGGCCACAGTCGCATCATCTTCCGCCCCTTCAGGCGTTCAGCCTTCTGGGGGTTATTCTCAGGCGATGCGTCAGGCGGCCCAGGCAGCTGGCAAAACCCTTCCGACGTTCAGTCAGGGGCCGGGATTCAAAGCAGGGTCCACGTCCGTTCCGGGCCAAAACGCACCTTACGGTTCGACAGTACAGGTCAACGGAATTGACGATAGCCCGGAGGCACCGTTTCCCTATGATGAGTTTCGGGCGCAGAACGTCTACTATGGTTCCTATCTAGGCCAGCGAATTGTGATTTACGCTGGTGAGGTGATGTCGGCACCGACGGCGGGAGGTTCGGGAGTCAGCGTGGTCGGCGGTGGTCTTCGTATCATGGCGGGTGGAAGCCCAGGTGGGTTTTCGCAGTACCTTGATCCTGGTGCGTCGGGCTGGTTGAGAATCACGGGGGTGGAAGGAAGCCTCGTAAGCTTGGCACGGCAAGATGGCACGTCAGTTACTTTCGACTTGTCGGGCCACTCGTTCTCGTCATGAGAAACTCAGCGGATAGGGACGCATCCCGGCGACCACCGGTTGCGCCAGTCGACGAGCTTGGCGGTGGGGAGCAACACGACCGCCAGGACGAGCTGGGCGAGGCGGTGCACGGTCTTTCGGTCGGTGTTCCGGCGAAGCTGGCCGAAAGTCGAGAGCCAGGAGGTGGTGCGCTCGACCGGCCAGCGCAGTCCCATCGGCTGCTTCTTCTTCGGCGCGAGGTCGCCGCGCGTTGGGCGCCGAGCGATGGCGGCATCGGCGATGCCCCGCTCGGCCAGGCGCTCTCGGGTGGCGGCCGAGTCGTAGCCGCGGTCGAGCCAGATGGTCCCGACGTCATCAAGCAGACCGTGGCCGGCGCCCTGCGGTCAGGGTGGGGTCGAGGAGGATCGAGTCGTTGCGGTTCGCGCCGTCACCGATACAGCCGAGTGGGATGCCGTGCTCGTCGGTCAGCACCCACCACCTTCCACCCGAGCTTGGCCCGGTCAGTGGGGGTTCTTGCCTGTTCCCTCCCCGCCCGATGATGTTGTCGTAGGCGCGCAGATCCTCGCCGACGACGGCATCGAAGACGCCGACTTCGACCCATTCGTCACGCCTTGACCGGGCCGTCGTGTCCGAGACCTTGTTGTGATACAGGCGCTCGGCGCCCTCCCAAGTGGCAGAGGGCAGCGCGCCACCATTGGCGGCTCGGCCGCGAGCCTTGCCAGGCAAGGACTATAATGTAATGATGTAATCATGAGGGAGAGAGAGCTGGGAATGTGGATCAGGCGCCCGACCGGCCGCCGGGGCAGGATGCGCCCCGGCGGAGAGGAGCGGGTGACCCCCGAGCAGCGGCGGACCGTGTCGGCCTGGTTCGCCGGCCGCCTCCCCGCCGAGTGGTTCGAGGGCAGCCCGACGGTCACAGTCGACGCGGACGAGATCCTGGTGGTCGGTCGCCTCCCCGACGTCGAACTGCCTGGCGAGGCGTCCGAGGAGGAGCGCAGGACGGCCGAGTCGGCGCGCATCGCCGGCTTCCGCGAGGACACCCGCGACCAACGTGTGCGGGTCGCCGAGGAGGCGCAGGCGACCTTCGGCCGGATCGTGTCGTGGGGGGCCTCCTGTGGAGGCACGACGGACCTCTTCACCACGGCGGGCGTGCCCGTGATGACCCGGCTTCGGATGGCAGAGCGCCAGGTCCTCGACACCCTGATCGACGCTGGCGTGGCGCGGAGCCGCAGTGAGGCGCTGGCATGGTGCGTCCGCCTCGTGGGGGAGAACGAGCGTGACTGGATCGCGGAGCTGCGGGCCGCCTTCGAGCACGTCGAGCACGTCCGCTCACAGGGGCCGCGGTCGACCAACGGCGCCTGACCTGGCGTCACCCTCGGGAGGGTGGCACCTCGAGCGGGCATGCGATGGCCACCGGGCCAGGCCGGGCCGCCGGTTCCGAGGTCCCGGCCGGCGCCGCCTGGGGAGAGGTGGCCTGTCCACTGTCGGGGACCGGGCTGGGCACCGAGAGGGTGGCGAGCACCGAACCGTCGCTGCCCACGGCCTGCAGGACGTCAGCGGCGAGCGCCGTGGCACCCACGGTCGCAAGGACAGCCACGCTCTGCGTAGGGCTCGTGGTGTCGAGCACGCCAGCACCCGACACCAGCCGCACCTCCGCCACTTGAGGCCCGGTGCTGACGACGATCCAGGCGGCAGGCTCGCCCTCCGCGACCCCGAGCACGCCGATGCCGTCCACCTGGAGCTGGCCCGGCGAGCTGCTCGCAGCGGTGACGGTGCCCTCCCCCACGGCAGCGTCGTCCGAGGCCTCCACGATGAGGGTCCTCGCCGTGCCGCTCCCCGTGCTTCCCGGCCCGGTGCTCCCCGTGGCGTTGCCACCCGTCGCGCCGCTCCCCGCGCTGCCGCTCCCCGCGCTGCCCGGCCCGGGGCTCCCCGCGCTGCCGCTCCCCGCGCTGCCGCTCCCCGTCGGCCCGCTGCTCGCGCTGCCTACCTGCTCGCAGAGGGGAACCGCCGGCAGCGGGCAGAGGGCACCGAGCGGGCACGGTGGCGGCGTGAGACAGCGGCACGACGGTGGGCTGGTGGTGGGGAGCGTCGTCGTCGTCGTTGTTGTTGTTGTTGTTGTTGGCGCTGGCGGCGGTCCGGGGGGCGGCGTCGGCTGGTCCGGTGGCACGGCCTGCGGTCCTGGCACCTCGTAGAGGCGGAGCACGACTCCGGACGCGGTGGTCCGACGGAGCAGCGGCGTCAGCTGCTCGTCCAGCCCCGGCAGCCCGAGCGGCCCGGGGTCCGCAGCGCCGCGGGCCGGCGTGCTGGGAGCACCGGCCGGTTGCAGACCCTCCTCCAGGTTCCCGCCCGCGGCCCGGGTGCCTGCAGAGGGCAGGGGAGCAGGCGCGGGACGTGCGCCGCCCCATGGACTGGCCAGCCACAGGGTGGCACCGGACACCACGGTCATCGCCGCGAGGCAGCCGGAAAGCCGCTTGCGCGTCCGGCCTGCCAGGCCTCGTCGAGCAGGGGTGCCGGCGCCCGCCACTTCCTGCCACTGGCGTCCTACGCGCTCTGGACCGTACTGCCCGTCACCGTCCCCGGCGCCCGCCACTTCCTGCCACTGGCGTCCTACGCGCTCTGGACCGTACTGCCCGTCGCCGTCCCCGGCGCCCGCCACTTCCTGCCACTGGCTCTGCCATTCACCGTCCACATCTACGACGACGCAGCTGGGACCGCAGAGGTTGCCCCGGCCTGTTGCCCCGGCCTGTAGCCCCGGCCCCGGCGCTGGCGACGACCGTGCCGTGTAGCGTCGAGCGGCATGAGGCTGGTCAGCTTCGTGCCCGCGTCCAACGGTGCCACCGCTGGCGTTCGCACCGGCGTGGTGGCCGGCGACGAGGTCGTCGACCTCACGGATCCGCTGGTGGGTCTCCCGGGGGACATGGTCGCCCTGTTGGGTCGCGGTGCCGACGCCATGGCTGCGGCCGCTGGTGCGCCGGGCGGAGCGGCGCGCCGCTACGCACTGGCTGACGTCGACCTGCGCGCCCCTGTGCCGCTCCCCCCGAAGATCCTCGCCATCGGCATGAATTACCGCGACCACGTCGCCGAGATGGGTCGGGAGCCACCCGAGTACCAGTACTGGTTCAACAAGCAGCGCACCTGCGTCGTGGGCCCGGGGGACCCGATCCTGGTGCCGGCGGTCTCCGAGCAGGTCGACTACGAGGGCGAGCTCGGGATCGTGATCGGCACCAGGTGCAGGAACGTGCCGGCAGACCGCGCGCTCGAGGTGATCGCCGGCTTCACGATCGTCAACGACGTCAGCGTGCGCGACTGGCAGGCCCGCACCCCTACCTTCACCATCGGCAAGTCGTTCGACTCCCACGGGCCCATGGGGCCGTGGATCGTCACCCCTGACGAGCTCGGGGACCCTGGGTCGCTGGCCGTACGCACGTGGGTCAACGGCGAGCTCCGTCAGGACTCGTGCACCTCCGAGCTCATCTTCTCCTGCGGCGAGATGGTTGAGTACCTCACCACCGCGTTCACGCTCGAGCCCGGTGACGTCCTGGCGACCGGTACCCCCGCCGGGGTGGGGGCCGGGTACTCGCCGCCGCGCTGGCTACGCGACGGCGACGTCGTCCGCATCGAGATCGACGGGATCGGCGCTCTCCAGAACCCGGTGGCGGCGGAGGCACTCTGGGCGACCACCGGGCTGCGGCCGGCGACGGCACGACCCTGACCAGGCCGGCAGCCCTCGCCGGCGCCGGGACTGGGGTGACGGCCGGGTTCCTGGCGATGGCACGGCAGAATGAGAGGGGGCCATGGCGGCCCCCAGGGCTGGCGGTCTGCCAGTAGGAGGAATTGCGGCATGAGCGATCGAAGGAGCGACGAGCCCACGGATCTGCATGCGTCGGGGGCCGCGGGCGAGACGCCGGAAGATGGTGGGGCCGGGGCCGCGGGCGAGGCGCCGGCCGCAGTCGCGCACCTCACCGGCGACGAGCGCGCCGAGCGGCTGGCGGCGCTCCAGGGCCTGATCGAGCTCATGCGCCCCGCCGTCCAGGCCGACGGCGGCGACTTGCAGCTCGTCAGCGCCGACGTCGAGTCGGGCGTGATAGAGGTGCAGCTCCAGGGGGCGTGCAGCTCCTGCGCCATCAGCTCGGCAACCCTGCAGGGCGGCGTCGAGCGGATCCTGCGCGACCGCCTGCCCTGGGTGACCGAGGTCCTCGGCGGCGTCGACGACGAGCTCGACCCCTTCGAGAGCGCCGCGCTGGGCCGGGGGGGCTACGTGCCGGGCTTCTGACCCGTCCGCACACGCGCCGGCCGCCCCTGTTCCCGACCTCGTCGCGCCAGTAGGCTCTGAGCTCGTACTGGTCATCGGGAAGGGGGACGAACCATGTACAGCAAGGCCAAGATCGCCGGGCATCCGGTCCATCCGATGCTCGTCGCGTTCCCGGTTGGCTTCTACACCGGCACCCTGGTCGCGTTCGCGGTCTACGCCGCCAACGGGCACCAGTTCTGGTTGAACCTGGCCATCGCACTGGCTGTGGTGGGCGCGGGCACGGCGGTGCTGGCCGCGCTGCCGGGCGCCGTCGACTTCCTGTTCGGGATCCCGCGCGGCTCGCAGGCAAAAGTCGTCGGCCTGGCTCACGGATTGCTCAACGTCACCGGCCTCGGGTTGTTCATCGCTGCCGCGTCCGAGTACGTCACCCATTGGAACGGTCCGCCGGCCAGCGCCACCCTGGGTCTTGCCCTGGCGGCAGCCGGCACGGCGGTCACGGTTGCCGCCGGCTCCCTCGGGTGGATGCTGGTGCAGACGTACCACGTCGGCGTCCGCCTGACCTCGGGGCAGGAGCGCGACGAGGCCGAGGTCCAGCAGACCAGGCCGCCGCTCACGCTGGTGCGGCACCGGAAGGCCGGCTGAGGGCTCCCGCGGCCTGCCGACGGCGTGCCGTACCGGGTGAGCGTGCTGGCCCGGCTCCCCGCGACGTCGCGACCCAGCCCGGTCGCGTGCCGTTAGTTCGCAAAACTAACTAACATGAGAGGGTGGTCGTCGAGAAGGGCCGGGCGCACGTCGGTTCCGTGAAGGACGGTGCACGGCGGCCCGCCGGCGGCGCAGGCTCCGCCGACCTGGCCGCGCCGACTGGGGGAGTCGACGACCGGCAACTGGCGGTCCGCGTGCGGGTGGCGGTCGCCCGGCTCCACCGTCGGCTCCGACGCGAGTCGCTGGCCGGTCTCTCGCCGTCCCAGGCCTCGGCGCTGGGCTCTGTGGCCCGGCTCGGCCAGCCCACCCTGGGCGAGCTGGCAGCGGCCGAGCTCGTCCGGCCCCCGACCATCACCCGTGTCGTCGACGGCCTGGAGGAGGCCGGCCTCCTGGGGCGTGAGCACGACGCGTCGGATCGCAGGGTCTGGCGGGTCCGGCTCACCGCCGAGGGGTGGCAAACGCTCGAGCGTGTCCGCACGCTGAAAGACGCCTACCTCGTCCGGCAGCTGGCCAGCCTCGATCCCGCCGAACACCAGGCCATGGCCCGTGCCGTCGCCCTGCTCGAGCGCATGGCGGGTGACGCGTGAGCCCGCTGCGAGCCGCGGCGCGGCGCACGTTCGCGGCCCTGTCGGTGCGGAACTTCCGCCTCTACATGGTCGGCCAGATCGTGTCGATGTCGGGCACGTGGATGCAGAGCATCGCCCAGGTGCTGCTGGTGCTGGACCGCCTGCACGGCACCGGCTTCGACGTCGGGCTCGTGCTGGCCCTGCAGTTCCTCCCCATGTTGCTCTTCGGCACCGTGGGCGGCCTCCTCGCCGACCGGGTGGACAAGCGCCACATGCTGCTCGGCACCCAATCCGCCGCTGGCGTGCTGGCGCTCACGCTGGGCCTGTTGACGCTGACCGGCGCGGTGCGGCTGTGGCACGTGTACCTGCTGGCCACGTTGCTGGGCCTCGTCACCATGATCGACAATCCGACCCGGCAGGCGTTCGTGTCCGAAATGGTCGGGCACCGCCTCGTGCCCAATGCGGTGAGCCTCAACAGCGTGGTGATGAATTCGGCTCGGGTCATCGGGCCGGCTGCCGGTGGCGCGCTCATCGTGACCATTGGCATCTCCTCGTGCTTCCTGGCGAACGCAGCGTCCTACGTGGCAGTTCTCGCGGCGCTGCTGCTCATGCGGACGTCGGAGCTCGAGCGGCACCCGCCGGTGCTCCGCGCCAAGGGCCAGGTTCGCGACGGTCTCCGTTACTCGTGGCGGACCCCGGTGCTGCGCGACACGCTGCTCGTCGTGGCCGTTGCAGGGATCTTCGCCTTCAACTTCAACGTGACGCTCCCACTGTTCGCCGAAGTGACCTTCCATGGCGGTGCCGGCACCTACGCCGCCTTCAGCTCTGCGCTCGGTCTGGGCGCGATCGTCGGCGGCCTGCTCGTCGCCAGCCGCAGCCGACCCTCTCCCTCTGCGCTGGCGGCCATCGGCCTCAGCTTCGGCGGGATGCTTGCCGTTGTGGCGATCTCCCCGGGTGAGGTCTTCGCCGTCGCCGCCTTGGTGGTGATGGGAGCGGCCATGATCGCCTTCACTGCCACCGCCAACGCCACGCTGCAGCTGAGCTCCGAGCCGACGATGCGTGGCCGGGTGATGGCGCTCTACGCCACCGCCTTCCTCGGGTCGACGCCCATCGGGGGCCCGCTCGTGGGCGGGATCAGCGACATCACCAATCCCCGCGTGGTGCTCCTGCTCGGTGGCGCGGCCACCTTCGCCGCGTGCCTCCCGATGGCGAAGCGCTACCGCCGCGCCGGCTGGCAGCCGCTGACCGCACCCGGCCGCGCCGAGCAACCGAGCGACGGCGAGGTCCCCGAGATGCTGCCCGAGCCGGTACCCGAGCCACGGCTGGCGCCCGATTCCGAAGACGTCCAGGCCTGCTGGGAGGGCGACGGCCATGGTGGGCGAGTGCCGGCGGCCGGCGTCGGCGGACTGGCAGCCGGCGGCAGCTGACAGGCCCACCGTCCTCCGAGCGCAGCCGCCGCGGCGGGCTGCTTGCAACGGCACCTTCCATCGGGGGAGGCTGTCCGGTCATGGTCCCCCGGCTCGCTGTCGCCGAGCGCCTCGGGCGGCGGTGGGCCTCGATGCAGGAATCGTGGGAGCGAAGCGCCGGGAACGTGCCGCCAGCACGCGTCGAGCCCACCCCCCCGGCGCCGGGTGGGCTGCGGATCGCCTTCCTCGTCTACCGGGGCAATCCCCACTGCGGCGGCCAGGGCGTCTACACCCGCCACCTGACACGCGAGCTGGTTGCGCTCGGGCACTCCGTGGAGGTGTTCTCAGGTCCGCCCTGGCCCGTGCTCGACCCCGGCGTGGGGTTCACCCCGGTGCCGGGCCTCGACCTCTACCGCGACCCGGACCCCTTCCGCCTGCCCCACCCCCGCGAGCTCCGGGACCTCGCCGACGTGGTCGAGCTCGCCGTGATGTGCTCGGCCGGCTTCGGCGAGCCGCTGGCCTTCTCCCTGCGGGCCCGGCGCCTTCTCGCCGCCCGGCGCGACCGGTTCGACCTCGTCCACGACAACCAGTGTCTCGGCACCGGCATGCTCGGCATGCTGCGAGACCGGTGGCCGCTGCTCACCACGCTGCACCATCCGATCACCGTCGACCGCCAGCTGGCCCTGGCCCACGCGTCGGGCACGTGGCAGCGCCTCACCACCCGGCGGTGGTTCGGCTTCCTGCGCATGCAGGTCCGGGTGGCCCAGGCCCTGCCGGCGATCGTGACCGTCTCCGCGTCGTCGCGGGCCGACATCAGCCACCAGATGGGGGTGGACCCGGCGCGCATCGCCGTGGTGCCCGTGGGCGTCGACCACACGGTCTTTCGCCCGCTGCCCGGCGTCGTCCCCCGGCCGGGCCAGCTCATGGTGACGTCGTCGAGCGACGTGCCGATGAAAGGACTCGTCCCGCTGCTCGAGGCGGTCGCCAAGCTGCGGACCGAGCGGCCCGTGCGACTGACGGTGGTCGGCAGGCCACGTCCGGGGGGGCGCGTGGACAGAGCCATCGAACGGCTCGGTCTGGGTGGCGTGGTGTCGTGCGTGACCGGGATCAGCGACGACGAGCTGGCCCGCCGTTACGGCGAGGCCCAGGTGGCCATCGTGCCGTCCCTCTACGAGGGCTTCTCGCTGCCGGCGGTGGAGGCCATGGCCTGTGGGGTGCCAGTGGTGGCCACCACGGGCGGTGCGCTGCCCGAGGTGGTGGGGGACGACGGCACGACGGGCCTGCTGGTGCCCCCCGACGACCCCGGCGCCCTCGCCGCGGCGATCGCTCGGCTCCTCGACGACTCTGCGCTGCGGGCCCGCCTCGGGGAGGCCGGCCGCCAGCGGGTGATGAGCCGCTTCACCTGGCAGGTGACGGCGCGCGAGACGGCTCGCTGCTACGAGGCGCTCCTGCGCGGCGCCCCCCTTCCCGGAGCGGGCCGGTGCTGACGGTGGACTTCGACCGCCTCGGCGTGCGGCCAGGCGACCGCTTGCTCGACCTCGGGTGCGGGTTCGGCCGCCACGCGTTCGCCGCTGCCAGGCGCGGGGCCCGGGTGGTGGCGCTCGATGCCGGCGTCGACGAGGTGGCGGCAGTCCGGGCGACCCTGGCAGCCATGGTCGAGGCGGGCGAGCTCGATCCTGGTTCCGTCCGGGCGGGTGCCGTGGCCGGCGACGCGCTGAGCCTGCCCTTCTCTGACGACACGTTC
>Ga0070738_10007684_pt1 | contig 10658 bp, 8 predicted proteins | sample Coa_R2_2_FD_66446 | JGI IMG/M metagenome (GOLD analysis project Ga0070738, IMG submission 66446) | Surface soil microbial communities from Centralia Pennsylvania, which are recovering from an underground coalmine fire - Coalmine... | ecosystem: Environmental > Terrestrial > Soil > Unclassified ... | reverse complement strand
CCCAGGCTTTCCAGCTGATCGGCCCGCATGCCCTCCTCGATGCCGTCGAGCGGGCCCTTGCGCTCCCGTGCGGGCGCAGCTTCGCCGGCGGGCTTGTCCAGGGGGACTTGTCCGTCGGGGCTGGGGTTTTGAACGAGCGGGTTCATGCCTCGCCACCATGAACGAAACAAGAACAAAAGTCAAGGGCCGCGCTGTTCCCTCGCTTTCACGCCACCGCGCTGGCGTTGATCGCCCGAATCTTCGCGAAGAGCTGTGTCACCTTCGCCTCTCCAAAAACCTGCTCCGGGCCGGTCGGCGCGATATCCGTAAAGGGCGGCTCATAGAGCAGCGCGGGATCCATGACGCCTTGGTCGGTCAGATGCTCGATGATCATGTTGATGAACTCGATCTGGGCCGCCGTCGCGGTTCCGGCCGACAGGAACTCCTCGAACACGGCGCTGACCGCCGCGCGGTCGAGGCCGACCAATGAGCGGACGAAGCGGCCGAAGCCATGGCTGGTTTCGCGGGCGCGCTCGATGTCGCCGGCCTCGCCGATGCCGGCGTCGAGCAGCATCTTCTCCAATTCGACCAGATCGGATGGTGTCAGCGGTCTGCCTTGGCGCAGCTTGTGCAGGACGATGTGATCCTCATGCGCCTTCAGAAAGTGCCGGGCCTTGCGCTTGAACTGGGCGAATTCGGTCGCGCCGATCTGCGGCAGCTCATGCTCGACGCCGGCGCCCATCTCGTCGCTGAAATTCGAATAGACCAGCCCCTTCTTCGACCGTTCGATATGCTGCACCAGATCGCGCAGGCGCAGCCGCACCAATTCGAGCAAGGGCACCGTAATCCCTTCCCACCATTGGTCGGTCTGAATTTCCTCGATCAGCGCGGCCTGATGCGCGATCGCCGGAATACCGGTCTGGTCTTCCAGCGCGGAGGCGATCTCGACCAGCTGCTTGCGCAGCCTGGCGAATTGTTTCGATCCGTTCAGCAGCGCCAGTTCGAGCGAGAACATCAGCAGGTCGAACCGCTTCGCGTCTTCGTTGCCAAGCGACAGCGCGGTGGGCAGCGGTGCGATCTCGTCGACCAGCTCGTCGCGCTGCTCGGCGCCCAACGCCTCCCAGGCTTCGGGTTTCAGATATTTCTCGACCGTGCGGCGGCGCTGCCGGACGATGAAATTCTCCAAATTCAGGCCCGCGACCGTGTCCTGAAGAATCTTCAGCGCGGCGGCCCTGATCTCCGTTTCGCTCAGGATCGCGGCATGCGCGTCATAGGGCGCGAGCTTGACCTGGTCGCCTTCGGAAAGGCCCTTCGGTTCCACGCCAGCCTTCTTGTCCAACGCGCGCACCAGATCGAGCCGCGCGGCGAACAGCCGTGCCGACAGCGATTTCGCGGCGCCCGCCTCCCGGATTTCGGGATTGGCGCCGAAGAACTCCAAATTCTGGCAATAATCGAAGACGCGGAAGAATTCCTTGTCGTCACCCGGGCCGAACAGGTCGGGGCAGAGCCGCGTTCCGCGGCCCATCATCTGCCAGAATTTGGTCTTCGATCGGACCTGCTTGAAAAAGACGAGATTCACGACTTCCGGCACATCGATGCCGGTATCGAGCATGTCGACCGAGATCGCGATATGCGGCGCGGCGTTCCTCTTCGAGAAATCGTCGATCAGCGTCTGGGCGTAAGGCCCGCTCTGATGGGTGATCACGCGGGCAAAGTGTCCCGCGAGGTTGGGATAGGCCGCGTTGAACCTTTTTTCGATGAACAGCGCGTGCGCCTGGCTCTTGGCGAAAATGATCGTCTTGCCGAGGCGATCGCCGCCTTCGACCTTCAGCCCGTTCTGCATCAGATGCGCGATGACCAGGTCGACCGTTTCCAGGTTGAACAGCCGCTTGTTGACTTCCGCCGCTTCGACGCTGTCGGGGATTTCCTCCTCGCCCCATTCCAGGCTGTCCCAATGGTCCTTTTCCTCCTCGCTCAGCTCGTCGTAGCGCAATCCCGCGCGGACGATCTTCAGCGGGACCGAGATCGCCTTGGGCGGCACCAGATAGCCGTCGCTCACCGCCTCATCCAACGAATAGGCGTCGGTCGGAACGCCGTCCTCGAGGTCGAACAGCGCGTAGGTGTTCTTGTCGATCTCGTCCTTGGGCGTCGCCGTCAGCCCGACGAGGAAGCCGTCGAAATATTCGAAGATGGCGCGGAAGCGCTGATAGACCGAGCGGTGCGCCTCATCGATCACGATCATGTCGAAATGGCCGGGACCGAATTTCACCGTTCCGTCCTGCCGGCCGTCGATCAAATTCATCATCGTCGGATAGGTCGACAGGAAGACGCGGCCGTCGCTGGTGCGTTCGGTGACCAGATTGACCGGCGCGGAATCCGGCAGATGCGCCTTGAACGCGCCGGCGGCCTGGTTCACCAGCGCAACGCGATCGGCCAGGAACAGCACCCGCTTCACCCAGCCGGCGCGCATCAGCAGATCGACCAGCGCGATGACGGTGCGCGTCTTGCCCGACCCGGTCGCCATGACCAGCAGCGCCTTGCGGTCGCCGTCCTGTTCGAAGCTGCGCGCGATGCTGCGGATCGCCCGCTGCTGATAGGGACGTTCGACGATCCTGCGGTTGATCGGCTCTGAGATCAGCGGCTTGCGGCCGGTGCGCCGCTGGATCAGCAGCTCCAGCTCGTCCTGCTTATAGAAGCCGCCGATCTGGCGCGGCGGATAGCGCGTGTCGTCCCAGATCCAATGTTCATAGCCGTTGGAATAGAAGATCACCGGCCGCTGGCCGAATCGCGCCTCCAGCCGATCGGCATAGAGCTTCGCCTGCTGCTGGCCCTGGCGCGCGTCCTTGCGCGTGCGCTTGGCCTCGACGAGCCCGAGAGGCTTTCCGTCCGCACCCCACAGAACGTAATCGACGAAGCCGACGCCTTGCTCGTTCGGCATGCCCTCGACCCGAAACTCGATATCCTCCGGCTTGTCGAGCGCCCATCCGGCCTCGCGCAGCAGCAGATCGATATAGCGGTCGCGGGTCTCCGCCTCGTTGTAGTCGTGGCTGTCGGCGGTCGCTTCGGATGCCCTGCGCGCGGCGGCGACTTCGGCGCGCAGCGCCGTCAGCGCATCGTCCAGATTCTGCTTGTCGGCGAGCAGCTTCGTCAGCTCGCCATTCTTGGCGTCGAGATCCGCCTGCTGCTTCTTGATGTAGGCGAAGGCGCGCTTCAGCCTGTCGTCGCGATTCTGCAGCGGCGCCGGATTGAAGATCAGACCATCCGGCGGCTTGCTCTTTCGCCCGTAGGTGCGGGCGAGCCAGAAGCAGACATGGAACAGCTCCTTGACCGCGCCGGCCGCGTCCTCCGGCCGGATATTGCGCTCCTCGTGAACCGCGCGGTTGCGCAGGCTGTTGATCAGCTTCGCCTTGGCGAACACGGCCTCGCCGGCGGCGCGGCGAAAGCTCGGCTCGTGCAGCAGCGCCGCGATATTGTCCTGGTACGGCAGCCTGAGATTGGGATCGGCGCGGAACGCCCATTTCACCGCCACCTCGACCGCCTTGCCGGCGAAGAACGCGGCCGCCGTCGGCGACACCCCCGCCTGACGCTCCGCCTCCACGGCCGCCTCATGCACGGCAGGAAACTCGGCGGCGAGGAAGGCGAAGTTGGACATGCGACTCTAGCCGGCGATTCCGGTGTAAAGATCAGCCCAAATCGGATTGGCGTCTTCGATGAGCGCGATTTTCCAGGCGCGTTTCCATTCCTTGAGCCGTCGCTCCCGTGTTATCGCGGCTTCGGCGTTGTCGAACATTTCGAAATAAACCAGCTTGTCGCAGCCGTAGGTAGCCGTGAATCCCGGCACGACTTTCTCCTTATGCTGCCAGATCCGCTGAGCAAGATTACTGGTCATCCCGATATAAATCGTGCCGTTTCGATCGCTCGCCACGATATAGACAGCAAATTGTTTCACAACCCTTCGGCCCAATCCATACCCGTCATCCCGACGAAAGTCGGGATCCAATTTTTCAGCCTTCTCGGCGGCGGAGAGATGGATCCCGACTTTCGTCGGGATGACGGTGAATGTCGGGATGGCGAAAAAATCGACATGCGGCTCGGGCGCTTCGCGTCAGGCCGCGTCGGCGACGGCGCGGACTTCGAGATGGACGCCGGTTTCCTTCTGCAGGACGCCGATGACGCCCAGCAGATTTTCCGCCGTCGGGTTGCCGCCCGGCCCGAACATGCGCATCAGGCTCTTCGGCGACCGGCCGAGCGCCGCTCCCAATTTCTCGAAGCCGAGCGTGGCGTTGATGTAATCGCGAATCGCGGCCCTGCCGGCATCGACATCGCCCTGCAGCAAGGCGCGCATCGATTCCTGGAACAGCGCCTCGCGAAAGGCCGGGTCGCGCGCTGCGCGCGCCTGCACGGTCTCGCGAAAATCCCTGGTAAGGGGCATGCTCATTTCCTCCTGCTCGCCGCTTTCCGCGCCTCGAAATCGCGCCACTGACCGAGCGCCGCCGTCGGCGACACCCCCGCCTGACGCTCCGCCTCCACCGCCGCCCCATGCACGGCAGGGAATTCGGCGGCGAGGAAGGCGAAGTTGGACATCGCGCGCGCTAAAGCTGACCGGCGAAGGCGCGGTGTTGGAGAGAACCGAAGAAATTATCGAGTACGGCAATTTCGGATCTAAGTTTCACTCTTACATCGTCGGCGACTCTTTTCTTGACCACGTAATCTCGCTGCAATTGAACGGGTGGGACTAGGATCGACAAGGAGCGGATATTATCAAAGTTTAATCCCGCCTTCACACCGTGTCGGTTCAAAGCTTCAAACTGTTTCTGGCCGCCGCGGCCAGCCAAAAACATTGATAGATAGGTGGGATCAATGCCTTTCGGGCGAACGAGTGCGATGTGCTGATTAATATGTGCTCGCCCATCGAGACTTTTTGGAACGACCGCTGTACGCCCTAAATCGGCAGTGATGCTTATAAGAACATCGCCAGCTTGAACCTTCGTACGTCGTGCTTCGGCATCATCGGGTGGATCAACATAAATCAGATCTTCAGTTGACAACGCTCCACCTCGGAGATTTTGGATTCTGATGAACGCGCGCCCCGAAAGTGAGTAGTATTTTGCCCATCCCCTTGAGCCACTAGTTAAAAATGATTCATAGTCAGAGAGAGGCTTTTCGGGCCATCTCATTGGGTTTGCCAAAGGATCGCCAAACATCTCCAGGAAGATCGACTGCGTGAGGCCGTCGAGCAGGTCGAGGGCGCGTTTGCGCTTGCGGCGCAGCGCATCCGCCTTGTCCAGGATCGCCGCGAGCCGCCGCTGCTCGTCGAGCGTAGGCAGCGGGACCTCGATCCTCTCCACAACGGCCTTCGAGATTTCCTTGAATGTCGCCCCGTTGCCGAGACTCTGGAGATAGTGAGTTTTTGATCGCAACCAATAAAATAAAAACTTGCTATCGATCCTCTTGGCGTTTGGTACGAGGCTCTTGTACCCCTGATTTGTCGCCATTGGGACGGAGTTAATCGCGACCAAGCCAATGGGTGCGCGGGAGCTTAGCAATACGGAATTAGGTGGAAGAATTGTCGCCGCGCAGCTTTTTAAACCTTCTTCGGTAATCGTTCGCGTGGTTTGTGTCAGATACGGTCCATCTATGTCACTGATGTCTTTTGGTGTGGTCCAGAGCACACCTCCATCCCAAAATCGCTTTTCACTTGTGCGAGGTGTTGCGCCCGACACCACGTCGCAGACTTCTCCAAGCGCCGCCGTCGACCAACTCACAGCATCGCCTCCAGTTCGGCGAGCCCGTCCGTGATCTCCTTCTCCAGCGCCTTCAGCTCGGCGATGATCTCCTTGGGCGGGCGGTGCTCGGCAGCTTCGTGCACGACCTCCTTATAGCGGTTGATCGAAAGGTCGTAGCCGGCGGCGGCGATCTCGGATTTGGGGACGCAGAAGCTTTGCGCGGTGCGGGGACGAGTGCGCTCGGCGCCGCCCCGCTCCCGCCAGCGGGCGGCGATGTCGGGCAGGTTGTTCTTGGCGTGCTCGTCGGCGTTCAGCTGGGCGCGCGGGCCGATCTTCTCGGCCGGCAGCAACGGCGCGCGCTTGTCGTCGAGCGAATAGCCGTCGGCCTGGCAATCATAAAACCAGACATGATCGGTGTCGCCGCTGGAATTGGTCTTGGTGAAGAGCACGATCGCGGTCGACACGCCGGCATAGGGTCGGAAGACGCCCGAGGGCAGCTTCACGATTCCGTCGAGTCGGTGATCCTCGACCAGCATCTTGCGGATCGCCTTGTGGGCGGTGGACGAGCCGAACAGCACGCCGTCCGGCACGATCACCGCCGCGCGGCCGCCCGGCCTCAAGAGCTTCAGGAACAGCGCCATGAACAGCAGCTCGGTCTTCTTGGTCTTCACGACCGCGAGCAAATCCTTGGCGGTCGTTTCGTAATCCAGCGAGCCGGCGAAGGGCGGATTGGCCAGCACCAGCGAGTAGCGGTCTTCGTCGCCGGCATGCTCCTGCGACAGCGAATCCTTGTAGCGGATGTCCGGGTTTTCGACGCCGTGCAGCGTCATGTTCATCGAGCCGATGCGCAGCATCGTGCCGTCGAAATCGAAGCCGTGGAACATTTCCTCGTTGAAATGCCGGCGGCTGTCGGTGTCGTGGAACAGCTTCGGATGGTTGTCGCGCAGATACTCGCCGGCCGCGACCAGGAAGCCGCAGGTGCCGCAGGCCGGGTCGCAGATCACGTCCTTCGGAGTGGGCACCGTCATCTCGACCATCAGCGCGATGATGTGGCGGGGCGTGCGGAACTGTCCATTCTGGCCGGCGGTCGCGATCTTCGCCAGCATGTATTCGTAGAGATCGCCCTTGGTGTCGCGATCCTCCATCGGGATGTCGGCCAAGAGGTCCACCACCTTGGCCAGCAGCGCCGGGGTCGGGATGGTGAAGCGCGCGCCCTTCATGTGCGTGGCGTGCGCGGTGCCGTCCTCCGCCATCGTGCGCAGGAAGGGGAACACGTGGTCAGCGACGATTTCGAACATCGTCGCGGGATCGCGATTCTTGAGCCGCGACCAGCGCATATCCGCGTATGCGACGCCGCCATCCTTGCCGATGCCGTCCTGGCCGTCCGGGAAGATGCGGCGCTCCATCGGCTTGCCCAGCCGGTTGGCCCGGTTCTCCTCGCGCGTATGGGCCTCGTCGAGGCCGCGGATGAACAGCAGATAGGTGATCTGCTCGATCACCTCGATCGGGTTGGCGATGCCGCCCGCCCAGAACGCATTCCACACGCCATCGATCTTCGAGCGAAGCTCGCCGGTCAGCATATCCCCTCCCAAGGTCCTGGCGATAAGCTAGCCAAGAGCCCGGGCAGTGGGAAGGTGCGATCCCGTGCTCAACAGGAGGTTGAGACGCTAGCTTCGCTCCCTCTCCGCACGGAGTGGGGAGAGAGAGGGGCCCGTCCCGATAGGGATGGGAGGGTGAGGTGTCTCGCCGTTCGCGCGAACGTCAAAATCCGCGAGTCTTCTTGTCCGCGCGGACGCGCGGCCCACCTCACCGTACCTCTCCCCCCGAAGGGCGGAGAGGATCAGCAGTGTAACATCATCGTTGACATCTGTCGCGTTGTACGTTACATGCACCAATGATCTCCAGCTTCACGAGCCGATCGCTGAAGCGGTTCTGGACCAGAAATGATCGCGGCGCGGTTTCCGCCGATTGGGCGGAGAAGATCTTTCGGCTTCTTTCCGCGCTCGATCGTGCGACGAAGCCGCAGGACATGGCGTTTCCGGGATCGGGGTTTCATGCCCTGACAGGCGACAGGGCCGGTCGATATGCGCTTACGGTTTCGCGGAACTGGCGCATTACCTTTGCCTGGAAGGACGGCGACGCGGTCGACGTCGATCTGGAGGATTATCATGGGACGTGACACGCTGCGCCATCCTGACATGGAGCCGACGCATCCCGGCGCCTTGTTGCGCGAGGATGTGCTTCCGGCCATCGGCCTCAGCATCAGCACAGTCGCCAAGAGGATCGGCATCACGCGTCAGACGCTTCATCGAATCCTGTCGGAGGAGGCCGGCATCAGCCCCGAGATGGCTCTGCGCCTGGGCAAGTTCTGCGGCAACGGTCCCGACCTCTGGCTCAGGATGCAGGAAGCCCATGACCTCTGGCATGCCGAACGCAGGCTGCGCGACCAGCTGGACCAAATCGAAACCGTCCGGGCGGCGTAGGCTTCCCAACGCGGCCGGCGGATTCTATTTCCGCATGTATTTCCCTGGATCATGGCTCCAGGTTTTACCATCCTTCGCCATCGACCAGGTGTCGCTTACGTCTCGAAGTTCCGGTAGGACGCCTTCGGGATCGATACTCATGGCCGAGCGCAACGCTGCGCGAGCGCGACGGTTCGCCTTCCGTTTGTCGAGCTTCTCGCTTACGGAGGTTGTGATACTGAGAATCGGAGTTTTGCGTCGTGAGCGAGACATCCACCATATATGGCAGGGATCTCGCCGTTAGCGAATATCGAAGCTGCGAGTCTTCGTGTCCGCGCGGACGCGCGGCCCACTCACCCCCGGACCAAGTCTGGGGCGGGCTCTAACTCCTCCCCCTGAAGGGCGGAGAGGGATCTGAGGCGAGTGCTCAGCGGCCGATTTGCCCGGACACGGTCAGCTCGATCGCCTGTTGAAGCTCGGGAATGAGCTTGCCATAGGGATAGACGACCTGATCGATCTTCTCGGCGACGAGCTCGGGCGCGTCTCCGGAATTATCGAACAGCTGCGCCGAATCTGCGTGGTACAGGAACCATGGCAGCTCGGCAAAGGAGCGGAGCCGTCGTGAGCGGATTTTCTCGGCCGGCACGTCGTGCCCACCTTGCCTCACCCTTTGGCGGACACGTCGGATGTTCAGGTCGGCAGAGCGGAGCGAGACGTAAACGAGGTGTATCAGAAAGCCTTTGCGCTTGGCGGCGCGAACCAGCTTGCGGTACTTGCCCGTCGATAAGACCGTTTCGACTCCGACGGTCTGATGCGTCGCGATCGAAGCATGCAGCCAGCGCTCGATGCGTTTCACCGCTTCGAGATTGGCTTCGTTACGGAAGAGCCCTTCTTGCGTCATGATGCGCAGAGTCAAAAGATCGGGATTGATGATCCAAACAGCGCCCGACGCATCCTTCACGAGGACGTTCTGAAAACAGGTGCTCTTGCCCGATCCGTTCGCTCCCGCGACGATCCACAGGATGGGGCGCTTAGGCTCTATCTGCGGCACGCTTGGTGCGAGCGGCAGGAGCCGGGTTCGTCTTTCGGGCCTGCCGAACGTTTTTCTTGAAAACGGTCAACAGGTCGTGCCCCAAGGAGGGGCTATTCGCTTGGATCGTTCGAACCGTGACGATCCGACCGTCGGAATCCCGCAACTTGTCGATGGATACGGATTTTGCGGAGCCTTTTTTTAGTTTCGCGCCAGTGCGAATCTGAAGCTTGGCCATGATGGTCGTTCCCGTGTTCCAAGCTTAATATCGCCTTCGATTCCGCTCTTAGCAATCCTGGCGCGCCGAACGCAGCCTGCGCGGCCAGCCGGCGGAAATCGAAACCGTCCGGGCGGCATAGGTCACAGCATCCGGGCGGCGCGCGGCCCGGAAAGGGGCGCCGGGATCGGCGCCCCTCCTCGGTTCTCAGTTCGCCTGGCGCCGCAGGAAGGCCGGGATCTCCAGGAGGTCGTCCTCGGGCGAGGAGGCCCTGGGACGCGCCGGGCTGTCGATGCCGAGGCGCGGCTGGCCCGCTCCCGGTTCCGGCTGGGCCGGGCGGGTCGCGAAGGCGGGCGGGGTGGAGAAGGTCGGCACCGCGCGGGTCAGCGCGGCCTGCTCCTCCTGTTGCTCGGCCCGGCGGGCAGCGCCGGTGACGCGCTCGAACAGGCTTCGTGCCCGCTTCTTCTCGACAGGCGGCTGGGCCGGCTGGGGCGGGGTCGAGACGGTCATGCGGGCACCCGATTCCATCGGGCGCGGCGGAATGAAGGCCTCGGGCTTCGCGTCGATCTCGGCCTTGGGCGGCAGGGGCGGCGGCGCCACGACCGGCTCCGCGATCGCGGCCTCGGCGGGCGCGGGCTCGGCTTGCGCCTCCATCGCGGGCTCCGCCGCCATCGGCGCGGCTTCGGGCGCCATCGGCTCGAGCTGCTCGGCCGTCGCCGTCATCGTCACCGGCTGCGCGGTCAGGCCGCCGGCGACCCCCGACGGGCGGAAGCTCGCGCCGATCGCCGTCATCGCGGCGCTCAAGCCCCCGGTCTGCGGCTTGCGGCCCATGTCATAGCCGCCGCGGATGACGTCGAGCGTCGGCTGGCGGGCCGGCTGCGGCTGGATCATCGACTGCGCGTCGATGCCGGTCGCGACCACCGACACGCGAAGCCTCCCCTCCATGCTGGGATCGAAGGTCGAGCCGAAGATGACGTTGGCGTCGGGATCGACTTCGGCGCGCACGCGATTGACCGCCTCGTCGACCTCGAACAGCGCGATGTCCATGCCGGCGGTGATGTTGATCAGCATCGCCCGCGCGCCCTTCAGCGACACCTCGTCGAGCAGCGGATTGGAGATCGCGGCCTCCGCCGCGTCGATGGCGCGGCGTTGGCCCTCGGCCTCGCCGGTGCCCATCATCGCCTTGCCCATCTCGCTCATCACCGTGCGGATGTCGGCGAAGTCGAGGTTGATCAGGCCCGGCA
>Ga0070738_10007683_pt1 | contig 10659 bp, 7 predicted proteins | sample Coa_R2_2_FD_66446 | JGI IMG/M metagenome (GOLD analysis project Ga0070738, IMG submission 66446) | Surface soil microbial communities from Centralia Pennsylvania, which are recovering from an underground coalmine fire - Coalmine... | ecosystem: Environmental > Terrestrial > Soil > Unclassified ... | reverse complement strand
TCGTTGAAGTAATCAGCAATTTTCTTAAACGCCTCTTTGATCGATTCCCGACCGTGTACCAGCGTCCCGGGCTTAACCACCAATACCGCTTCGTCTGTATAGCAATTCGCTACAGTATCAAAATCACGCTCGTTAATCGCTTTATCAGCTTTGGCGATTTCTTGCTTTAAAGGATGATCACCCATCGTTGCCTCCTTTTTTGAGTAAGCTTCATTTTTTGAATACGCTTCAATAGTCGCTGCACCCAGATGCTTCCCGCTCACTGCAGGGGCATATAGACATCCGTAACTGCGTCTTCGTCCTTCACGGTTTTACCGACATTGACATAGTGAAAGATGATTGGAGCATCAGAGAGCAACTCCCCACTACTCGGCAACCACTCATCATATAAATATGCCACTGCCTTGTTGTCAAAGCGCGAACCGATATCGCGGGCGAATGCACATCGCAGACTGGGGATCGTCATCTCATGAATGCCGTCCGGGTTTGCACCCACAGCTCGATCGATGGAGAGGCAGAAGTCCACGCGATGCTCTCTGGGATTGACCGTTCTTGGATCAGTATAGTGCAAGCCATAGCTCCGGTACTTCGCGGGATCCAGTAGGCCATGCGCCAGCTTCCACGCGATCAGCTTGCGCGCTGTGTCATGTTCATTTTGCGGCAACCCCACATGCGTGATCGCAGCCACCCTCGTCTCTGGAAACGTCACAATGCGTACTTCCATGAAACTCCTCTCCACGTGTTGCTTGATCGTTGCGCTGCAGACGCAGGATGCATATAACCGCTCGAACGCAATGAAGAAGGCTGATACAGTCTGCTACAGCGCGGTTTATGAGGCGTCGGCATAGCGGCTGATTGAGGGGCCTAGTGGAAAAGCAACTATACGGCAACCATTCCCGTCGGATGAACTATCAGCTAACAGAACGGGGCCAAAGCCTTCGCCCTGTACTCAAAGCGATGATTGGCTGGGGGCTAGAGCACATTCCTGACACCCAAATTCCGGCAAACGAGCCTGAAAATTGAAGCTCCCAATTACGGTGTGATCCTCCAGTGCAAAGACGAAGCGCCTGACGGTGCTGGTCAGCGGTAATCTAGTCAGCACCAGCAATGACCACTTATGATCCCAACACCGAGATTGCTTAATTGCAGTAGACTAACGTGGCGCCCACATCGCCCGGATCTTGATTGGGAAGCCAACCAGCGCCCGATGGGATGCCAAAATTTCTGCCAAAAGTTCGCTGTAAATTGACCTGTAGCCATACGAGGCCGTTGGGGTCTGTTTGTGTAAAGACCTTTCCGCTGACCTGGTTTACGTAAACTGTTTGATTGGCAGTGACCTGTCCCACAGGGTTTGCCCCCCAGTTTGGCTCCCGAAAAATATACGCTGAGTTGAGCGTGCTTCTCACGCGACGGCAGGCGCTCGGTGATTGCACCGCTCCACCGCAGTTGAGAGCGGCATAGTCAACAAAGCCGTTCGGGTTGGTGATCTGGACACGCGGCGGTGGGGCCACGGGCAATGGTGCGGCAAAACCAACGGGTGTGCCGGGACTCAGAGGAAGAATTGGCAACACTTCCGAGTCCTGGGGGTTGGCCGTTGTAAAAACTGGCGTTGTTTTTCGAACCACGCAGGCTGTTTGAGCCACTACCATAAGAGTCTGTGCCGGCACTGCCCGTGTGGGCAACGCGAAGCCAGTCGTTGCGATCGCCAGCCCGACCGACAAACCCAAGGAAATTTTGTAATTGTGCATGTTATCTATCACGAATGACTTTAAGCACATCCAGAACGCATTGCTATCATCTAGAGTGCCGGTCAAATATATTCTCTGGTTACTATAATTTTTTAGCTTTGAAAAGTCTACCGTTGAGTTAAATGAATGCAGCAGTTATATCCAGTGTGATTCAGCATCCGCTTCAGAACTATTGGTCAAGGCGTTGTTGCCGGTTTGACTCTGATTAAGAGACGATTTAGGTGGCGATCGGCATTCACGTTAGGCTTTATTTCCATGACAACTCCTCCCATCCAGTGGTATCCCGGTCACATTGCGAAAGCCGAAAAAGCGCTGTTGGAGCAGCTTAAGCGGGTGGATGTCGTGCTGGAGGTGCGGGACGCGCGCATCCCACAGTCAACGGCGCACCCTCAGGTGCAGCAGTGGTTGGGCACGAAAGGCCGGGTGCTGGTCATGAACCGCAGTGACATGATCCCGGTAGCTGCGCGACAGCAGTGGACGGAGTGGTTTCGGACGCAGGGCGAAGAACCCTATTTTACCGATGCCCAGCATGGAAAAGGCATCGACGCGGTGCTCCAGGCCGCCCAAACAGCGGGCGAGCAGATGAACCAGCGGCGGCGCGATCGCGGGATGCTGCCCCGTCCGGTGCGGGCAGTGGTGATCGGCTTTCCAAATGTGGGCAAATCGGCGCTGATTAACCGATTGCTCAAGCGGCGAGTGGTGGAGAGTGCCCGTCGTGCTGGCGTCACACGTCAACTGCGCTGGGTGCGTATTTCGGATCAGATTGAGCTATTGGATGCGCCCGGCGTTTTGCCATCGCGACTGTATGACCAGGCCGCAGCGCTGAAGCTCGCCATCTGTGATGACATTGGCGAAGCTGCCTACGACAACCAGCGCATTGCGGCCGCACTGGTGGATTTGCTGAAAGCGATCGCAAGCACTTCAACACTGCGATCGCGCTACGACCTGGATGCACAGTCGCTAACTGGCGAGAGCTACCTGCACGCACTCGCCGAACACCGCCATAAAGGAGACGTGGAGCGAACGGCACGGCAGTTACTGAACGATTTTCGAACGGGTGCCCTGGGGGCGATCGCGCTGGAATATCCCACTGAACAGCCAGCAGTCAGCAGTCCGCCCTCCACACTGAGCAATTAGCCTGCAAGGAAAACACGGTAGCGGCCTCATCCGCGGTGGATTAACAGCGCACAGGCGATGTCCTCAAAAACCTAACAGATTAATGATGCTGAATACTCCGCCAATGGGGGATAGCACGGCCCCTAACGTATCCGTCACGGCAGCAAACCCCGATCGACGGACAACGATCGTATCGTTGTTCCGCATCGCGGGATTATTCTTTTCATTGAGTCCCTGGGCAAAGTCAACCGACACATCGCGGCGTGACACGGTGCCGTTCGGGTTAAGGCGAACGAAGGTCACTTCGCCTTTCTTCGCACGGTTATTAAAGCCACCAGCAGCCAGCAACGCCTGGTTGAGTGGTGTATTGGGTGGCACCTGCACCGGGCCGGGTCTAACCACTTCACCGACAACGTTGACAGTGATTTTGTCGGGGGCAAAACTGGCCACCGCGATTTTGGTCGCTTCGGTTGAGTTCAGTGCCGTTGCCGTGGGAATCACGATCGTGTCGCCCTCTTGCAGCGGCAAATCCTGTCGAATATCGCCTGCCTGGAGCAAACTCCAGAAGTCTACTTTGATGACTTGCATTGGCCCTGCCTGCGTTGTGCGACGAATTTCAATGTTCCGAATGTCTGCCGATTGCGTAATGCCGCCTGCCGTTTGAATGGCCCGCGTTACCGTCGGCACCTTTACATTGGCATTGGTGGGCAGGACGGTGGCAGCCTGCCCGTTTGACTGATTGGTCTGGTCGGGCGAAAGGACGTACGGCCCGGGACGATTCACTTCACCCACAACAGCAATACGCAGGGGACGATCGCTGGGCGTAGCAAAGGTCGTTGCGGCGAGGCGTTGCGCTTCATCCAAATTGGCGCTCGTTGCGGACGGAATAAAGATGCTGTCGCCATCCTGCAAACGCAGATCTTGCCGCAGGTTGCCCGTTTGCACCAACTGCCACAGATCGACCTTGATGATGGCATCAGGCCCAGCGTTATACGGTCGGGGACGGTGGACTTCCACTTCACGGACATCGGCTGACTGGGTCACGCCGCCCGCAAGCTGAATGAGTCGCGTGACGGTGGGCACGCCTGTATCGGCATTGGCAGAAACGGCCTGCACCGTGTACGAACCGGGGCGGTTGACTTCGCCTGCGATCGCGATCGTCAATGGCCGTGCCGCCAACAGCCCAATCGTGACAATGGGGCGCGTCAGGTACGGCTCATATTTCGTCGCGATCGCGGCTGACGCTTGCTTCAAGGTTCTACCCTGGACAGGAACCGCACCGACCTGAGGCAGATTGACAGCACCATTGGGCAGCACCAGGTATTCACCGCTATACTCAGGCACGTTAAAAAAATCGATCCGGACGCGGTCACCCGATCCCAGCAAATAGCCATCGTCAACCTGGGGTCGCACGGGTGTGGCGGTCGTTGGTGCGGCGGATGTGCTTTTGGGAACCTGGGCGATTCCGACAGATGGGCAGAGAATTACGCCCATAAACGCAACCGGCAGCACCCGCTGCATCATTTCGGTTGCTCGATTGGTCGGCTCAATTAGTTTAGCTAAATCCATACAGCGTACTGTTTAGCAGGCAGATCCCTGTTGTCTAGACGTTAATGTGACATCAGATGTTCCTGAATTTGTCAGGATTCTAATCGCGATCGCCAGCGGTTCCAAATTACTCAAATTCTGCATCATGATCGGGTCAAAGACGATACGTCCTTAGACATACTGAATTATTTAAACGAATCGTTGGTTTATTGCTACGCAAAATCCGTACGAATTCAATTCACTTCCGCTCACGATAAAATAGCCGTTGAACACCGATCAGGCTGGTTTTTCTAGCGATTAACGCATGGCTCAGAGCGCATTGACCTGTATCGATCAACACAGGCACTAGACGTGCTAATGAATACAGTACAGTTTTGGTTTTGCTCCGCTGATTGTGAAGAAAGTATTTACATTTTCTTCGTTTTCAGTATCTAATTGAACTGTTGCATTGAGGCGCTTTCCCTATATTCAAGACTAAGCCTCTGTCTATGCTGCTCTCAAAGCGTTTGAACATCTACCTCTTTCGAGAGATGTTTTATTTCTGCCCGCTCCTTACGCTTCGTTAAGTTTGATGTTTAACGATCGACGGGAGGTAAATTCGCTGAAATCAGTCGCTCTACGGAAAATTATTAGCATTAATTGATACCAGTATTGCCGTTGGCCGCTCCCTGTTTGGTCGTTCCCTGTGAGTTGATGAGTCAAGATCTCACGGCGTGGTTGTTGTCAATCACGACATCCGAATAACGTACCCGATTCTGTTTGCTAATTCTTGGAGCACCGCAGGCAATTCGAACCGTATAGCCAGAGCTGCTCGACTATAGCTTTGTGATTGAGCCTGCTGTTTCAGCCATAGATTTAGCTACTGAATTCACAACTGCAGGTTCCACGTTTTAGTTATGAAAATTGCATTGGTGCATGATTACCTGACGCAACGGGGTGGTGCAGAGCGAGTATTTGAGCTGCTCTGCAAGCGCTATCCCGATGCTGATGTTTTTACCTCGCTTTACGACCCCACGCGATCGATCGATCTTCACGATCGCATGGTGCGGACGACGGCGTTGCAAAATATTCCAGGTGCAAGTGAACATTTCAGACTGCTTGCCCCGCTGTACTTCCCAGCGTTTCGATCGCTTGATCTGCAAGACTATGATCTGGTGATTAGCAGCAGCAGCAGCTTTGCCAAAGCGGTGCGTAAACGACCCGATGCGAGGCACATTTGCTTTTGTCATAACGTCACTCGGTTTCTGTGGGATACGCGCAGCTACCTGCGGGAATACACCGCATTTAAGCGACTCTACCCCTTGCTCGAAAAGATTTTTCAGCAAATGCGAAAGGTAGATCTACACTATTCCCAGGAACCGGATCTTTACATCGCAAATTCCAGTATTGTTGCTGATCGCATTCAAGCCATTTACCAGAAACCCGCGCTGGTTATCAATTACCCGATCGACAGCAACAAGTTTGTGTTCTCTGCTGAAAAAGACGACTTTTACCTGACCTCGACTCGGCTCATTAGCTACAAACGAACAGACATTATCATTGAAGCGTTTAACTGGTTAGGTCTCCCCCTGTTGGTCACTGGAGATGGGCCTGAACGCGAACGTTTGGAGGCACGAGCCATGAAAAACATTACCTTTCTGGGTCACGTGAGTGATGCAGAACGCACCCAATTGATGTCAAAAACGCGGGCGGTGATTGTGGCAGCGCTGGAAGATTATGGGTTGGTGCCAGTTGAAGCCAACGCCAGCGGGACGCCAGTGATCGCCTATGGCGCTGGTGGCGTTCTCGATACCCAAATTCCCGGACAAACGGGCGTTTTATTCAACCGCCAAACCCCAGAAGCCGTGCAGGCAGCATTGCTGGCGATGAATACAATCAAGTGGAATTACCGCAAGATTCGAGAGCATGCGCTGCGGCATTTTTCGGAAGAAGCCTTTTTTGGCAAGGTTGAACAAGTCATTGGGGGAATTTGAGGCATGCCTGTGATGACTCAATCGGGCTAGCGCGATCGTCTTTAATGTTGAAGGGTGATAGTTGTGACTGTAGGTAACGTTGTCGGTGCTGTTGAAACCGATCCAGGATATGGACAACTGGTTGCGGCTTTATTGCGGCGAAAGCTGTGGCTCCTGGGTATTTTTTTGAGTGTGCTGTCCGCTGTGACAGTTTACACCTTGCTAAAAAAGCCGATCTACCAAAGCTCGATGCAGCTACTGGTGGAACCGAACTACCAGAGCAAAAAAGACGCTGGCTCTGGCACTGAAAATCAGTTTGCTGATAGCAATGTGGAGATTGATAACTCAACGCAGCTAACACAGATGCGAAGTTCGCAACTGTTGCAGCGGGCGGTTAATTTGCTCCACACCGATTATCCCAAGCTTGAAGTGGAGGAAGTGCAAAAGTCGCTGATTCTCACGCAGGTTGAAGAAGATAAAGTTAAAACCAAAATTTTTCAGGCGGTCTACACCAGTGACGATCCTGTAAAGACGCAGAAAGTGTTGACGGCTATTCGACGGGTCTATCAGGATTACAACCGGGAACAGCAGCAACAGCGGTTGACCCGTGGCTTATCGTTTGTGGATGAGCAGTTGCCGCTGGTTGAAAAGCAGGTCGATCGCGCGGAAGACGCGATGGAGCAGTTTCGCAAGAGCCAAAATCTGGTGGATCCAGAGGCGCAGTCAAGAGCGTTGATTGATGCCCTGAGCAGCGTTCAGAAAGAACAGCAAAATAATCAAGCTCAGATCCGCGATACTCAGGGACGCTACCAGACGTTGCAGCAAGAACTGGCGTTATCGCCGCAGCAGGCGTTGATCGCGGCCCGATTGAGTCAGTCTTCTCGCTATCAGTCGCTCTTGAATGAGATTCAAAAAAGTGAACTGGCGATCGCCCAGCAGCGGCTGCGCTTTAAAGATGCCAGTCCCTACGTCCAGCAGGCGCTCGATCAACGGCGACGTCAGCGTGATTTACTATCCGCCGAAGTCAGACGAATTCTGGGCAGCAATGCCGCGCAGGTGAACACGCAAGGTGAATCGGGGTTGAGTGTGGGCCAACTCAGCGCTACCGACTTAACGTTGGCCAACCAGCTTGTGGATGCCCAGGTGACAATGATGGCACTCCAGTCACGCGCTCAGAGCTTAAGCGAAACCGAGCGATCGCTCCAGCAGCAGCTACGGCGGTTTCCGGCTCTGCTCGCCGAATATGGGCGGCTCCAGCCGAAAGTCCAGATTGGACGCGATACGCTGCAACAGTTGCTCAAAGCCCGTCAGGAGATCGCTCTCGAAATTGCTCGTGGTGGCTTTGACTGGCAAATTGTTGAAGAACCCAAGCTGGGCAAGCAAATTGGCCCCAATCTCAAGCAGAACATCTTGCTGGGTGCGGTGGCAGGGCTAATGCTGGGTGCGGTGGCAGCTTTCATCCGCGACACGATGGATGACGCCGTGCATACCCCCGAAGATTTAAAGCAGGTTCCAGTGCCGCTGCTGGGGCTGGTTCCCGAGTTGTCCCACGATGCCGGACTGGGATCGCTGGTCAGTCGCTCCTTCCGGGAACAACCAGATTTTCTCGCGCCACCAATGATGCAGGTCGTTCACTGGCAACCATTCCGTGAGTCCCTCGATCTGATCTACAAGAATATCCAACTGCTACCCAGTGCCGCCGGGTTACGGTCTCTGGTTGTGACGTCAGCTCTGGCTGGTGAAGGTAAATCAACCATTGCGCTCGGTTTAGCCATCAGTGCGGCCCGGTTGCATCAGCGCGTGCTGTTGATTGATGCCGATCTACGGCGTCCGAGCCTGCACAAACAGCTTGACTTGCCGAACGATCGCGGCCTTTCTACCCTGCTCACGCGTCCCATCCCAACGCGCTCAGGCGAGATTCAGCCTTCACACCGCTATACCGATATCCCACTCTCCGTCCTGACGTCAGGGCCACCACCGACTGATCCGGCTCAGCTCTTGAGTTCTGAGCGAATGGGCGACCTGATGCAGGTTTTAGAGCAGGCGTACGACCTGATCATTGTCGATGCTCCGCCGGTCTTGGGTATTGTGGACGCCATGCTGGCCGCATCGTTCTGTAGCGGGATGGTGCTCGTTGGTCGGATTGGCCAGGTCACGCGCGCTGAATTGACTCAGGCGACGACCCTGCTGAGCAAGCTGGATGTGATTGGTGTGATTGCGAATGGATCTGACTTAACGGCCAATCGCTATATCGCCTACGACCGCAAAGGTCAGTTAGCTCCCCTGTAGATTAAGACTCCGTTCGGCCTACGGGCAACGATTTGGCTGTGTCCCGCTGATCAATTCAATAAACGCTGCTGTACCGGGCCACCTGATGGCTAAGTTGAAGGCCCATCTACTCTTTAAGTCCCCCAATGCTTATGACTACGCTCTTCCTGCAAAACCAAGCAAGCAACCGAAACGCTGCTTCGCGTCACGCTCGATCGCCCTACTACGCGCTAACGTGGCGGCAGAATCAACTGCTGTTGACCCTCTCACCGCAGCCCACGCCTGCGCTACCAGCCCTCGAAAGTGAACAGTTGCTGGCTGACTGCTTGCAGCGATCGCCAGTGCATCTGGTGAAGCTGACTCCCGAGATTGGAGAAGCGGAACTGGCGCTCTGGGCCGATGCCTGTGCCAAGGTCAACAAAGCCGTTTATCTGCGGGTTCCCAGCACATCCGCCTTGCCTAAAAAACAAAATCGATTGAGGTGGTGGCTCAAGCGTCTAGTTGACTGGAGTGCGGCGGCCCTACTGCTCCTACTGGTTGGGCCATTAATGCTGGTGCTGAGCCTTCTCATTCTAATCCAGTCACCGGGGCCAATCTTCTTTAGCCAGTGGCGCGTGGGCGAGCGGGGCAAACTGTTCCGCATCCTGAAATTTCGCACGATGGTCACAGGTGCCGAACTGTTTCACCACCAGGTAATGGGCAACCAGTCTGGTTTGCACAAGCGGGAGGACGACCCTCGCGTTACACCGATCGGTCGCTGGATGCGGCAGTACAGTCTGGATGAGTTACCCCAGCTTCTGAACGTGCTGCGGGGTGAAATGAGCCTCGTTGGCCCACGTCCCTGGGCACTATATGATGCGGTGCGGTTAAGTCCAGCTGTCCAGCACCGACTCAATGCCTTACCGGGCATTACGGGGATCTGGCAAGTGACCGGGCGATCGCACCTGCGCGATCTGGATGCGGTGAACAAGGTGGACTTGCGTTATCTGGATGACTGGTCGCTTCGTCAAGACTTCAAAATCCTGCTCCTGACAGTCCCCAAAGTACTTTCCGGATTCGGTGCCTTCTAGTTTATTTGTCAGCTATTGCTGACGTTGTCCCGTTCCCTCGACAATACATGCAACAGGCACCTTCCTTTCTCGCAAATTCATGCTGCTGAAACTTCCCGCACCCCTTCGTCGAACGCTTAAAAATGCACTGAAAGCCACGACCTTCTGGCAAGACAATTACACAATTCTGCGCGAGTTCAAGCACTTTTCCCTCATTGCCGTCACAGCGGTCGGCTGTGCGATCGCGGCAGCATCGTTTGAGGGCTTTAGCTTTGGATTTTTGCTGGCGTTTTTGCAGAGTCTGGTAAATCCCAACTCGCCGCCCTTCCACACCAGCATGGAGTGGTTTGACCAATGGATTCTTGGCGTGAGCGAACCGGCCACCAATCGTCTATATCGCGTGTCGGCGTTGATTCTGGCGGCCACCTGGATTCGCTCGGTATTCAACTACCTGACCCAGATTTACACCGATCTCACCCAGCAAAAACTCGTTGATCGCCTGCGACGGCAGATCTTTGAGCAGCTCCAGGCCCTCAGCCTCAGCTACTTCTCCAAAACGCATTCCGGCGAACTGCTCAACAGCCTCACGAGCGAACTGGGTCGATTGCAGTCAGCGTTTGGGCTGCTGTCATTCATCGTGACGCGCAGCCTCACCCTGAGCGTTTACATCTTTTTGATGTTTCGGCTGTCGTGGCAGCTATCGGTCATCTCATTGGGACTGTTTGCTTTGCTGGCAGTGGGGTTGTCCAACCTGATCGTCCGCGTCCGCAATGCCAGCTCCGGGGTGTCCGTGTCGAACGGTCGATTTACGTCGATCGCGATGGAATTTATCAACGGCATTCGAACAGTACAGGCATTTGCCACACAGGACTTTGAGCGCAGACGCTTCTACAAGGCCAGCGCCGATGTGGTTGACGCATCCATGCAAGCGAGCCGGGGATATGCCCTTGTGCGACCACTGGCCGAAGCGTTGGCCAC
>Ga0070738_10007681_pt1 | contig 10663 bp, 10 predicted proteins | sample Coa_R2_2_FD_66446 | JGI IMG/M metagenome (GOLD analysis project Ga0070738, IMG submission 66446) | Surface soil microbial communities from Centralia Pennsylvania, which are recovering from an underground coalmine fire - Coalmine... | ecosystem: Environmental > Terrestrial > Soil > Unclassified ... | reverse complement strand
TTTTTCTTATCTCGACGAAAAGAGACAATTCGGTTTGGCGGTATCGCTTCCCTAACATTAATCTTCAGCGTTTTTGTGGTTGGATATAACCCTTATGTCACCAATACTCTGACTCATGGGCATCCGTTCTATCCTCTGGCAGGGCAGGCCGCAATAGACATTATCACGCCTCAGCAGCCGATCCCACTGTTTGGCAAAAACCACATTCAGCAGCTTTTGATCTCAATATTTTCCAGACCTGGAAATTATCACCCTGTACAGTATCACTCCCATACGCTGGATTTACAGATCCCATTTTTTTTAGACGAAACATCAGTTTCAGTCTTTCAGTTTCCCGACGGCAGAATTGGCGGATTTGGGCCGCTTTTTAACGTCCTCTTTGTGCTCGGAATGTTGCTAACTATGCTCCTGTTAGCGCTCAGAACATCACCTAAACGAGGCTTCATTCTTTCAATACTAATTTTGTGGGTAACGGTATTGATTAATCCAGCGCCCTGGTGGGCCAGGTATGTTCCTCAGCTATGGCTATTTCCGTTGCTTGCGGCTTTCTTTGCTTTGCAAAACATTAGCAACAGAAGCGTATCGATGCTCGCGCGATCGATTCTATTGATCGGCTGTGTGAATGTGTTGATTATTGGGAAGGTTTACATCACATATAATCTCAAAACGAGCCATGCGATACAGGATTTTATGACCCAGATCCGCCACGATCGACCGTCATTGCTGTTGCTAAAGCAAGACAGTTTTGGTTGGTATGCGCCGCTCGTCCGCTTGCGAGAACAGGGCATTCACTATCAGGTCATCGATAGTGCGTTACCGTGCGCGAACCCTGGTCTGATTCCCTACTCTGGCATTACGTATTGCTCTTCTTTTGAAGAGAGACAACCCGCTCGATAAGAAAGAGAAGGTTGTCTCAAACGTGGGTTTGGCAGGCTGAGTGGTCAATCTGAGTCGCGCAAAGCCTTATGTAGCCTGACTGCTGCCGGTGTCGCCTCAGCTTGCCAGCAGTTCCTTGATGCTGGCATCAATAAATTTGGTATCGGCGTCATTCGCGCCACCGCCCGCAAAGTGTCCCCACAGCGATTTGATGACGCGCAGTTCGGCGTTGGGCATGTATTTCACCTCATACTCGTTGTCTTCGGGTGGAAAGTAGAGATCAAATTCGGCAGGCATGACGATCGCCTTGGCTTTGATCGCGCCTAGCGCTTTCTCAAAATCGCCATCAAACCCGGGAGTCTTGCTAATATCGCCGTTCTGCCATGTCCACAGCATCGTCAGCAGATTGTTGGCATCTTTCTTCAGAAAAAAGCCTTCCCAGAAGGCAACCAGGAAATCTTCCAGGGACGTGTACCCAATCTGGAGATACACCTTTTCGCGGTAAAACGCTTGCGACAATCCCCATCCCGCGTAGACTCGCCCGACTGCGCGTAGCCCCGTTGTGGGCGGTTCGTCGTACCACCCTCCGTTCCAGGCGGCATCGGCTTGCAGTGCGGCTTTAACGCCTTCCAAAAACACAATATTGTGCAGGCTAGTCCTGGCGGAGCCACAGAAGGGAAAAATCCGTTCCACCATGTCCGGGTAGCTAATGCCCCACTGGTAGGTCTGCCCTGCACCCATTGACCAACCGACGACGAGGGCGATTTTCTCAATGCCGAACTTCTCGGTAACGAGCTTGTGTTGAGCACGTACGTTGTCGTAGAAGGTGACGTTGGGAAAGCGGCTTTTGTTGTAAGGTGCTGGATTGTTGCTGGGTGAGGTAGAAAGCCCATTCCCAATCATGTTAGGAATGATGATGAAATACTGATTGGGGTCGAGCGCCATCCCTTCCCCAATCAGCCACTCGTTGTCATAGTGCTGACCGGAATACCAGGTGGGGTAGACAATGACATTGCTCTTGTCGGCGTTGAGAGTGCCATAGGTCTTGTAAGCCAGTTTGGCATCGCGCAGGGTCGCGCCCTGCTGCAGGGCAAAGTCGCCCAGGTCAAAAATCTCGTAGTCAACCATGAGAGAAATCCTTTCGAAACAGGCTGGTAGAACCGATCATCAACTTGAATGAAGCAGAATGACGATCGCACGCTTTTGATAGCAAATGGCATCAGGCGAAGGAGCCATGACATCGCGCGATCGCAGCCGTTAATGCGATCAGGGATGACCTTGAGCAACCATTGCCTTGGGGATTAAACCGCAAGATATTTATGGACAAGTGCATCGCTCAGGTCAGCGGTCGGGCCGCTTGCAACGATCGCACCTTTTTCCATCATGAAAAACTTTTGGGCAAGCTGACGCGCAAAGTCAATCTTTTGTTCAACCACGACAACCGTGATCCCTTTTTCCTGGTTGATGCGTTTAAGCGTGGCCTCGATCTCTTGCACAATCGAGGGTTGAATGCCTTCTGTGGGTTCGTCTAGCAACATGATTTTGGGATCACTGAGCAGCCCACGCGCGATCGCAAGCTGCTGCTGTTGCCCACCGCTGAGCAGCCCACCCTGACGCTTCAGGTGTTGCTTCAGCATGGGGAAGAATTCAAAAATCTCGTCAGGAATCTTCTTGTAGTTGCGTTTCGCCGCCGTCATGCCCAGCTTCAAATTATCCAACACCGACAGATAGGGAATGATTTCCCGTCCCTGGGGGATGAACGAGATCCCGTACCGCGTCCGGATGTAAGTGGGTGTTTTCGTGATTTCGTCGGCATCAAACACGATGCTGCCGGAAACAACCTTGCTCAGACCAATGACACTTCGGAGCAGGGTCGTTTTGCCGACGCCATTGCGACCGAGGATGCAGGCGATTTCACCCTTTTCAACCGCCATATCGACATTAAATAAAACAGGCGTCTGACCGTAGGACACGGTGACATCGGATAAATTAAGCAGCGGCATCGATTCGTTCACGACCTAAGTACACCTCAATAACTTTGGGATTGCTTTGGACTTCCTGCACGGAGCCTTCGGTCAATTTTTCGCCCTGGTGCAGCACCACAATGCGTTGGGCAATCTGCTTCACAAACTCCATGTCGTGCTCAATGACCACGACCGCATGGTGTTGCGCGATCGTCTTGATGATTTCGCCCGTTTCATGGGTTTCATCAGGAGTCATCCCGGCGGTTGGTTCGTCCAGCAGCACCACCGTTGGGTCTTGCGCCAGCACCATGCCAATTTCGATCCACTGTTTTTGACCGTGGGACAGCGACGACACCTGGGTAAACGCTTTGTCCAACAGCCCAACGCGATCGAGAACCGTTTCAATCTTGGCTTTTTTCACGCTGGTCAACTTGGTTTTAATGGACGCAAACACGCCATGAGCACCTTTCAGCGCCAGCAAGATGTTTTCAAATACCGTCAGCTCGTTGTAAACGTTGGGGTTTTGGAATTTGCGGCCAATTCCCATCCGCGCAATGGTGTGTGGACTGCGATTGGTGATGTCTTGCCCCTGGAAATAGACGTGACCGGAGGCGACAGGCGATTTACCCACGATCGCATCCAGCAGCGTACTTTTGCCAGCACCATTGGGACCAATGATCGTCACGATCTCCTGGTCAGCAACTTCCAGATTGACGCCCTTTAATGCCTGGAACCCTGAAAACACCACTTTCAGATCGTTTACAGACAGTATGGATTCCTGCGGTTCCACTTTGGAATCATCGGTCGATAAAAGCGTGTCCATAAGTCTCGATCTCGTCTACTCAGTTTTTGTTAACGTACCCTAACATTCTTGTCCCCACCCCTTCTGTGACCTAGATAGCGATTTCAGCAATGGATGCGCTCACTCGCGATCCCGATCGCTACTACCATCGCGATCGTCGGTTGGATCGCAGGGCACCCGTGGCAGTGCGGCGCGCACCAATGAACAGCCTCAGCGATCGTCCCGCCAACCGAACCAACGACTGTAACGGCGTCAGCCAGTCAAACAGACGTGCTTGCACAAATCCTGCCGTTGAACCCGAATCAGGCGCAGGCAGGAGGTTTGTTTGCTCTGCCAGCTTAAATTGTTTGGGCAACAAGCCCATCAATCCGTTGGGAAGAAACAGCACCACCACCAGCAGAATAATGCCGACAATCAGCTGCCAATCCTGGGTGATGCGATCGACCGAGTTTTGCAATTGGCCCAGCAAAATAGCGGCAATCAGCGGCCCCACCAGCGTACCGCGACCGCCCACAGCCACCCAGATCACCACCTGCGTACCAAAGGCAACGCCCAGGTAAACGGGTGAAATAAAGCGGTTCAATGGCACAAACAGGCCACCTGCAATCCCGGCAATCCCGGCAGATAGTGTCCAGATGAAAATCTTGAAGCTGGCAACGTCATAGCCCAGGTAGGAAATCCGCTTTTCATTCTCTTTAATGGACCGCAGGATTAAGCCAAAGTTAGACTGCGTGAGCCAATACCCGCCTGCCAGCACACAGGTGGTAAAGATGAGAATCATGAAATAGAGGCCGGTCGGCGGAATAACGAAACCGCCAAACAACGTCAGCTTTGAAACGTCTGTAATACCGTTAGTGCCGCCTGTATAGGCCTGCTGACTGACAAAGAAGGTCGTTAGCGCGGAGGCGATCGCCAGCGTAATGATCGTAATATAAACCCCGCTGACTTTAGACCGGAAAATAAACCAGCCGATGATATACGCGAATACAGCGGGTAGCGCCACCATTGCGATCGCGGCAATGGGAAAGAACTTTAAGGGTGCAATAAACCAGGGCAGTTCCTTCAGTCCATTCCATACCATGAAGTCGGGCAACGCTACACCATAGGTATTGGCCGATGCCGCCAGATTGAGCTTCAGGTAATAGGCCATTGCATAGCCACCCAGCGTGAAGAACACGCCATGCGCAAAGCTCAAAATGCCGGTAAAGCCCCACACCAGATCCAGCGAAATGCCAAGCACGCCGAACAATAGCAGCTTTGCCATCAGGTTAGTCTGAAACTCACCCGCAACAAATGGCAGAATCGCCAGAAGCAGAAAAATGATGCCACCGATCGCCAATAGTTTGACCGGAACGGTCGATTGTCGTAACCGACCCATTACCTCTGTCACGTTGAAATCCCCCTACAGTGATGGCAAGAAATAAATCAATCCCTAAGCCCGCTTCTGCACCGTAAACAGCCCTTCAGGACGGTAACGGATCAGCACGATGACGGCAAACAGCACAATGACTCTGGCCGCTGGATCGTTCAACAAGTACGCGATCGCCGAATTGGTTTCTCCAATCAAGAACGAGCCGGCCAGGACACCCACGAGCTTATCGACTCCACCTGTCACCACAGTCATCCAGGCGTCTACCAGATAGTCTTGCCCCATCGGTGGCGCGACGCTCTTGAGCGACGAGATGACTGAACCAGCGACACCCGCCAACCCACAACCGTAGGCAAACGTCACCATATCGACCAGTCCCGTATTCACACCCAGGCACTTTGTCATGTCGCGATTTTGAGTAACCGCTCGAATCTGGCGACCGAGCGATGTGGCGTAGAGTAAATAGGCTGTCAGCGCCAGGAGTGCCAGCGCTACAAAAATAATGAATAGTCGGTAGTACGAGATTTCAACCGATTGACCACCGGCTTTAAACAGAGACAGATTGCCTTTGATGTAAGGTGGCGATTTCACGTACTTTAGTTGCGCTGTAAAGATGAGTTTCACCACACCCTGCAGCACAATGCTCAGCCCCCAGGTTGCCAGGAGCGTCTCTAGTGGCCGTCCATACAGCCGTCGGATGATTGTCAGCTCGACGATCGCGCCAACAGCAGCCGTGAATAAGAAGGCAAACGGCAGCGTCAGCAGCAAATCCATGTGGAAATTCTTTTGCAGCACAAAGGTGGTGTATGCCCCCAGCATAATGAACTCACCGTGCGCCAGGTTAATGATTCGCATCACCCCGAACGTGATTGCCAGACCTAACCCGGTTAAAAGCAGAATGCCAACAATTCCAATCCCATTGAGTAACTGATTGGCCAGGGTAATTGGATCAATGCCTTTGTCAGGGGGAGACGATTGAGCGAGATAAACCAGTGATGACAATAAATCCATGAATTCCTCTAATCAACCAGTACGGCATCTGTAAACCAGAATCTCTGGCTTCAGTTGAAGCCAGAGATCTCAACGATCAACGGCGTTACGCCTGCTTTAGATACTCAACCGGAACATCTTTCTTGGTTTCGACGTTTGGATTGCTGCGATCGTCTGGCGTCTTGTGCTTACAAATCCGACCCTTGTACAACGCCTGACTCCAGGGAATCGGCTTCACAGCCGCTTTCGTCGAGAAGACGATATCTGCTTGACCGTCTTCTTTCCACCGACCAATTCTGGAATACAAATAGGTGTGATAGTTGTCTGGATCAACCTTGACGGTGCCCTGCGGTGCCTTGAACTCCTGGCCCCGAGTCGCTTCACGGAGATTGGCAGTCGTCAGTTCCTTCCCGGCCTCGACGCATTTCTCCATCGCCTGCGCCATGAAGAATGTTTGAATATAGGCCGCTTCCATCACCCCGTTGGTCACCCGATCCTTACCAAACTTCGCTTTGAACTGTTCCACAAACGCTTTGTTTTCAGGCGTGTCAACAGTCTGGAAGTAGTTAAAGCTGGTGTAATGGTCTTGAGCAAATTCTGGCCCCATTGCCAAAATTTCCTCTTCTGTGGTGGGATAGGCCATGATGGGGATGTCCTTCGCCGTGATGCCAGCGTCTTTGTACTGTTTGTAGAAGGCTGGAATACTGTCACCCACCAGGTTGCTCAACACAAAGTTGGGCTTAGCCTGCTTGATCTTGTTGATGATGGTGATAAATTCGGTCGTGCCCAGCGCAGCGTACTCATCACCAACCACTTCACCCCCCGCTTTCACCAATTCTGCTTTCGCAATCCGGTTACTTTCTTTGGGATAGATATAGTCAGACCCAATGAAGAAGCCTTTCTTACCAAAGTTTTTGGCACAGTAAGGAATGGAATCCGTGATCTGCTGGTTGGGCGCTGCACCCGTGTAAATTACGTTGGAACTGCACTCGTTTCCTTCGTAATAGACTGGATAGTACAGCATTTTGTCTTTTTCTTCGAAGACAGGCAGCACTGATTTACGACTGGCTGAGGTGTAGCAGCCCAGAACGCACACCACTTTGTCTTCGTCAATCAGACGCTTGGACATCTGGTTATACAAATCCCAGTTAGAGTCTGGGTTGACAACCACCATTTCAATCTTCTTACCTTTGATCCCCTGTTTGCCTTGCCAGGGACCCTTCCCTTCGTTGATTTGCTCGATCGCCAAAAACGTTGCGTCTTGTAGAGACTTTTCTACAATTGCGATCGTGCCGGTTGTCGAGTACATCACTCCAACCTTGATGCCATCACCCGATCCTGAGGTTGATGCCACAGGGCTTGCACCGGGGGATGCAGAGGACTCAGCCGTTGGGGAACCGCCACTGGAACAAGCAGCAACAACGCTGGAACCAAGTGCAAGCGAACCATACTGGATAAACCGACGACGATTCATGCCACCAAGTATGATCAGGGGCTGACGCGACTTCATTAAGCAATTCTCCTTTCTTGTAAAAATCTCGTATGCACAATCGCAAATCTTCCGAATTGGCGTCACTACCCAACTCGTCTGTGATTTAAGTCATCCTGTGTATAGAGGAGTTCTGCAATACTGTGTGATATTAGAATCACGGTCGCCACGTATTTGTATCCAGGTATACAAATTCTGCCTCCACGAAATTTTCGGCGGCGTATGGCGGTGCTGGAAAGCGGTCAGGCCGATCAAGAAAATCCGGGAATGTGAAAGCACCCAGCGTTTTAATGGAGCTGTGGTTGAGTGGTTTTACCAGACGCGATCGCGGGGTCGCGGCGCTCATTAGTGCCGTATCAAGCTCATTACAGCGATCCATCAGTCAGAACCCTGATCCGTTCACACGACCAACCAACGGCAACTGGCAGCGCGATTGTGTGACGCTGGGGCAAGGGTTCGGCGACAACTAAACGATCCCGAACATAGATAATTAACAGGTTAAGATTCCTTGCGAACAGGCGATTACACCGCCGCTTGATGTGCGATCGGCGGCAGGTTGGCCACCAGAAAGGCAATGACGGTTTCCAATCCATCCTGTGTCTTAAGATTCGTGAAAACGAAGGGTTTTGTGCCGCGCATTTGGCGAGCATCTCGATCCATTACGGCTAAATCTGCCCCCACGTAGGGAGCCAGATCAATTTTATTGATCACTAACAGGTCAGACTTGGTGATCCCTGGGCCACCCTTGCGGGGAATTTTGTCGCCACCCGCTACATCGATGACATAAATAGTGAGATCGACCAGCTCCGGACTAAACGTTGCGGCCAGATTGTCGCCACCGCTTTCCACAAACACCAGATCCAGATCGCGAAACTGCCGCTCCAGGTCTTCGATCGCGGCCAGATTCATGGATGCATCTTCGCGAATGGCGGTATGTGGGCACCCACCTGTTTCCACACCGCGAATGCGATCGCCCGCTAACGCCTGACACCGCACCAAGAACTGTGCGTCTTCCTGGGTATAAATATCGTTCGTGACGACAGCCAAATTGTAGCGATCGCGCATCGCCTTACACAACACTTCCACCAGTGCCGTCTTTCCCGAACCCACTGGGCCAGCCACTCCAACTCGAAATGCGTTCATAGGATTTTTCGCTCGTGCGCTTTCGATTCTAAACTGATACCGCCGCGAGGCGTAAAGTTGAACCTGGTGAAATAGCCATCAATCCACTCAGCGATCGCGCCGATGACGGCTGGAGATCACCTCATGCCAGCCATTCAACAGAAACAGCAATGGGAATAGATCGCAAACTGCCAGCGCTTTCGATGCAAAGTCTGAAGCGGTTCAGGCCATGATGCCCAAGATTCGTCGGTCAACCAAGTCTGTCCCTCACTGACTAGAGCAAGGTTATATTTGCATCCTGTTCCATCTTCTCAGCCATAAGACGATTATTTCCATGCCTAACCACAAATCACAACTATTTGCAACGATGAATTGGCTGTATCGCTCAATCTAAATTAACTGCGAAAAAGGCGGCTGTACTGGGTTTCGTGCGCCATGCTGGCTAGTGATAAGCCCCAACTGCAACTGCTGAGAGCCTCGTCTGGCAATGTCAAGATTTCTGCGATCGCCGTCTCAATAACAGGCTGAAGATTGAGCAGTAGGCGCTGTCCGGCTGTTTGCCCCAGTGGGATCAATTTAATGCCTGCATTCACCAGGTTGGTTGCCCAACTGTGCAAATACCCCATTGTCGCTGGCGGCAAATCCACCTGCCAGTGGGAGGCGGCAAGGGCAAACGCGATCGCAAAGTGGCAGCCATCCGCCTGCAAAAACACGAGTTCGTCTGCCGTGACCAGTTGCAAGTCCTGCAGCAACCGGAGGAGCGATCGACCCATCTGTAAACTTTGGCGGCGCAACTCCTCGGTTTCCCGTGCTGCCGATAGCCATTGATTCCACTGGCACAACGCAGCCCAATCCGCCGCGTCACAGGCCCGATAGGCCCGCACCATAATCGCTGCTTCCACCCGAACAGCACCAGAGCGCAGCTCCTGTGTTAGCCACTCCTCAAGGTCGCCAGCATCGCCTAGCTTGCCAGCTTCGACCAGTGCCTCCAGTCCTTCAGAGTAGCTATAGGCTCCTACGGGCAGCGCCGGACTGGCTAACTGCAACAACCGCAGCAATGGAATCGGTTCCATGGTCATTCCTGCTCCCTGCCCCTCAATGGCTATGTCCATATGCGCCCGTTTCGGGCTGAAATGGCTGCACTTCTTCAATGACATGTAGCCCACGATGAACCAACAGGTCTCGCAAGACGGGATCGGGTGCCAGACGTAAATAGGTCGGCGTAATTTCGAGCGGGACGTGACGGTTGCCCAGATGGTAGGCGGCTTGCAGCAGATGGAGTGAGGTGTCAGCCGTTACGGTGAGGACGGGCTCTGGCTTGGCAATGATCTTGACGATCAAGCCATCTTCAGACTGCAGCCGATCGCCATTGCGCAGAACCGTGCCTCTCGGCAACTGGAGATAGAGGGCGTGACCATCAGCCGTTTCAAAGCGATGGCGCGATCGCGTTCGATCGTCCGCCGTGAGCGCTAACGTCATACTGGCAGTGGCGTTGAGATTGGCGGTTAAACGTTGCGTTAGCGTGATCACCACAGCTCAGACTTCAATCCTGTACAGCAAGAGTCTAATACATTCGAGTGATTTTGAGACAGCGCTGTGTCGCACCTCCGGAATCCCATAAGCCTTTGATGAGTCTAAATCAGGGTTGCTCCCAACTCGGCTGAACGCTGTTCTAGATGCTTGAGTCTTACCTGCGCTGTTCATTTAGCCCCCAACTGAACCACGATGAATACTGCATTTTCGACCGTTAAACACCCGTCTTTACTCAAGGCAATTCTGGAAGGTTTTATCGATGGCATTCTGATCGTGACCGAGCACGGGGAGTGGATACACGCTAACGATCGCGCCCGTCGTATTTGTCGTCAGTTTGCTCAAGGGTTATCCCAACCCGATCGGGTGCCGCATGAAATTTGGAGCGCTTGCCAGCGACTGATTGACACCCTCAATCCGACTAATTGCACCACTACAGCCGAGGATGAAATTGCCGCCGGTAAGTCGATGTCTTACCGTGTCCGAGCGCAGTGGTTGCCCATTGAGCCATTTCAGCCCCC
>Ga0070738_10007680_pt1 | contig 10663 bp, 5 predicted proteins | sample Coa_R2_2_FD_66446 | JGI IMG/M metagenome (GOLD analysis project Ga0070738, IMG submission 66446) | Surface soil microbial communities from Centralia Pennsylvania, which are recovering from an underground coalmine fire - Coalmine... | ecosystem: Environmental > Terrestrial > Soil > Unclassified ... | reverse complement strand
CATTACCATCACTGCGGCAGCCATCAGTACGAGCTGGAAGGATCATCAAATCAATATCATTGATACGCCGGGTCACGTCGATTTTACGATCGAGGTTGAGCGATCGATGCGAGTTCTGGATGGTGTGATTGCTGTTTTTTGCTCCGTTGGTGGTGTGCAGCCACAGTCGGAAACCGTCTGGCGGCAGGCTGATCGCTACAAAGTGCCTCGGATCGTGTTCGTCAATAAAATGGATCGAACGGGCGCAAACTTTTATAAAGTCTATGGTCAGATTCGCGATCGATTGCGTGCCAATGCGGTGCCTGTTCAACTCCCGATTGGCAGTGAGGACACACTCAAGGGCATTGTTGACCTTGTGAGGATGCGCGCCTTTATATATACAAACGATCTGGGGACTGATATCGAAGAAACGGCTATTCCTGAAGATGTCCAGGAATTAGCGGCTGAATACCGTGTCAAGTTAATCGAATCGGTTGCTGAAACGGACGATGCTCTGACCGAGAAGTATCTTGAAGGTGAGGAACTGACGGAGGCTGAGATCAAAGCGGCTCTTCGGAAGGGCACGATTGATGGTTCGATTGTACCGATGCTCTGTGGTTCCGCCTTTAAAAATAAAGGCGTGCAGCTACTGTTAGATGCAGTGGTGGATTACCTGCCTGCGCCCATTGATGTTCCACCCATCCAGGGATTGCTGTCGGATGGTACGACGGTTGAACGGCATGCGGACGATGCCGAACCGATGTCCGCCCTGGCGTTTAAGATCATGTCTGATCCCTATGGTCGATTGACCTTTATCCGGGTATATTCGGGCGTTTTGAAGAAAGGCAGCTATGTCTTGAACTCTACCAAGGGTAAGAAGGAGCGTGTGTCTCGGTTGATTATCCTCAAGGCCGATGATCGCATTGAGGTTGACGAAATGCGAGCCGGTGATTTAGGCGCGGTGCTGGGGCTGAAAGATACCTTCACCGGTGACACGATTTGCGACGATGCCGCACCTGTCATCCTTGAGTCGCTCTTTATCCCAGAACCTGTTATTTCGGTTGCCGTAGAGCCTAAGACCAAGCAAGACATGGAGAAGTTGTCGAAAGCGCTCCAATCTCTTTCTGAAGAAGATCCCACTTTTAGAGTCAACGTTGATCCCGAAACGAATCAGACGGTGATTTCTGGGATGGGTGAACTGCATCTGGAGATTCTGGTCGATCGCATGCTGCGGGAGTTTAAGGTTGAGGCCAATGTCGGTGCTCCCCAGGTGGCGTACAGAGAAACCGTACGCAAGTCGGTTCGTGCTGAAGGTAAGTTCGTGCGTCAAAGTGGCGGTAAAGGGCAATATGGTCATGTTGTCATCGAGTTGGAGCCGACTGAGCCTGGGAGTGGTTTCGAGTTCGTCTCCAAGATTGTTGGCGGCTCTGTACCGAAAGAGTATATTGGGCCAGCCGAACAAGGCATGAAAGAAGCTTGCGAGTCGGGCATCTTAGCTGGATATCCAGTTATTGATCTCAAAGCGACTCTCGTCGACGGTTCATACCATGATGTCGATTCGTCGGAAATGGCATTTAAGATCGCTGGTTCAATGGCGATCAAGAATGCTGTGATGCAGGCTTCACCTGTGCTTCTAGAGCCTATGATGAAGGTTGAAGTAGAGGTGCCTGAGGACTTTCTGGGTCCTGTGATGGGTAACTTGATTTCACGTCGAGGTCAGATTGAAGCTCAGGGAGTGGAGCAGGGAATTGCCAAAGTAACCACAAAGGTTCCACTGGCAGAGATGTTTGGATATGCTACAGATATACGATCAATGACTCAGGGTCGGGGCATATTCACGATGGAGTTTAGCCATTACGAAGAGGTGCCTCGCAGTGTGGCTGAAACGATCATCGCTAAAAGTAAAGGGAACGCATAATCGAGGAAGAGGAATAAGTAACTCATGGCACGTGCAAAGTTTGAACGGAATAAACCCCACGTCAACATCGGCACCATCGGTCACGTTGACCACGGAAAGACCACGCTTACGGCGGCAATCACAATGACATTGTCGGCTCTGGGACAGGCAGCCGCTAAAAAATATGATGAAATCGATGCTGCGCCGGAAGAAAAAGCCCGAGGCATTACCATCAATACCGCCCACGTGGAGTATGAAACCGCTGAGCGGCACTATGCCCACGTTGATTGTCCCGGACATGCTGACTACGTGAAGAACATGATCACGGGTGCTGCGCAAATGGACGGCGGCATTCTAGTTGTGTCGGCTGCTGATGGTCCTATGCCTCAGACTCGTGAGCATATTCTGCTTGCCCGTCAGGTCGGTGTACCCAGGCTGGTCGTTTTCCTCAACAAGAAAGACATGGTGGATGACGATGAGCTCCTGGAATTGGTGGAGTTGGAGGTTCGTGAGCTGCTAAGCTCCTATGACTTCCCCGGAGACGAGATTCCGATCGTTGCTGGCTCCGCGCTCCAAGCGTTGGAAGCTATGACCGCTAATCCGAAGACTAAGCGTGGTGAAAATGAGTGGGTTGATAAGATCTATGAGCTGATGGATAATGTCGATTCCTACATTCCGACCCCAGAACGCGATGTGGATAAGCCCTTCTTGATGGCTGTGGAAGACGTATTCTCGATTACTGGTCGGGGTACTGTCGCTACCGGCCGGATCGAGCGGGGTGAGGTGAAAGTTGGTGATACGGTCGAGTTGGTCGGCATCCGCAATACCCGTAGCACTACGGTGACTGGGATTGAAATGTTCAAGAAGAGCCTTGAAAAGGGTATGGCTGGTGATAATGCTGGCGTGCTGCTTCGGGGTATTCAGAAGGCCGATATCGAACGTGGAATGGTTATTGCTAAGCCAAGCTCCATTACGCCACATACAAAGTTTGAATCGGAAGTATATATCCTGAAGAAAGAGGAAGGTGGTCGCCACACGCCGTTTTTCCCTGGCTATCGTCCTCAGTTCTATGTGCGGACAACAGATGTGACCGGAACGATCAGCGACTTCACCACAGATGAAGGTGGCGAAGCTGAAATGGTCATGCCGGGCGATCGCATCAAGATGACCGTGGAACTGATTAATCCGATCGCAATTGAGCAAGGGATGCGCTTTGCCATTCGTGAGGGTGGCCGGACGGTTGGTGCTGGAGTTGTAGCAAAGATCTTGAAGTAGGCTGTAAGCTGCTTCTGGCTATCAGCGGTTAGACTTAGTCTTCCGCTGATAGTCCTTCGGATTTGATACCCTTTAAGTTTTAGTTCGTGCCGATGGCGGTTAAGGACGTTAACATGCTTAGGCATGTTCGTTATCGACGGACTACATTTTTCTTAAGTAGAACCTTGACAACCTAGAAATGTATCCAATGGCAACTATTCAGCAGCAAAAAATTCGTATTCGGCTCAAAGCCTTTGATCGTGGCCTTCTCGATACATCTTGCGAGAAGATCGTTGATACCGCTAATCGCACGAACGCAACCGCGATTGGTCCTATCCCATTGCCGACAAGACGGCGGATTTATTGTGTTTTGCGTTCACCGCACGTTGATAAAGACTCGCGTGAGCATTTTGAAACGCGCACCCATCAACGCATTATTGATATTTATCAGCCATCTTCCAAGACAATTGATGCTTTGATGAAGCTAGACCTCCCAGCGGGTGTGGATATCGAAGTCAAGCTCTAAATAATACGATAGCCAGTGGTGGGTCAGTGAGTAAGGCTATGCTGCTTTAGCGTTTCGTAGCTTGATTCTGGGGATCGCTGGTACTGATGCAGTTTATACCTTGAATGAATCGCTAGAAATCCTCATTTTATGCCGCTCTTCAGTTGAGATACGGTACAGTAGGGAAAGAAGCACTGTCTTTTACTGAAGCACTAATGGCATCTTCTTCATCAATTGCGGTTCGAGAACTTCCCCTCTTTCCTCTACCGGAGGTGGTTTTATTTCCAGGTAGACCACTGCCACTCCACATCTTTGAATTTCGTTACCGAATCATGATGAACACGATCCTGGAAGGGGATCGACGTTTCGGAGTATTAACTTGGGATCAAGCTCAAGGGAAGCCTGCTACGGTGGGCTGTTGCGCTGAGATTATTAAGTTTCAGCGCCTTCCCGATGATCGAATGAAAGTGTTAACGCTCGGTCAGCAGCGTTTTCGAGTGTTGGAATATGTTCGTGAAAAGCCTTACCGGGTTGGGTTGGTTGAATGGATTGAGGATGTGCCGCCAAAGGAAGACTTGCGACCTTTGGCAAACGGAGTTGCGCAACTGCTTCAGGACGTTGTTCGTCTTTCAGCGAAGCTGACCGGACAGGAGATTGAGCTACCCGAAACGATGCCAGATCTGCCGATTGAGTTGTCCTACTGGATTGCCAGTAATCTTTATGGTGTTGCTGAAGAGCAGCAAGCGCTTTTAGAGACGCAAGACACAGCGGCGCGACTGGAGCGAGAGGCTGAGATTTTGACTTCGACACGAAATCATTTAGCGGCTCGGACAGTACTGAAAGAAACGCTGGACGATACGTTGAAATAGCGCCGGTTGAAGCATAGATCAGGTTGTTAGCCGTGTAACAGTCTCCCCATATTTGGTGTGTCCGTATACCTTCTGCGTAAAACTACTTACCTAAAACTTTAAAGAATTTGGAGTAGCGCGTAAAGTTTCCGCGAAACGAGTGAGATCGGGTGTGCAGCATTAAGGCTCCACGGTTATGGTTGGGAGCATACAGTCCAACACACTGAACTCTTTCGGTTACTACTCCCAGTTAAGGTTTACATATGCAGAATGTACTCGCTCGTCCTCAAGCTGCGGTTATTCAACCTCTCGGTTCCCTGAATGCTGGGAACGTGACTGTGTTTCAACATCAGCTAGATACGGCTGTGCAATCGGAACAGCACTCTAGTCTACTAGTTGACATGGGCAAGGTGGAATCGATTGATAGTGCTGGCCTGATGGCACTGGTCTCGGCACTGAGCACTGCTCAACGGCTGAATAAGCGATTTAGCCTCTGTTCCGTATCTCATTCTGTTCGCATTATCCTTGAGCTGACTCAGCTCGATCGCGTATTTGAGATTTTAGACGGACGATACGCATTGGATGAAGCAGTTGCCTAATTAGTTCTCTGTTGTCTCTACCTCTTAACAGCCAGCAGGAATGAGCAAATCTGGGTGCTCCTGCTGGTTTTGTTGTTTAAACTCGCGCATTCCTTTGGGCTACGAACGACTGCACCTCTCGCGGGTGCTGATGGTTTATGCCGAATGCACGCAAGGGCGATTGGGGAATGATGGTACGCACCCCGCGCCGTTGGATAACCTTGCTATACTGAGCCATGCCGCTGACTTAGTTTAAGTTTCTACGCAATGGAGGAAGATCAACGTGGCAGTTGCTGTTGAAGCATTGCTGACCCCAGAAATTTTGAAGCCTGCTCGGTACCTTGGTAATGAATTGGGTGCCGCTCATAAGCCCTGGAATGATGCTGTTGTACGCTGGGTGTTGACCTATCCAGAAGTGTATGAGGTTGGAGCCTCCAACTTGGGGCATGTCATCCTTTACAACATTTTGAATGCTCAACCGCGCCAGTTGTGCGATCGCGCTTACCTGCCTGCGCCCGATTTGGCAGCTAAATTGCGCTCAACCCAAACACCTCTCTTTGCGGTTGAATCGCGGCGCTCGCTGACCGATTTTGACATCCTGGGCTTTAGCCTCAGTTACGAACTGGGAGCAACGAATATTCTGGAAATGTTGGATCTGGCGGGCATTCCCTTAACATGGCGGGAGCGGCGTCAGGTCGAAGGGTTGTCAGGTCAGGAACGCTTCAAATCTGTTGTATCAGGGCCAGTAGGCTCTCCTGACGATGGGGCAACGACATCACGCATCTATCCGCTGATTTTTGCTGGTGGGCAGACGGCAACTTCCAATCCAGAACCCTACGCTGACTTTTTTGATTTTATTGTGCTGGGTGATGGCGAGGAACTGTTGCCAGAGATTGGGCTGGTGCTGGAAGAGGGCAAGGCGGCTGGATATAGTCGAGAAGCGCTTCTATTGGATCTAGCGCAGGTTCCAGGGGTCTATGTGCCACAGTTTTATGATGTTGCACAGGACGGGACGGTGCATCCCAACCGGGCGGATGTTCCGGATCGGATTCTACGGCGCGTGGCGAATCCCATGCCTGCGTATTCAGTCGGTCTTGTGCCTTACGTCCAGACGGTGCATGATCGATTGACGGTTGAAATTCGGCGCGGCTGTACGCGCGGTTGCCGGTTCTGTCAACCGGGCATGCTGACCCGTCCGGCGCGCGATGTAGAACCGGAGGCCGTCGTGAATGCGATCGAGCAAGGGATGCGCTTCACTGGCTATAATGAGTTCTCGCTGCTGTCGCTCAGTTGCTCGGACTATCTTGCTCTGCCTGCGGTTGGCATGGAGATCAAGAACCGGCTCAAGGCCGAAAACATTTCGCTTTCGTTGCCCAGCCAACGGGTCGATCGCTTTGATGAAAACATTGCACATATCCTGGGTGGCACGCGTCAGGCAGGGCTTACCTTTGCGCCGGAAGCCGGTACTCAACGCTTGCGGGACATCATCAATAAAGGATTGACAAACGAAGAACTGCTGCGGGGTGTTAAGACCGCATGGGAACAGGGTTGGGACAAGGTCAAGCTCTATTTCATGATCGGTCTACCCGGTGAGACAGACGTTGATGTGATTGGAATTGCTGAAACGGTGAGATGGTTGCAGCAGGAGTGCAGCGCCAAAGGCAGAAAGCGTTTAAACTTTAACCTCACCATTTCTAACTTCACCCCCAAACCGCATACCCCGTTTCAATGGCACTCTGTTTCAACATCAGAATTTGAACGCAAACAACAGCTACTGCGAGAAGAATTCCGCCGCATTCGAGGTCTAAAGGTCAACTTTACCGATGTTCGAATTTCGGCAATGGAAGACTTTGTGGGGAGGGGAGATCGTCGCTTGTCGGCTGTCATTCGCCGCGCCTGGGAATTGGGTGCAGGGATGGACTCGTGGTGGGAAAGCCTGGATCGTGCGTTTGCTGCCTGGACACAGGCGATCACAGAATCTGGTTTAAGCTGGAAGTATCGTCAGGTCGAGCGTGGCGAGTGGAACGTGTTTACTGGCGATGACGCTGAAAACATGGGCGCTGATGGTCACCGTCTGACTAATCCTGCGATTGATGCGCCTCTTCCCTGGGACCACCTTGATACAGGCATTGATAAGCAATGGCTCAAGGATGACCTGCAGCGTGCACTGGCCGCAGCCGTTGTGCCAGACTGCTCGTTTGAAGGCTGCTCGCACTGCGGGGTTTGCAGCACCGATTTTGGCCATAATGTTGTTGTACCACCGCTAGCCATTCCCGCATTTACAGGGCACTTTGTGCCCAATCAACAGCGGGCGCAGCGCTTGCGAGTGTGGTTAGGCAAGCAGGGTGAGATGGCGCTGGTCAGCCATCTTGATTTAGTGCGTCTGCTCGATCGCGTGGTGCGGCGGGCAAGCTTACCGATCGCCTTTACGGGTGGGTTTCATCCTGGCCCCCGCATCGTGCCTGCCAATGCCTTGCCGTTGGGCGTTACTAGCTCGGGAGAAATTGTTGACTTTGAGCTCACCGAAGTTATGGCTGTCGACCAGTTTCGAGCCAAACTGGTGGCACACCTGCCAGCCGGCATTCCGGTATACCGTGTCGAAACAGTGGCGGTGAATGCACCGTCTGCAACGCAGCTTTTAGAGCAGGCGGAGTACAGGATCACCCTTGGCATGGTTGAGACCGATCAGCTAGAGGTGCGACAGGCTCCTACCTTGCAGGCATGGCAACAGTGGATCGAGGCAATCAAAGCGACTGAAGCGATCTGGGTTGAACAGACGACGAAGTCGGGCACAGCCCAACGCGTGAATCTACGCGATCGCCTCATTGATTTACGCGTCGAACGAATTGGGGACGAATCGCAGGACAATCGTGACCAATCCACATCTGTTACAATTCGCTATATTGGGAGCTGTCGTAATGACGGCACACTGCTGCGTCCGGATCACGTTGTTTTGATGCTGGAGCAGGTTTCACAGCATGAGCTACAGCTATTGCACGTACACCGCGATCGCCTCATCCTGGCGGCGTTAGACAGCGGCAGTACCGAAAGGCGTGAAGCGTGAGTGGGGCGTTGCAACCCTTCACGCTGCCACCATTGGTGCCCTCTGATTCCTCACATCTGGTTAGCGATTCTTGAATTTTAGTGGCAGAGAAATCTGTACACGCTATAATGCATCTCAATAGAAGCTGTTGCGGATTGGAGACTCTTGGGGGTACCGCTAAGTGAACCAGTATTTGATGCTGGATGCAGCTTACTTCGTCAGACTTCTTGTTCATTCTTTACGGAATCTGATACCTGCTTTTGTGAGTGGGTATCTCATTGACCTGATTGTTGACTCAGTGGTCTATCGCCCTAATCAACCAATCTGAGGCTGTTAGAGACTGGATCGCCTCAGGATGGACATGGACTCACGCTTCTGCGTAATCTCGAGGTTTACACGTTATGCAACGGCGCGTCTGCACGAGCGAGAGAGGTTGATTTCAGACCTTTCTGCTGCCGCCAAATTTTGAGGAAATTGAATGTCAAAGCAAATTGTTATCGCTGAGCAGCATCGAATCGCTGCCGTTTTTTCAGAAGATCAGATTCAAGAACTTATTGTTGCTACGGGAAGCCATCAAGTCAGTGATGTCTATCTTGGCATCGTTGAAAATGTCTTGCCTGGTATTGATGCTGCCTTTGTCAACATCGGTGACAGCGAGCGGAATGGATTCATTCATGTGACTGATTTAGGCCCCCTAAAATTACGCCGAACGGCTGGCTCAATTACCGAATTGCTGTCACCGCAACAGAAAGTGTTGGTTCAAATTATGAAGGAACCAACCGGCAACAAGGGGCCGCGGCTCACTGGTAACATCTCGCTACCGGGGCGCTATCTGGTGCTCATGCCCTACGGCAAGGGTGTAAATCTGTCGCGTCGCATCCGGAATGAAAATGAGCGCAATCGATTGCGTGCGCTGGCAATTTTAGTGAAACCTGCGGGTATGGGCATCGTTGTGCGGACTGAGGCCGAAAATATGCCTGAAGATGCCATCATCGAAGACCTGGAAGCCTTGCAGAAGCAGTGGGAGTTGGTGTTGCAAGAGGCGACCACGACCCGTGCACCTGCTCTCTTAAACCGTGACGATGACTTTATCCAACGAGTACTGCGAGATGTGTACAGTTCGGATGTCAATCGCATCGTTGTCGATTCACATACCGGATTGAAACGGGTGAAACAGCAGCTCGCGAACTGGGGCGGTGGCGATCTGCCGCGCGGAGTGCTGATCGATCATCATCGCGATCGCATCCCCATTATGGAATATTTCCGGATCAATGCGGCGATTCGAGAAGCCCTGAAGCCAAGAGTTGATTTACCGTCGGGTGGTTACATCATCATTGAGCGAACCGAAGCGTTAACGGTTGTCGATGTTAACTCAGGTTCGTTTACCCGCTCTGCTACTGCACGTGAAACAGTCCTCTGGACTAACTGCGAAGCGGCCACGGAGATTGCGCGGCAGCTTCGCTTACGCAATATTGCTGGTGTGATTGTCATTGACTTTATTGACATGGATCAGCGCCGCGACCAGCTACAGGTGTTAGAGCATTTTAACAAAGCATTAAGAGCCGATAAGTCGCGTCCGCAGATTGCTCAGCTTTCCGAGCTTGGACTGGTTGAATTAACGCGCAAGCGTCAGGGTAAAAATATTTACGAGATCTTTGGTCGTCCCTGCCCCACGTGCGGTGGCTTGGGGCATCTGGTGCATCTGCCTGGTGATACGGACGATGCGGATGGTGAGAGCCTTGATCGTCCAGTAACAACAGCTCTGCGTGAAGCACGGACATCTGATCGAGGCCCCGTTGGGCGTGGTGGACGCGGGCGCGATCTGGTGCTGCCAGATGTTGCTGGCGTACCTGAACCAAATTGGGACGATCGCGGCGAAGAGTTGGATGACGGGAGTGACCTGCAGGATCTGGGGCTGAACCACCCAAGCTATCAAGAAATTGGCGGTAATAATCGCCGTCGCCGCCGCCGCCGTCCGGGTGACGATGCGTTGCCGAGCCGCTCATCCGTACCAGCCGCACCCACGCTTAAGTCTGACTCCAGTGGTGATGGTGAGGGCGCAACGGTGGGTGTGCCGTTTAGCAATCGTAATGATCGCTCAGAACGGCCAGGCCGTGGCCGGGGCGGTCGGGGTCGCGGTGGCCGCGATGTCGCTGCTCCAGAGTTAGTGGTTCGCGACACAGCATCTGCCGTTGATCCGGTCGTTGCGCCGGAGGCACCGTTCACGCCGCCACGAGAAGGGGTACCAGAGGCTGCGTATCCAGAGGAGCGTCGGGGACGTTCAAGACGAGACTCGGCGCGATCGCCGCAAGAGCCGCCGGAAGTGGTCGCCGTTGAAATGACGCCTGAAGAGCAGGAAGTCTACGCCTGGATGGGGATTTCACCGCTAGTCCTCACTAGTCAGGAAGTGAAAAACCCGAAATCAGCGATTATTTCGGTTGTGCTGCCGGGACAGGCAGAAACGGTTGCCCCGGCGCAGTTAACGTTAACGCCTCAATTAGAAATGGCAGCGGTTGCCGCTGACCCGATGCCGTCTACGGATCGATCGAGTGTAGAATC
>Ga0070738_10007677_pt1 | contig 10669 bp, 12 predicted proteins | sample Coa_R2_2_FD_66446 | JGI IMG/M metagenome (GOLD analysis project Ga0070738, IMG submission 66446) | Surface soil microbial communities from Centralia Pennsylvania, which are recovering from an underground coalmine fire - Coalmine... | ecosystem: Environmental > Terrestrial > Soil > Unclassified ... | reverse complement strand
CGGAGCGCCGGCGCGGTCCTCTGCGTCGCCGGGCTGTTCGCCGACGAGCATCACCGCGGCGTCGCCCGGCCCCTCGCCGAAGACGGTCTGCGTCCCGCGCTCCCAGAGCGGGCACGCGCGGCAGCCCGCGGCGTCCGCGCGGAGATCCCGGAGGGCCCGGTCGCGTCGAGCGTCGGACACGGCCGCGCGCCCTCGCTTCACGCCGCGCGCTTGCCGCGGCGGCCTGCGCGCGACTTCTTCGGCTTGTCGCCGGTCTTCTTCTTGTCGCCGCGGTCCTCGCTCCGGGTCTTCTGTCCCTGCGTCTCGGCGATGCTCTTCTCGAGCACCTTCATGAGGTCGACCACGTTCGTCGGCGACCTCGGCGCGCCCTTGCCCGCGGGCGCCGGCCGGCCGCGCGCGCGCGCCTCGATGAGCGCGAGCAGCTGGTCGCGATAGCGGTCCTTCAGCTCGTCCGGCTCGAACTTCGCGGTCATCGCGTCGATGAGCATCCTGGCCATCTTCATCTCCGCCGCGGGCGGCTTGCCGCGCTCGGGCAGCTCGAGGCCGCGCGCGTCGCCGACCTCGTCGGGCCAGTGCATCGTCTCGACGACGAGCGCCTCGCCGACGGGCTTGAGCGCCGCCAGGTGCTCGCGCGTGCGCATGACCATGCGCGCGATCCCGACCTTGTGGCTCTCGCTCAGGGCCTCGCGCAGGAGCAGGTACGCGTGCCGGCCCTTCCTCTCCGGCTCGACGTAGTACGGCACGTCGAAGAAGATGGGCTCGATCTGGGTCGCGTCGACGAACTCCACGATGTCGACCGCCTGCGACGCCTCCGGGCTCGCCTTCTTGAAGTCCTCGTCCTCGAGCACGACGTACTCGCCGCGCTCGAGCTCGTAGCCGCGGACGACGTCGCTCCAGTCGACCTTCTCGCCGCACACCGAGCACACGCGCTCGTAGTGGATGCGTCCTCCGTCGCGCTTGTGCAGGTAATTGAAGTGCAGCGTGTGCTCGTGGACCGCCGTGTAGAGCTTGATGGGGATCGTCACGAGGCCGAAGTTGATCGAGCCGCTCCAGATCGCGCGTGCCATGGGCGTGCTGGATCGCATCGTGCACGGGACGCGCCGACCATGCCCAGCGTCAGCACGACCCACCGCACCCGGCGCCGCGCCGCCGCCACGGAACAGCCCGGCGAAGCTTGGCCGGCGCGCGCGCGCCACGTGATACGCGAGCAACCGCTGCTGGCGGTCGGGGTCGCGGCGGTCGCGGGGGCCGCGCTCGGCGGCGTCGTCTTCCGCCGGCTCGGCCGCCTCGTGTTCATGGTCGCGGTGGGCTACGTCACGAACGAGCTGTGGCACCGCGAGGGCGGGCTCGACGTCGACGACGTGGTCGAGCGCCTGGCGGGGTGAGCGATGCGCCGGCTCGTCGTGCTCGCCTCGCTGGCGGCGGCGGTCGTCGTCGCGGCGGCCGCGTGCCATCAGCCGGAGACGCCGCCGGTGCCCCCGCGGCCGACCAACCCGACGAACGCCCGGCTGGCCGACGCCCCGCAGCGCCTGGACGTCATCGACGCCTCGATCGTCAGCGACGGCGCACCCGCGCTGGACGCGCCGTTCGGGTTCGACGTGGGCGCTCCGCTGACGGCGGCGCGCGGCGGCGCTCGAGGCCGGTGAATCCGTCGGCGTCGGCGCGGCGAACACGTCGTGAAATCGTCGGGCCGGCCGTTGCGCGGGCCGCCGCGCGCGCGCATGATTGCGGCGCGGGTCGCGCGCGATTGACGAGGGCCGCCGGCGCGGGAGTCGGCGCAGGCCGCCGGCGTCGAGGCGGCACGTGCAATGCGAGCAGCGCTCGCGGGGGGTCCGCTGCCGCCATGAAGGCCACCACACTGCTCGAGCGTCAGCATCGCAACCTGCAGCAGCTCTGCGAGGCCGTGGAGCGCGGAAGTCCGAGCATCCGCGAGTCGCTCCTCCCTCAGCTCGCCGGCGACCTCGCCGCGCACATCGCCGTCGAGGAGGCCATCTTCTACCCGGCCGCCTGCGAGGCGCTCCGTGAGGACGGGTGGATGCGCTCGGGTCGCGCTCGGCACGCGCAAGCGCGGAGCTCGCTCGAGCGCACGCTCGACGCCGCCTTCGACAGCGACGAGTTCGACCGGGCGATCGGCGAGCTGAGGGTCGCGGTCGAGCTGCACGCGGAGGAGCAGGAGGAGATCCTCTTCCCGCAGCTCGAGCGCGCGCTCGACGACGCGATGATGCGCCGGCTCGCCATCTCGATGCTGACCCTCTACCACGCGAAGGTCGAGGCCGGTTACGCGCGCGAGACCGATCGCCCGAGCAGCTCGCGCGCGTCGCACGCCTGACGCGAGCGACGGGCGCGCGCACGCGCGACGTGGGCGCCGGCGGCGCGGCAGGCGGACAGGGCATGGCGATTGCGAAACACGCGATCCCATGCATCGGCGCGCCGCAGGTCCGGGCAACGCGATCCACCCCGTACTGGCGCCCGCGGCGCTCGCCCTGCTCGCGCTGGGCACGTCGTTCGACTTGCTCGCCGCCGGCCACGCCGGGGCGCTGACGTGGCTCGCGTTCTGGATCCTTTGCGCCGGCATCGCGTGGGGCACGTGGTGCGCGATGTGGGGGCTGCTCGACTGGGTGTGCTTCTCGCGGCTCGGCGACGCGGGAGTCGGTGGGATCGACAGCTTCGCCACGGCCATCGTGGTCGGCCTCTACGCGCTGTCTGCGCTGCTACGCCTGGACGACACGGCGCACGCGCCGACCGACGCCGCCGTCGCGCTCGAGGTGGCGGGAGCCGCGCTCATCGGCATGAAGGCGTGGATTGGCCGCGAGCTCGCGGCCTGCCTGCACGATCCGCGGTGAACGCCGCCGGCGCGAGCGCGCGCCCGGCGCCCGGCCCTCGCGCTCGCCGCGACCGTGCACGGGCGATGCATCGAGGGACTGCGAAAGCAGCCCATGGATGAATCGAGCTCAGTGCTGGGCCGCGAAGCGACGGCGATCCCGCTGCCGAGCCAAGGAGAGGTGATCGGGGGCAAGTACCGTCTGGGCCGCTTGCGCGGCGAGGGTGGAATGGGCGTCGTCTTCGAGGCCACGCACGTTCGCCTCGGGCACGCCGTCGCGATCAAGTTCTTGCTGCCCGACGTGCTCGCCTTGCCCGACGCCGTGGCGCGCTTCGAGCGCGAGGCGCGCACGAGCGGGCGAATCCACGGGCCGCACGTGGTGCACGTCATCGACGTGGATTCGGACGAGCTGGGGCGGCCCTACATGGTCATGGAGCTCTTGCGCGGGCGCGACCTCGAGGCCGAGCTCAAGTCGCGCGGCGCGCTGCCGGTGGCCGAGGCGGTCGACTGGGTGCTGCAGACGTGCGCCGCGGTCGCCGACGCGCACGCCGCGGGCATCGTGCACCGGGATCTCAAGCCGTCGAACCTCTTTCTCGCCGAAGAGGCGGGCGGGCGCGTCGTCAAGGTGCTCGACTTCGGCATCTCCAAGGTCGTCTGCGACACCGAACCCACGGCGTCGTCGGCCGCGTTCAGCGTCGGGACCCCGCTGTACATGTCGCCCGAGCAGGTGCGCTCGTCGAAGGACGTCGACCGGCGCACGGACGTGTGGTCGCTCGGGGTGATCCTCTACGAGCTCATCGCCGGCGCTCCGCCGTTCCTCGGCACGACGACGGCGGCGATCGCGGCCATCGTCGCGGACGCGACGCCGAGGCTGTCGCACGTCCGCCCGGACGTGCCGCCCGAGCTCGAGCGCGTCATCATGACGGCGCTCGCCAAGTGCCCGGCCGATCGCTTTCCCGACGCCGAGACGTTCGGCGCGGCGCTCATGCCCTTCGCCTCCGCCCAGGGCATCGCGGGTCCCTTCTCGCTGCGGGCGTCGGCGCGGGCATTCGAGGAGGCGAGCCGCGTGATGGCGCGCGCGCCGGCCGGTCCGCGCGCGAGCGACGCGACGGAGCTGCTCGAGCTGCCGCCGGCGCGCACGGCGCGCTCGAGGCGCCCGAGTCGGGACGCCCGGTGGGAGGCGCAGCGCACGTTCGTCGGCACGATGGCCATCGGCGTGGGGCTGGCGACCGCCGTCGCGCTGGCCCTGCCGCGCCCGGAGGCGCGCGCGCCCGCCGCCGAGATCGCCCCCGCGCTGCACCAGACGGCGGCGCTCGAGCGTGCGCGCCTGCTGGGCGCGAGGGACGCGAGAGAGGCAAGGGACGCGAGGGAGCCGAGGGAGGCGAGCGCAGCCGCCCCGAGCGCGCAGGCGACGGTCGTCGCGCGCCGCGCGACCGCCGCCCCGCCCCACGCCGCGCCGGTGTCCTCGGCGGCCGTCGTTCCGCTGGCGCGCTGAGCCGGCGCGGCGGCGCGGGCTACGTCTGGCTCTCGCGAAAGCCCTCGGGATCGAGCGGCGTCGGCGGCAGGTCGACGCGCCGCTCCTCGGACCCGTACGCGGTCGGCTCGAGCTCGAGGATCGTGTGCAGCGGGATCGACACGAACGGGCACTCGTGCGGGGGCAGATCCATCATGTACGCGTAGAGCGCGCGCAGCACCGCCTGGTGGCCGATGAGAAGGACCGGCGCGCGCTCGCGCTCGAGCTCGAAGATGACCGGCTCGAGCCGCTGGATGACGTCCTGGTACGACTCGCCCCGCGGGTAGCGGTAACGAAACTTGTCCGCTTGGCGCGCGGCGTGCTCCTCGGGCATGACCTGCGCGATCTCGGCGTAGGTCATGCCGTCGCAGACGCCGGCGTCGATCTCGTCGAGCGGTCGCCACATCCGGTACGGCAGGCCGACGATCTGCGCGGTCTCGACCGTGCGCCGCAGCGTGCTCGTCCACACGACCGCGTCCGGCCCGATCCGGTCGCGCACGACGCGCGCGAGCACCTCCGCGTACGCCCTGCCGGCGTCGCTCAGCGGCGCGTCGCCGCCGATGCGGCCGAGCACGTTGAACTCGCTCTCCCCGTGGCGCGTCAGCCATACGCTCCGCGGCTGCACGTGCAGGTTCAGCAGGAAGTGCACGACGCGCGCGAGCAGGTAGCCGTGCGCGCGGTGCAGGACGACCTTGCGTCCGACGTCGATGATCTTGACGAACCGGCCCTCGTCCTCGCCGACCTCCTCGTAGCGGCTCGCGTAGTGCAGGATGCGCATCCGGAAGTCGCGCACGGCCTCCTCCTCGAGCACGCCCTCGTAGTCGGGAGATCGGGCCTTGGTCGCGCGGATGTTCGCCTCGACGAGCGCGGGGTCGTTGCAGATCGACTCGACGAACACGACCTGCAGCCCCTCGCGCGCGTAGCGCTCGCGCACGAGCCGCCGTCGCTCGCGCGTGTGGTTGGTCGCGTCGTAGATCGCGATGTCGCCGCCGCCTGCCAGGAACGCCACGCTGTCGTCGAGCGCGGCAAGGGCCACCTCGCGCCGGGCCGCGTTGCCTGCCTCGTTTCGCGGGTCGAAGAACGAGTGGTGCTGATGGCTGCCGAGGCGCGAGCGCCTGTACGAGCCGACGTTGAAGACGCGCGTCTCGTAGCCGAGCCACGAGAGGTAGCGCGCGATCTTGCGGGAGATGAACGTCTTGCCGCGCGCCGGCAGGCCGACCATGACGAAGACGATGCGGCCGCTCTCGTCGGAGATCATCGGTCAGCGCGCGCGGGCCGCGCACGCCCGCGCGTACGCGTCGCCCGGCACCCAGTTCATGCGGCCGAACCCGCCGACCCAGCGGACCGCGTCGACCTCCAGCCGCCACATGCCGAAGTCGGCGAGCGAAGCGTACGCGGCCGCCTCCGGATGCGCGGCCGCGAACGCGGCGTGAGCGGGCTGCGCCTCGGGGGCCGGCACCGGCTCGCACTCGCCGACCAGGGTCATGCGGCCGAGGGCGAGCGGATCGTCGCGCTCGGACGACGGCTCGACGACGAGCAGCGACGCGCGGCTGCACGCCTCGAGGTTCTTCGTGTGCTCGGCCAGCCGTGACAGGCGCAGCAGCGGCCGGCCGCGCCCGTCGAAGGCGACCGCGACGAGGGTCGCGAACGGCCAGCCCGCGGGCTGCCGCGCGATCGTCGCGAGCGAGCCCAGGCGGGCTCGCCCGGCCAGATCCACGAGCGGGCGGACGTCGGGCGGGTGGCTCATGCGACCTACTGCGTCGATCCTTAGTACACGCTTGGACGCCGCGGCAGGGCGACCGGACGGCGCGCGAACGTGGGCCCGCTCCGGTCGCCCTTGTGCGACGGCGGGGCCCTGGGCAAAGTCACGGGCGACCATGAGCAAGGAGCCGCTGCCCTACTGGAGCTACATCCGCGTCGAGCCGCTGCTTGCGCTCCAGACGGGCAGCGCCGAGAGCGAGGCCGAGCTGACCAACGACGAGGTCATGTTCATCGCGGTGCACCAGATCGACGAGCTCTGGTTCAAGCTCGTGCTGCGCGAGATGGTCGGCGTGCGCGAGCTGTTCGCGCGCCCGCACGTGCCCGAGCAGGCGCTCGCCTCGGCCGTGCGCGGCATCCGCCGCATGGAGACCATCCTCGTCCAGCTCGCCGGGCACTTCGCGCTGATGGAGACGATGACCACGCGCGATTACCTCGCGTTTCGCGACAAGCTCTCCGGCGCGAGCGGGTTTCAATCGGCGCAGATGCGCGAGATCGAGATCCTGATGGGCCTCGCCGAGAGCGAGCGCGTCCCGCTCGGCCACGCGCAGTCGTACCTCACCGCGCTGCGCGAGCGCGACGGCGGCGAGTCCCCCGCCCTGCGCCGCGTGCGCGCGCGCCTCGCCGACACGCCGACCCTTCGGGACGCGGTGCTCGACTGGTTGCACCGCACCCCCATCCAGGGCTCCACGCCCTCGCAGCCCGACGACGCCGCGCGCGTGCGCGCGTTCGTCGAGGCGTACCTCGCCTGCCACGCCCGCGCCGTCGAGCGCGGGCTCGAGCTCGCCCGCGCGCAGTCGTTGCCCGAGGCCGACGTGCGCCGGCTCGAGGCGCGCGCCGCCGGCGAGATCGACCACGCGCGCTCGTTCCTTTTGGCGCTCGACGCCGGCGAGGCCTCGCGCGAGCGGTCGTCGCGGATCCGGGCGGCCCTGGTGTTCATCGAGAGCTACCGCGAGCTGCCGCTGCTGGCGTGGCCGCGCGAGGTGCTCGACGGGCTCACCTCGTTCGAGCAGGCGTTCGTCACGTTCCGCCAGCGGCACGCGCGCATGGTCGAGCGGATGATCGGCCGGCGCACCGGCACGGGCGGCTCGGCGGGCGTCGAGTACCTCGACGCGACGGCGACCAAGTACCGGGTCTTCCACGAGCTCTGGGCCGTGCGGACGCTGCTCGTGCGCGCGACCGACCTGCCGCCCGTCGAGCACCCCGAGCGCTATGGGTTCGCCGGCGGCTCCTGACGGCGGGTCGCTCGGCCCGGGGCGAGCCCGGGCGCCGCGCTCGCTCTCGGGCGCGCCGCGGACGCGCGCGCCGCTGCGCCTGCTCGGCGCGGTGCTCGCGTGCGCGGTGGCGGCCGGCGGGGCGGACTCGGCGGCGGACGCCCGGCCGGGGACGCGCCGCGCGCGGGCGTGCGAAGGCCGGCGCGAGCCCCTGCCCGCCACGCTGACGTATCGCCTGCGATGGGCCGCGTTTGCGGAGGACGCCGGCGCCTCGGTCGCCGTGCACGTCCCGCCGGGCTTCGACGCGACGCGCAGGCCGGGGCTCGTCGTCTACTTCCATGGCTGGCAAGGCTGCGTGGGCGCGTCGCTCGCCGACGAGGAGGCGCCGTGCACGGAGGGCGGGGATCCCCGCCCCGGGGCGGCGCTCGCGAGACAGCTCGACGAGTCGGGCGCGAACGCGCTGCTCGTCGCCGTCGAGCTGCGGGTCGACCTGCCGACCGGCGAGCCCGGCCGCCTGGCGATGCCCGGAACGTTGCGCCTGCTGCTGCACGAGCTCTTCGCCGAGCACCTGAGCGGGGCGCTCGGCTGCGAGCTGCAGGTCGACGGCCTCGAGCGCGTCGTCGTGATGGCGCACTCCGGCGGCTACCAGGCCGCGGCGAGCGCGCTGCAGTTCGGCGACCTGCCGCAGGTCAGCGAGGTCGACCTGCTCGACGCGCTCTACGGCGCCGACGACGTGTTCGCCCGATGGCTGCGCCAGGGCGTGGCTCGCTTCGACCCGCGCGCGGCGGGCGCGCGCCGGTTCGTGAACCTCTACACCTGCTGCGGTGGCACGGTGGAGCGGTCGCGCGCGATGGCCGCCGCCGCGCGCGCCGCGGCCGCCGCGGCCGGCTGGGGCGACGCCGCCGTTTACGACGACGACGGCGACGGAGAGCTCGCCGGTGGCACGCTGCGCCGGTCGTTCGTCTCCAAGCGCGTGCCGCGCGCCCACGGCGAGCTGCCGCGGCAATACGCGCGCGAGCTCTTCGAGGCCGCCGGCTTCGAGCGGATCGCGCGCTGAATCGCGCCGGGCGCCTGTCCTCGATGAACAGACTGCTCACCGCTGACGGCGCGCGGACCGCTGACGGCACACCGCGCACCGCGCACCGCCTATCGTGACCGCCGGCGAACCGCGATTCACGGCATCGTTTTGCCGCCGTCGCGACGACCGGCGCCGGCTGCGCCGCTGCCCGGCGCCGCGTAGCCGGCCGGCGGAGTCGTCGGCGCGATGTTGGCGCCGCCGCCGTCGCCGCGCGCGTTGCCGCCGACCCCGGATGTGGTGCCGGTGGGGCCGCCGTAAGGCGCTTCGTACCCCGCGGCGCCTGCTTCGCGACCCGCTCCCGTGCCGCCGGTGCCTTGCGGCTGCATGCTCGTGTTGCCCGGACCGTTCGGGTTCGACTGTTCACCCCCGGTTCCGCTGCTGCGATCGCAGCCGACGGCGAGCGCGACCAGGGCTACCGTTGCGAGCGCACTGACCAAGCGTCCTTGCATGGGCTCCGCGCGTACGCACTCGGCGTGCCGGGGTGTTGCTTCGCGTGCGTCGGGGAGCGCTGGCGCTCCACACCCTCACCGAACGCTCGGCGCGTGTCGCACCCGCTGCGACCGAAGTGCAGCTCTGCCGGGCAATTGTTGGCATTTCGCGACGCCGAGCACGCTAGAGTGACTCTCGCGCACGGACGCAACCGGCCGACGCAGACGATCGTGGCGCGATGCCTCGTTCGTGGCGCATCGGTCACGACCTCTTGTGCGCCACCGCCCCGACCGCATGAGCCGACGCCGCCTCCGGATCGTTCTCTCCTCGCGCATCGCTCGCCTCCTCGGATGCGCGACCATCGCGCTGGTCGCCTTGATCGCGTCGCCGTCCGACGGCCGCATGCCGGCCACCCGCTTCGACGCGCTGCCTCGCGCCGCCGAGCGCCTCGGCGAGCCGATCTGGCTGCCGCACTGCGGAATGCGCGTCGTCGAGTGGCGGTCGACGGCCAGCCTGCGGCAGGAGACGACGCAGAGCGAACAGGCCATCGCCGTGCTCGACGAGACCTGCCGGACCGCGTTCGAGCGGTACGGCGAATTTCTGCGGGCAAAGGGGCTCCCGCGGCTCCACGTCGAGCCCGACGTGCTGCCGGCGATATCGCTGCTGCCGGGCAACACGCTGCTCGACGGCAAGTCTCCGCGCGCGCTGAACGACCTGCCGACACGGTTCGAGGCGGTCGCGCCGGGCTGCTGCTACTGGGGCCTGTACGTCGACTCGCTGAACCACCTGTTCCTCCGCAACGACCCGCTGACCAGGGACGACGCCGGCAAGCTCACGACCAACCCGCGCTTCGTGCGCACGTTGACGCACGAGATCTCGCACGTGCTGAGCTCCCGCCTCGGCGTCTGGGACGTCGTCGGCTACGACCGGCAGCGCGACGAGGACCTCGCCGAGGAGTTCGTCGCGTTCATGGGCATGCGCTTCCCGGCCGAGAGCTCCGCCGAGGACCTCGCGTTCCACCGCGGCGACGGCGTCCGTCGCCCACCCGCCGCCCAGGCGACCGCGACGGCGGCGCCCCCCAAGGCGCGCCCGCCGCAGGTGCCGCCGCCCAGCGCGTCGGCGAACACGAGCCCGCAGCGCTGAACGCGCCCGCGCGGCGCGCCGGCGGTGTACGCTCGCGTCACCGTGCGCTCGACGGCCACACTGCTGGTGCTCGCGTCGCTCTCGGCGCTCGGCGCGTGCGCGTCGCACGCGGGCTCGACGGCCTCGCGCAGTGGACCCCCCGCTGCCGCGCCCGGCGCGGCCGACCAGGCGCCCGCGTCGGCGCGCGCCGCCGCCTGGCGTTCCGCTCACCGGCTCGTCGACATGCACGTTCACGTCGACCCCACGCCCGAACACCTGAGCGAGGCCGTGCGCGTCATGGACGCCGCAGGCGTCGGCGTCGCCGTGAACCTGAGCGGCGGTACGGTCACGCACACCGCCGCGGAGCCGTCGGAGCTCGAGCGCACGAAGGCCCTCTCCGACCAGCTGCAGCCCGGGCGATTCCTCGAGTACATGAACCTCGACTACACCGGGTGGGACGCGCCGGACTTCGCGGAGCGCGCCGTGAGGCAGGTCGAGGAGGGCGCGCGGCAGGGCGCCGCCGGCTTCAAGGAGTTCAAGCGGCTGGGCCTGTACCTGCGAGACGCCTCGGGGCAGCTGCTCCGGGTCGACGATCCGAAGCTCGATCCGATGTGGCACCGCCTCGGGGAGCTCGGCATGCCGGTCTCGATCCACGTGGCCGATCCGAAGGCGTTCTGGGGGGCGTACGACGAGACCAACGAGCGCTGGAAGGAGCTGAAGGACCATCCGCGCTG
>Ga0070738_10007675_pt1 | contig 10671 bp, 8 predicted proteins | sample Coa_R2_2_FD_66446 | JGI IMG/M metagenome (GOLD analysis project Ga0070738, IMG submission 66446) | Surface soil microbial communities from Centralia Pennsylvania, which are recovering from an underground coalmine fire - Coalmine... | ecosystem: Environmental > Terrestrial > Soil > Unclassified ... | reverse complement strand
CCCACGTGGAGAGAGCGGTGCGCACCCTGCGGGCGGGGAACATCTACGTCAACCGGCCGATCACCGGCGCCGTGGTCGGCCGCCAGCCCTTTGGCGGCTCGGGGCTCTCGGGGGTGGGTTCGAAGGCCGGCGGCCCCGACTACCTCTCCCAGTTCGTCGAGCCCCGGACGATCAGCGAGAACACGGTCCGGCACGGGTTCGCCCCCGAGGCGCCGGCCGTCGGGGGGTGAGCGAGTCACCCGGGCCGGACCCGTTCAGGGGTCCGCCGGGCCATTTCCCGCATCCTCCTGGCCCCTCGCTGCGTGCTCGCGCAGCGAGGGGACGACCTCGGCCATGAGGCGGTCGATGACCGGCCGGGGATCGGCACCGGCGGTGGCAGGGCTGAAGACGAAGTGCCGGGCACCGGCGTCGTAGAAGGCGCAGACCCTCGCTGCCACCTCCTCGGCCGTGCCCGCGGCTGCCACGCGGTCGACCATCTGGCTGAAGTCTTGGTCGTAGGTGCCTCCCATCGAGCGCGCTGCCTGCTCGCGGGCGGCGCGGCCGTCGGGGCCGACGTTGCAGAACACCCACACGCACCACTCGAAGGACGACAGGTCACGACCAGCCTCGGCTGCAGCCTGCCGGACCGTCGCCACCGAAGCCGCGTAGCGGCGCGGCGAGTACAGGTAGGGGAACCAGCCGTCGCCCAGCCTTCCGGCCCGGCGCATGGCGGGCTCGCGCCGGCCGGCCACCACGATCGGAGGCCCGCCGGGCTGGAGCGGCGGCGGGTGGATCCGGACCTCTGCCATCGAGTAGGCGCGCCCCTCGTGGGTGACCGGCTCTGCAGTCCACAGCCGCCGGATGAGGGGGATCGCCTCGTCGGCGCGCCGGCCCCGCTCGGCAAGGGGGACCTGCATCGCCCGGAACTCCTGGGGGTACTCGCCCCCGACGCCGACGCCGAGCACGACACGCCCTCCCGTGGCCCGGTCGAGGTCGGCGATCTGCTTGGCCACGAGGGCAGGGGGGTAGAGGGGGAGCAGCAGGATGGAGGTACCCACCCGCACCCGCTCGGTGAGGGCCGCAAGCCGGGCCAGGCCCACGATCGCCTCGGGGCTCGGGTTGCGCGAGGCGATATGGCCCCCCACCCACAGCGAGTCGATCGGCAGGGCCTCGAGCGCCGCGACCTGAAGACGCGAGGTGCCACCGGCCACCAGGCCGACGCGCACCTCGCCACGCTCCTGCGCCGTACGGGCCAACTCCGTCACACGAGCACCTCCTCGAGCGCGGCCTGCTCCTCTGCCGACAGGCCGAGCAGGGATCCGAGCACGACCTCGTTGTCCTGGCCCAGGAGGGGCCCATGCCGGCGGATGCGGCAGTCGAGGTCCGAGAAGAGCCACGGTGCCCGCATGACCGTGGTCCGGCCGATCGCGGGGTGCTCGATCTCGACCAGCACGCCCCGGGCCGCGACATGCGGGTCGGACGCGAGCTCCTCGTTGGTCATCACCGCCATCGCGGGCACGCCCGCTGCCTGGAGCTCCTCGAAGGCCGCGCGCGGCGAGCGTCGGCATGTCCACCCCGCGACGGCCTCGTCGATCACGGCCGAGCCCGCCCTGCGGGCTGCCGCGCTCGGGAAGTCGGCGACCCAGCCTGGTCGCCCCAGGACCTCGCACAGGGCCGCCCACTCAGCGTCTTCGGCGACGGCCACCGCCACCCACGCGTCGTTTCCGGCACACGGGTAGACGTCGTGGGGCGCCAGCTCTCGGTGTCGGTTGCCCACGCGGGCCTGCCAGGGAACGCCGAGCTCGTGGGCGAGCAGCGCCCCAGGGCTGGAGGCCACCACCACCTCGCGCGAGGCGACGTCGACGTGCTGCCCCTCGCCCGTGCGGGCGCGATGGAGGAGGGCGGCCAGGATCCCGACGGCCAGGGCGTTCGCGCTGCGGTAGTCGGTCGACTCGCCGATCTCGCACGGCGGGCCGTCGGCGTAACCCGTCTGCTCGCCGAGGCCCCCCGTCGCCCCGAAGATGCTCGCGAGCCCGGCCGCCATGGCTTCGGGCCCCGTCGAGCCGTTGGCGGACGACGACGCGACGACGAGGTCGGGCCGGCGCTCGAGGAGCGACGACGCGTCGAGGCCGAAGCGGGCCATCACGCCGGGGCGGAAGTTGTCCACGACCACGTCAGCCCACTCCGTGGCCAGCCGGTGGGCAAGGGCCAGGCCCTCGGGCCGGGAGAGGTCCACCTGGAAGGAGCGCTTGTTGGCGTTGAGCTCGTTGAAGTTGGGCGACCGGTCGATACCGCCGTAGTCGGCGAGGAAGCCGCGGCGAGCAGGGTCGAGGCGCCTCGTCGACTCCACTTTCACCACCTCGGCCCCGAGCAGGGCCAAGAGGAAGGTGGCGTACGGGCCGGCGGCCGCCCACGTGAAGTCGAGCACGTGCACCCCCTCGAGACCGCGACCCGCCACGAGGTGCGGCCCGGACGTGGGGCGGGGCACGCCGTTGCCGGCGAACCCCCCCGCACCAGCCGACCCGAGCGGCGGGACCGGCCCGACCCGGGCGGGTGTCGCCGACAGCCGGTAGGGCGGTCCTGGCACGGCGACGCGGTCGCCGCGCCCGTCGTCGACCTCGCGGAAGAAGTGGCGATGGGCGAGCTGCTCGGAGGCCAGGAGATCGGTCGGCCCGGCGTACGCCCCCACCGGGCACCCGAGGTCGGCGAGGATGCGCACGACCTCGGCGCGGGTCCGGGCACGCACCCACCGAGCGAGGGCGGCGGCAGCCCCCGCCGGGTCGGCACCCCGAGCCTCCGCCGTGGCCATGCGCGGATCGGCGAGCTCCCCGGCGTCGGCCGAAGCCGCCAGCGCGTCCCACTGCGCCGGGGTCATGCCCACGAGCTGGACCCACCCGTCGGAGCAAGCCATCATCCCGAAGGGGCCGTAACGGCTGGCCTCGCGCCGCAGCGTCACCCCGTCGTTGGTGAACCGGCTGAGCCGCGTGCGGTTGAGGGTGAGCTCCGACTCCTGGGCGGACACGTCGACGAGCTGGCCATGCCCGCTGCGGAGCCGGTCGTAGCAGGCAGCGAGGGCGGCCACCGCCGCGTTCCACCCGGTGTCGTACCAGGCGGCGTCACCGCCGATCTGCACCGGCGGCCGCTCGGGGAATTGCGCGAACGCCGGACCGCTCGGCAGGATGGCACCCTCGCCCCCACCGTGGAAGACCACGAGGTGTTGCGCCCGGAAGTCGGCATACGGGCCGGTCCGCCCGAAGGGGCTGATGACCACGAGCGTGGTGGCCCGGTCGAGGTCGCCGAGGGCGGCCCGCACGTCCGCCGGGTGACGGTCGGTCACGACCACGTCGCAGGCCGCGCCCAGCTCCCGCAGGCGGTCGCGGCCCGCCGGGCCCTCGTCGACGACGACGCTCGCCTTCCCCGCGTTCAGGTACAGGAAGGTTCCGCCGGGCTCGTCCGCGGCCGCGCCTGGTCGTCGGGGGGCCCACCATCGGGCGGGATGGCCACCTGGGGGCTCCACCTTGACCACGTCGGCGCCCAGGTCGGCGAGGACCCTGGCACAGAAGGACGCCGCGACACCGTCGGCGAGCTCCAGCACTCGCCAGCCCTCGAGCGCGCCCCCCGGCGTGTCGGCCATGCTTCCCCTTGCGCCCCCCGGCGTGTCGGCCATGCCTCCCCCTGTACGGTGCCAGCTATGCGCGCCCGCGAAGGCGACGCACCCGCTCGGCGGGCGTACTCTACGCGGACCCGGATCGGCTGCGCCGGACCCGGCAGCGGGTCGAGCGCGAGGAGCCCGGCGCCGCGGAGCGTCAACCGCCCACCGGCGACGGTCGCCGCCGCCGTCGGCCTGACAGAGGAGCTGCTTGATGGACGTGCTCGAGGCGCTCTACACCACCCGGGCGATGCGCCGGCTGAAGCCCGATCCGGTGCCCCAGGAGGCAATCGCACGCATCATCGACGCCGGGGTCCGTGCGCCGTGCCCGGGGCCGGCCGGCGCCCAGGCATGGCGGTTCGTCGCCGTGACGGATCGCTCCGTGATGGCCGAGATCGGATCCGTCTGGCGCGAGGCGCGTGACGCGCTGCTGGAGCGGGTTCCGGATCTCTACCCCAACGAGAAGCAGGCGTCCTCCTCGAGGTACCTCCACGACCACTTCGACGAGGTCCCCTTGCTGATCCTCGGCTACGGCCCCGAGGGACTGGGCGCGAACACGGTCGTGCAAGCGTGCTGGAGCATGTGCCTCGCCGCCCGGGCCCAAGGCCTCGGCTCGGCGTACACCACCCTGCTGACCCAGCGCGCGGCCGCGGTCGACCGCATCCTCGGCGTACCCGAGGATGCCGGCGTCCGGCTCTACGCCGCGCTGCCCATCGGCTACCCGCTCGGCCGCTGGGGGGTGGCGCCCCGGCAGCCGGCCCACGAGGTCACCTTCGCCGATCGCTGGGGCAGGCGCCCTGCGTGGACCGCGCCCCCACCACCCTCCGCCTGACGGCGATCCGACCTCGCAGCGCCCAGGCCCGGCGGCCCCCACGAGCGGGTGCGTCAGGCGTCTCTGCGGACCAGCAGCACCCCACCGGCGATCAGCACGGCGAGGGCGTAGACGCCGAGCATGGTGAAGCTCAACCACGGGCCGAACAGATCGGCACCGTGGTAGTTGGCGCTCATCATCCGCATCCCGATGTCGGCCGGCAAGAACCGATCGACGTCGTTCGAGAAGGACGAGGGCAGGACGTCGGCGATGATCGGGAGGATGAAGAGCAGCCCGACGAACGTGCTGATCGCCGCCGCGCTGTGGCGGATGATCGTGGCCAGCCCGAGGGCCAGCAGCCCGATCGCGGTGAGGTAGAGGCCTCCGCTCACGACGGCCCGCAGCACGGTCGGGTCCGACAGTGACGCGGTCGGCGTCCTTCCAGAGAGGATGTGCTGACCCACGAGGAAGGCGACGAACGAGACAACCTCACCGATCACGAAGGTCGCCGCGGCAAAGAGGGCGACCTTGGCCACGAGGACCATCAGGCGACGCGGCACCGCCGAGAAGGTCGCCCGGATCGTGCCGGTGCTGTACTCGGCGCTCATCACGAGCACGCCGAGGACTCCGATGGCGAGCTGCGCGAAGAGCATCCCCGACAGGCTGGAGCGAGTGGGGTCGAAGGCCAGCCGGGCTGCAAGTGAGCGGGTCGAGAACCGCGCCGCCTGGGCCGACGTGACGAGGGCACCGATGCCCACCCCTGCCCCAGCGGTGATCACGAGGGTCCAGACCGTCGAGCGGACGCTCGTGAGCTTGGTCCATTCCGACGAGAGCACGCCCCCGAGCCCGTAGCGGCCCGAGGGCGGCCTCCCCAAGGCGGCCGACGGGGTCGTTGCGGTGGTCATGCGCCTCCTTCCGCTGCACCGGGTGCGGGCATCTCGCGATGACCCCCGAACTCGACGTCGGCTTCGGTGGACTCCACGAAGGCCTCCTCGAGGGACGCCGCCTGCGGGGCCAGCTCGTGGAGCATGATCGAGTGTCGGAAGGCGATCTCGCCGATCGTGTCCTGGCTCATCCCGCGCACCGAGATGGACCGCTTCCCCTCTTCATGGGAGACCGAGGCGCCCGCCTCCTCCAGGGCGATCGACAGCTCGTCGAGCTGCGGCGAGCGGACCCGGATGAATCCCCGCGCGTAACGGGCTGTGAACTCGGCCGCGGGCATGTCTGCGATGAGCCGCCCCCTGCCGATGACAACCAGGTGGTCGGCCGTCTGGTCCATCTCGCTCATCAGGTGGCTGGAGACCAGCACGGCACGACCCTCTGACGCCAGGCCCCGCAGGAGCTGGCGGACCCAGCGGATGCCGTCCGTGTCGAGCCCGTTGACCGGCTCGTCGAACAGCAGCACCCCGGGGTCCCCGAGCAGGGCGGCGGCAATGCCCAGGCGCTGGCTCATGCCCAGGGAGAACTCGCCGGCGCGCTTGCCGGCCACCGAGGAGAGGCCGACCAGGCCGAGCACCTCGTCGACCCGCCGGCGCGGGATGTGGTTCGTCTTGGCCAGCATCAACAGGTGGGCGTACGCGGTCCGGCCGGGGTGGATGGCTTTGGCCTCGAGGAGCGCGCCAACGGCGCGCAGGGGCCAGCTCAGGTCGTGGTAGGGGCGACCGTTGACCGAGACCGACCCCGCGTCGGGACGGTCCAGGCCCATGATCAGGCGCATCGTCGTCGACTTGCCGGCTCCGTTGGGGCCGAGGAAGCCGGTGACCTGACCGGGCCTGACGTCGAAGCTCAGCCCGTCGACCGCAACCTTGTCCCCGAAGCGCTTGGTCAGCCCCCGCGCCCGGATGGAGTTCGCTGTTGCTCCGACAGAGCTCGCCGTTCCGGCGACAGCCGAACCTCCGAGAGGAGCGGCGCGCATGCCAGCCGGGCCGGCGGGGGCCGCGGCGCGCTGCTCGCGCTCTCGGGGCGCAGCATCGTCGGGAGCCGGCGTGGGGGCGATGGGTGCGCGCGAGGCATCCTCGGGCGGGCGGCGTGCCCGCGAGCGGCGGCGGACCAGCTTGACGCTCCCGACCACGACCACTGCCACGATGACCACCACGAGGAGGATCCGCAGGCCGTGATGGCCGTGGGAGCCTCCGAGGAGGTGCGAGTCGGCGAGCGCGACGAGACCGGTACCCGTCACGACCGCCGGGCGCTTCCCTCGAGTCCTGCCACGTTCTGTGCCGTCGACGACACCTGGGTGAGCTCGATGCCGACCTCCACCGGGATGGTCGCGTCGCGTCGGGCCGGACCCGTCCCGAGCTGGCCGCGCCCGTTGTCCCCCCAGGCCCACAGCCTGCCCGAACGGTCGATGGCGTAGCTGGCGTAGCCGCCCGAGCTTGCTCTGACGAAGGTCACGCCATGGGGGACGTGCACTCTCACCGGTACGTCCGAGCTGGCCCTGTTGCCGGTGCCGAGCTGGCCCCGATCGTCGTTCCCCCATGCCCAGGTCTCCCCGTCCGCCAGGATGGCGATCGTCTGCCCGTTCCGCGGCCCGCTCCCACCCTGGAAGACCTGGATCACGGCGCGAGGGAGCTCGACCCTCACGGGCAGGGCACGCTCGGTGGTGGAACCGTCGCCGAGCTGGCCTGCCGCGTTGTACCCCCAGTCGTAGTAGTCGCCATTGGCCAACAGAGCGCCCGAGCCCTCCCACGATGACGTGAGCGACACGATCTGGACCCCGCCCGGCAGCCCGACCACGGCCGTTGGCGAGCGCGCGGGTGCCGTCGATCCGTTGCCGAGCTCACCCGCGTCACCGCTCCCGCATGCGACGAGGCTGCCCCCGGAGTCGAAGAGGGCGTGGGTGCGGGCACCGGTCGCAAGCGTGACGTCGCTGAGAGGCAGCCGCTCGGGACGGGCTTCGACGAGCCCGGACAGGCACAGGTCGTCGTCGGCGTTCAGACCCCAGCCCCACGCGTGGCCTCCGGAGTCGATGGCGAGCCCAGCGTCGAAGGGCATCGGATTGGCGAGCGCCGTGACGACGACACCAGCCGGGAAGTGAACCTTGACGGCCTTCGTCTCGTACGGGGTCAGCCTCCCATCCCCGAGCTCTCCGTAGCTGTTCACCCCCCAACCGTAAACGGCACCGGTCGAGGTGAGAGCGTACCCGTCGGAATTCGAGGTGGCTATCTGGACCACCTTCCCACTGATGCCGACGATCGCACTCGGCCGGTCGAGCTGAAGAGACGAGATCGCGCCCCGATTGCCGACGACGCCCCACCGGTAGACGGTGGATCCTGTTGTCGTCGCCCTGCGTGACGCAGTGGTCGCGCCGGCGCTGCCGAAGGCGCCCACGACCAGGGTGCCGGTGAGGACGGCAGCCATCACGGTCGACACGAGGGCCGGGAGGGTCAGGCGGCGGAGGCCGGTTCGAGGGCGCCGCGAGGTTCCGGGCACGGCGCTGCCTTGGTGTGCCGGCCACGCCACCCGGGCAGCTCATCGCGTAGAATGACAACCATGGTTGTCATTCTACCACCACGGGCTCCGTGAGGGATCGCCACACCCGTCCGTCCGAGGGGGACGGACCAGCGCACGGGAGTCGAACGACGCGCCGGGCGCTCACCTTGGGTGCTGCCCTGCGGCGGGCGTGGGTCGGCTACCAACGCCGGCTCGACCAGCAGATGGCCGCCGCCGGCTTCGCGGATCGGGGATTCCCCGACGGTCGAGTGCTCCGGCTCTGCCGCCAGTCCGAGGAGGTCACGGCTTCCCGGATCGGCCGGGAGCTCGGCATCACTCGCCAGGGAGCGAGCAAGATCGTGGCTGCCCTCCGTGACCGGGGCTACGTGACCCTTCGGCGCTCCTCGACCGACAGCCGCGAGAAGGTCGTCCGCCTCACGCCGCGCGCCCATGCGTACCTCGCTGCCCAACGATCTGCGTCGCGTCGGATCGAACGGGACCTTCGAAGCCAGGTTGGTCCTGAGGCATTCGACGGCCTGTTCCGGCTGCTCGACGCGCTCGGCGACGACGACCAGCCTCGACTGCGCGACTATCTCCGGCGCGTCCTTCCTTCATGACCTCGGGGACGTGGGAGCGATCGAAGGCTCGGCCGGGCCCGCAGACACCTGGCTGTCCCCCCGGACCGACGGTACTGTGACCTGGACGGCGACACGTGGAGGTGCCCATCCATGAAACAAGGCGACGACACGTGACCGCCGCACCCGCCGACTGGACGATGCGCTCGCTGCTCGTGTCCGTGCGGGACCTCGACCGGTCGGTCGCGTTCTCCTCCGAGGTGCTCGGACTGCGCGAAGTCGGCCCGGAGGGCCAGGCCGCCACGCTCGAGGCAGATGGGCGCCCGTTCGTCTTGGTGTTGCGCGAGGTGAAGGGGCAGGGTGTCATCCACGGTCAGCAGGAACTGGGACTGCGTGCGGCCGTGTTCGACGTTGGTTCGCAGGCCGAGCTCGACGACGTGGCAGGACGCCTCGCGGCAGCGGAGGCACGAGTAGCCCGCTCGCGCTTGCACGAAGCCGAACCGCTCGAGATCCGCACAGGCGTCAGCCTGTAGCCAAGGGGCGGAGCACGCACCAGGAGGAGGCGCATCCTGCACTCGTGGCGTACCGGTCGGCGGCCGGTCGCTGGGTCCTCCTCGCCACCGTGCTCGGCTCGGCGCTCGCCGCGATCGACGGCACTGTGGTCGGCATCGCCCTCCCCGTCATTGGTCGGGACTTCCGCGTCCCACTGGTGTCGGTCCAGTGGGTGGTGACCGCCTACCTGTTGATGCTGGCTTCCCTCCTCGTCGTGGGCGGTTGGCTGGGGGACCGATTCGGACGGCGCCGAGTCTTCCTCGTCGGCGTCGTGTGGTTCGCCGCCGTCTCCGCGGCGTGCGCGGCCGCACCGAGCGTGACCGTGCTCATCGTGATGCGGGCGGTCCAGGGCGCAGGCGCCGCGCTGCTGGTGCCTTCCAGCCTCGCCATCGTGGAGGCGGGGTTCGTCGAAGGCGACCGCAGCCACGCCATCGGCGCGTGGTCGGGAATGGGCGGGGTCGCGACCGCCGCAGGTCCCTTGGTCGGGGGCTACCTCGTGAGCACGGCGTCGTGGCGATGGATCTTCCTCATCAATGTCCCGCTTGCGATCGTCATCCTCCTCGTCGCCGGCCACGTTCCCGAGTCCCGCGACCAGTCGGCTTCGTCCTCGATCGACCCGCTGGGATCTGCGCTGACGGTCCTTGCGCTCGGAGGGATCACCTACGGGCTCGTGGAGGGGGCGGCGCTCGGCTGGGCCGCGGCAACGGTGATCTCCGCTTTCGCCATCGGCTCGGTCGCCGGTATGGGCTTCGTGGCTGCACAACGTAGGACCCGCGACCCGATCCTGCCGCTGAGCTTGCTTCAGAACCGCCAACTGGTTGCCGCGAACGCCGTCACGTTCCTCGTGTACGCCGCCCTCGGCGGTGCACTGTTCCTCTTCCCCGTCGAGCTCGAGGTCGTCGACCACTACTCCCCGTTCCAGGCGGGGTTGTCGCTCCTTCCGCTGACCGCGATGATCCTCGTCCTCTCTGCACCGTCCGGCAAGCTCTCTTCGCGCATCGGTCCCCGACTGCAGATGTCGGTGGGACCGGTGATCGTCGGGACGGGTCTGGCAATGCTGGCCCGGACCGCATCCGGTTCTTCCTACTTGTCGGTCGTGCTGCCCGCGGTCCTCGTCTTCGGGCTCGGGCTCGGCGTGACGGTGGCTCCGCTCACTGCTGCCGCACTCGGCGCGGTGAGCGACGAGCACTCGGGCATTGCCTCTGCGCTCAACAACGACGTGGCCAGAGTCGGCGGTCTCGTCGCCGTGGCGATCCTCCCGGCGATCGCGGGCATCTCTGGTTCCGCGTACCTGCGCGCCGATCCGCTCGCCCACGGCTTCCGGATCGCAGTCTTCGTCGCTGCGGCATGGTGCCTCGCAGGTGGGCTGGTCGCCGCCGTTTGGGTGCGGAACCCGCCACGCACACAGGCCGCGCCGGCCGCTGCCCCCGTGCACTGCGCGATCGATGCCTCCCCACCCGTCGCCGCGCCGGCTCGCCGATCAGAGCGTGAACGCGGCCGGGCGCTCGGGGGTAGCGCCAGCCCCGCGAGCGGCCCCAAGAGAAAGGCGGCACACAGCACGCTCGAGGAGAAGCTGACCGGGTCCCCTTGGGCTGATCCACCCGCTGTGCGAGTCCGAGCCCCACGATGGTGGGATGGAGGACAGCACGGCAATGAAGAGAAGGCACCACACC
>Ga0070738_10007673_pt1 | contig 10674 bp, 11 predicted proteins | sample Coa_R2_2_FD_66446 | JGI IMG/M metagenome (GOLD analysis project Ga0070738, IMG submission 66446) | Surface soil microbial communities from Centralia Pennsylvania, which are recovering from an underground coalmine fire - Coalmine... | ecosystem: Environmental > Terrestrial > Soil > Unclassified ... | reverse complement strand
GCATACCTCGCTCCTATTCTCCAGTTAACATTGGAGAAACGATTGATAGGTCAAGAAAATGCTGAGTTTTCTGAACGTTTTCAATTCAGTTTATATTGCCGAATTGGAAGTAGGTCATCACTTCTACTGGCAATTGGGTAATCTAAAACTGCATGGACAGGTCTTTCTCACCTCCTGGTTTGTGATTGCCCTCCTAGTAGGAGCGTCAATAGCTGCTACTCGAAATATCCAGAGAATTCCTGGTGGCATACAAAATTTGATGGAATATGCCCTGGAATTTATTCGAGATCTGACGAGAAGCCAGATTGGTGAAAAAGAGTATCGTCCTTGGGTACCATTTATCGGTACATTGTTTTTGTTTATCTTCGTGTCAAACTGGTCAGGCGCGCTAATTCCTTGGCGATTAATCAAACTACCGTCAGGTGAGTTAGCTGCTCCAACTAATGACATCAATACGACAGTAGCACTGGCACTGCTAACTTCTCTAGCTTACTTCTATGCTGGTTTTAGTAAGCGCGGTTTAGGGTACTTTAGAAAGTACATAGAGCCGACGCCGATTCTATTACCAATTGCCATTCTAGAAGACTTCACTAAGCCACTTTCCCTAAGCTTCCGTCTATTTGGTAACATTCTGGCGGATGAGTTGGTAGTAGCAGTGCTTGTTCTTTTGGTTCCTCTGTTTGTACCTCTGCCGGTGATGGCTTTAGGTTTATTTACCAGTGCAATTCAGGCTTTGGTTTTTGCCACCCTAGCAGCAGCATACATTCATGAATCACTAGAGGGGCATGGTGGTGAAGAGCATGAGGAGCATTGAGCTTCTAATAGCCCTTAGTTAGTGTCATTGTAAATACTGGATGTCCAGATTGTGAATCCAGTTCGAAGTCTACAATTGTTCTTTTTCTACTCAAAATCAGGAGATAAGTCAAAATGGACCCATTAGTTTCTGCTGCTTCAGTTCTAGCTGCTGCTCTAGCGATTGGTTTAGCTGCAATTGGCCCTGGTATTGGACAAGGAAATGCTGCAGGTCAAGCAGTAGAAGGTATTGCTCGCCAGCCAGAAGCAGAAGGCAAAATCCGCGGTACTCTGCTACTAACTTTGGCGTTCATGGAATCCCTCACCATTTACGGTCTGGTAATCGCCCTAGTACTGTTGTTTGCTAACCCCTTTTCCTAAGACCTCATACTTTTCATGAGTCTGGAGACGTGCATCACCACGTCTCTATCAGATGAGTTAGAAATGTTTTTCGTTTCTAATCCTTTGAGGGCTATGGTAAAGTCTCTAAAAATTATGAAAGGTGGAATGATTTTGCTTGCTATGAAAACTGCCGTTCTAGCCAAAGAGGAGAGAAATGTTTGATTTCGATGCTACTTTACCCTTGATGGCATTGCAGTTCCTGCTGTTGGCAGCAGTGTTAAATGTAATTTTCTATAAGCCACTGACCAAAGCGTTAGACGACCGGGACAATTATATCCGAACGAATAACCTTGAAGCTCAGGAACGCTTGGCTAAAGCTGAGCGCTTAACTAAAGAATATGAGCAGCAATTGGCGGAAGCGCGCAGACAATCTCAAGCGGTTGTGGCACAAGCTCAGGCTGAAGCTGAGAAAATTACTGCCGAAAAAATCGCTCAGGCGCAGAAGGAAGCTCAGGTTCAACGTGAACAGGTGGCTCAAGAAATAGAACAACAAAAGCAGGAAGCTCTACGTTCTTTAGAGCAACAAGTTGATGCCCTCAGTCGGCAAATTCTAGAAAAACTGTTGGAGCCTACTTTAGTTAAATAAAGTGTAGGTAACAAAAACATACGCACAGCTAGACGTTGATGCGGCAAGTGCTTGATTAGGTGTCAAAAATGGCACTTTTTTCCCTTGGGGAAAATAAAACTTATAAGCAAGGGAGCAGCGCAGTTGTAAATGGGCATAACGGGGAATGTTTTACTACTAGCCACTGAGGCAGTGGCTCATGCAGAATCAGAAGGTGGTTTCGGTCTCAATATAGACATTTTAGAAACCAACCTCATCAACCTGGCGATTCTGGTTGGCGTACTCATTTATTTTGGGCGTAAAGTTCTAGTGAACATTCTCAAAGAACGACGCTCAAATATTGAAACAGAAATTCAAGCAGCAGAACAACGAGCAAAGGAAGCTGCAGCAGCTCTGTTTGAGGTGCAGCAGAAGTTGACCAAAGCGCAAGCAGAAGCACAAGCAATCCGTAAAGCAGCAGAAGAAAACAGCCAATCAGTTCGAGAAACAATATTGGCACAGGCAGCGGAAGATGTGCAACGCTTGAGAGAGTCAGCTGCTAGGGATTTAAGCACAGAAAGGGACAGAGCGATCGCCGAATTACGGCAACGTGTAGCCGCTATGGCATTGAAAAAAGTCGAGTCAGAACTGCGGACTGGAATTGCCGACGATGCTCAACACAGGTTAGTTGACCGCAGCATAGCGCTACTAGGAGGGAGCTAATGAAAAGTGATATAGCAACAGCCGAAATAGCCCAACCCTATGCAGAGGCTTTGATGTCAGTAGCACAATCAAAGAACTTGACGGAGCAATTCGGTGAAGATGCACGTTCTTTGTTGAACCTCCTCTCTGAGAGTGAGCAATTACGGAACTTTCTTGGTAACCCTTTTATTCAGCCTGAAACCAAAAAGGCAGTTATCAACCAAGTGCTTGGTGAAGGTGCTAACGTTTACTTCCGCAATTTTTTGCTGCTGCTGGTAGATAGGCGGCGCATTCTATTGCTGGAACCAATTTTTAAGCAGTATCTGTCACTCTTACGACAACTGAAACAAGCAGTACTAGCGGAAGTGACTTCTGCTGTACCCTTGTCGGAAGAACAACGGCAAGCTGTCATAGAAAAAGTCATTGCTATCACCAATGCTCGCGAAGTCGAACTAGAAACAAAAGTTGACCGCGAGTTATTTGGTGGAGTCATCATCAAAGTCGGCTCTCAGGTAATTGACGCCAGCTTACGGGGTCAGTTGCGCCGTCTTTCATTGCGCCTAAGCAGTTAGGTAGGGAGTGGGGAATAGAAACTGGGAATAATACCCCACTCCCTAATCCCCTTTTAGTAAATTCCTGAGTTTTAAGAGTTAAGTCACATGGCAATTAGCATCAGACCTGACGAAATCAGTAATATTATTCAGCAACAAATTGAGCAATACGACCAACAGGTCAAAGTTGCTAACGTTGGTACCGTCCTACAAGTGGGTGACGGTATTGCTCGTATCTATGGTCTAGATAAGGTCATGGCAAGCGAGCTATTAGAGTTTGAAGATGGCACAATCGGCATCGCCCAAAACTTAGAAGAAGACAATGTGGGTGCGGTGCTCATGGGTGAAGGTCTTGACATTCAAGAAGGTAGTACTGTAACGGCTACTGGTAGAATTGCTCAGATTCCAGTTGGGGAAGCCTTGATTGGACGAGTTGTAGATGCTCTGGGCCGTCCAATTGATGGCAAAGGCGAAATCAAGACGACAGAAACTCGTTTGCTAGAATCTCCAGCACCTGGTATTGTGGCTCGGCGCTCTGTACACGAACCATTGCAAACAGGTATCACAGCTATCGACGCGATGATTCCTGTTGGTCGTGGTCAGCGGGAGTTGATCATCGGTGACCGTCAAACCGGAAAAACCGCGATCGCGATCGACACGATCATCAACCAAAAACAAGAAGACGTGATCTGCGTCTATGTTGCTATTGGACAAAAAGCTTCCACAGTAGCTAGTGTTGTTCAAACTTTGCAAGACAAAGGTGCGCTAGATTACACCATCGTTGTTGCTGCGAATGCCAGTGACCCAGCGACCCTACAATTCTTGGCTCCTTATGCTGGAGCAACAATAGCTGAGTACTTCATGTACAAAGGCAAAGCTACCCTAGTGGTTTACGATGACCTTTCCAAGCAAGCTCAAGCATATCGGCAAATGTCTTTGCTACTGCGTCGTCCACCCGGACGTGAAGCTTATCCTGGAGATGTGTTCTACATCCACTCCCGCTTATTAGAAAGAGCAGCTAAGCTGAGTGATGAACTGGGTAAAGGTAGCATGACAGCTCTACCAATTATCGAAACCCAAGCAGGTGACGTATCTGCTTACATCCCGACAAACGTGATTTCGATTACTGACGGTCAGATCTTCCTGTCTTCCGACCTGTTTAACTCCGGTGTTCGTCCTGCTGTAAACCCTGGTATTTCTGTGTCACGGGTGGGTTCTGCTGCACAAACCAAGGCAATGAAAAAAGTTGCTGGTAAGTTAAAGCTAGAACTCGCACAATTTGACGACCTACAAGCTTTCGCACAATTTGCCTCTGACTTGGATAAAACAACCCAAGACCAATTGGCAAGAGGTCAACGCTTGCGGGAACTACTTAAGCAATCACAAAACTCACCACTAGCAGTGTATGAGCAAGTGGCTATCCTGTATGCTGGTATCAATGGATACTTGGATGATATCCCAGTAGACAAAATCACAGCCTTCACAAAAGGATTTAAAGAGTACTTGAAAACCAGCGCACCTAAGTACACCGATTCAGTACAATCCAAAAAAGTCCTAGGTGATGAAGAAGAAGCTGCCCTAAAAGCAGCAATTGGCGAATACAAAAAGACCTTTCTGGCAACAGCGTAAATAAGTTAGGAGTTAGGAGTGGGAAGTAGGGAGTGGGCATAGAATATATATTCTCCTATGTCCCTCTTCTACCTCCTAGCTCCTAACTCCTAAACGCCAGTTGCGGGACTGTCGGCAAAGCCGGACGCCAGTCACCTAGGTCGGGCTAAACCTCCTGCAGTGCTGGCTCAACGGACACATGCTACCCTACCCTGCAGGAACGCTTTCAGCGAACGGGAAGTCGCCCTCCCTTGCGTCTACAAGCCGGGAAACCTGTAAAAGCGCAGTGTCCTCACCAACGCACTGGCTCCTCCTAACTCTAGTTAAACTATGGCTAACCTCAAATTCATACGCGATCGCATTCAGTCGGTAAAAAATACGAAAAAAATCACAGAAGCGATGCGGCTGGTGGCTGCGGCTAGAGTACGTCGCGCCCAAGAACAAGTTCTAGCTACCCGCCCATTTGCTGACCGCTTGGCACAAGTGCTCTATGGTTTACAAAGCCGTCTGCGGTTTGAAGAGGCAAATCTCCCCTTACTGAGACAACGGGAAGTCAAAACAGTTGGATTGCTTGTTATTTCTGGTGATCGAGGTTTGTGTGGCGGCTATAATACAAACGTTATTAAGCGTGCCGAAACTCGTACTAAAGAACTCCAAGCAGAAGGTATAAATTACAAATTTGTGTTGGTGGGACGTAAAGCTTTACAGTATTTCCAACGTCGTAACCAACCTATTGATGCAAGCTACAGTGGCTTAGAACAAATTCCTACTGCAGCAGAAGCTTCCAAGATTGCTGATGAGCTATTGTCCTTGTTCCTATCGGAAACAGTGGACCGCATAGAGTTGATCTATACTAGGTTCGTCTCATTGGTGAGTTCACGTCCAGTCGTGCAAACACTTCTTCCTCTCGACCCTCAAGGTTTAGAAGCATCAGATGATGAAATTTTCCGCTTAACAACTCGTGGTGGTCAGTTTGAAGTGCAACGGGAAAAAGTGACAACTCAAGTCCGCGCTTTACCCAACGACATGATTTTCGAGCAAGACCCAGTGCAAATTCTTGATTCCTTGCTACCTTTGTATCTGAGTAATCAGATCTTACGAGCACTGCAAGAATCTGCTGCTAGTGAACTAGCCGCACGGATGACTGCTATGAGCAACGCTAGTGAAAACGCTGCTGAACTCATTAGTAACTTAACATTGTCCTACAACAAAGCACGCCAAGCTGCAATTACTCAGGAAATCTTAGAAGTTGTTGGTGGTGCTGAAGCGCTTAAGTAAGAGTTAGGAGTTAGGAGTTAGGAGTAAAAGTCTTGTCCAAGTAGGGTGATAGTAGGATGGAGTCGCTCACCTAGAGCTTCACAAAGTATAGTGCGTTAACTAGATGCAACAAACCCTACTTAATCTACACTTCTTTCTAAGCCAGCCAACAACTCCTAATAATTCCTAACTCCTAACTTTTTACGCCTTGGCACATTTTGTTCGTAGCACACTATAATAGTTGTATGAATCCACATGGGGCTTTAACGGTTTCGACGTGGTGGCGAAAGCTGCTCTATGATTCAGGTCGAGAGTGAGTCATCTCTCGAAAATAAAAGGCTCAAACAATTGTAAATGCGAACAACATCGTAGCATTTAAGCGTGTGGCAGTAGCTGCCTAACAAACCTCTTACAGGTACGCTTGTCTGTAGTTTGACTCCGTTAAGGACTACGGACCAACCCCAACGGATGCGTTAGCAAGTATTCTCTGGTTGGCTTGCTAGCAAAGATTTAATCAGAGCATCCTAGCGTTCGGGATAAAGAACGCTCCCCGCCTTGAGGGTTAAAAAGGCTAAGCCTGTGAACGAGTGGGGGGTCAATACCCATTGCGGACATGGGTTCGATTCCCATAAGCTCCACTTTCTACTGAATAATGACTGCACATCCATCTGACAAGTTTTGTAGGTGGATGTATTTTTGTGCTTTGGAGACGTTGCATGCAAGTTCTATATTGTGTTAAAAAGCATACGTAAATAGTTGGGTAGACAACAAGAAATAGCCTTTATTATAGAATGTTATTCAGAATTTTCCTCATTTTTATAAGTATTATGATACACATTGAAAGCAGAGTTTACACTGATTGAAAACATCTGCATGGCGCATAGGATGTTATGAAATATCACTGCTGAGTGCAAAAGCCATGATACTTCCGGAACTGATCATATCCAATAACCTACTAGAGGAATTTAAAACTTGTACTCGGTTGCAATACAGTGGCAAGTTAGATATCAAAAGTTCAAAGAAACACAAATGGACTTTCTACTATAGGCTGGGAAGAATAGTTTGGGCCACTGGAGGAACTCATCCAGTACGGCGCTGGTTTAGGCAGATAGCCCAGTATTGTCCTGAGATTGATTTTGATCAGATGTTGTTAAGCATAGAAAACACAGCGAATGATTGCTGGGACTATCGCTTATTGTCGATTCTGTACCAACAACAAAAAATCAAACGTGATCAAGTAAAAGCCATTGTGGAAGACACGATCACAGAACTGTTGTTTGATATGACTCAACAGGCGAATTTTGCTGTTCTGGATTGCGATCGCACTCAAAAAGTGATTTTAGAAGCACCAATGAGCTTCACCAGTCCCGATATGTCGATGAAGCTGATGGAAGACAGTTGGATAGCTTGGTTTAGTGCGGGTTTGGCAAATATTTCTCCAGACTTAGCACCAACACTACACAAACCAGAACAATTACAACAGCAAGTAAGTCCCAGTGTCTACAAGAATTTTGTAAGTTTACTCAATGGTAAGTACACCCTGCGGGATCTAGCGGTAAAAATGAAGCAGAGCCTACTGCCTATTACTCGTTCATTGCTACCCTATATTTCTCAAGGAATTATTAAGTTGGTAGAAGTGCCTGACTTGCCTTTGCGAGTCATTAATGAAAATAATCAATTCACTGTCGCCAAATCAAGAATGGAGACAAGCCCACTCATCGCTTGCGTAGATGATAGCTCTCAGGTGTGTGAAATGCTGGAGAAGATTCTCATTCCAAATGGAATGAGAGTGATTAAGATTCAAGATGCAGTGCAAGCTCTACCAATTCTAATTGAGCATAAGCCAGATCTCATTTTCTTGGATTTGGTAATGCCTGTTGCTAATGGTTATGAAATCTGCACTCAATTGCGCCGAGTTTCTGCTTTTGCGAACATACCTGTGATTATTCTCACTGGTAGTGATGGTCTGATTGATAGAGTTCGTGCCAAGGTGGTCGGTTCTACAGACTTTATCAACAAACCTGTCACCACTGATAAAGTAATGAGTATAGTACATAAGTACTTACAGCATCCGTCATCTGTTAAGAACCCATCTCATGTGGTAATGAAATCTGCACTTAATAGCAGCGAGCTGCGGTCTTTGCCGATATGCTCTTGATTATGCTCAATACCAGATGATAAAAATATTGAACTCTTGGTTTAAGCATAATCAAGAGAACAGGAACGTAGTCGAAGGAAGCAATGTTATGAATTCCAACTACGATAGTAGGATGCAAACTAGTAGAAATAGGCGATAAGCACAGTTTTTGATTTACAAAAATTCTCTGATTAAAGAATAAGATTACACGTATTTATACCGAACTCAATTTTGAAGAAAGTCATCATAATTGTACCAAGATAAAAGTTTCTTTTTGTCTACATGATTGTGTAGAGCAGGTAATAATAACTCTACACAAATTGATAATGCTAAGATTTTGTACAATTAAGTACTAAATAAAATGCATTATTTAAATCCTTTTATATTAGTTAAAGTTTAACGGGTAAGTACCATGAATACGGTTTTAGTTGTTGAAGATGCTTTGACAGATATGGAAATCCTCAGCCGTTATTTGCAAAAAGCAGGCTATTTTGTCATGAACGCCAAAACTAGTGAAGAAGCCCTAGAAAAAATTGAAGCGAGTAAACCCGATATTATTTTTCTTGACGTCATTTTACCTGGTAAAAGTGGTTTTGAAATTTGCCGTGAAATAAAAAATAATCCAGTCACTAGTAAAATTCCTGTAATTTTTTGCTCCACTAAAAATAGTGAAGTCGATAAAATGTGGGGTAATATGTTAGGTGCTTCTGCTTACATTTCTAAACCTATCAATCAAGAAGAACTAATAACGACATTGCAGAGTTTAAAAAACTAGTTTTTGAGTATTTGTTAAGGAACATTAGCCTTGGAGAACGAGAAAAAGTTTTTAAGTTTCTATTTGGGTGCAAAAGATAAAGCTGTCATTGCATTGCAAAACATAATAGAAGTATTTCAAGTCTCATTTGGAGAGATATGTAGTGTCCCGCAGATGCCTAATTGTGTCTTAGGTATATACAATTGGTGTGGTGAAATGCTTTGGTTGGTAGATTTAGAAGAGATGCTAGGTTATTCACCACAGTTTCAAGCAGCAAATCCTCCTGTGAAAATAATGACGATAGTGTTACATACTGAGGGAAAACATTTGGGAATATTAGTCCGTCATCTGATGGATATAGAGTCTCTTGATAGCAAACAGATGAAATTTCAAGATAGTCAGTTTTTTCTTCCTGAGGTTTCACCTTTCTTGGAGGGATACTTTATCAATGCTATGGAGGAGATCATAATCTCTTTAGATGCCACAGCAATTATTCAATCGCCTCTATGGGAAATTCATAGTTAATGCTCTCGGTGAGAATCAACGGTGATTTGTTAAGGCTGGGCATGGGTAGGGAACAAGAGATTTAACATCGCGAATCACATAGGTTGCTGTATTCTTACTGTCCTAATTAACAATATTAGATAAAAATTTTTGAGGAAAATTTTATGACAATTGCATATCATAAAAATACAGAAAATGGACATTTCTATTCTGATAATGAAGCTTCTGGGCAATTTAAATTTCTGCGACTACAATTGCAAGAAATAATCACTCATATCCGCCAAGCCCCAGACTTAGAGACGCTATTTCAAATTACAACAAGAGAAGTAAGAGAGAAAATAAAATGCGATCGCGCTCTCATTTATCGTTTTAGCTCTTCCTCATCTGGCGTTGTTATAGGCGAATCAAAAACAATAGGTTGGACACCGTCTCTAGGTGAAAATCTTTCTAGTATCGTGTTTGGCTTAGATGCAAAACAAGACTATTTAGAATATGTGGCTATAAATGATGTTAATCACATAGAACTAAGCCCTTATCAAAGACAGCTGCTTGAAAAATTTCAAGTTAACGCGAGTTTGAGCTATCCAATCTTCTTTGAAGATAAAGTATGGGGTATCTTAGCAGTTCATAATTGTTCTTCAGGATATGAGTGGCAAGAGCAGGAAATTAGCCTAATATCTCAAATTACAATAGAGTTGACATACAGATTGCAGAATTTTCAAATCCAAGGAGAACTGCAACAGCAGAATCAAGCCAAGAAAATAGTAGCCAAAGTTATCAATAAGATTTTGCGCGTATCAGATGTTGATAAGGTTTTCCAAACAACAACTCAAGAAATTCGTCAATTATTAAGATGCGATCGCGTAGGATTATACCGATTCAACCCAGATTGGAGTGGAGAATTTGTCACTGAATCTGTAGGGAGTGGTTGGGTAAGACTAGTCGGACCAGATATCAAAACTGTATGGGAAGATACCCACTTGCAAGACACTCAAGGTGGTCGCTATGCCAAAGGAGAAAGCCTTGCAGTTAATGACATCTATCAGGCTGGTCACTCTCCTTGCCATGTTGAAATCTTAGAACAATTTGAAGCCAAAGCTTATGTGATTGTCCCTGTCTTATCTGGTGAAAAATTATGGGGTTTGCTTGCTGCCTACCAAAACTCCAACACCCGTGATTGGCAAGGCTGGGAAGTAAGCTTTTTAACTCAAATAGGCATGCAATTTGGCGTAGCAATATCACAAGCAGAATATCTAGAACAGTTACGGCTTAAATCAGAGCAATTGGCTTATATAGCTGAACAAGAGAAAGCATTAACAAAAATAGCCAATAGGATTAGACAATCTTTTAATGTAGATGTCATCTTTAAAACAACAACTCAAGAAGTCCGTCAATTATTAAGATGCGATCGCGTAGGATTATA
>Ga0070738_10007672_pt1 | contig 10674 bp, 8 predicted proteins | sample Coa_R2_2_FD_66446 | JGI IMG/M metagenome (GOLD analysis project Ga0070738, IMG submission 66446) | Surface soil microbial communities from Centralia Pennsylvania, which are recovering from an underground coalmine fire - Coalmine... | ecosystem: Environmental > Terrestrial > Soil > Unclassified ... | reverse complement strand
CGACGACCTGCGGCTTCATCGGCTTGTCTTTGCGCGTGCCGCGTTCGGTCATCAGTTCGTTCCACTCCTTCATTCCCGCCTGCGCCTTTTGCAGGAACGACCGGTCACGCCGCTGCTGCAGCCGCGGCAGCAGTGCTTGCAGGATGCGAGCGCAGTCGCCGACGAGGCCGGCTTCGACCGGATAGCGCAACCCGACGCGCTTCGGATCAAGGTCGATCTGCACCGCCCTAGCTTGTCCCGGCTTCGGATAGAATTCGATATAGGGGAACGAGCTTCCGGCAATCAGTAGCGTGTCGCAGGACTCGAGCGCGTCGTGGGCTGGCCGCGTGCCCAACAGCCCGACGCCGCCGACGTTGAACGGGCTGTCGTCGGGGATTGAGGCCTTGCCTAAGAGCGGCTTGGCGATCGGCGCGCCGATGCGGTCGGCGACCGCCTGCAGCGCCGTCGCCGCGCCGACCGCGCCGCGACCGGCGAGGATCATCGGCCGCTTGCCTGCGTTAAGAATGTCGATCGCATGCGCGAGCTGATCCTCGCTCGGCATCTGGCTGGAATGCGCCATCAGGTCCGACACGTGTCCGGCCACGTTGCGCTCGGACCGTTTGCCGGATTTAAGGGGCACCGACTGGAAATCCACCGGCATGGTCACGTGCGCCACTCCCCGATAGGAAAGTGCGGTTCGGCACGCCAGCTCCACCACGTTCTCCACGTGGGAGGGCCCCATAATGCGGGCGTTGTAGACGCACACGTCCGTGAACAGCTTGTCCAGCGCCACGTCCTGTTGCGTGTAGGTGTCAACTAGATCGTGGAACTGTAGGCCGGTGACGGCGAGCACCGGCTGTCCGTCGAGCTTGGCATCGTAAAGGCCGTTGAGCAGGTGAATGCCGCCGGGACCCGACGTCGCCAGGCACACCCCAAGCTTGCCGGTCCACTTCGCGTAGGCGCAAGCGTTGAATGCTGCCGCCTCCTCGTGGCGGACCTGAATGAAGCGGACCCTGTCTTTTCGCGTGCGCAGGGCCTCGATGATGCCGTTGATGCCGTCCCCCGGGAGGCCGAAAATCGTGTCGACGCCCCAGTCCATAAGCGTCTCGATCAAAACGTCTGCGGCGGTTGGGTTAGCCATCGCAATGCTCCGAAACCAGGATGGCCCCGCCCCTGCTTTCAACCGCGCAAGAGGCGCATTCGTTCCGTGCGGCCGCGGCGTTGGTCGCACCGCCGGCAGCACAGCGGACGGCGCGGCTCGTTCTGCCGATCGTGCTATCGGGCCGGTTGTCCCTGCCGCTTGTCGCCGAGGTGAAGGAGCGGAACGAGCACAAGCGCGAGGGCGGTGCACGCCGCCGACACCAGGATGAGCGGGGCGAGCCGGTGGTGAAACAGATGCTGAAACAAGAATGACCCGACAATGTCCGCGGCGGCGGTCGACAGGTTGATGATCGACATCATGATCGCAAAGCTGAAGCCTTCTGATCGTGGCGGGCAATAATCGGCGGCGAGCGTCACCGTCGCCACCGTCGCCACCATGGCGGAAAAGCCGCTGCAAAAGCTCAAAATCGCCGCGGAGGTTTCGTTGGAGAGCAGAAGATATGCCGCAGTCGTCGCCGTGCCGAGCGCAATGCTCAGTTGCAAAAGACGCTTCGTGGAGAGCGGGTCGAACGCCCGGCGGTAAAGAAGCGCCCCCGCGATCCAGCCGGCGGAGGCAATCGAACCCAAAATTCCGATATAGCCTTGCGAAAACTTGAGGCTGTCCGTCATGGTGAAGTACAGCGGGGTGCTCAAGCCCGGGCTGAAATCATAGAGAAGGAGAAAAGCCGCGATCACCCAAAGCTCGCGCTTGTTGAATGCCTCCGCCAGGCCGGTGAACGTCCGGCGCAGGCCGCCGAGATCGGCGCGCGTCTTGTCCTCGGTGATCAAAAAGACCGTGGCGAATAACACCGCCAGCGGAGCCGCGGCGATGATCGCGGCGGCGGCGTGCAGGGCCGACGCCGCCGGCAAGCGCTGGACGAGCTGGCCGCCGAGGATCGCAGCGATCATGGACGCAAGGTTGAACCAGAGCCATTGCTGGTTGACGAATTGTCCGCTCGCCCCGAGCCGTTGTCCGTTCTCCACCAGCACGGCACCGCAGACGGTGCTCGATATCGCCATGGCGTAGGCGGTGAGCTGCAACGCCCACACCAGGCGGCTCGGTGTCGCAAGCTGGGTCGCCCACAGGAAACCGCCGATCGCCGCCAGATTGGCGGCAAGCAGATAGGTTTTCCGACGATAGCCAAACAACGGCAGGAAATCGGAAGCGGCTCCGTAGAGCGGCTTGATAATCCACGGAAAATTGAAGACGGCGAGATACGCCGTGACTTGCAGCGGTGTCCAACCGTGCGCCTGCTTTAGGTAAAAGCTGAGCGGCTGCGCGATCAGGCCGCCCACTTGGCCGACGCCTTCGACCACATAAACGAGCGCGAAGAAAACCAGTAGCCGGGTGATCGCACCTCGATCGCGCAGTGCAGGATCGGACGGCCGCGGCGTGGCCTGCTCGTGCATGGGGATCGCGAACTGCTGCAGAGTCGCGGGACCGATGGCCTGCGCGACGCCTCGCTTGCGATCCTAGCCGCTGGCCGCGCCGATGTCGCCCGCGCTGCAAACGGCCGATCGACCTAGCGGATTGGCGGCGCCGCCGAGGTTAGCTGGCCGAGGCGGTCGCTGCGAGCCAACGGCTTGTCGTCGATCGACATCACGGTCACGGCCGCAATGAGCGAAACCGTGAGGGTGACGGTCGCGAGCAGTTCCAGCGCGACCGCGCGTCGTGACAGGGTTTGTTCGGCGCGGGGCAGCGCAAAACCGCGATTGCCGCTCGGTTCCGCCATGGCTGGTCTTTCGAATCGGCGTCGCGCGTATCATGGTCGGCGAAGCCGGCGCGCGTTCGGCCGGATTTGGGCGACGCCATTGAAGAACAAAGGCGATTCCGTGGATAACGGTTAACGAATGGTTACCGCTGGCGCCGTCAGAGCGCCGGCATCGCCGCCGCCGGATTGAAGTCCATGGTCACATGGCCGGGTTGAGCGGCGACGCGGGCGAGCCAGGCGCGCAGCGCCGGATAGGCGCCAATATCGTAGTCGCACAGATGCGCCACGTGCGTGTAGGCATACAGCGCGATGTCGGCGACGGTATACCGGTCGGCGGCGAAGAAATCGTGGAGCGCGAGGTGATTGTTCATCACGCCGAGCGCGCGATGACCTTCCTCCATCCAATCCTCGAACGCGTGGCGCTGCAAGTCGCGGCCGCCCTTGACGAGCGTGAGCCAAAAGTAAGCGGCTCCCAGATTGGGCTCCAAACTGTGCTGCTCGAAAAACATCCACTGCAGCGCTTCCGCCCGTTCGATCGGGTCGTCGGGCGCAAGCGCCGAACCGCTGGCGATGTACCAGAGGATGGCGTTGGACTCGGCGAGGAAGCGGCCAGGCGCCACTTCCAGAAGCGGCACCTGGCCGGACGGATTCTTCATAAGGAATTCGGGGGTATGGCTTTCGCCCTTGAGGACGTCGATTTCAACGAGCCGATAGGGAAGACCGAGCTGGGCCAGCGCAAGCCGGGCCTTGTAGCTGTTTCCCGAACGCTGCATTGAGTAGAGCGTAAGCATGTTCTTCCAGACAGAGTCCCGTGCGCCCGAGACCGCTGTCGACATTAGTCCTTGAACGCGGCGATGTCGTGGCCGCGCGGCCCTTTGCCCTATTTTAGAAGGAAGGCGCGCGAAATGGCCATGGCGGAGGCGAATTGATCTGTGCTGCGACGCAACAACAGGACGAATATGACGAGCATCGCCGGGACCCCGAGCGGAATGAGCGTTGCATGTGCGACGAATCGCACGATCAAAGGCGTTGCCCAAAGCGCGGCGAGCGCCGTCTTCTCCCAGGGGCCGAAGCCGCGCGCAAAGCCGTCGACGGCAAAGAACGCAATGGCCGGCGCCAACGCCATCATGTCGTAATCGAATGCGTAAGGTGTCGCGAGGAAGGTGGCCAGGCAAAGCGCCGCCGCCTTGATGGCGGCGGGTGCGCTTGCGCGCCACAGCCGAACAAGCGCCGCGCCGAGCGCAACGGTGACCGCGCTCTGCAACGCGTAGGCGAGCGGGACGGGGGCTCCCCACATGCGCGCCCAGGCAAACACGCTTTGGATTTTGTACCAGCCGGTATTGCCTTCCTCGAGGGCGACGATGCGGGTAAAGCGGGTTGAGTCGAGGAATGCCCGCCAAACATGCGGTCCGAAAACGAGCGTCGTCGCCAAGCACAGCAGTGCGACCGTGGCCGCTGCGGCGGCGACGGTGCGCCAGCGGCCGCCGGCCGCCAGCGCCAGCGGAATCATCAGCCCGAATTGCGGCTTGTAGGCCAGAAGCCCGAACAGGATCCCGGCGAGAAGCGGCCGACGGTCGAGTTTGAGCAGGGCGGCGCCGAGCAAAGCGGCGGTGAAAAGGCCGTTCTGGCCGTGACCGACGTTGACCAGCACCGCCGGAAAGGCCACCGCGAGGAGGAGCCAGTCGCCGTGCCGCGCCGGTTCGGTAGGAACGGGCGCCGGATGCGCGCTTTCTTCCGGCGGGCGCGCAGAGGAGGTGACGATCCCCCTGATCGACAAGACGTAAAGGCAAAGGGTCAGCGCCTGCCAAACCGCGAGCGCGAGCGGATAGGGCAAGAGGGCGAGCGCGGCGGCGATGAAGAGAAAGAACGGTGGATAGTGCCAGCCGTAAAACGGCGTTGCTGCGCCGAAGATCTGTTGCTCGCGGGCGTACTGATGGGCCGGGTCGAACGGCGCTGCAGGGTTGCCCTCGCGCACATAGGTGCCGGCCGCATAGACATTGGAAAAGTCGGTTCCCAGGGGGCGGCCCTTTAAGTCGATGAGCCCGTGCGCGGTCAAAACCAAGCTGAGACAACCGGCGACGGACGCGACGAGGACCGCGATGGCTATCAGCCGAATGCGCGGCGGCGTGAGCCACGCCCCGCTCCGCAATGCTTCGAGCGCCCGCTCCATCGTCCCTTCCTTGCCGCGAGCCTCGAGATGGGCCCGCGCGCATTAGGCCAGTGCCGCCTTAACGGAGAATTGAGCCGACTCGGCGGGCGACGCTTGCCTTGGCGCCGGCCGCGCTTTAGGAAGCACGCGCCTTTCGGTGCATTCGGAGACGTGCGATGGCCTTTCTCGCGGACCGGACGATGCGGATCAAGCCGTCGGCCACGATTGCGGTGACGGACAAGGCTCGAGCGCTCAAGGCGGCGGGTCGCAACGTCATCGGGCTCGGCGCGGGCGAGCCGGATTTCGACACGCCGGAGAACATCAAGGAGGCGGCCGTCAAGGCGATCCGCGACGGCCGGGCCTCGAAGTACACGGCCGTCGACGGCATTCCCGAACTCAAGGCGGCCATTGTGCGCAAGTTTCGCCGCGAGAACGGGCTCGTCTACGAGCCCTCGCAGATCATCGTGAGCACCGGCGGAAAACAGGTTCTGTTCAATGCGCTGCTCGCCACCATCAATCCGGGCGATGAGGTGATCATTCCGGCGCCGTACTGGGTGAGCTATCCCGAGATGGTGCTGCTTGCCGGGGGCGAGCCCGTCGCTGTCGCCACGACCATGGACACAGGCTTCAAGATGAAGCCCGAGGACCTGGAAAAGGCGATCACGGCGAAGACCAAGTGGATCATCTTCAACTCGCCGTCGAATCCGACCGGCGCTGCCTACACGCGTGCCGAACTCAAGGCGGTGACCGACGTCCTGGCGCGGCATCCGCACGTCCACGTCATGGCCGACGACATGTATGAGCACCTCGTCTATGACGACTTCGAATTCTACTCGCCGGCGCAGCTCGAGCCGCAGCTCTACGAGCGCACGCTGACCGTCAACGGTGTCTCCAAGGCCTATTGCATGACCGGCTGGCGCATCGGCTATGCGGGGGGCCCGCGACAATTGATCAAGGCAATGGCGATGATCCAGTCGCAATCGACCTCGAATCCGACCGCGGTCGCCCAATGGGCTGCCGTCGAGGCGCTCGACGGCCCGCAGGATTTCATCAAGCAGCACAACAAGATTTTCAAGGAGCGGCGCGACCTCTGCGTCTCCATGCTCAACCAGGCCAACGGCATCCGTTGTCCGAAGCCGGAAGGCGCGTTCTATGTCTATCCGTCCTGCGGCGACACGATCGGAAAGACCGCGCCGACCGGCAAGAAGCTCGTGACTGACGAGGATTTCGTCACCGAACTTCTTGAATCGGAGGGCGTGGCAGTCGTGCAGGGCACACCGTTCGGGGTTGGACCGGCATTTCGCATTTCCTATGCCACCGCGACGACCGCTCTTGAGGAAGCCTGTGCACGCATTCAGCGCTTTTGCGGCAATTTGAAATAGCGCGCGGGCCGCCGGCAGCGTTTTGCACCGCGCAGCGCGCGGGGGAGGGGAGGAGAGACGCCGTCGCCATTCTCGCCTACAATCGTGGTCCCGCGCCGGCGGGGAACTGGAGGAGGGAATGCCGATGGTGCCGAAGATTCCTGCTGCCGCGTTGGCCCTGGCGGCGGCGCTGATGGTCGTGCCGATTGCGGCGCCGGCGCAACAGCGGATCCAGGTAGGCACGCTGACCTGCTCGCTCTCCGCCGGTGTCGGCCTTCTGGTCGGTTCGCAGCGCAATGTCAATTGCATTTTCAGGGGCGCGCCGGGCGAGCCCGACGAAGCCTACACCGGCACGATCACCAGGATCGGTCTCGATGTCGGTGTGACCGCCGGGGGCGTGATCATCTGGACGGTGTTCGCTGACACCAACCGCTATTCGGGGATGCTCGCCGGTACTTACGGCGGAGCCACGGCGGAGGTGTCGTTCGCCGCCGGTCTCGGCGCCAACGCTCTCGTCGGCGGATCGCGCCACACGGTGGCCTTGCAGCCGTTGTCGGTCCAGGGGCAGGTCGGGCTCAACGTCGGTGCCGGAGTCGGGGCGCTTGAGTTGCATCCTGTGCATTGAACGCAAACGTGTCGGCGCGCGGTCGCCATAGGTGCCGCCGTCGCGGCGTGCAACGTCGCGCCCCTTGACCAGCCCAGCCGACCCCTGAAACGATGGCGTGGACGCGATCCGCTGCACAACGACGGGTCAGCGCTGGGAGAGAGTCATGGCAGCAAACGCAAACAACATCGGGCGCGCGACCGGTCCCCGCTGTGTCGCCCTCGTCGGCCCATTTCAGAGCGGCAAGACGACGCTTCTTGAGGCCATTCTCGCCCGCACCGGCGCCGTCCAGCGCCAGGGCACGATCGAGGCCGGCAACACCGTCGGCGACAGCAGCAAGGAGGCCCGGCATCATCGCATGAGCGTCGAGCTCACCGTCGCCACCACTAGCTTCATGGGCGACTCCTATACGTTCCTCGACTGTCCCGGCTCGGTCGAGTTCGTGCACGACATGCGCGCGGTGCTGCCCGCGGTCGACGCGGCGGTGGTGGTGTGCGAGCTGGACGAGAAGAAGGTGCCGCAGTTGCAGCTTATCCTGCGCGAGCTGGAAGAGCGCAAGATTCCCCGCATCCTCTTCCTCAACAAGATCGACAAGGCCGACGCCGGCGTTCACGACGTGCTGGCGCTGTTGCAACCGGCCTCGCGCACCAAGCTAATTTTGCGGCAGATTCCCACGTTCTCCGGCGATCTAATCACCGGCTTCGTCGACCTCGCGCTGGAACGCGCCTTCGTCTACAAGGAGCATGCCGCTTCCGAGGTCGTGGCGCTGGAAGGCGCCGTCGCCGACCGCGAGAAGACGGCGCGTTTTTCCATGCTAGAAACGCTCGCCGACCATGACGACGAGCTAATGGAGCAGCTGCTTGAGGACATCCAACCGCCGCGCGACAAGGTGTTCGACGATCTCACACGCGAATTGCGGGAAGGGCTGGTGTGCCCGGTGCTGATGGGAACGGCGTCGCGCGCCAACGGCATCCTCCGGCTCATGAAGGCGTTGCGTCATGAATCGCCGGGCGTCGCCGAAACCGCGCGCCGGCTAGGGGTGAGGACCGGCTTCGATGCCGTCGCCTACGTCCTCAAGACGCAGAACACGACCCACGGCGGCCGGATGTCGATCGCGCGCGTGCTGGCCGGGCAGGCCGGGGACGGCACCACCTTTCTTTCGCCCGAGGAAGAGGTCGGCCGCGTCGCCGGGGTGTTCAAGCTCCTTGGCGAATCGAGCGAGAAGCGCGGCCCGGCTACGGTCGGCGAAACGGTGGCATTCGCCAAGCTCGACAAGGCCAAGACGGGTGACACGCTGACCGCGGGCAAGCAAGCCCATCCGGCGCTCGCTAAGGTCGAGCCCTATCCGCCGGTGCTGGCGATCGCCATTTCAGCGAAGGAACGCAAGGACGACGTCAAGCTCGGCCAAGCGCTCAGCAAGCTCGCCGAAGAGGATCCGTCCATCACCATCGCGCACAATCCGGAGACGCACGAGGTGGTGCTGTGGGGCCAGGGCGAGATGCACTTGCGCGTCACCACCGAGCGGCTGAGCGACCGCTACGGGGTCGCCATCGAAAGGCGTCAGCCCTCGATCGGTTACCGAGAGACGATCCGCAAAGGCGTGGTGCAGCGCGGGCGGCACAAGAAGCAATCCGGCGGGCACGGGCAGTACGGCGATGTCGTGCTTGAGATCAAGCCGCTCCCGCGCGGCGCTGGCTTCTCCTTCGAAGAAAGGATCACCGGTGGCGTGGTGCCGCGCAACTACATCCCCTCGGTGGAGGAAGGCGTCATCGACGGCCTCAAGCACGGGCCGCTCGGCTTTCCGGTGGTCGATCTGCACGTGGCGCTGATCGACGGCTCCTATCATACGGTGGATTCCTCGGACATGGCCTTTCGCACCGCCGGCCGCATCGGTATCAGCGAAGGCTTGCCGCAGTGCCAGCCGGTCCTGCTCGAGCCGATTCACCTCGTCGAGATCGTCTGCCCCAGCGAAGCCACCGCAAAGATCAACGCGCTCCTTTCCGGGAGGCGCGGCCAAATCCTCGGCTTCGACACGCGTGAGGGCTGGGACGGCTGGGACGTGGTGCGCGCCAAGATGCCGGAGGCCGAAATCGGCGACCTGATCGTGGAAATCCGCTCGGCGACCGCGGGCGCCGGCACGTTTACCTTCAAGTTCGATCACATGGCCGAGCTCACCGGGCGAATGGCTGACCAGATCGTCGCTGCCCGGCGCGCCGCAGAGTGAGCCCCCTGCCGCCGAGGGCGTATGGCCGGGCGGCACGACGAATGTGTGGAGGGACAAGATGACTGCCTATTGGATTGCGCGCGCCAAAGTGAACGATCCGGTCGAGTACAAGAAATACGCCGATCTGGTGCCACCGATTCTCGCGAAATACGGCGGCAGGCCTTTGGCGCGTGGCGGCCGCTTCCAGATCATGGAAGGCCCGAAGAAGTTTGAACGTTTCGTGGTGATCGAGTTTCCGACGTTCGAGCAGGGTGTCGCCTGCTTCACCTCGGACGAATACAACGAGGCCGCCGCATTCCGTCGCAATGGCGCGGGCGAGGTGGAAACGGTTATCGTCGAAGCGCTCGCGCCGGCGAAATAGCGGGGCTGCGGAGCCGGGCAAGACCCAGATCCGATCGCCGGCGAATCGGATCGTGGTCGAGTTCGTCGCTCGCGCGGGGCCTTTTCCGAGAACTTTATTCCGCTTCCCGTATCATGCTCCAGTCAGGCGGCGGCGCGTGGCTCGCCGCCGCCAGGCGGCGGCACCGGCGCGCCCTCGGCGGCGTATTCGTTTAGCTTGTTGCGCAGCGTGCGAATGGAAATGCCGAGCACGTTGGCCGCGTGCGTGCGGTTGCCCAGGCAATGCTTGAGCGTTTCCAGGATCAGGTCGCGCTCGACTTCGGCGACGGTGCGACCGACTAGAGCGCGGGACACCTGCTCGGCGGCAAGTGCGGCATGGGCGACCGAAGTGGTGCCGCGTTGCTGATCGAGCCGGGCGCCGTCCGGCGCCAGGATCGCCTCCGGACCGATCTCGGCACCGGTCGCCATGAGCACGGCGCGATGTATGGTGTTTTCCAACTCGCGCACGTTGCCCGGCCAGTAATTGACGCTGAGCGTGCGACGCGCTTCCGGCGACAACGGCCGTTCTGGCATGCCGTTGGCGGCGGCGTATTTCTTGATGAAGTATTGCGCCAGCTCGATCACGTCGGCCGGCCGCTCGCGAAGTGGCGGGATTTTCAGATTCACGACGTTGAGGCGAAACAGCAAGTCCTCACGGAAACTGTTTTCGCGCACCGCGGCGGCGAGGTTGCGGTTGGAAGTGGCGATGATGCGAATGTCGATCGGCACCGGGCGGGAGCCGCCGATGCGGTCGATCACCCGTTCCTGAATGGCGCGCAGGAGCTTTGCCTGCAACCGCACATCCATTTCCGAGATCTCGTCGAGCAACAGGGTGCCGCCGTTGGCTTCCTCGAACTTGCCGACGCGGCGCGCCACCGCGCCGGTGAACGCGCCCTTCTCGTGGCCGAACAGCTCCGATTCAAGCAGCGTTTCTGGGATCGCCGCGCAATTGACGCAGATGAACGGCTTCTTGGCCCGATTCGACCGCGCATGCACGTAGCGCGCCATCACCTCCTTGCCGGTACCGGACTCGCCGGTGATCAGAACCGAGGCGTCGCTCGGTGCGACCTGCAGCGCCAATTTCACGACGCGCGCCATGGCCTCGTCGCGGTAGATGAGCTCGCGCG